>ERZ795048.302-NODE-302-length-54713-cov-10.685042_pt1 | contig 54713 bp, 49 predicted proteins | sample MGYA00375132_ERZ795048 | MGnify/ENA primary metagenome ERZ795048 (study PRJEB30177, sample SAMN05720225) | activated sludge metagenome | isolation source: Anaerobic digester | place: Hong Kong | collected 2014-12-17 ...
ATGAGCATAAAATTAAGCCCGTGAATACGACACAAATGGAATTTAGTCTTTCATTATTTTTCGACTTGCTTAATACTGGAATTTAAGTTTTCACTTTACCTATTAATGATATTAAATATCAAAACATTTAAGCGTTTAATACTCAGTAAAATTTGACTGCTTAATATTTATACTGTTAACAAATTCAGAATTATTCTTGGTTTTAACAAGTTTATCAATCATCCATTCAGTAACTTCTGCAGTACCCATATTGCTCATAGCACGTCTTATTGTCCAAATGCTTTCAAGTTCTTTCTTGTTCAGAAGCAATTCTTCTCTTCTGGTTCCTGACTTATTTATATCTATTGCAGGGAATATTCTCTTCTCAGACAATTTTCTGTCAAGATGGAGCTCCATATTACCAGTTCCCTTGAATTCCTCATAAATGACATCGTCCATCCTGCTACCAGTCTCAACAAGTGCAGTAGCAATAATTGTAAGGCTTCCGCCAAATTCTATATTTCTCGCAGAACCGAAGAATTTCTTTGGAGCATGTAATGCACCAGGATCAAGACCTCCAGATAATGTTCTTCCTGTCGGAGTCATTGTAAGGTTATGAGCTCTTGCAAGTCTTGTTATACTGTCAAGAAGAATTACAACATCTTTACCATGTTCGACAAGTCTTTGTGCTCTTTCTAAAACCATTTCAGCAACTTTTACATGATTCTCAGGAACTTTATCAAAAGTTGAAAATACTATTTCTCCATTTACTGATCTTTGCATATCAGTAACTTCCTCAGGCCTCTCATCAATCAAAAGAACAATTAACTCGATATTAGGATGATTAATTGTAATACTGTTTGCAATTTTCTTTAACAAGACAGTTTTACCAGCTTTTGGAGGTGATACTATCATTCCCCTCTGCCCTTTTCCTATTGGAGCAATAAGATCAATAATCCTTGTCGAATAATCTTTCGGACTATTTTCCAAAGTCAGTCTTTCTTCAGGGAAGATAGGAGTCAGAGTTTCAAAAGGTTTTCTTTTAAAAACCTGTGAAGGATCATCATCATTAATCTTTAACACTGTTTGCAATGCCTGAAATTTTTCTGTTTCTTTCTTAGGCTTCCCTGTTCCGATAATCTTGTCGCCTGTTCTGACACCATATTTCCTAATCTGGTTAGGAGCAACATATATATCTTTTGAACCATATGAATAGTTATCAGTACGCAAAAATCCATAACCATCAGGTAACACTTCAAGTACACCGCTTACTTCATCGTACTGTTCACTATCAAACTGTTCAGCCATATCAGGTTCTGAAACCTGAGAGAACTCTTTTACCTGGTCTGCTTCTTTGCCTTTTTTTTCTGGCAAAGCAATTTCAGACTCATCATGTGCTTTAATTACATGACGTGTCCTTTTCTCTTCTTTAACCGGTTTTCCAGATTCTGATTCTTTTGCCATCTTTGACAATAGATATCTTGGCTTCTTTGGTGCATCTTGAGTAACGGTCTCTAATATTTTCGTTACTTCAACAACTGGAGCCTCTTGTTTTTCTTCCGGTTCTTCTTTGTTTGTAGCTTCGGGTTTGGTTATCTCCAAAATTCTTTTAATTATGTCATCTTTTTTCATAATCGTAACGCTCTTTATACCGAGCGTTTTTGCAATAACCCGCAAATCCGCAATGGATTTCGACCTTAAAATCTCGTCCTCGTTCATTAAAATCCTCACTAAAGTTTTTCCTTGATATTATAACAAATAATAGATTATTATTTATCGAGTATAGACATTATCACATAAATGATACCTTGTCAAACATTTTTTTAAACAATTATTTCTCCAACATTATTATAGATATACTTCGGCCTATATGAAAAGTTGAGTATATTATCTTCATTTGTAACACCGCTTAAGACTAAAACTGTATCTATTTCACTTTCTATCCCGGCAACAATGTCTGTATCCATACGGTCACCAATTATAAGGGTGCTTTTTACATCTGTTCCGAGTTTCTTCAAAGCATGTCTCATCATTAGTGGATTAGGTTTTCCTATGTAATAAGCATTTTTACCTGTAGCTATTTCTATTGGAACAGCTAAAGCACCGGTGGCAGGCATAATCCCTTTTTCAGTAGGTCCCGTTTTGTCAGGATTTGTTCCTATTAGTTTTGCTCCCTTTTGAATAAGCTGGACGGCTTTCTCTATCTTCTCAAAGCTGTATGCCCTTGTCTCACCAATAATTACATACTCAGGACTCATGTCATTCATAGTAATTCCAACATCATATAAAGCATTTATCAATCCAGGTTCCCCTATAATATATGCAGAACACTTTGGCATTTGTGTAGATAAAAATATTGCAGTTGCAATGGCTGAAGTATAAAAATGTTCTTCTGCTACCTCAATACCAAGCCTAGCTAACTTCTGTGAAAGCTCTTTTGGAGATCTTTCAGAACTATTAGTTAAGAATAGATATTTTTTATTATTAGCCTTCAGCCAGTCTACAAATTCAAGAGCACCCTCAAGAACATTGTTACCATGATATAAAACACCATCCATATCTATTATAAATCCTTCTTTATTCTTTATAACTTCATTCATTTTCCACTCCTATTTGTTTTCTTATTCTTTTCCTTCTCCATAATATCAAATAAATGAATAGGTTAGATATGAGATATTCTGCTGTAGTATTTGAATTAATTGACAGATTATCCCGATCAATCAAAACCTGCCCAAGAAATAGTTTCTGTACTGCTTTTTTATTAATTCTAACTTTATTTTTGTCCCATATTTTTCCCCAAATAAACTTGAAAATATTTTTCTTTGATTTTTCAAACTCTTTTTTTTCTGTTTGAACAGAACGGTAAGCAATAAGAATTTTTGTAATAAGCTGTTCTGGAGTATATGCACGTATCTTTTCAATACCAAAAATATCAGCAGTTATCTCCATTGCGGCAAAAAAAGCTTTTTTTGCATCAAGAGTACCATCAGAATGATTACGTAAGGTTCTAAGGATAGAAAACTGAACGACCTTATTCATTATGTTATTCTTATTCTTTTTGATATTCAGATAAAGCATTTCAATTTCCTTTTCTGTCAAAGCCATTGCATATTTGCTTTTTGCATTATCTGATATGTAATAACACTTACCGATATATTTACCGAATGCTTTCAATCCATCAAGATAGCCAAGTAACATATTGCGTTTAGCAATTTCTGGATCAAATTCCAAAATGCCTCCTTCAGTTCTTTCATTCTCTATAATAATTATCTTTGCATCTGATTCTTTTACTTTTCTATACATCCCAATAGCTGAATTGCTAACTGCGATTATATTCTTATACCCGTTATCTATAAGGACATTTATCGGCATATTATCATATATGCCACCATCTATGTATAAGTCTCCATCTATCTCCTGCTTTTTGAAACCAGGAACTGCTGAACTGGCTAATATAAAATCTACAACTTTACCTTGTGGTATATCTTTCTTGAAAAGTATGACAGGTTTCATCTGTGTAAGTGAAAATGTAACTAATGCATAATCAATTTCTGATGCTCGTAAAACATCTTCATCAATTACTTTATTAAGATACTCTCTTAGTGTAGTAGTATCTAATCCTTTATTTTTTAGTATCGATTCGAGATACTTAGATGTATTAGGCTCTCCATCTTCTTTGTTATAAGTTATATTAAACAATGTCGGCATATCAAGCGTCTGCCATAAATGCTCTGCCTGGTCGAAAGCATCACACACAACAGCAGCACCGTTAATAGATCCGACTGAAGTTCCAATGACCATATCAATCTCAATATTCAGTTCTCTTAAGGCCTTCCAAACGCCTATCTGATAAGAGCCTCTGGCTCCGCCGCCTGCTAGCACTAGTTGGTATTTCAATTTAGTTACCTGCCTATATTGATATTGATTATATATAAAAGATAAATTATTTACAATGCTAATCAGTTTGAAGCGCCTTGGAATTTTTTTATTTCCAGTTCAATATCTAATGAATCTGCGTATCTAGTCATTTCATCTATCTGTTTTCTCTGTCTATTATTAAGTGCTTCATTTGGTATTACAACAAGAACCTTCTTCTTTTCTATATCAGTTTCATCTATAGTAACATTTCTCAATGACTGAATCGTGTAGCTGTCAATAGCATCAATCTGCTGTTTGATTTTCTTCTTCATATCTGTACCTGATAAATAACTGGAATCTTGAGTGTTTATACTTATTATCGATACTGCTTCCCTACTGTATTCATCATACATATCCAACACTGGAAAATCTTTCTCAAGATTAGCTCCCATAATCTGATGAATAACATCACCTCTTTCAAAGGGACTAAGATCCCAAATATTACATTCTGCAGTACCAATCCCATCACCTTTCCACTTGGGTGATATTGCTTTTATGTGCATATTATTATTAGCAAGCACTCCAGTATAAATAGACCTTGCTGACATAGTAAAAAAGTATTCATATGGCAAAGCCATTGTTCTTATATTTTTCACACACTCATATCTGTCTTTTTTTAGAGGATTTAATAGATATATATCAGAAATATGATAAGTAACAGCTGCATTTCTTAATTCACATTCCAAATCCTGTAAAATCGTAAAATTCGCTTTTGCATAGCCTATTAACTGTATGCTCAATAAAAGTGCAAATACAATCACTACTGAACATATACAGCATTCAGCAGTTATACTTCCTTTAGTATGCATCAGACACCTCGAATTTGTATATCCTTTTAATTCCAAATATACCTTCATAAGATAAAACAGCTTTAACATTTATTCCACAGTAAACCTGTGACATGTCTATCACATAAGGACAGTTAATTGATATTAAATCAAGCAGCTTTTTAGTTTTTTGATCATTTGATGTAGTGCACATAAGAACTCTTATATAATCCTCATAATCCATTTTTAACCAGTCTGGTGTTTTGTTAAATCCAGAATCAATTCCAATATCAATGTTCCAATCACCATCAAGCTTAAAAAGAGGACATTTTTCACCTCTTTTCAAAGTATTAGTATCATATGCAGCTTCAGCGAAAGCCCAAGAACATAAAATGAGGTTTTTAGCTATAGGAGTTGCAGCACCAAAACTTAAGCTACCTGCAAGTGATGCAGCTAAAACATTTGCTTTTGTAGTTTTGTCAATATCAGTATAGACATGCATTATGTTTAAAGCAAAGCGTAATGCAGTAATAGCTGCTTCACATGATTTAATATTTTTACTATTGTCTCGATTCCCAAAGATAATATATTCTGTTTCCCCTTTAAGATATTTACTTTTTGAAACGTTTTTTTCACTATCTGTAATACTATTTAGATAAAGCATTAAGTACTCATTGAAATAAATATCTTCTTCGAGTTTTGATAACATACTGCATATATCATCAATGGACAAAAATATGCTTTTCGATGTATTACCAGTCATGTCTGCTTCAATCGTAAAGTCTAAAAATTCGTCATCTGATATTAAAGCTATAAATGAATCAATTGTGTTATCATCAAAATCTAATGAGTTCAACATATTCTTTGCATACTCTTTCCAGAACCCTCTTTTGTCCTCGTTATTATCTTCGAACAGGGTGAAAAAAAAGGAATCCAGTAGCTCAGGATTATAAACAACATCATAGTATTCCTCCATTGCATCATTGAAAACATATAATATAGGTTGTTCACTTCCTGAAATTACTGCTTCAGTAATATCTTTCAAAGCATTTTCCAAACATTTTAAATTTCTGTCAAAGGTTCTTTCAATCTGATCAAAAACTGTATTTGAAAAAGAATTTTCCATACTGTAAACTGTATCGATACAAATTTCAAGAAAAACTTCAAGATATTCCGGACAATCTTTTATTGAACTTACAATACGTCTCATACTATCAGATAAAATATGAACTTGAGCATAAGTATGAACCATCTGACTTATTAGATTCAAACCCTGTTTGTTATATTCTTTTAACACATATACAAGATTATCGATATTGATATTTATAATTTCCAAAGCTTCTTCCTTAAGTAATTCGATAGCATTTACATTGTCAATATTTTCAGCATTATCTATTAAGTCATGGATATTATGAACAATATAATCTACACTTTCAATCATATAAATAAGATCCTGATAATATGAACTGGAATTTATTTGCTCAATAGTTGTTTTAAGTTTTTCATGAACATTCTTAAGTCCTCCAACAAGCTCATCAACCTGCATTTTTATATTCAATGTCTTTAAAACATCTTTCATTTTTTTGAAGATATCAATTTTCTCATTTACCTCAATTAAAATATCTTTATAAATGTCATCTTTCATCAATGTAAAAACCTGTGAAGATAATACACTGTAATCGTATATGGGGTTTGTTTTAGTGACTTCTATATTTTGAATATCCATTTTATAAATGCCCGTACTGATACTTGATTTGTCCAATGCTTTAAAAACTATATCATAAGCTTTACCATCATCAATCGTATATCCATATAATCCATATTCATTTTGCATAAAAGAGCTATACTGAGACAATACACAGCCACATGAAGCTTTAAGCGCATTTTTTGCTGCATCAGATGCATTCTTTGCAATGTAGATATCTGAAAGAACTAAAGAAAGTATTAGAATCACTGGTAAAACAATTGCAACAAATACTGATATTATACCTTTTTTATTATTCCCATAATGCTTCAAAAAAACCATCCGCCTTCCTTTTTAAACTGTCCGCTTTTGAAATATCTTCTGTAAGGTTATATTCCTCAATCTGTTCATACTTACTACTTATTGAAGTTATTGAAAAGATAACTACAATTGAAAGCAAAATTATAAATGGCAATGCTATAGCCGCTTCTGTACATGCGTATCCTTTTTTACTTGTTGATAATGAAGCATCCATGAGTCAATAATAGGTGTATTTTCAGTATTATTTAACTGACAAACGAAATTAATTAAAAAAATGTATTCACTTTATGACTTTAAAGTATATAATTAAAAAAAACAATTAAATAATGGAGGTAACGGTTTTGTTTGATCCTAATTCTAATCTGATGTACATAATGGTCGCTATAATTATTCTATATGTAGCCGCTCAGGCAGTATATTTTTTAATTAAAGCAGTAAAACGGGCAAAAGAATTGAATATTAGCACTTCAACTGTTAAGAAAACAATACTATCTAGTGCAGTCTTCACTATTGCACCTGCTATTTCTATACTTATGGGTGTTCTTACCTTAGCAGGTTTTATGGGATTGCCTTTCCCTTGGCTTCGCCTGAGCGTATTAGGTGCTATAACATATGAGCTTTCGGCTGCATATTCCGCTGCTGAATCGCTGGGCATAGAACTGACTTCACTGGTAACAGATGCCAAAGTATTTTCTACTATGGCATGGGTTATGCATCTTGGTATATTTACAGGCCTTATACTTGTGCCATTATTTCTTAAAAAGATACAAAAAGGCCTTGTACTCATTAAAAGAAAAGATGAAAAATGGTCTGATGCTTTATTGACAGCACTATTTCTCGGAATGATATCTGCATTTTTAGGGCTAGTATTTTCTGATATTAAATCAGGTTTAGAAGGATGGATACCTGTATTTGTAATGATAGTATCCGCTCTAATAATGTCTGTGATAGGAATACTGGTTAAAAAATTGAAAATTAAGTGGCTGGAAGATTTTGCTCTTCCAATTACTATGTTGTCATCAATGGCGTTGGCAATACCGATAACAAATCTTGTTCAGAGCATATTATAGGAGGAAGAAATGAAAAAGAAAACAATTAGATCATATGATGACCAAATACATTTTTCAGGAAGATTATGGATGCTTGGAGCACTTGTATTATTTACAATGCTTCCTTTGACAATATCAGTATTGTATGATGCATGGCCTTCAGCAGGCCCTTTCTTCAAAGCATTAGCAGGTGTAGCACCAATTTTTTGGACAGTAGGACTTATTGAAATTATAACATACACCCCTATGCTAGGTTCAGCAGGATCATATTTATCATTCGTAACAGGAAACATATCCAACTTGAAAGCACCTGTTGCTCTTAATGCTATGAATTCAGAAAATGTGAAACCAGGTACTGATGAAGGAGAAGTCATATCTGCGATATCAATAGCTGTATCCAGCCTTGTAACCATAGTCATAATTGCGATTGGGGTATTAGGATTGAGTGCGATAAGGCCGTTGCTTGAATCAGAAACTTTAAAACCGGCATTTGCAAATATTCTGCCTGCTTTATTCGGAGGGCTTGGAGTAGTTTACGTATCAAAGAACTGGAAGATAGCATTAGCTCCATTAATATTTATGTTAATACTGTTCATTGTATCTCCCATTGATTTATCAGGTTATGTCGGTATATTAGTTCCTGTTGGAGCAATAATAGCAATTGTATCTGCAAGGATATTATATAAAAAGAATAAAATTTAGGAGGATGACATGTGGTGGTTAGTATTTCCAGCAGTATTGCTGGCATTCGTTATTTTCATTGTCATAAGAGCGTTTTTATTTAAACCTTATGATTCACAAGCACCAAAAACACAGGAATTTGAAATAGATGAAGAAAATATAGTAAACAGGTTCAGCAAAATTATAAGCTGCAAAACTATCTCTAATCGTGATTTATCAAAGGTTGATATAGGTGAGTTTGAAAAAGTACAAGACCTTATAAAAAAATTCTATCCCAATATATTCAAAATATGTGAATTTGAAAAAGTTCTTCAGACTGGTCTTTTATTCAAATGGCCAGGTGAAAAATCTGATGAACCAGTAGTACTTATGGCACATTATGATGTAGTTCCAGCAAATGAACAACAGTGGGAAAAACCTGCTTTTGATGGAATTATAGAAAATAATGAATTGTGGGGACGAGGAACGCTTGATACCAAATGCACTTTTGTTGCAATACTTGAAGCCTCCGAACAGCTTATTAAAACTGGATTTAAACCGAAAAATGATATATATCTTTCTTTTGCTGGAGATGAGGAAGTTGCAGGACCAACATGCCCTGCTATTGTAGAACTTTTAAAACAGAGAAATATACATCCTGCAATGGTTCTAGATGAAGGTGGAGCTGTAGTAGAAAATGTATTTCCTGGAGTTAGTGGAAAATGCGCATTGGTCGGTATTGCAGAAAAAGGTATTACCGATATACGTATGAGCATGAAAAGCAGTGGAGGTCATGCGTCTGCACCTCCTCCACATACAATAATAGGACAGTTGTCACAGGCTGTTGTTGACATCGAGAACCATCCATTCAGTTTCCAGCTTACTCCTCCTGTGTCACAGATGTTTAATATTCTGGGCAGACACTCGTCCTTTGTTTTTAAAATCATATTTGCCAATCTGTGGTGCTTCAAACCAATTCTTAATCTAATGTGTAAAAAGACAGGTGGAGAACTTAATGCTCTAATGAGGACAACAGTAGCATTTACCATGGCACAAGGAAGCCAGGCTGCTAATGTACTTCCTCCAAGTGCTGAATTTACAGCGAACTTACGGCTTTTAGGAAAAGACACATATGAATCTGCTGTTTTACATATGAAAAAAGTCACAGACAATCCAGATATTCTATTTGAAGTAATACATGGTTCAAATGGAACTACATACTCAAGTACCGACTGTATAGCATGGGACACTATTAAAAATGCTATTTCGCAGACATGGCCTGATGCCCTTGTGTCCCCTTATCTTATGTTTGCAGCTTCTGATTCCAGACATTTTTGTAAAATTACTGATAAAGTTTACAAATTTTCTGGGATGCATCTTACTAAAGAACAAAGAGGATATATTCATGGTAATAATGAAAGAATATCTTTGGATGCGATATATGACCTTGTCCGATTCTATTTACGGCTTATTTCATTAGTGTGAACTACATCGGCAATTGAATTACCGAGGATTCCCACTTTAATATCGTAAAAGACTGGATATATATTTAAATTATAATTTACATCCACATCTATTGATGGATTATTCTTATTTATTAAGATATAATAGTGTGTGAAGTATTATTTAACAATAAGGATGGATTATGAAGGTATATAACACACTCACAAGAACAAAAGAAGAATTAGTCCCGCTCGATGGAAAAACCATAAGAATGTATTCCTGCGGACCTACAGTGTACAGCTATGCCCATATAGGCAATATGAAAGCATATATTTTTATGGATTTTCTTAAGCGTTCTCTTAATTATCTAGGATATAAAGTAAAAAGTGTAATGAATGTCACTGATGTCGGTCATCTTGTGTCTGATGGTGATGAAGGTGAAGATAAAATGATGAAAACAGCAAAAACAGCAAATAAAACCCCTTGGGAAATCGCATCTATTTACTCAGATGCATTTTTTAAAGACATTTCAAAATTGAACATACAAAAACCCAATGTAGTATGTAACGCTTCAGAACATATAAATGAGATGCTGGATATGGTATATAAACTTTATGATGACGGATATGCATATGAAACAAGCGATGGGATATATTTTGATATAATGAAATTTCCTGATTATGGCAAACTTTCCAGAATGGACCTTGAAGGCCAGATGGCTGGTGCAAGAGTAGCAGTAAATGAAGAAAAGAAACACCCTGCTGACTTTGCTATATGGAAGAAAGCACCAAAAGAACATATCATGCAGTGGAATAGCAGATGGGGTATGGGATATCCCGGATGGCATATAGAATGCTCCGCTATGTCAAGAAAATATTTAGGAGATCAGTTTGATATTCATACCGGAGGTGTAGACCACATTCCAATTCATCATGAGAATGAAATTGCCCAGTCTGATTGTTATATAAAAAAACAGGCAGTTAAATACTGGATGCACTGCGAATTTCTGCTGGTTGACAATGGAAAAATGTCCAAAAGTATAGGCACAGCATATCTCGTGTCAGACTTGGAAGATAAAGGTTACGAACCTTTGGCTTTTAGATATATGTGTCTTAATGCTCATTACAGATCGAAACTGAACTTTACATGGGATGGTATTGAAGCTGCACAGAAAAGCCTTGTACGTTTATCTGATCTGACGCTTGCTCATAAGCAATCAAAAGAGGATGTACCAGATGAACTAATCAGTAATCTAAAAAAAGAATTTACTGATGCTTTATCAGACGATTTAAACATTCCGTTGGCAATGGGTACAGTTTGGAATGCAGCACGCAACAGTACAAAATCACATAAAATATATGAATTGTTAATGGATTTTGATAAAGTTATTGCACTTAACCTGGACCAAAAGAGAGAAGCTGAACCAGAACAGCTTCCTGATGATATACAAGAACTGGTAAAGATAAGAGAACAAGCAAGAAAAATGAAAGACTGGAAGAAATCTGACGAGTTGAGAGATCAGCTAAACAGTGCAGGATATCTTGTAAATGATACAACATCTGGTCAGATTATAAAGAAGGCATGATATGTTAGTTAATATATTTCAAAGAGGATTCAATTTTTCACAGGACGGACCAGGAAACAGGCTTGTATATCACTTACAAGGGTGTAATATGCATTGCCCATGGTGTTCAAATCCTGAAGGTATAAGTGAAAAAGGCAGCATTATAATATCACAAGGAATATCCGATAAGGTCTGTCCTATGAATGCAATTACAGATGGGTTGTTTGACAGTAAAATATGTAAAGGATGCCAACGAATGTGTCTTGACCATTCTCATTTAGGTATCAAACTTAGTTGCGAGACTTTTAATACAGATGAAATCATCGATGAAGTAATAAGAAGCAAATCTATGTTTTTCAATAATGGCGGTGTAACTTTTACAGGAGGAGAACCCACTCTTAATCTACCTGTGTTGACTGATTTATTAAAAAAACTTAAAGAAATAAATATAAACACTGCCATTGAGACAAATGGCTCTCATCCGGAATTAGCCTCAATACTCCCTTATGTTGACCATATGATAATTGACTTCAAACATTATGACGATGATAAACATAGGAAAACAGTGGGAATATCCAATTCAATAATTAAAAGAAATTTGAAAAAGTTATCATTTTTAGCTAAAATTAATGTAAGGATACCTCTTGTAAACGGATTTAATGCACAAGAGGAAAATGCACATGGATTTGCAGAAGCATTAGCTGAATGCAACAAAGCAAATATAACAGTTGAGTTCTTAAAATTTCATGAATACGGAAAAGCAAAGTGGAAGCAATGCGGTATGGAATATAAGATGACAGGAAATGAATACGTAAGCCAGGAAACAGTTGATATGTTTATACGAATATTTAATGAAAAAGACTTTACTACTATAACTACATAGAGCACTGGAAAGGAGTGTATGATTATGTTAAGACTAATCATGCAATGTTCTAAATGAAAACATATGATATTTACACATCCGAAAAAATTAATAAAAAAGCAGCATTACTTTTCAAAGAGGAAAGATCACTTAATCGTCTTGACGGGTGGTTTATTGCCCGTGAAATAGTATGTAACCATAACTCAGAACTGAATGGTTTGCCAAAAGAAATTCGAGCAGCAAATGAATTAAAGTACATAATTAGTGAAATCCCCTTGTCTATTAGTGAGCATAATATCTTTGCAGGAACACAACGCGATGCATTTGCACGTTCTTATGCATTGATTAATCCGGCATTTGAAGTGGAAACATTTTCAGGATACTGTGACCCTACAGCTATATATGATGATATAGAGCCAAACGAGCAGTTTACAGCTGAAAGAATAGAAAGAGTTAAAAAGTTCACAAAAAATACTGAATTCGTAAAACAGCTTACAAAAGTATATGATGAATATGAACAGTACACTAAAGAAGTAGTTTTTTTCATAGAACAGGTCACAGGGCATGTAATACCCGATTTTCGCCCTGCTCTTAAATATGGTATTAAAGCAATAATTGAAGAAACAGAAAAAAGGATATCTTCTGAAGCAGATGAATATAAAAAGAATAATCTTAAAGCAATGATATTGACTCTTGAAAGTGCAGTTTTGTTAGCTAACAGATATGCAGATATTGCTGTACTGCAGATGAAAACTGCATCAGAAGAAAGAAAAAAGGAACTTAATTTACTTGAATCAACTTTAAGAAAAGTACCTTATATGCCTGCAAAGAATCTTTATGAAGCTATTCAGTCTTATCTTCTTTTATGGCAGGTTATGTGTATTGAACAAGCACCTAATCCTTTTGCATTCTCTGTAGGAAATGCCGACAGGATTTTTGAACCATATAGAAACGATTTATCCAGAGAGCAGGCAGCCAGTCTTTTTAAACATTTTCTTGTTTTTTTCAATGTTGGCGACAGGTCATGGGCCATATCGCAAAATGTTCTTCTAGGCGGAGAATCAAATAATGGCAAAGATCAAACCAATCTTTGCACATATGCTTTTTTAGATGCATATTATGCCATGAACTTTCCTCAGCCCATCTTATCAGTAAAATTACATAATAATACTCCAAGACAATTATATGAAGAACTTGGAAGATTCTTTTTTACTCCAGGGTGTCTTACTCCTTCTTTATTTAATGATGAGTCTGTTTTCAAAGTACTTTCAAAAGCTGGAGTTGATGAGAATGATTTAGAGGATTATTCAGTAGCAGGATGTCAGGAACCTTTAATAATGGGTAAAGACAACGGAAATACAACTAACAGCTGGCTGAATCTGGGAAAAATACTGGAAATGACGCTAAACAATGGCAAATCACTAATATCTGGTGAACAAATTGGTAGGAAAAGAACTGTTACCGCTTCAGATCTGTTAAAAAATATAAAAGAGTATTTTTATGATGATGCAAAATATTATATAAAACTTATGACAGATGCTGCTAATAGAGCATCCATAGCTTTATCAGAAATGCCTGTTCCCTTCTTAAGTAGTTTTATGGGTGGTTTGGAATCAGGATATGATATGCGTGATTGTAAATATCAAGGCACGAAATATAATGCAAGCGGATGTTTAATACATGGATTATCTGTTATTGCTGATTCATTTGTTGCAATTGATGAATATCTGAAGAAGTATCCTGATGATCCAGACAGATTAATTAGTGCTATTAGAAGTAATTTTGAAAATGATCAGGATCTTAGAGCATTTTTAAAGTCAACACCTAAATATGGAAATAACCTTACTGTTCCAGACAATCTTGCCATGGAAATATCTAAAGAAATATCTGATTATGTCAAATCTATGCCTAACTATCTTGGTAATAATTTCCGCGCTGACTGGTCTACTCCATCAACTCATCTTCTTTATGGTTACTGGGTAGGAGCAACTCCGGATGGACGTTTATCACGTGAAATGCTAGGTTATGGCATTGACCCTTTATATGGTGAGGCAACAACAGGTTTAGGATTTAGAATTCTGTCATGCATGAATCTTCCATTTGATGAGATGAATGGAGGATATGCCTCGCATTTTGGCATTGACCCTAAATTCTTTACTGCAAAGTCAGATGAAGAAAAAGGACTTCAATTCAAAGAAAGAATTATACAACCTCTATTCTTTAATGAGCAGAATCAGAAACTTTGTCCATATTATTTGTATGTAAATGTCACAACGGCTGAAACATTGAGAAAAGTATTAGAAGACCCAAAGACATATGCTCCAAGTGGTGTGTACATTATGAGAATACATGGTACATTTGTCAACTTTCTAGACTTATCCCCTGCTATACAAAATGATATAATAACCAGATTGGATCCTGATTCTACTTCAATATAGGAGTTTATTATGCTTGCTTTAGGGCTTGATATCGGAACTAGTAAAATATGTGTAACTATTATTGACTGCAAAAGCGGTTTATGTATTGAGAATTTTCATGATGATAATGATACTTTTATTAAAATTAATGGAAAAAGTTCAAAAATGCAGGATGCAGTTGCAATAAAACAGAAGGCATTAACTCTTCTGAACACTGCAATTGATAAATATCCCGATATAAAATGCATCGGAGTAACAGGACAGATGCATGGTATTATATATTTAGATTCAGATAATAATATAGTAAGCCCTCTTTATACATGGCAGGATGAGTCAGCAGATTCAAATTTTCATGACCTGAATATATCATATGCTAAAAAATTATCCGATATTACTGGGTATAAAATGGCCTCAGGTTATGGACTAGCAACACATTTTTATCATTCAGATAATAAGATGATACCCAAAACTGAAGTTAAGATATCTACCATTCACGGATACATAGCCTGTTCTCTTGCTGAAAATGAAAATATCATCATTCATTCTTCTGATGCACATTCATTAGGAATATTCAATATCAAGAACAGCAGATTCGATAAAGATGCAATAGAAAAGGCACAAATTAATTACTCCATTCTGCCAAAAACAATTAATAAACCATATATTTTAGGTAAGTATCTCGACAAAATACCGGTATGTGTTGCCATTGGAGACAACCAGGCTGGATTTATAGGATCTGGATGTACAAATGATATTTTAGTAAATATTGGAACAGGAAGCCAGATATCTTTAAGTACAAATAAGTCTGAAACTAAAAGTTCATCTGTTGAAATCAGACCTTTGAATTATGACCAGCACATTTTTGTAGGAGCTTCACTCTGCGGAGGAAGAGCTTTTGCTATTTTAAAAGATTTTTATACAGATGTTATAAAAATGGCCAATCTTCCTGTTCCGAAAAATCTTTATGATCTTATGCTTAATAATCTGGAAAATACTGATTTAACTGATAGTATTGTATTTAACACCCTGTTCTGCGGAACAAGAGATGACTCCTCACTGAATGCAGGTATTTCGAATATCTCAACAGATAATTTTAATGCCGGGAATATGACTAATGGTACATTAGAAGGCATTGCAGTTGAACTGTATAATATGTATAAGATTATAAAGAAAGACGATGATAACCCAAAAAACAGACTAATCGGTTCTGGAAACGCAATTAGAAAGACTCCTCCTTTACGAAGGATACTTGAAAAGAAATTCAACATGCCGTTGTATATGCCTAAGAACAGCGAAGAAGCTGCTTTTGGAGCTGCTTTATATGCTTGTGTAGCAATTGGGATTTATAATAATTTAGAAGATGCTCAGCAAATAATTCAATTCGAGGAAATAGTATGAAAAATAATTTAAACATGCTGTTAAATAGACCAATTTTTTTTGAACGAAACAGAGTTTTCAGGGTATATAAAGGCGGATTGCTTTTCAATAACCTTTTTAATGATAAGCCTGAAGATGGAAATTATCCTGAGGAATGGATAGCTTCGACCGTCAAAGCTCTCAATAAGATAAGCAGCGGACCTAAAGAAGGTATATCTAAAATTGAAGATTCTTATATTTATCTTGATGACCTAATAGCTGAGCATGAACAGCAGATACTCGGTTCCCAAAAAGACATAGGAATACTTGTAAAAGCTCTTGATAGCGCTGTAAGGTTACCAGTCCAGGTCCATCCTGATAAAGATTTCTCAAAAAAATATTTCAATAGTGAATATGGTAAAGCTGAAGCCTGGATTGTTCTTGATACCCGTCCCGGATCATGTATTTACTTTGGATTTGAAGACAATGTAACAAAACAGGACTTATACACTGCAGTAAAAAACAGCGAAAGCGATAAATCAGCAATGGAAAAACTGATAATCAAACATGAAGTTAAAAAGGGTGATGTTTATTTTATCCCTGCAAAAGCTGTTCATGCAATTGGTTACGGATGCTTCATTTTAGAAATACAAGAACCTACAGATTTTACAATACAGCCTGAAGCTTGGTGTGATGATTATAAACTAAATGACTATGAGATGTATATGGGGCTTGATATGGATACTGCTCTTAGCTGTTTCGACATGAACATTTCTGGTAAAGAAGCGATTAATATTTCAAAAGTTAAACCTGTAAACATATCGGAAAAGAAAAATGTCAGGATAGAATCCTTAATTGATAGAAGAAACACCGATTGCTTCAGAGTTAACAGGATAAATATTAATCGTGATAGTTTCCTGCTTAAACATGCCCCTTCAATATATGTTGTAATAGAAGGCAATGGAATTATATCTTGTGAACACAGCTCAAGACTTGTTAAAAAGGGAGACTATTTTCTACTTCCCTATTGTTTAAAAAGCAAATGCATACTTTCTTCTAACGAAAAAATTACAGTTATTGAATCTTTTAAAGGAGAAACAGATTGATTGATTTTTCTGATTATCCTTTGAGCATAATCAGCAGTATAAGTTATGGAGGTCATGTCCAGGGTATAGCTGTTGATAAGAAAAATAGTTTTATCTATCTTTCCTTTACTACAGAGCTGATAAAAGCTGATTTATCTGGAAATATTATTGGATCAATTAAGGGATGGATCGGACATTTAGGCTGTATTGATTATAATGATGATGATGAGTGCGTATATGGTTCATTAGAAATTAAGAATGATTCAATAGGAAAATCAATAAAAGAACTTCTTAAGACTGATAAAACAATACCAGATTGCTTCTATATTGCAGTTTTTGACACAAAAAGAATAGACAGAAAAGATATTAATGCCAAAGATTCAGATATATTAAAGACTTGCTTTATAAAAGAATGTACAGATGATTATATAAACAAAAGATATGGATGTTCTGGAATAGATGGAACATGCATAGCTGATGATATAGAAGATAATCATGACAGGCTTAACTATCTTTATGTCGCATATGGTATTTACAAGAATAATCAGGAAGGCTTAAACGATTACCAGATAATTTTAAAGTATACAATTAAAGATATTTTGTCAAACTGTATTTCTTTCAATGAAAATCCTTTTCATTCAACTGGTCCCTCAAAACCTGATAATAAGTATTTTATATATACAGGTAATACAAATTTCGGAGTACAAAATCTAGAGTACGATGGATATACTAAAGACTGGTTAATGGCTGTATATAAAGGAGAAAAACCGAATTTTCCGAATTACTCGTACTATATTATTGACGGAAAAACTAAACCAGAAATTAAGAAGATACAACAATATTCAGATGAACTGTATTACAACCTGTTATCTTTAAAAAAATTGCCCTACTCTGACTCACTTACTCCAGGCTTTAATTTTGAAAGAGGGCAAGAGGGTATATATTCATTTGACAATGGTTATTTTTACATTGCTAAATCAAAAAGGTCAGAAGATTTGGGATGGTATGCACAGATAGATATGTATAAGATATCATATGATTCTAAGAATATTTTTGAAAAGGTAGTATATGGATAACAACTCTAAACATACATCTAAAAGTATTAAAAGCAGTCTCATGTTGCTATTAACTTCATTCATATGGGGATTTGCTTTCGTTTCTCAGAGAATGGGATTAGCTACGATGGGAATGCATACCTTCAATGCAACACGTTTTTTATTAGCTGCTTTCGTTCTGTTGCTTTTCATACTCTTTACGGATATTAAAGATAAAAAAAAAGCGATTGTTATCGGTTACACAAAAAACAATAAAAAGCAAAGAAGAAATCTGATAACTGCAGGGACAATATGCGGAGTTATTCTGGCAATTGCAAACACTCTGCAGATGGCAGGGCTTCAATTCACTACAATAGGAAAAGCAGGGTTTATTACAGTATTATATATAATTATTGTCCCACTTACAGGTATCTTTTTTAAGAAACATATCAATTTATCTGTCTGGGTAAGTGTAATGCTTGCATTAGGCGGTTCATACTTATTATTCATACAAGAAGGATTCAGTATTAACAAAGGGGATCTTCTTATATTAGGATGCGCATTTCTTTTCGCTGCTCATATAATGGTTATTGACCACTATACAAAAATAACCGATAGTGTAAGGATGGCTTTCATACAATTCTTTGTATGTGGTGTTATTTCAATGATAGCTATGTTTATTTTTGAACAACCAGACATAAAAGTCATACTTTCAGCATGGCTGCCAATAGCTTATGCAGGCGTACTTTCATCAGGAGTCGCTTACACATTTCAGTTCATAGCACAAAAAAACTTATCTGCACCTGTAGCCTCACTGATAATGAGCATGGAATCAGTATTTGCTGTATTGGCAGGATGGATAATATTTCAGGAAAGTCTATCTGTTAAAGAAATCTTGGGGTGTGTATTAATATTTTTTGGGATTCTAATAGTTCAGATTCCATTTAAAAACAAAAAAATCAGCAAACAGATTTAAACTTATTTTTTCATTAATCTTTATGATACAATTAGTATAAATTAAAGAAAGGCAGAGCTATGAATATTCAGGAATCAGCTGAAATGTATCTTGAGACTATTCTCATTCTCAGTAAACAAGCAGATCAGATACGTTCAATAGATATAGTAAACTACACTGGTTATACAAAACCCAGTATAAGCAGAGCTGTAAATTTATTAAAGAAGAACGGTTATCTTGAAATGGATCAGAAAGGCTTCATAACACTGACAAAAAACGGTGAGGAAATTGCAAAGACTATATATGAAAGACACTGTGTACTTACCGATCTTCTTATTAAAATAGGTGTTGATGAAAAAACAGCCAGACACGATGCTTGCAAAATTGAACATGTTATTAGCAATGATACATTTGAAAAATTAAAAGAATACAGATAATGATGCAGAAGGGAGAGTATGATTAATTCAGACACTAATCATACAAACAATTATGATACCAAGAGATAGAGCTGTTACAGCTCTAAGCGGAGGTATACCTGATGAAATACCTACATTTGAACTGGAATTCCAGCTTTCAATGGAATTACTGGGCAAGGAATTCTTAAAACAGGAAGAACTCAATAAAATGAGCTCTAAGGAAAAAGACATCGCACTTCATGAGAATGCTGAATTTATGATTGAAGTTTATGAGAAACTTGAATATTCCATAATCCCTATACACTATTTATGGATTGATGATGCAATCAAAACAGCAAAGATTATAAATAGTATGACCAATTTCAAATATCTGCTTACAAGACATGGTGATGGTACATACTCCATACCTGACGGAAATGAAATGTATGAGTTCGCATATCGTACTATAGATGATCCCAAAGGCCTTCTTGAACAAGCAGAAGCAATGGCTGTAAACGCAATAGAAAGAAACAAAAAAGCAATGGCTGGTGGTATTGAAAGCTTTATACTCTGTTGCGATTACTGCTATAACAATGGTCCTTTTTTATCCCCTGAACAGTTTAGAATATTTATAACACCCTTTTTAGCTAAGATTATAAAAGGAATAAGAGACGAAGGCGGTTATGCAATCAAACACACAGATGGGAATATAATGCCTATACTTGACCAGCTTATTGAAGCTAATCCGCATGCTATACATTCACTTGACCCAATGGCTGGAGTAGATATTGCAAAAGTAAAGGCAATCGCAGGAAATAAAGTATGCCTAATAGGAAATGTAAATTGTGCATTATTACAAACAGGTACAGACCTAGAAGTTATTGACAGTGCTGAATACTGCTTGAAATATGGCAAACCCGGAGGTGGATACATATACTCAACAAGCAACGTCCCCTTTAAAGGCTTAAATCTTGACAGATATTTATTAGTGTTGGATGTCTGGAAAAAACATAGAAAGTATTAGATATAGATAATTCCCGAAATACCGGCCCTTTTTTTTGACGCCTAGCGTTAGCCAGGTGGGTTCTGAGATGAATGTTTCTGTTTTCCGTCAAGTACGGCCTGACATCTGCATTCATACGTCTAAATCCCGTCAAATTACTGTAGGTTCAAATACAAGGGTTATCGAATACCTCAGGAATTCTTCTATATACATTATACTATCAAAAGGAACTTATATCAATATAATATATTAATTAGACTTTCACTAAACACTATACATTAACTAATTCTTCTTATTTAATATTGTTGCTTCTAGCATAATAAAAGAGATATTGCTGAGCATATCCAGCTAATGGTCCAAATTTATCCTGACCATATTTTTGAACATAATCTAAGGATACTTCCTTTTTTATATATAAATTTTCCATTATTCTTTTTACCCAAACATCAGTTGGAAAAGCATATGATGAAATACCGGAAAATAATATTATGCAATCAGCAACCTTACTGCCCACTCCTTTAAAGTTCATAAGTTCTTTTTTTGTTTGCTCATACCCTATTGATTTATATCTGTTCACATTAAAATCTGTAACTATCTTGTTTATCATTCTTGAGGATTCCAATATATAATTACATCGAAATCCTGCACGACATTCATTAATGGTACATAAATCAGATGAACTTAGTTTTTTAACAGTAGGGAATGCATATCTTTCTTCACCCAATTTTCGACCCAGAATAATACTTAAGTCTCTTATGTTATTGGATATTCTTTTAATATTACTATTTGATGATGTTATGAAGCTTATAGTGGTCTCAAACAGTTCCTGCTTTAAAATCCTTATGCCTGGTGAGCATGTAATTGCTTTATACATAATATTATCTTTTCGCAATTCTTCTTTTATAAGATCATAATCTGTATCAATATCGAAATACTCTCTCCAAATATTATTATAGTCTTCTTTGTTGCAATTAAGTTTTATGAATCCATCATGTTGTTCAGCTTTAAGGATCTTTTCATAAGCAATACCAATGAACAATTTTTCATCATTCAGCTGCTCCCATCGAAAACACTGACCACACTTAAAAGTATCTGAAAGACTTAAATAATCCTCATTTGCATTTTCCAATATCGTATAGTCAGTAAAAAATGATTCTTTAATTTTCATACTCTATGCTTAGCATGCAGTGTCCTTCAATCTTGTCCACTATAAAAGAAATTTTGTTATTTTTCTGGTTAAATTTTACAGGGGTTGACTGCGGAACAAGACTGATATTTTTTATCTGTTTATCTAGTTTTAACGTTATTTTAGTTTTATATAAAGGAATCACATCTTCTATTGTATCAAAATCTGTACTCCTTCTTTCTGGTATATAGTGCAGCATATGTAGTATGTACCTATTTTCCTGTGGCTGCTCATTCATTGCCATAAACAAGGTCGAAGGACCATTATGTGAAACCATTTTATCTTTTAATAGGATTTCTAGAGCATCGGAAAGAATAGATTTGATCCATTTTGGTCCTTTTTTGTTGTAAATCTCAAATATAGGATGACTGAAATATATAGCTTTCTTCTTTCTGTTTAATATAACAGCATCATATGCCTCTTTATGAGAACTCGGACTTTGCAAGTGCGAGGAAAAATGTTTATATGACCTGTTAAATACACTTTCATATGCTTTTACAAGACTATATCCTTTATCTGCGATTGTCTCAAAACCTTTTGCATACATTACATATTCAGTTTTATATAAATCCTTGCCTATCTTGTCATTTGGCATAATATAATCTGAATATCCGTTTCTTGTTATAAATCTTCCTTTCACGGGCTGTTTATAATCATCAACAGTTTCATTTATAACCTTGACAGACAGCCCTTTAAATATTGAATCATAGACTGCTATTACCTTACCGCCATTTTCCATATACTCATTTAATTTGATTTCCAGCTCTGAATCTATACCAATCCTCTCAGGAATAATGATTAATCTGTATTTATAAAAATCCATCTGCTTGTCAATAAAATCGAATTGGTATGAAAGCTGGTCCAGTATGCTTTCTATAGCAGCCTGAGAGGCCGAAACTCTGCTTTTCTCATCTGTAGGTACCAGTACGGCTAACTCAGCAATATGCTGAGCATTTTTGCACCATGGCTCTTTATCTTCAACTTTGGAATAAACTTTTCCAATAAGGTCATATACCGGTTCTGATAAAATCCCGCTTGGCTCTAATTGGTCACCAATAAGGCACTTCGAATTCAGAGCAAGCATTCTAAATATTTCATATTCCAATGCTTCTTGATTTTTAAAAGAATGAAAATCCCCCCAGCTGGTATGAAACTTGCCTGTATGAGCAAGATAATCTTTTCCTAGATTTCTTGTATATCTGCAAGTAACTGGAAAATGCATATAACCCCATCCCCCACTTGGCAGACTCTCTATCTCATAGTGCGAATATGTATCTTTTGAAGGTTCTTTGTCTTTATACGATACATGTCCGCTATTAAAGAAAACAAGAATACTTGGTTTCAATGACCACACTAAAGATGACATTTCTTTTTTAAATTCCCGCATAACACTTTTGTAATGTGTTATCCTGTCATCTTCAACAAGCGGGTCCAAGCCTTTTTCTAACATACTGTTCATACAGTACGTACAAGAACAGTCCATTTCACTGACAATATCAAAAAATACTCCATCACAATCCAGTTCAGATACAAACTCCCTGACGTGTTTTTTTAAGAAATCCTTATATGGTGTATTAACACATATTCTCTGATAAAACCCATCCTTATTGAAATACTCACCTTCTATAGAACCATCTGGTTTTCTGACAAGCCATTCAGGATGGCGTATTGCAGTATACATATCCCATTGGACAGTTGTGTATACAGGAACTTTTATGTCATACTTATGGCATGCATCAATTTGCTTTTTCAATAAGTCTTTGTCACAAAGATAGGGATGAATTCTCTCTTTGTTAACTTTGGAGTCATAATAAATCATACCATGATGGCATCTTGCAAAACATGTAATGGAATTTACATGCGCATCTTTTAGAGTCTTGGCGAATTTCTCTGGTTCAAACCCTAAAGCTATATCTTTAATAAGTTCACTTGTGTGAAAATCCAAATGTATCTGTCTGAAACGTAATCTATCTTCCATAATTTTTTCCTATTCTCCTACATCACATTTATTTATATTTAAGCAATCCATGCCTAAAATTGCATTGCACATAGGCATGAATCTTTCTATACTGTCTGATGTGTAAATTTCTAATATACCTTTTGATGAAGACTTTTTGAGCAATCCCGATTTTTCTAGCATAATTTTTGTTTGCTTTGCAGTAATATATGCTGAATCTACAAGACAAACATCATTTCCTATAGTCTGTCTTATTGAATTTTTAAGTAAAGGATAATGAGTACATCCAAGTATAAGTGTATCAATGTCGGTGTTATCAAAAAAACTGAAATATCTCTTGGCGACCATTTTAGTTATTTCATCTTCCCACCATTCAACTCCTTCTTCGGCTAGAGGGACAAATAAAGGACAGCTTTTCTGATGTACTGTAACTTTTGTATCCATGGACTTAAGAGCTTTTTCATAAGAGTGACTTTCTATCGTAGCTTTTGTCCCAATAACACCAATGTTCTTATTTTCTGACTTATTATATGCAAGTTCAGCTGTAGTAGATATAACTTCTATTATGGGAAGATCATAGTGCTGTTTTATTGCATCCATTGCATTCGAAGAGACAGTATTACATGCAATCACTATAGCTTTTGCACCTCTTTGAGTGAGAAATTTCATACTTTGTAAAGCAAACAACTCTATTGTCTGTTTAGATTTTCCACCATATGGAGTTCTTTTCCCATCTCCAAAATAAATGATATCCTCATTGGGTAACTGTTTAATGATTTCCTTTAAAACAGTAAGTCCGCCGATTCCTGAATCAAAAACACCTATCTTGCCGTTAATCATATCTTATTCCTTCATAATCAGTTTCAAATATATATTTTTCTTTTCTTTCTTCAGCAAGTTTAATAAGCTTATCAAGCAGTTTTGTATATGATATTCCGCTTTGATCCCATAATTTGGGATACATACTTATATCGGTAAAACCTGGTATTGTATTTATCTCATTAACAATTGCCTTTTTCCCTTTTGTTAAGAAGAAGTCTATTCTTGCCATACCATAGCAGCCAACACACCTGAATGCCTGCTCCGCTATCTTCTTTATCTGTCTTGTTGAAGAATCTGGTATGTCAGGTTTCAACAATGTACTGCTTTTACCATCAATGTATTTTGCATTATAGTCATAAAATTCATTAGATGATAATATCTGCCCAACTCCTGAAGAAGATATCTTCTCGTAAGAACCCAAAACAGCTACTTCCAGTTCATCACCTTCGATAAACTCTTCAACAAGAACTTTTCTGGAAAACATAGCAGCAAAAACCAATGCTTTCTTTAAACTGTCAGCATTTTTTGCTTTGCTTATACCAACAGAAGAACCGCATTCTGACGGCTTTATGAATACCGGGTAGGCAAATTTACTCTCAATTGATTTAACCACTTTATTTATGGATTTTTTTATTTCTTCACATGAAAACCATAAATAATCTGCAACAGCTATACCATTTTTAACAAGAATATCTTTGCATAAAACCTTGTCCATACATATAGCTGATGATAATACATCTGATCCAACATATGCTACATTGCATAAATCCAAATATCCTTGCAAAGTACCATCTTCTCCTTTTGTTCCGTGTAAAACAGGAAAGACAACATCTATATTCATCTTCTGAAACATAGCTATATCAGGTACAATCTTTTCTTTGTCTAATTTGTTGTTTATCTGAACTAACTGCTGGTAATATTCAACATTATCATGATATTCATATAGGTAATACTGTCTATCCTTTGTTATCTCAATAACATAAGGATGATACTTCTTTTTATCAAGATTTCTTAATACATTTACAGCAGATATCCTTGACACTTCGTGTTCACAGGATATACCTCCGAATATTATACAGATGTTTTTCATATTATTTTTCCTCTTTTGTATAATAGCAGTCTTTTATCTCTCCAAAATAGAACATATGGTAATCATCAGTTCCATAAAACCTTTCTTTTATTGAAGATTCTAAAGCTGTTTTGTCCATTGCTGTCTTTTGAACTACTTCGCATTCTATATGAAGATCACATTTATCGATTATTTTATCTTTTTTGAAACTGCATGTTTCAAACTTGTCTATATCCCTACCTGATTTTGTTCCACATATTCCAAGTTCTTTCTTTAAAGTACCTGTTTTGGGTATGCTTATCGTAAATTTATTAGATTTTTCCAAAAGAGAGTAAGTGTGCCTGGAAAATCTTACAGCAACACATACTACAGGTTTACTCCATGTAATCCCAACTAGTCCCCATCCAATAGTCATAGTATTATATTCACCCTCAAAACTGGTGTTTAGAAAAACACCTTTTGGAAGCTGTTCATTAAATCTTTTAAAGATATCTTCATAATTTACATGTTCTTTCATATCATCCTCACTAGTTTTTATTAATTATATCATGCAAACAAATATATTCATATTGAATATGCTAATCTATTTCAGAGTGAAATCCTTCAAGTATTGCTTCCCATACAGTTTTATTTGTCTGACTCATCATCCATATGCATACGCCTCTTAAGTCATACTTTGAAGCAAGCTGAGCTTTTAACCGAGCACTGGCATCATCTTCAATCCAAGCTCTGTATAACTCACCATTTTCCCAGTATTCTATATAGTACTGTCCACTGATAAATCCATCTCTTTCTTCTTCCCAAATCGGTGAAAGCTGTTTTGACTCTACTATCTCAACAACCTGGTCAGCTGTAAGAGTCCTACTAAGAGTCACTTTACCATCATTATCTGTTTTCCAAAGCCTTGTATATGCTGGAATCCCTAAAACCAGCTTATCTGATGGTATTAGCTTCAAGGTTGCAAGCAAATTTGTTTCAACCCATGACAGTTGAGCCTGACTACCTCCGCTTTCATGTGAACTCCAGTACTGGTCATATGTCATAACCATTACAAAATCAGCCGCTTTTCCAAGTTCATAATGATCATAACATAAGGAATATCCTTCCGATCCGCCTGGGATACCCACATCAATCGATACGGCTAAATTCATTTCATGGGCAAGCGGTACTAGCTCTCGTATGAACTGAGTCAAATTATCTTTGTCTGAAAGATAGAGATTTTCAAAATCAACATTTATTCCATCAAATTTATATATATATGCATATGTAAGTATCTGTTCAATTACATATTTTCGGGCTTCTGAATCAGCCAAGACAGCACTTATCTGATCTCTGTTAGAAAACACATTATTAATTAATGGCCACACTGTATATCCTCTTTTATGAGCATTTTCCATATATTTTAATGATGCGCTGCTTGCTATTGACCCCTTTTCATCAATGACAGTAAAAAATGTAGGAGAAATGACATTTACATCAGCATAATATGGTACGCTTGTAACCAGACTTGAATGTACATAGTGCCATGTAAGAACAACATGGTCAGGGATGAATAATTTTTTTGGTTCATACTTAATAACTACCTGCTTAGATTGAAAGTCTGTATTTAAAAATTTTGTTTCAATAAATCCCACTACTCCATTAGCAGTCATTACAATTGTCCATTCTCCTTGAACTTCTTTTACATAAAGCATCTGATCTTGAGGAAAATCCTTTATGTATATAGGTTCTTTAATTGATGGTCCCTTCCTAATAACAGCATCAGGTATATTGACAACAGCTGTATAATCATAACTTTTGTATGATTCAATTATAGCTGTATCATATTGAGAAATATACTTTGCATTAATATTCCATAATTCCATAAAAGCACTTATGGGTACATACAGATATCCATCAAATCGCTGGCTTGCTGTATCAAGATTCATCTCATTTTTATTTATCTGTGCTATAAGGCTGTTTTCAGTAAGACGGAAAACTTTATCTGATGTAGTTATTATTATTTTCCCGCGATCTTCATCATAATATATATAAGGGTCAATGTATTTTTTAATAACTTCATATCTGATTAATATTTCATTATTTATTATCCTTACCGGTTTATCAAGTTCAATACGTGAAAAATCGACAATCAAATCAGTTTGGTCATCAGAAAAATACTGTTCAATATTTTCATTTGGGGAATATTTATCTTTAATGTATTCAAATATAACACTATACGCATAAAGCGCTGCTGACACCAAAATCAGTATTATTAGCGTTAATATAAAATATTTCCAAAGATTTCTCAACTATTACTCCTTGAACTTATACTGCACGTACTTTTTAATAAACTCAAGTACCCTCTCATCTGATTCAAAGTAAACAAGAGTTCTTTGAGATTTATAGTATGCTACACCAAAAAGCGTATCATCTGTTGAAGATGACGCATCTATTACCTGTTGAACATTATCCTTATACTCATTTATATGTACAGAATTTTTATATGCTATAACCTCAAAATCCTTTAAAGAAAGGGTAAAAATGTTTTTACGTCTGCTTTTATTTATTATTTTATCAATAGTCATGGTATCTTCAACAAAAATATACTCATAATCAAATTTTGTAGAAGCAACTAGTCTGTAGCATGCATATATTACTCCGAGCCATATTATAAATGAATACGTCTTGAGAAAATAGTAGGATATAATACATATAGCCAGGGTAGCAACAACAGCACCAAGTGATATAAGGTCATCTTTCCCAGTTCTTTTTCTGTATACTATCTTTTCGTAATACCAGCTTTCCATGTGTCACATCCTTTCAATATAATAAATATACCATACATAATCAAATTATGTATGTATTTTTTATGAACATTAGATTTAACATATCTTTATTGTACTATTTAAAAATCATCTTGTAATACTTATTTATAGCAAATGTGATAAAATAAAATACAAGCCGGAGGTACCTTATGAAATGTGCAATAGGACAAGACAGCCACAGATTTTCGAAAAATAGTCAAAAACCATTAATTCTGGCAGGAGTCCTGATTAAAAACCATAAAGCTCTTGATGCAAAAAGCGATGGGGATGTTATTTATCATGCACTTACAAATGCTATAAGCGGTATTACATCTGTTAATGTTCTGGGAAAAACTGCTGATGAAATGTGTAAAAATGGAATTATTGATAGCAAATTTTATGTTCTGGAAGCACTTAAAAGCCTACAACATGATATCTTACATGTAAGTTTTACAGTTGAATGCAAAACTCCAGTTATTTCTTCATACATAGACAATATGAAAGAAAACATTTCAAATCTTCTAAATATCGATAAAAAAGATATAGGATTAACTGCTACATCCGGTGAAGGTCTGACATCATTCGGACAAGGTGATGGAATAATGTGTTTCTGCTTAATCACCGTTGGATAAAAAGGCCTCTGCTATTAGCAGATCAATTTTTGACGTAATTTTTATATTAAGCGTATCTGACTCTATGATCTTTACATTGTGCCCGTAATATTCAGCAATCATGCTGTCATCTGTAACATTAAGATTTTCTTCTTGCGCCCTTTTATGAAAATCAAGTGCAAATTCCGTTTTAAATGCCTGAGGAGTCTGAGCGTTATAAATTCTCTGTCTATCAAGTGTATTTTCAACAAACATAATATTATCGGCTCTTTTAATAGTATCTGTGTTTCTTGAAGCAGCTAAGCAGAACCCATATCTTTTAGCTCCCTCAATACAATCATCAATAATTTTTTTGGTAACTAATGGTCTTGCCGCATCGTGAATAAGTACAATTCCTTCATCATCACTTAGCTCTTTTAATCCATTAAATACTGATTCACGTCTGCTAAGTCCAGAATAAGCAAATTTAACTTTACTGTCTACTTTATATTCTTTTATAAGCTTAAGATATAATTCATGCTGCTCTTTGGGTACCACAACAACTATCTGCTCAATGTATTCCAGTTCATCAAATGCTTTTATGGTACGCACTATAACAGGTAATCCTGCCACTGTAGCAACAAGCTTGTTTATCCCGTTCATCCTTATAGATGAGCCGCCTGCCGGAATCACCGCTCTTATAGGTTCCATTTTCTAATCTTGGCCTTCTTGTTCAGATTCACAGTTGATGCTTTCCATTAAAGCTTCCTCTGCTTGTGTTAATGTGATATTTTTTGCTAACATGATTTCGCTTAAAACAGCATTTTTAGCATTTAGCATTAACTTTCTCTCTCCAGTTGAAAGACTTTTATCGCGCGTTAAAAGTGATTTTGCTATCTGAGCAATTTCATCAATGGTACCATCTCTTAATTTTTCCATATTCTCGCGATATCTTTTATTCCAGTTTGATAATTCAACTGTATTCATCTCTTTTATTTTACATAAAAGCTCATCAGCTTCATTAGCTGACATTATATCTCTAATTCCAATAGTATCCATGTTTTCAACAGGAAGCATAGCCACCATTTCACTAACTGGGCTCTTGACAATAAAATAGCATCTTATTTCATCCATTATCTTCTTATTTACTTTGTCAACGATAATGCCTGCGCCGTGCATTGGATATACGATTTTGTCTCCGATACTGTAACTCAAATTAATACCTCATATTAAATTATACTCTATTTTTAACTAAGTGTCAAAAGACCAAAATCAAAAAACAAGGTTACTTAACCAAAGCTTCTTCTATTGCCTGCGATATAGCTGAAACACCGATTATTTCAATCTGATTTTCATATTGCATAGCGGATTTTAAATTCACGTTTGGAATGATTGCTTTAGTGTAACCCATCTTGACAGCTTCATTAATTCTTTTATCTATCCCATTAACAGATCTTATCTCTCCAGTTAAGCCAACTTCTCCTAAAACAACACACCTGCTGTCAAGCTTCTTGCCTTTGTAACTTGATGCGATTGCAGTTATAACTGCAAGATCAGATGCAGTTTCACTAATCTTTATTCCACCTGCCACATTTATATATGCATCGTAATTATACAGTCTAATTTTAGCATTTTTTTCTATGACTGCCATTAACATGTTAACTCTATACTGATCAATTCCCGCAGACATGCGTCTGGGCATTGTAAAATTAGTAGGACACACTAAGGCCTGTATCTCAACCATGAGAGGTCTTGAGCCCTCCAAAACAGGCATTACAACCGTTCCTGGAGCATCAAGGTTTCTTCCTTCAAGCATAAATGCAGAAGGATTTGTCACTTCAATTAATCCTTTATCACACATTTCGAATACGCCTATCTCATTGGTAGATCCAAAACGGTTTTTAACACCTCTTAGTATTCTAAATGATGAACCGCTCTCACCTTCAATATATAAAACTGTATCTACCATATGCTCAAGTAGTTTTGGACCTGCGATGCTTCCCTCTTTGGTTACATGACCGACAATAAACAGTGCGGTATCTGATTTCTTGGCAGCATTAACTAACATAAGTGTGGAATTTTTAATCTGATTAACACTACCTGCAATAGATGATATCTGACCTGAATAAACAGTCTGTATTGAATCAACAATTGCAATAGCAGGTTTTTTATCATGAATAGCTTTACATATTACATCAGTATCTGTTTCTGACGCTAGTTGGACATTCTTTCTTTTCAAACCTATTCTTTTTGCTCTTAGTCCCAGTTGACTTATACTTTCCTCTCCTGATATATATAATATCTGATTATCAGTACATACATCCCTGCATAACTGTAAAAGAATAGTAGACTTGCCAATACCCGGATCACCGCCTACAAGAACTACTGATCCTTCAACAATACCTCCTCCAAGCACTCTATCAACTTCAGTCATACCTGAATTAATTCTATGTGAATCTGAGTAATCAATATTATCTACTGAATCCAGTTGTATTTCTCTGACACTATCTGTTTTTAAATTCTTAAGTTCAGTAACTTCCTCAAATGTGCCCCATTCCTGGCATGAAGGGCATCTGCCCATCCATTTTACGGTTTCATAACCGCAAGATGTGCATACAAAATAGTTGCTATTTTTGGCCATAAGCCCTCCTTATATAATCATTTTCATAAGCATGTTCTTTAATATATCTGCACGTACCTTATCTCTTAGAAATACTGGCACGCTTTTTAAAGAATTATCATTTACAGCCGCTTTAAGTAATTTTTTATCAGATTCTGATATTATATTTAGGTCCATAAAATTATCTATATATACTTCAGCAGAATGTCTGCTTATCTCATCTCCCATAGATAAAATAATATGCATAAAATAGTCATACGGCTTATCCGTTGACATTCTGCTAATAGTTATATGACCGCCTCCACCCCTCTTGCTCTCAACAAAATAACCTCTTTCAGAATTAAACCTTGTAGCAATTACATAGTTGATTTGAGAGGGAACACATTTGAAATAATTGGCAAGTTCATTTCTTTGTATTTCTACTTCCCCTTCTGTATCATCAATGAGATCTTTTATAAAGTCTTCTATTACGTCACTTAATCTAGCCATCTTGAATCACCTTTTGACTTTCTCTGACTTTATTATATCAAAATCAATCTTTTTTTCAACCATATATTCAAAAGCCTATCTCGTGATGGTATACTTTATATATAAATATTCTGGAGGGTAACATGGCCAAACTATATTTCAGATATGGAGCAATGGGTAGTTCAAAATCAGCAAATGCAATAATGGTTGTGTACAACTACAAAGAGAGAAATCAATCAGCAGTACTGCTTAAACCACAAAGCGATATAAGAGATGGCAAGCAGATAAATGTTTCCAGATGCGGGCTTAGGATGGATTGCGAATTTACTGATTCGTTTTTGGATCAAAACGATGACGAATTTAATAAATATGACTGCATAGTAGTTGACGAAGCTCAGTTTTTAACTAAAAAGCAGGTTGAAACACTTGTACATATTGCTGATGATCTGGATATACCGGTTATTTGTTATGGATTACGTGCTGATTTTCAGAATAAATTATTTGAAGGAAGCTTATACCTTCTTTCATGGGCAGATACTATTGAAGAAATCAAAACAATATGCTGGTGTGGGAAAAAAGCTACATGCAATGCAAGAATTGGAGCTGATGGTAAAATAATGCGAGAAGGTCCGCAATTTTTGCTTGGCGGTAATGAACGATATATTCCATTATGTAGAAAGCATTTCAGATCCGGTCAGATAAAAAAAGAAGAGGATTAACCTCTTCTTTTTATTGCTTAACTTAACATTATCAATATTCTATATAGTATGGAGTTATATAATATAATTCCATTTACTGTAATTAAATATTTTCTGTGTATGTGTATTCTCCCGGACCTACATTGTATGTTTCTTTTAAGCATATGGTCGCAGTAGTATTTTTAGGAACAACAAATGTATATGTAATGCTATCTTTTGACATCTCCCATTTTGAAATAATTGTACCCTTTTTTGTTATCAGACTTGCTTTTGCATAATTTAATCCGCATCCTTTTACAACGACCGGTTTTAAGATAATATTACTAAATCCTGGTTTAGATTCATCTATTCTTATTCCTGCAACTTTTTCATACATGAAATCCACAACAGAACCATATGCATAATGATTAAAGGAATTCATATCCTTGCTCCAAAAAGTTCCATCAGGCTTAATATTATCCCAATGCTCCCAGATAGTAGTGGCTCCTTTTGTTATGGGATACATCCATGAAGGATATTCTTTTTCAAGTAAGAGCTTATATGCAAGATCAGCATAACCATATTCAGCAAGTACATGCAATATATATGGGGTCCCTAAAAAGCCTGTTGAGATTTTATCGCCAAAGTCATGAATTCGTTCCACAAGATTAGCAATGGCTTTTTTCTGTCTTTCTTCGTTTAACATATTGAAATGCAAAGCTAAAACATAGGATGTCTGAGTATCTGTTATTAGTTTTTCGTCTTTCCAATAAGTTTCATTAAATGCCATTTTAATGTTGTCATACAAATCCTGATAATACTTTATTACCTTTTTTTTCTTCTTTAGTAAAACAGCTGTTTTTTTCATAATATCTACACTGTTTGCATAATATATAGTAGCAACAAGATATTGATTTGTTTTACCTCTATATGTACCAAAAGGAACATCCAATGCCAACCAGTCACCATATTGATATCCAGTATCCCAAAGATAAGGATTATCTGAAGAATTCTTAATGTATTCCACCCAAGAGGCCATAGATTCATATTGATTATCTAAAATAGATATATCATTATATGTTAAATACATTTGATAAGGCACTATTGTTGCAGCATCTCCCCAGGCTGATGATACATTTACAAAAGAGTATTTAACAGGAATTACTGAAGGCACTGCTCCATTCATTGCCTGGCATAATGATAAATCAGTAAGCCACTTTGAGAAGAATTTTTTAACATCATAATTGTATGATGCTGCTTTGCAGAATACCTGTGCATCTCCAGTCCACCCTAAACGTTCATCTCTTTGTGGACAGTCAGTAGGAATATCAAGAAAGTTTCCCTTTTGTCCCCATATAGTATTTTCATATAACTTATTAAGCATTTTATCAGAACTTTCAAAATAACCAGTACGTTTCATGTCAGAATGCACTACAATGGCTTTAAAATCAGATATATTGACATTTTCCTGCCATTCATCTAATCTTACATACCGAAAACCTTGGAATGAAAAATGAGGTGAGTACTCAGATTTACCACCGTTAGAGATGTATTCTATTTTTTGTTTTGCTCCTCTTAGATTTTCAATATAGAAATTACCTTCGTTATCTAAAACTTCAGCATGAGATAATATAAATCTTTCACCTTTTTTTGCTTTTACTTTAAATCTGACATAACCGGTAATATTTTGTCCAAAATCTAAAACTCTTTCATTTTTTGGTGTAATAATCAGTTTTACTACAGATAACTGTTCATGTTCTTTTACATACTCACCCTGCTGCAAAACTATATCATTAGGATTATATCCCTGTGCAAGTCTTACTGGCTTAAAATCGTATGGTCTAAGTCTTGCATCGTAAGTCTCGCCATCATATATATCGCTAAAAATAATAGATGTTTTTGCAGCTTTCCATTCATCATTAACACAACTGATAAACGAATCTTTTGTTTCGTCAGCATAGACAACATCAAGAGAGCACGCTAAAGCGAAATGCAGTTTATCTGGGTCGCCTGCTATATGTCCTGAAAACCAACCCCTTGCAACATATACAGATATATCAGCATATTCCTCTATAATGTTTTTTGTTACATCAAATGACTGATATTGTACTCTTCTGTTATAATGTGTCCACCCAGGTAAAAATCTATAGTCTTTACCTACTCTTTTCCCATTGACAAATGCCTCATAAAGACCTAAAGCTGTAATATTTAATACAGCTTTTTTTACTTGCTTTTCAAACTTTATTGTTCTTTGAAACATTCTGCAGGAATCATTATTTGGCTCAATATCAGCCGTAATCCATTTTGCTAAATTAATTGAATTCATTTCTTTTTTGTGTGATACAGTCAGTGACTGTTCATACCCTCCTTACTTTATTTTAACAGGTAAATAATTGTTATTTATCATGATAAAACTTTTATGTCTTAGTAATATTATCATAGCTTGCTAAGCTGGTCCACATATAAAAGAGCAGTTAAACTGCCCTTTTATGTATTTGATAAATTAATAATATTATAAGATTATAATTCTTATTCCTCTTCTGCTTCTCTCTTAGCTGCTGCAACTACCTTTTCAGCTAGATTTGAAGGCATTTCTTCGTATCTCTCCAATTTCATTGTAAAAGAACCTCTTCCCTGCGTCATACTTCTAAGATCAGTTGCATATTTAAACATTTCAGCATGTGGAACTTCAGCTAATACCTTCTGGTAACCGTTTTCTGCAGGATTCATGCCAAGTATTCTTCCTCTTCTTTTATTCATGTCGCCAATTATGTCACCCATGTATGAATCAGGAATTAATACCTCACAGGATACGATAGGTTCCAAAAGAACAGGAGTCGCATCAATAAGTTTTTTATATGCTAAGCTTGCTGCTATTTTAAATGCCATTTCCGAAGAGTCAACATCATGATATGAACCATCAATCAAAGTAGCTTTAAGTTTAACCATAGGATATCCAGCTAAAACACCTTTTACAACGCATTCTCTCAATCCTTTTTCAACTGCAGGGATATAGTTTTTAGGAACTGATCCGCCAAAGATTTTCTCTTCAAAAACTAAATCCTCAGTTTCACCTGGTTCAAATACGATTTTAACATGACCGTACTGTCCGTGCCCACCAGATTGCTTCTTATGTTTTCCTTCTGATTCTAGTTGCTTTTTAATAGTTTCCCTGTAAGGAATCTTAGGATCAGTAAGTTTAACTGATACTCCGTATTTTGATTTAAGCTTACTTGTTATAACATCAATATGCTGCTCACCAAGACCACTTACAAGTAATTGCTTTGTTTCAGAGTTGTTTTCTACCCTAAATGTAGGATCTTCATCACGAAGTTTGTTAAGACCAGATCCTATTTTATCTTCATCTCCCTTTGCTAAAGGCTCAACAGCCAATGATATGGAAGCTTCTGGAAATACTACTTTCTTAAGTTCAACAGGGTTTAATTGTGAACATAATGTATCATTTGTTTGAGTATCTGAAAGTTTTGCAACAGCTATTATATCACCTGCTATCGCTTTTTCGCACTGTTCCTGCTTTTTACCTCTCAGTACAAAAGGATTTGATATCTTTTCAGTGTCAGATATTCTACTGTTGTATACTGTCATATCAGACTTAAGCTCGCCTGAGCAGACTTTTACAAGAGATATCTTTCCTACAAAAGCATCTACCATTGTCTTAAATACTAAACCGCTAAATTTCTCATCAGCAGAAGGATTAAGTACAACTTCATCACTTGTTCCAGCTTTTACTGCATGAATCTTATATTTTTCAGGAGACGGAAAGTATGCTACAAGAGCATCCATTAATGTATCCATACCTACATGCATCATTGAAGAACCGCAGAATATTGGGAATATGGAATCTTGCTCTATTCCGTGTATCAAACCTTTTACTATTTCTTCATCAGTGAAAAGTTCACCTTCGAAAAACTTCTCCATAAGTTCTTCATCAGTTTCAGCAACTGCTTCAATCAAAGGTTCTCTTAACTCTTCAGCTTTATCAACATATTGAGAAGGAATTTCTGCTTCAATAACTGATTTATTTTGAAGTAAATATGCTTTCTTTGTTATAACATCGACTATTCCTTTAAGCTGTCCGTCTTCAATCATTGGAAATTGAAAAGGTACAACACTATTACCAAATTTATCTCTAAGTTCCTCACACACCTTGAAGAAATCAGCATTTTCTTCTTCAAGTTTGCTTATGAAGAATGCTCTGCTTATATTAACCTCGTTTGCATATTCCCAGGATTTCTCAACTCCGACTTCAACACCGTTTTTAGCAGAAAGCAGTATTAATCCGATTTCTGCTGCTCTACATGCACATTTAACTTCTCCTGCAAAATCAAAGTATCCAGGAGTATCAAGAATATTCAATTTATGATTTTTCCATTCAACTGGTGCTATTGCTGTATTAATAGAAAATTTTCTTTTTATTTCCTCAGAATCAAAATCGCATGTTGTGTTACCATCGTTTACGTTTCCGAATCTGTCTATCCCTTTTGTGAGGAACAGCATGGCTTCGGCAAGTGTCGTTTTACCAGATCCGCCATGTCCCATCAATACTATGTTTCTGATATTGGTCGTGGTGTAAGTTTTCATCTATTTCTCCTCTTGAAAATTCTTTATTTTATATCCCAGTACCATTAAACTGTCACTGAGATGAATGTTCTCGATAGGTATATCATGTGGTAATTTCAAATCCATTGGTGAAAAGTTAAAAAGTCCTTTTACCCCTGAATTTGCAACTCTGACTGCAATGTCTTTAGTCTCGCTTCTCGGTAGTGATAAAATAGCTATATCAGGATGATGTTCAGATATAAAATCTTCAAGCTTATCTATACACATTATTTCATTAGAATTTATTGTTTTTCCAATTAGTTTTGGATTAATATCAAAAATTCCAATAATATCAAATCCTCTGTCATGGAAATTATTATATTTAGCTAATGCCGTTCCTAAATTACCTGCTCCAATAATAATAACTGTAAAACCTTGATCTTTTAGCAATATTTGTTTCATACTATCAAATAGTAATTGTACACTGTAACCGTAACCTTGCTGTCCGAATCCACCGAAATAACTGAAGTCTTGTCTTATTTGTGAAGCTGTCATGCCCATCTTTTCACCAAGTTGCGAAGAGGAAACTTTCTCAATTCCGTTATCTTTCAATTCCCCTATGTATCTAAGATATCTGGGCAATCTACGGATTACCGCTTCAGATATTCTCTTTTTTGCTTGCATTTCATACTCCAGTAAAAATAATCACTCGCCAAATTATATATAAATTATTATATCATGTCAATTGCTAAATAGGTTAGCACAAGCTTATTAGTGTGTCTGATTATTAAATTTAATAAAATCTTCTGTGTATCCTCCAAGTCTGCTTATTGCGCTACAGATATCGACAATTTCTGATTTTGCGATATCATTCAGATTTTTTGACAAATATCCTCTCAGAAAAACTACTGCTCTACCATCATTCAAATCCGCCATTATGTTTGCAATCATGGATTTATTATCAGATAAAATGAAATGTTTTCGTAATAGCTGATATATTGAATCAGATTCGTCTGTATCCTTGTAAACTGCAACTAGCACAGATAATAACTCATTGTTAACACCGTTTTTATCAAAGCTTTCTAAAATATTTAGATTCACCTTATTCTTATCCATCAGTGACAGAACATCAGCTGCTTCTTCTTTTAATAACTCTGAATCTGATGTAACAATGATATCAATCAGATATTTATACAAATCTTCGTTCTCAATACCAATAAGAGAATTAATCAAGGAAGCTCTGTCTGCTTCTGGCTTAGATTTATCATCTATCATTTTTTTAATGCCTTCAAACCCGATTTTCTTTTGCATAAGGTCAATTAGTGAATAAGGAAGATACATATCACAAACCATTAATGCATTGTTTAAGACTTCATGTATTCCTGATTCTTCTATTTGTGTTTGAATAACATCATTTATTGGACTTCCTTGAATAGAGGTTGTTTCAAAATGCTTTCTTGCATCGTTTATTAACGAAATATACTCCGCTTTAGTAGTAACATAATCGAGTTTGGCTTCACATTCTTTTTGTATTTCTTTGTTATATTTATCAAAAACATCTATATTCATTTTAGAAAAGCCTCGTCATCTTTTATACTTTTATTTACCCTTAACTTGTCAATTCCTTTTAATCCCATAAAATACCATATTCCTGAAATTACCGGTACTACCATATATGCTATGGCGAAAGCATACCATGTGTATCCCAATGTGTTTATCATGAAATAAAATGGGCCTAATGCGCATCTGAATATATAATGGAAAATTCTTAACCCTAACTCTAGCGAATTGTCAAAGATAAGCAGATGAATCAGTCCTAGAAGAAGATAAGGAGTCATTGCTGCTAATCCATATAATAATCCTTTTGCAGGATGCGCTTTTGCATCTTTATCATATCTTTCATATTTTCCAACTGATAAAGCAGTTTTTGATACCATGAAAAACATAAACATGAACATGACAAAAGAGTATAAAAGCAACCAAGTAGTCATATTATTAGCCATTGACAAGGGTGCAATCACAAAAAAAGTGAAAACTGCAGCTGCTGTTGAATAAGCAAACAATATTTTACCGGCATGCTTTAAAAATAACTTCATCAGCTGCTACTGCTTCTCCTCTTCTTTTTTCTTTGATTTTGCACGGTTAACTAAAATTGTTGCACCAATCGCCCCTCCTGCTAAGACGATAATCAATATTATCCACCAATTTGCTCCTCTGTATGATCCTGGATCTGTATGTTTTATAACAGAAATAGGTGCAGAAATCTTATGGCCGCAAACAGTACAAACTTTTTCTTTTAAACCCTCTTCTTCTTCAGTGGCTTCCTTTACTACAATCCAATCTCCAAATTCATGTTCTTTGCCATCAATACATGTCACATAAAGATAGTCAGTGTACTGTACTAGAAACTGATTGAAAAATCCTTCAATAGGTCCAGAATCTACAACTGCACCAGTATATTGACTCATCATATCATATTCAGGGTTATACCTTATATAATACATAGATATTTCATCTTTTGTATAATACACTATATATTCATTAAGGCCTGAAACATAATTCATCTCTATTAATAAAAATGGTTTCTGACTCTCGTCAGGCCCTTGCCATTCATTATCATAACTTACTATTGCAGTTCCATAAAAAGTTGTATTATACAGATCTGATCCATACTGCAAATCAACTATATCTCCATTTATAGTATACTCATAATTTTTAGCAGGCTTATCATCAATAATATATTCCTGTTCTTCTATTAATACATCATATACTTCTCCAGAAGCAAATACATAATGCATTGATTTAACATTTTTTATAAGAGGCTCATATGGTATAGGATATAAAATTTCCATTAACTCAGTATCTATCCAACCTAAGTATTTTTTATCTACTAAAAATACTTCATCAGAATTTGAAAATTTAGCATAGAAGCTGTTCTTATCTATTAATTCTTTTCCAATGTGTAAAAGAACCGTTTTGTTTTCTGCAGTTACTTTTATTGAGTACTCAGGATTCAACAAACCATAATTTTGATAGTCATCTTCAGAAGGCATTACATTTACATACTCTCCAATAAGCATCTCATATGTGGTATCTATCATTTCTTGTGCTGTCTGAGTATATACTCGTGAACCTAGAGGTTCAGTTAATACCCATTTAACATATTGATCTGGTTCTATAGAAAATTCAAGTTCTCCTTTTTTCAATAAAGAGAATGAAGCTATTGTATTGGCATCTCCAGGGAAAATTACTTCTGACAGAAGATATTCTCTATATATAGTTAGCATTCCAAATGAAGTATCAGATATTGTATATATCTTATCCACTCCTTCTCTCATTACATAAACATTATATGTTACATCAATTACATTACCAAAATACACTTTATAACTGGTTCCATCCTTCAATGTAACCTCGAAAAATGAGTTGTAATCTATACCATATTTAGATAAATCAGTAGGGTTTTCCTCAATCAAATTAACAGATATCAAAGATGCAGCCTGTACAAGAGCTGTTTCAATTTTATTGTTTAGCTCCTTGTCCGGTTCATTAACTAGCCTGTATTGCATTTCAGATCTTTCATTACCTTCATCATCACGCACAGTGACTTCCATAAGTTCGACTGTAGTCTGCTCTCCCGAAATCGAAAACGAGTATCGTACTATATCTGACGATTTAATGTTAGATGGTGTTATAACTTCGTTGATATTCGGATTAATAACCCTTGTTTTAGATATAATATCATCAACAATGAAGTAAGTAGCTATTGCTACAGCCAGAATAATTACGATAATTATGATTGTCTTTAGATTCTTCATTTATAAGTGCCTCCTCTTAAGGTAAACGATACCGCCAACTAACAATATTAGTGCGGGTAATATATAAAGCAGCACTGCCACGAAATTAGCTTGTGATGCTGATATGGATAATACATTCACAAAATAGTTCTTTTCTTCAATCCTGACCTGGGTATAATCTCCTTCAAGCCAATTAACAAGTCCCATGAAGAACTTTGTTGAATCCGGTTCATATGCTTTGTTATTTACTAAAATGTAATCTCTCATGAAATCAGATGATCCTAAAACAATAAGCCGTGAATCTGTTGACAGGCTCTTGACAGCTGCACCGGCATAAGCTGTACCTTTTGTTGATTCATATTTGCTTATTGAAGATTCCTGTTTTGATATTGAACTTGATTTCAAGATTGGATTTACTTCTAAAAATGATTTTGATTTATTCAATATTCTAATACTCCTTGTATTAGGCATAAGAAGATATGAAATATTATCATATACATTCAAAGTAGCTTCTGTTCCTACAATTGTCGGGAAAATATAATACTGATTACTTGCCATATATGAATCAGAATTGTATTCCTTTATTCTGTCATAATTATACTGAACGTTATAATAATCAAGAAATTTCTGTATATTTGGATATTCTTCTCTTGTCTCAGCAGAACCAAGAGCTATCATTAGTCGTCCACCGTTCTTCATGTAATTCTCAAGAAGTTTGATTTCTTCATCAAGAAAATCAATGGTTGGATTAATCATAAGAAGAATGTCTGCATCCTCAGGTATAGCCATATCAGCTCTCATATCAAAGGTACTGACATTATAACCATTTAATTCCATAACATCTCTTGCTGTTATATATCCGTCTAAATATGAGTATTCATTATGCCCCAGAACAAAATACGCAGTAGTATATGTCTCTCTGGTTACATAACTTATAGCGCTGGTAAATGCATTTTCAACTTTCGAACCCGTATCTGTTATTTGGAAAGTTGATTCTGAACTGACAAATGAACTAAATAAATCATAATATTTAACAGCTCTTATATTGCCATCTTTTACACGCCTTACAACAAATGACTGTCTTGATAAATCAAGTGCTCCAGTAGGATCAAGCTGAGAAACATAACCGACATTTACATCAGGATCAACATATGTAACATTAATATTGTCATAAGCATCATAGTAATCAAGAAATTTTATGACTCCAAAAAAACTTGATGAAGAGTTAATTTTTGTAGGGTCCATTAAACCAATAATCTCTACTTCATCCTCCAGACTATCAAGAATTGTCTTGGAAGTATCACCTAAAGTATACAAACCTTCAGGAGTTAAGTCCCATTCAATATTCAGCAAAGGAACGGTAATATTAATCACTACGAATAAAGCAATAACCACAGCTACAATTATAAAAGAGCTGGTACCATATCTGAAGTTTTTACTTTTAAATATATTGAGAAACTTGTTATCTTTTTTCATAATTATCACCCCTGTACCCAACGACGTCTCTCTATGACTCTGACTGTCATATAAAGCATCATAGCAGTAAATGAGACAAAGAAAATAATGTTCTCCATTGTCAGTAATCCTTTAGTAAATACTCCATATCTGGTTAAAACTGATATCCACTCCATAATTGCTCCAGCAAGACCACCAACTGTTGCGGCGAATTGATCTGCTATCCACATTCCAAAGAGAATTACCAGTGAAATAATTGCTGAAATAATCTGGTTTTCAGTAAGGGAGGAGCAAAATACCCCTATTGAGCAGAAGGCTGCTCCAAGAAGAATAAAACCTATGTAAGCACCAACCAGCTGAGTTGTTATTGCTCCTTCAAATAACACTACAACTATAGGATATATGAATGATATTCCTACAATTACCAGAAAAACTGTAAATGTGGCTAAAAATTTACCTATTACAATTCGGGGCAGTGATGTTGGAGATGTAAGTAACAGAACCTCTGTACCATTTTTCTTATCTTCTGCTAAGATTCTCATTGTTAGTATAGGAATTATAAAAATTAGAAATACTCCGACATCATCAAGAACTTCAACAAAATCCCCGTATCCAGCATTTAATGCCGGATGAAAGAAAATTGAAATAATTAGAATATATACTCCTATTAAAACATATGCTATGGGGGACTTGAAATATCCCGCTATTTCTTTTCGCGCTACAGCTGACATCTTACTCCTCCTCTGTCTGTGTTATACCTGCATTGCTGACAACCGATATAAATATATCTTCTAGTGTTGCAGCTGAAGGCTTAAGCTCAATTATCGGCATTTTATTTTCTGCCATTCTATAGAAAAGATCTTCTCTTATATCAACATTATTCTTTGTTTCAAGAACATATTTATATACTGATTCTTCAGATTTAGTAGTCATCGTTATGTACTTAATATTAGGAATATTACCGATAGTCTTAAGAACTTTATCCTTATCGCCTTTAACAGTTAGATTTAATTTCGAAACACCAGAAAGATTATTTGATAATCTGTCAGGGGTATCCTCTGCTGCAATCTGACCTTTGTTTATAATAACTACTCTTTCACATATCATACTGACTTCAGGCAGTATATGAGTACTTAATATAATTGTTCTGTCTGACGCTAATCCTTTAATTACTCTTCTTATTTCAACAATCTGTTTAGGGTCTAATCCAACAGTAGGCTCATCAAGTATAAGTACTTTCGGGTTTCCGATTAATGCTTGAGCAAGTCCTACTCTTTGCCTGTATCCTTTTGAAAGATTATCTATTAGTCTTTTTCTATGGTCAGTCAATCCTACAAGTTCCATTATATCTGAAAGTTCGCTTTTCCTTTTGTTCCTTGGAGCTTTTTTGAGATCAGAAACAAAATTCAAATACTCAGTTACAGTCATATCCTTGTACAAAGGCGGCTGTTCTGGTAAATATCCAATTCTCTTCTTTACCTGTTCCGGATGAGTGGTTATGTCATACCCATCTACTTCAACAGTTCCACTTGTAGAAGGAAGATATCCTGTTATGATATTCATTGTTGTGGATTTTCCTGCACCGTTAGGTCCTAAAAAACCTAGTATCTCGCCTTCTTTGACTTTGAAACTTATATCATTGACAGCAACAACTTGTCCATACTTTTTGACAAGATTCTTGATTTCAATCACTTGGCTGCCCTCCTTAATAATAATATGACTACACTTTTACAGCTTTTTTATTATAACCTTAATTGTATATTCTTTTCAACAACATTTTATACCATATAATGCTTAAAACACTATTTTTCACATTAATATCACATAAATGTTCATATTACATTTGTGTTGTTTAAACTACCCTTATTTGTTATCATATAGTAAATGGAGGACTATTATGTACGATGGAGAACATAGACCGCTTATACTTATCATATTATTTTCAATAATTTCGGTGGGATTTTTTAATTTTTACTGGCTCTACATTGCTACATACGAGATCAAACAAGTTGCCAGGGAACCAGAAAATATAAAACCAGGTGTAGAAGTTTTTCTGGCTATTATTACTGCAGGCTTATATATAATTTACTGGTCATATAAGTACAACAAACTTTTAGCAGACGCACAAAGCATGCATAAAGTAACGCCTCAGGATGTTTCCCTTGTATCTTCTATTTTCTCTTTTCCAATAATTACATTTATCGGTATGTGTTTCACCCAGCACCAGCTTAACCGCTTATGGAAGTATGGAACAGCACCGGAACAGAAAAAGAAAAAAAGCAAGAAAAGGTAAGAAGATGCTAGATAAGGGAACCAGAAATAGTTGTTATAATGATGAATAAAAAAATGTGCTTTGAAGCACATTTTTTCTTACTGGACCTATAAGCCGGGTTCTGTATTCGATAATCATCTATCTAGGTACGATATCTCTATCATACTCAAGCCACCTCTTCGGGACGGACGGGCCGCCCAATGCCCCGTATCACGGTGTTGCTCCAGGTGGGGTTTACATAGCCAGATATGTTACCATATCGCTGGTGAGCTCTTACCTCGCCTTTCCACCCTTACCGTATTTCTACGGCGGTATATCTCTGTTGCACTTTCCTTAAAGTCGCCTTCACCGGTAATTAGCCGGCACCCTTGCCCTATGGAGCCCGGACTTTCCTCACATGCAGCCTTTTGGCATTGCATCCGCGATTATCTGGTCCAGTCAGTAACAATAATTATACCATTTTAATGCAGTACCATCAAATATATATGGAAATTCTTTTTTTGTATGTAATAACATCCAATTTTGGAAAACGTTTACTTAGTAAATTTGATAAATCATCAATAAAACATTCTTCTGATTCATAGTGTCCAAGTTCGATTACAGCAGGTTTTTCAAAAGCAAGTGATTTAAGATTATCATATTTTATTTCCCCTGTAATAAAAACATCAACATCAAGATATTTTATTTCCTCTATAAAACTACTTGATGAACCTGTACCTATCGCTACTTTTTCAACATCATGGGGTATTTTTCCTGTAATTTTTACAGTATCAACCTTTAGATTAGTTTTAATTTTGTCCAGATAATCATAAAATGAGATTTTTGCAGTGTTTCCTATCCTTCCAAGATAAATACCATCCTCTAAAAATATATTACCTATTACGCTGACTTCGCATTTTTCTGCTAAAACATCATTTAGTCTTGCTGCATCATAATTAGTATGAGCAGATATAATACCAATTTTATTTCTTATAGCTGCCAGTATTACATCATCATCTATTCTAAACAAAGGGTTATATATGACAGGATGATGAGTTACAATTAAATCGACTTTTGATGAAGAAGCAAACTCAATAGCCTCTTTTGAAATATCAAGACATATCATCACCCTCCTTATATTATCTTTTCCTTTAATAAGTTCACCAATATTATCATCTGCTATGCTTTTTTCAAAAGGAGCGATAGAATTAATAAATTCAATAATTTTTACTTTCTTCATGTATTTTCTCCATTTCTTTTTTTATCAAAGTCAGTTGATGATATGACTGATTGCTTTTTTTCATACCCTTAATCATATCTTCGATTTTTTTAAGATGCTTAATAATATAATTTTGAAGTAACGGATGCTTACTGGATATTAAGTATTTCGATAGAACTGCTTCTGTATGGGTAAAACTTTCAACTTTTCCGATATAGTTCGCAGAAAACGCATTGTATACTTTTGCTCTTTCAAGTATCAAATCTTCTTTATTGATACTAAATCCATTTTCCCATAAGAAACTTCTCAAGTGTTCTGTTCTGCTCTGGCACTGAATAACAAGTTGTTCTGCTTTTTTTGCGTAATCCATATGGTCGCTAAGTATATTAATAATTACATCAGCTCCCATTCCACTTATAACAATATTTGCTTTTTCTCCAACATGACTTATCCCATCAGAAACAAACGCTTTAATTTCTTCAGATAAATTAAAATATCGTATATTTTCTAATGCCTTATCTATAGGTCCTTGTCTGATATCTGTGGCAACTGCTTTTTTACATACTTTCTTTTGTATTAAGTATATTGGTATATAACAGTGATCTGTACCTATATCATACACCACTTCACATGGCTTTACACAGCGGCTCACCATCATCATTCTTGGACTTAATAGAGATTCTATATCTTTCATAATATCTATTCTACAACACTTAGTGTTTATTTTGTAGAAAAAGATAGCACCAATTCAAGTTATCTGATACTATATATAATCTAAACAGGTAAACAGCTAAAATTTTTAAAAAGTTGTTGACCTAAATTATACTTGTATGTATAATGTATCAGGAATTAAGATTTCCGGGCCTTTAGCTCAGTTGGTTAGAGCAACCGGCTCATAACCGGTCGGTCCGCGGTTCGAGTCCGTGAAGGCCCACCAAAAACCTGCCTATTATGGCAGGTTTTTATTTTACTCTTTTTTACAGTTTGTATGTGGTTAAAATCACAAATAAGTTAAGACTGGCTTTTTGTTATTTTCAAGAGGTATAATGATTTTTTTATCACTGAATTCCATTACAAGACATTTATTCTCTACATACTCTTTTGATGCTTTTGGCATTCCCTTAATAATTTGATATAAGAGTTCATCCTGCTGTTCATCATATTCTTCAACTTCATCTGATGTAAAAAGAAGACTTCCATATGCACTATTTATATTGCCTAAGATATACTTCATTGTATAGTCCATAAAGCAATTCTGACTTCTTATCATAAAGACATCAGGATCATTTAAAAATACCCTTTTATCAAGGTGTTTACGAAAAACAGTATTTACAACAGAATTTCTGGTTGAGACTCTTTCTCTTACTGCTAACTGCATATATCTTTTGTTATCCCATTCTAAAGATATATCAGCCCCTATCCTACAAAAATCGACATTCCAAAATGCTGGGCCTAATGGGACTCCGCAACCAAGAAGTATTGCATCTTTGCAAATATCGTTTATAAAATCCATAGCTTCACACATTAACTGTCCCCGAGTCTTGTTGTTTCTTGGTAATATACATGCACTATATAAGAAATCCAATTTTAAAAAAGTGAAACCCCATTCTTTTATAACTGTATCAAATACAATTTCAAGATAATTTTTTACATTTCTGTTATCTATATCAAGAGCATAAAACCCGCTCCAGTTAGATCCTGCTTTGTATGGTTTTCCTTTTGCATCTTTTACTATCCAGTCTGGATGTTCTTTAAATAATTTTGAATCTTTCTCAGCCGAAAATGGAGCTAACCAAAGACCTGGCATCACATTTTTGCCACTAATTTTTGAAGCTATTTTTTTCATTCCTATAGGAAATTTTTCTATGTTCACATCAAGCCAGTCTCCGACAAAATTCTGATATCCGTCATCAATCTGAAAAATATCGCAGGATGGATTTTTTTCTGTGTAATAGTAAAGATTCTTCTGAACTTTGCGTTGTGATATCTCCTGATAATAATTATACCAAGTAGTAAATCCCTTATATTTTCTATCAATGCCATCTAAATATGAGCTTCTTATTGCTGAACCTGTCTTTTTCTGCCTGCAGTTATCAAAATATCTGTCAAATACCCCATCATAACCGCCTTCATCCTCATATAAGCTGAACATATATTTGTTTACATTTTCCAACCCCTCACAATCTTTTTCTATTACTATTGCATTCTTATTTGCATCATGCTGATATATTGTAAACCCTGATCTTTCCGATAAAGAACCCAGTAACATAATATTACTCGAGTTTTTATCTTCTTTAATATATGTATATGTATAACTTAAGAAATTACCCTTTTTACCTTTAGCTTTTATCTTATCCTGACCGTTATATCTATCCAAAGAATAGTGTTTATTTATAAGGTGCCCCAATAAAGCAAGGTTTTCACTTTTTTCATCTATTTCATACTCTCTGCTTACTGACCAGCTTTGATATCCGTTACAGAAAACTCTTGAATTTTTAGAAAAATTATAATGCTTTTCGATACTGACATGATGAAGCGTAACACCATCAGGAAAACGGATAATATATGTACTACTGTTTCCAGATTTGATTATTTCCAGCTCACAGTCATTAAAAACACCAGGTTCATTGAATTCATGAACGATATGCTTGCCATTATTACCATGTGAATATACTACTTTCAGACAATTATTATACATTTCAGCCCCTTTATCATTATACAGTAAATACAATAAATGTACCATACTGAGAATGTTGATTTTTCTATTCTCATAGTATATTATAGGACTTAAGATTTTTAGAATGGAATTAACATTTTGGATAAAATAAAAGGTTATTTTACAAGTAACGCTCGAGTTTTAATATCATGGTCCCTTTTTATCATCTGGATGATAGTTATTTTTATCCTGTCTGCTCAGAATGCTGAAAAATCTTCTGATACAAGTGGATCTGTACTTACATTCATATTGAACATTACATACCGTGGCTTTAAGGATATGAATCCATCAGAACAATTTGAATTACTGGAAATATATCAAGGTTTTATTCGTAAATTCGCTCATTTTTTTATTTTTGGAATATTAGGTGTACTGGCTGTTAATGCATATAAATCATTAAAAATAAGAGATAATGGAAAAGTAGCAATACTTGCTTTCGCAACATGTGTAATTTATGCGATAACTGATGAAGTACATCAGTTATTTGTACCAGGAAGAGCATTTGAATTTACTGATATAATAATAGACAGTTCCGGCTCTTTCATATTCATATCTTTATCGCTTCTGATTGTTTACTTGATTGAAAACAGAAAAGAAGCTCAAAGTGATATGCCATAGAGCATCAGAAAATAGAACAGCATTAGCTGTCCTATAATATCTGATAAATATTTGGTACTATTTTTACATAAATGAAAAAGTAAAAGGTTTATTCAAGATAATCCCGAAGTTTCTTACTTCTGCTGGGATGTCTGAGTTTTCTCAATGCTTTTGCTTCGATCTGCCTTATTCTTTCTCTAGTTACATTGAACTCTTTGCCAACTTCCTCTAATGTCCTGGCTCTGCCGTCATCAAGTCCAAACCTGAGTTTGAGTACTTTCTTTTCTCTGGGGGTAAGAGTATCCAAGACTGTCATAAGCTGCTCTTTAAGCAATGTAAATGCAGCTGCATCTGCAGGGGCAAGCGCATCTTCATCAGGTATAAAATCACCCAAATGACTATCTTCTTCTTCACCTATAGGAGTTTCCAGAGAAACAGGATCCTGGTTGATCTTCATTATTTCCCTTACCTTGTCTTCTGTCATATTCATTTCCCTGGCTATTTCTTCAGGTGTAGGATCTCTTCCAAGCTCATGAACTAACTGCCTGGAAACTCTGGTATATTTGTTAATAGTCTCAACCATATGAACAGGTATCCTTATAGTTCTGGCTTGATCAGCAATTGATCTAGTTATAGCTTGTCTTATCCACCAGGTAGCATATGTACTAAACTTGTATCCTTTTGTATAGTCAAATTTATCTACTGCTTTTATCAAGCCAAGATTTCCTTCTTGTATAAGGTCAAGAAACTGTAATCCTCTGCCTACGTATCTTTTAGCTATACTTACTACAAGACGCAGATTTGCTTCAGCGAGCTGTCTTTTGCATTCCTCGTCTCCTGCTTCCATTCCTTTTGCTAAAGCAACTTCCTCGTCAACTGTTAGTAGAGGCACTTTACCTATTTCCTTTAGATACATTCTGACAGGGTCATCAACTGATACGCCATCTGGTACTGTTATTTCGATATCTTCTGTCTCATAATCGACTTCCGATATGTCTTTTTCATCATCAACAACATCAATACCAGCTTCTTCAAACATCTCAAAAAGCTTATCCATCTGATCAGCATTAACTTCAATTTCATCAAAACTGTCAGTGATTTCTTGAGATATCAATGATCCTTTCGCTTTCCCCTTTTCCATAAGATCCTGCATGACTTTGTCAAATGTGAGAGGAGTAACCTCTTCTTCAACTGCCTGCAATTTTTCTTTTTTTGCTGTGTTAGCTTTTTCTTCCATTTTTCCTCCTGTTAACCGCTTATCTTGTACTTGCCAAGCATTGCGGTATTTCTTCTCAATTCATCTTTCAATTTTTCTTTTTCCTCTTCAGTCACTCCCTCAGATACGAGTGCCTTACTAAGAACTATATTGTTATTTACAATTATGTCGTGTCTATATCTTGCTATATAATCTGATAAAGCTTTATTCGGATCAGATATAGTATGGTATTCAGCGGCTTCCTTTATAAAAACGCCTCTTTGCTCATCGTCGAGCATTGCTGATATTTTTGCTTCATCTGGGCTTTCCATTGAATCATATTTATTTAAAATCTCTTCTAGAAGTTCCTTGCTGAAATCATTATGAGTCATCCCTGCCTCAATCAACTCTTTTCGTATTTCATCTTTGAATCCCGGATTGTTACATAAAAGCACTAATATTGAATAGAAAATTTTATCGAGTTTTTTTTCAGTATATCTATCTCTTAGTGAAGAAGCTATTTTTGTAACCGGTTTTGCTTTTATCTGATTGTATTGAGTATCACTGTCGTCTTTAGTCCTGTTTTGAACCTCCTTTAAAAGTGCATCATAACTAGTGTTAAATCTTGCTGATATGTTTTTTATGTAAACATCCCTTTCTACCGGACTTTCTACCTGTCCGATTGCTGATGCGACACCTTTCAAAAAAGCAATCTGTCCTTCAGATGTATTCAAATCACAACTTGAACGCAAAAGCTGTGCTTTGTATTCAACAAGCATTAATGATTTCTTAATTGCCTGTTTAAATTCGTCTTTGCCTTTGTACTTAATATAATCATCCGGATCTTTAATACTTCTACCATGCTTATCTTCTTTCGGTAAAACAAGAACCTTCACAACACATCCCATATTAGCAAGCATATCTAATCCTCTTAAAGAAGCATTCTGCCCAGCTGAATCATTATCATATGCTATAACCGCCTGACCGAATATCCTTTTAATAAGCTTAGCCTGATTATCAGTAAGCGCTGTTCCTAAAGATGCTATTGTGTTTGTAAAACCAGCCTGATGAAGACTTATGCAATCCATGTAACCTTCTACAATTATTACATAATCCTCCCTGCTGTTTTTAGCAAAATTCATTGAAAAGAGACTTTTGCTTTTTTTATACACGCATGTTTCAGGTGAATTCATGTATTTGACATCCTTATCATCCAGTGCTCTACCGCCAAATCCTATAACACGGTTTCTTATATCTATTATTGGAAACATTATACGATTTCTGAACTTGTCAATTGTTCCATTTTTTGATTTAGAGCCTAAACCAGCTTCGATAATTTCCGCCTCACTGAACCCTTTCTTTTTTAGAAATTCCGTAAGTTTTGTCCAATCATTTGGTGCATATCCTATACCAAAGGAAACAATGGTATCTTTTTCAATTTTCCTGTTTATAAGGTACTGTAATGGTTCAGGATTCTCTTTAGATTTTAAACAGTCAAAGAAGAATCTTGCAGCTATACTATTCATCTCATATGTGCGCTTTTCTTTTTTTAGCGTTGCCTCATCAACATAACTGTTCTTCTGAGGAATATTAATGTTTGCTCTTTCAGCTAAAAGACGGACGGCTTCAGCATAATCAAGATTTTCAATATCCTTAATGAAATTAATTACATTCCCGCCTTTATTACATCCAAAGCAGTAATATATCTGCTTTGCAGGCACAACAGAAAACGAAGGTGTTTTTTCTTTGTGAAATGGGCACAGTCCGAAATAATCTTTCCCTTTTCTGTCAATCTTAACATATCGTGATATTGTATCAACAATGTCATTTTTGGATATGATTTCTTCTATTAACGGTTCTGGATAAATATATCTGTCAGCCATTGTCCCTCCAATATATTATTCGACGCCGATTTGTGATTCCCTTTATTTATTTTGTCTGTTCAATAATACATTATATCATATTATCATGCTAAGCATCAGGAGGTTATTATGACATCATACAAATTAAAAAGATCATCCCGGTTAGCAGATGAAGAAAAGAATATTTTGGACATAGATTATTTTATAATCGAAGAATTTAAAATTAGAACCAATAGCAAATCATATGGAATAAAGGTTGAAACAAAGAATAAAGGCCAAATAACCGATACATGTACTGTAAATGATTTAACAGCTAATCTTGACGAAGCAATGTATATAATAAGTAAAATGGCAGACAATAATGTGTCTGCAATAGCTGCAAAAGACGTCATTGAGGATATGGTTTACTGAATCTTTTTTCTTGGTTTATTCGGTCGCAATACAGATACAGCTTTATTATCCCAGCTGATATACTTATTTACGATATCGAGGATATCCTCTGCTGTAACTTTTTCTGTCTTTTTAATGGCTTCTTCTCTTGTAATGGGTCTGCCTCTTAGAAGCAGATTCCTGCCATTAGACATCATCCTCGAATCCGTTGTCTCCATACCTAATAACATTCCAGTTTTTATCTGGTCTCTTGCTCTTGTAATCTCTTCTGAATCGAGGTTATTAGAACAGATATCATAAATAATATCCTTAATACACTCCATCATCTCATCGAATCTTGAAGGATTACATCCAGCGTATATATTTAGAATTCCTCCTGCCTGATAGAATTCATTTGATGAGCCGATGTTGTACACAAGAGCTTTTTCTTCTCTTACAATTTGAAATAATCTTGATGACATGCTCTGACCTAATGCTCCTGACAATACTGCAAAGGGATATCTTTCATCGGAGTCATGCAATGCACCCTTAAAAGCCATGGAAAGATAAGCCTGCTCTATTTTCTTTGCTTTAAAAATATTAACAGGTCTGAAAACAGCTAATCCACCGTTGTTTGCTTTATGACATTCGCCTTGTGGATAATCGGAAAAATAGTTTTCAAGCATATCCAGAATTACCTCTTTATCAAAAGATCCTGAAACAGAAATAACTGTGTTGCATGAAACATAAAATTCTTTCATATATGAAACAATAGTGTCATATGAATATTTGCTTACTGTTTCTATTGAACCTAGTATCGGAAAAGATAATGGATTTCCTTTCCACATCTCCTCTTCAAGCCGGTCATGGACATAGTCTTCGGGAGAATCCTCATACATAGCAATTTCTTCCATTACTACTTTCTTCTCATTTTCTATCATTAACTCATCAAACTTTGATTGAAGAAGCATATCAGAGATAAGCTCTAAAGCGACACTTAAATTATCTGATGTTGTTTTTATATAGAAACAAGTCATATCCTTTCCGGTATATGCATTCAGCATTCCTCCTATCTGATCGGATATGATTGCTATGTTTTTAGCGCTTTTGCTTTTTGTGCCTTTGAAAGTCATATGCTCAATAAAATGAGAGATACCTTTGTTGTCTTCATTCTCATAATTACTTCCGGCTTTAACAAAAACACCTATACTGATTATATTCTTTGCGGGTAGTTTCTCAAAAATCACCCTTATACCATTTGAAAGTTTTTCAATTTCAATCATATTGTTTCTCATTAAAAAAGCCCGGTGTTACCCGGGCATTGTTTTACTTGGATAACAGAGCTTTTCTGGAAAGATTTACTCTTCCCTGTCTATCAATCTCTACTACCTTAACATCAATCTTATCACCTACTGATAATACATCAGATACCTTATTAACTCTCTCATTTGCAATCTGAGATATATGAACAAGACCTTCTTTGCCAGGAACTAACTCAACAAATGCTCCAAATTCCATTATTCTAGTAACTACTGCATCATTAAATATCATACCAGCTTCAAGATCATTTACAATACCATTAATAATTGAAACTGCTTTATCTCCCGATTCCTGATCTACAGTAAGTATATATACTGTTCCGTCATCATTAATATCTATTTTAACACCTGTCATGTCAATTATCCTGTTAATGACTTTTCCACCTGTACCGATAACATCCTTAATTTTTTCTGGATTTATGGTCATAGTAATTATCTTAGGTGCATATGGTGATAATTCAGGTCTAGGCTTGTCAATAACTTTAAGCATAACCTCATCAAGAATGTATATTCTGCCTTTTTGGGTTATTTCAAATGCTTTCTTTATAATCTTAGGAGTAAGCCCGTCAACTTTTATATCAACTTGTATAGCTGTTATTCCTTTATGTGTTCCAGCTACTTTAAAATCCATATCACCAAAGAAATCTTCTATTCCCTGAATATCCATCATCATTTCAAAATTATCCGGATCTTCTTCATCAGTAAC
>ERZ795048.304-NODE-304-length-54641-cov-8.572729_pt1 | contig 54641 bp, 45 predicted proteins | sample MGYA00375132_ERZ795048 | MGnify/ENA primary metagenome ERZ795048 (study PRJEB30177, sample SAMN05720225) | activated sludge metagenome | isolation source: Anaerobic digester | place: Hong Kong | collected 2014-12-17 ...
AGTAGGATTGGCCTTATCGCGGTTTTCCGGATTTCTCTGTGAGAAATCCGGGTTATTATCATTTCACAATTTGGGAGTCATTAATCAAACTGTGTTCCCGGGCTGTTAATCAAGCCCGCAGAATCCGTAAGTCTCTGTATGGTTTCGCAGCCAATTATTAACTGTTCAGTGAATTTTCATCTTTGAGCAGTCGCGTAACTTTGTTCAGGGAAGGAATGCTGTCGCGCGCGCCCGGCCCGTTGCAGGACAGGAAGGCCGCCGCGTTCGCGTATCTTGCAGACTCTTCGGGGCTCCAGCCCCTGAGCAGTCCGTGGATGTACCCGCCGTGAAACACGTCGCCCGCGCCGGTGGTGTCCACCACGAACCCCGGCTTGCTGTAGCCTTTGACTCTGAAGAACCCGCCGTCTTTTGTTGCCCCGATGCAACCTTTTTCCGCGAGCGTAATGATTGCCGTACCGGGCCCTTTTTGCAGAAATCTTTTTATCGCCGTCTCCGGTTTTATCATCCTGCCGTAGTATTTTCTCACGAAAGCGTGCGACGCGACGAAGTGGTCTGTTGCCGCGAATAGATCATCCATGTGATCGCGAGGGCTGCCCGCGTCGATGACGACGGTGCCGCCGCGTTTCTGTGTGAGCCGCATCGCTTTGAGCGCGACCGGGGTTTCCCTGCCGTCCGTGTGCAGGATGCGGCAGTGCGGCAGCGCCGCGGGTGTCGCCACCCTGGAGGGGAGCGGGCGGGCTTCCGTTTTATCCAGCACCACGGCGCGTGTGCCGCGCGATTCGTCTATCCAGATAAAAGACCGGCAGGTCCGCGATTTTCTGTCGATAACCATGTGCGACGTATCGACGCCGAAGCTCTCCATTTCGCGCCTGATGTAGTTGCCGTCGTAATCGTCGCCGGTGATCCCGATGAACGCGATGTCGTGTTTCCATTTCCCGAGCGCAACCATGGCGGTCGGCACCGGCGCGCCGCCCTGGTGGACGAATTTTTTGAGTTCCGTTTTCATATCCGGTTCGGGGTAGTGGTCGAGGATACACTGGTAGTCCGATACGCACAGTCCGATCCCGACGCAGTCGTAGAATTTATTTTTGCTTGCTGGAGAATGTTTTTTCATCGTTGCCGGCTTTCCATAAAGTTTTTGAAAATTTCCCATGAGCGAACCAGGATGGGTTTGTTCAGCCCCACGGCGCCGTGAGGGCAGATTTCGTGGCAGCAGAAGCACAGCAGGCATTTATCATCGTCTATGCGGCCTGCACTGCCGTTAAAAGCGATAGCAGCCGCTGGGCATACCTCGGCGCATTTTCCGCAGGCGGTGCATTTTTTTTCGATTATTTCCGGGCGGACTTTTGTGATTTCCGTGAACGGGCCTGCGAAAGCGGACATCAGCAGAAAAACTGCGGACGACGGTCTTTTGATGGTGTGTGATATGGATTCGATGCCGGCGCCGCGCATGTTGATGTCTCTTATTCCGCCCGCGCCCAGGCCTCGTGACCGCGCGTCCTTGATGGTACCGATTTCGCGCGGTTTGAACCCAACTGCCGAACACGCCACGGTGTCCAGCGCTACGGCATCCGCCGACGCTGCGAGAAACCCGAGTTTCACCGGGCTGCCCCGGCTCGGGCCGGTGCCTTCCATCCCCACAACAGCGTCCATGATGCTCAGCGCTGGAGTCAGGACTGAAAAAATGTCCACCACCGCCTGCGCGAACTCTTCGTATTTTGAAAACCTGTGCGCGTTTATGCGGTCCTGCGTCGTGGTCAACCCGAACATGTTTTTCACCGCGCCGGTGAAAAGGGTCTGCATGTGGGTTTTCAGTTTACAGACGCTTATCACGGTATCAACTTCATCGAGGAAGCGGGGCACGTGGATGGATTTCAGTCTTTTCCCGCCGGGGATAGCTATTTCCCTGAACCCGCTTTTTTCCAGTGTCACCAGTTCCGCGCCTGTCTGTTCGGCGACGTATTTCATGCCGGTCTGCTGTTGAATGACGGCGGTGCCGCCGACGTGGAACCCGCCGGGCAGGTCACCGAAGAAAACCGTGGCACCGAGTTGCCGGAGTTCGTTGATCACGGCGATGAGGACTTCGGGGTGGGTGGTTGCGGCGCGGTCGGGATCGGCGGCCAGCAGCAGGTTGGGTTTGACAAAGACCCGGCTGCCGGGCTTCACGAAGTTTTCCATGCCGCCCAGTTCCGACATCAGTTCAGAAACCGAATCGACAACCTGCCGTGGATCGTATGAACTGCATCGCGAGATCGAGACGGTCGGTTTTTTCATGTGGATTATTTTATCAGACCGGCGGGTTGAATAGAAGTGGGTCAGGCGAGAGCGGTTTTCAGGGCGGCTATCATTATTTCTTCTCTGTAAGGCATCGGTATGAAAGCGATAATATTGAGATCCTGTGCCCTGAGGATTGCCATCGCCGCTTCGTCTTCCGAGCAGAGAATTGAGGGAATGCCGTCGGGGAAATCAGTCGCAACCGATTTTATGAAAGAAGTGGCTTTCGAAGGCTGGCCCGAAGGATTGATGATTATAAGGTCAACCTGTTCTCTTTTTATCAGGATGTCCGCTTCTTCGAAATTCTTTGCTATAAGAATACGTATAGTCGAGCCCTCGAGTATTTCAGTCAGCCCGGTGAGGATATCGGGGTCTTCGTCGATAAGCAGGATGGTTCTCGGCTTGGTGGAGAAATCGCAGGAAAGGGCAGGGATGTAATCGGGCGCCGGTTCCTTTTTGATGTTTCCGTGTTCGGTGAAAAATTTATCCGCGGACGGGAGCTTTACGAGTATTTCCGTTCCTTCGCCGAATTTGCCTCTTGCTTCAATAGTGCCGTTATGGATATCCGCGATTTCCTGTGCCATGGTGAGCCCGAGACCGGTTCCGCCGAACTGGCGTGTAGAAGAGTCGTCGATCTGGTAGAATCGCTCGAATATTTTTGTTTTTTCATCGTCGGGAATACCGATGCCGTCATCGATTATCGAAATATTCATATAGTTGCCTTCAATTTTGGTAACAACGTCGATGTGTCCGCCTTCGTTGGTGAACTTGGTGGCGTTCGAGAATATATGGTTCAGCATAATCCGGAGCGTATTTTTATCGGCGACAACGGTTTTCGCGTTTTCGGCGTAGGACGTGCTGACCTTGAGCGATTTTTTATTAATGATATCCTGGAAATTCGCAATAACATCGTTGAACAGATCGGTTATGTCGAGAGGTGTTTTCTGGAGATCGACACGCCCCGACTCGATTTTCGACAGGTCCAGCATATTGTCGATTAGATCGTTGAGCTGCCAGCCGCGTTTCATTATCACATCGAGTTTTTTGTTAAACTCCTCGGGGAGTTCGCCGTACCTGTTTCTCCTTGCCATGCTCAGGTTGCCCAGGATTACCGATAGAGGCGTTCTGAGCTCATGCGAAACCATGGACAGGAAATTTGTTTTAACCTCGTCAATTCGTTTCATTTTGTCGAGTTCTTTTATTGTCTCGATTGCCCTGACACGTTCGTCTTCAGCTGTTTTTTTGTCTGTTATGTCGAGGAAACTTTCGATGCCGCCGGTTATATTTCCGTTTTTGTCTCGCAACAGGTCACAGTTTTTGCTGAGTATGATCTTTCGGCCGTCTTTCGTGAACGTTTCGCATTCGACGCCCGATACAGGCGCCGAGTCGATTCTGATTTTTTTCAAACCGCATTCTTCGCAGCATTCGGTCCCGAAGATTTTCAGGCAGTTTTTCCCGATTACTTCATTTGCGGAGTAGCCGGTGATTTTTTCAGCCGTGTTGTTCCAGGAGATAATATTGTTATCGAGGTCAACGGTAAAAACGCCGCTGGGAACCGTTTTTATAATGGTGTTGAGTTTTTCGTAACTGGATTTCAATTCCTGTTCGAGCCCGAGTTTTTCTTCCAGCAGGTCTTTTTCCGTCTGGAGCCGGGTTGTCCTGAAAGTGTTGCGAACAAGAAATATTGCGAGGAGGCTGACTGCTATTATGACGCCTCCCGTCTGGAGCCAGATAAGGCGGAAGTGTTTCATCGCGGGCCCGGAAATGTCCCTGGTCGGTGTGCAGTAGATGATCGTCCACATCCTGTCACCGATCCTGAGCGGGAACAGCGCGAACATATAATCGCCTAAAATAATCTTGTTTTCTCTCTGGCGCCATATTTCAAGTTCGAGCTCTTTTGAAAATTCTTTGTTGTTAAAAATATTGATATCTTTCAACAGAAGGCCCGAAAATGCGTTTTCCGGGTGAAAAATTATTGTCCCGAGATCATCCACCAGCCATGCGCCGCGGTTGCGGTCCGATGTCAGGACGACCTGTTTTTTGTTAAAAATGCTTTCCGGTGTTTTATCGACGTAAGAGGAGATGGATTTTAAAAACCTGTCGGTCATGTGTTCCACTTTGACAATGGTTGCAACACTTCCGTTCAGTTCTCCGTCTTTGAAAACCGGGGCGTGGATCGCAATTGCGTCGAAGCCTTCCACCGCCCTGAACAGCCCGCTCACAACCAGCCGATGTGTTTTAAAAAGCTTTATTACATGGTCCTGATCGTTTACATCCGCGTTTATACCTCTCTCATCCACAGGGTACATGTATGAGAGAATCCCGTCGTTGTTCATCCTGTATCCGGCATAAACGAGATCCTGGTTGGATTTATAGAAGTCTCTAATAATTTCCTTTCCTCTCTGCGAATCAACGTCTCTGACATACTCGGACGAAGCGACTGTCAGCATATCATTTATCAGGCGCGTGAAGAGAGACTCGATGCCGTTTGAAGTGCTTTTGATGATTGTAAGCTGTTTGTTTTGATGATTGTCGATAAGCCTCTGTCTGAAAATTTTGTTGGTGGTGTTGCTTATCAGGATAAGGCCCAGAGAAAAAGTGAACGCGGCAAGTATAACCGCGACGTTAACACGGGATGAGAAAAGACCCTGCGTGAAAGTTTTTCTTAATGCTCTTTCCATAGTAAAGGTAAAATCTTCTGGTTGGAGATAAGTATAACAGATTAATGTTGAATGTGGAAGAACGGGCATTCAGTTTGACTCGATATTTCAGGGATACTATAATCATGCGGAATCACCCGGTTTAATAAGGATAACAATGGAAAAGCCGGGGAACCGTGAGGACAGAAAATGCTTGATATAAACGAAGCGATGGAAAGGATACTGGGATCGGTCAGGCCGCTTGGAGTCGAGAAGGTAGACATCCTGGAATCGGGCGGAAGGGTACTCGGGCAGGAAGTGTATGCGGACTCGGACGTGCCGTATAACGATAATTCCGCAATGGACGGATATGCAGTGATAGCGGCGGATGTATCCGGTTCGAGCGACAGCAGCCCGGTGGAGCTTGAAGTGCTTGAGGAAATCCCGGCGGGCAGCGTTCCGTCCCGGGAGGTGGTAGCGGGGAAAGCGTCGCGGATAATGACGGGAGCGCCGATGCCGGATGGCGCGAATGCCGTGGTGATGGTGGAGTACACGGAAAAAGAGGGGGACAGGGTAAGAATAAAGGCGCCTGTCGGCGAGGGCGCGAACATAAGGCGTGCGGGAGAGGACATACAGCGGGGGCAATTGCTCTTCAGCCCGGGCAGACAGCTGAAGCCCGCGGACATAGGGGTATTGTCGTCAGCCGGGCTGAGCGAGGTCGAGGTTGGGCGGCGGCCAGTGGTCGGGATCATAACCACGGGAGATGAGATAGTCGAGCCGTCGGAGCCTGCGGGCCGGGGCAGGGTGCGAAACAGCAATGGATATACGCTTTATTCTCTGTGCGCATCATGCGGAGCGGTCCCGAAATTTTTCGGGATAGTGCCCGATGCAAGGGAAAAACTTGAGAAGGTTTTTGCGGAGGCGGCGGAAACCTGCGATGTGATAATAACATCCGGCGGTGTGTCGGTAGGCGATTTTGATCTGGTAAAAACGGTTATAGAAGAGATGGGTTCAGTGGATTTCTGGCGCGTCAGGATGAAGCCCGGCAAGCCGCTGGCGTTCGGTGCCATGGGGGGCAGGCCGCTGTTCGGGCTGCCCGGCAACCCGGTGTCCGTGATGGTGAATTTTGAAATGTTTGTGAGGCCCCTGCTGCTCAGCATGATGGGGGCGAGAGAGTTTCAGAGGAAGCGTACAACGGGCAAATTGGAGCATGAATATACCGAAAAGCCGACGCGCACGAAAATCATAAGGGGCGTCGCATCGCGAACGCGCGACGGGCTGACAGTTCGAACCACCGGCATGCAGGGGTCGGGTATCCTTATGTCGATGGTTCTCGCCAACTGTTTTTTTGTAATGCCCGAGGGTCTCAAGAAGCTTAAAAAAGACGACGTTGTGGAAATTATTCCGCTGGATAATTTCCCTGTTTGACAAATATAATCGATTTTGATTTAAGCGTTCTGCGGAACGAAGATTGTTGATTTTGGCTTGCGACAGTGATATATTAGCATTTGTTGTATCCTGGAAATTCCGGTCCGGGCAGGTTGACTGCACAAAGGCCGACGCCGACAGACGCCGTGCCGGAGCTGCCGGGGCCCCGCGGGGTGAATTAAATGAACATTTCAATACCTCTCCTTATTACAATACCTCTGTATCTCATAGCTTATTTTTTCTACGCGAAGTACATATCCGGCGTGCTGGGCTTGGACCCGGGCCGCAAGACGCCGGCGATCACCGAGTGCGATAACGTGGACTACGCGCCGGCGAGCCATGCCGTCGTGTTTTCGCATCACTTCGCGTCTATAGCCGGCGGCGGGCCGATCCTCGGACCGACGATCGCCATGATCTACGGCTACAAGATAAGCCTGATATGGATTATTCTGGGCGCGATATTTTTCGGCGCGGTCCATGACTTTACCTCTCTTTTCGTAAGTATCCGGGAGAAAGGAAAGTCGATGGCGGAGGTCGCGAGAAAGTCGCTCGGCGATCTCGGCTTTTTTCTTTTTATAGCCTTTACGATCGTGATGTTGTTCATGGTGATAGTGGCGTTTCTGGGCGCAACAGTTGCAGCGCTGACATCGAAGTATCCGCTCGTGCTGATGGGCATGAGCCAGGACCAGACGCTGCTTAAAACGGTTGTCGAGGACGGGATCGTAAAAGGCAAGATCGGCGGTATAGCTTCCACGTCGGTTATCGTTATTACTTCTTGCGCGCCGCTGCTTGGATTCCTGCTTTATATCAAGAAAATCCCGACATGGATAGCCGCTGTCATTGCTCTGGCGATCTGCGCTGTTTCCATCGAGGTGGGTGTCAGGTATCCTGTAATGGTAACTCCCGACCTGTGGAGGATCATCATCTGTATTTATGTTTTCATCGCCGCCGGAATCCCGGTGTGGATTATTCTTCAGCCGAGAGATTTTACCAATTCGTTCATTTTGTATATAGGGATAATATTGTGTACGATTGCGATAATATACGGAGGCATCACGCATTTCGGGGCGAGCGATCCGGCGTCCGCGTTTGTCATAAACGCGCCGGCTTATAATTTTGAAGAGGGAGGCCGCAAGCTCGGTGCCGTGTGGCCTATTCTGTTTATAACGATAGCGTGCGGCGCGATATCAGGGTTCCACTCGCTGGTTGCGGGTGGCACTTCTTCGAAGCAGGTCTGCAACGAAGCGCATTCTAAAACAATAGGTTATGGCGGAATGCTGCTAGAAGGTGTGCTGGCGGTGATCGTCGTGTCGGTAATCGCGGCCGGCCTGGATTTCTCGAAGTACAGCGAGATCGTTTTTCCGACGATACAGGGCGCGAAAGGCAACCCGATACTGGCGTTCGCGCTGTCGGTGGGCGCTGTGATTAATGCCTGCCTAGGGATACCTACGGTATACGGCACTGTGTTCGGCATACTTCTGGTCGAGGGGTTTGTGGTGACGACGCTGGATACGGCGGTTCGGCTCAACAGGTACCTTTTCGAGGAGCTGTGGGCGATAGTTTTCAAGAATGTGCCGAAGATTCTGAAGTCTTATATATTCAACGCCGCTTTGATTGTGGGGCTTGGATACGCGCTGGCGGCCGGTAATACGATAACCAGGGTGTGGCCGATTTTCGGCGCGGCAAACCAGTTGCTGGCGGCGCTTGTTCTTATCGTCGTCGCGGTATGGCTCTCGGATAAAAAGAAGCCTACGTGGTTTGTTACCATCCCGGCGGCGTTCATGCTTGTAACGACCATCTCGTCGTTGGTTTACCTGCTGTATAACAAGTACATGAAAGCGCAGAACTGGCCGCTGGTGGTTGCGGATCTGCTGCTCGTGGCGTTGTCTGTCGGGGTGATGATCATGCTCACGCAGCGGTTTCTGCTTAAAAAGAAGCAGTCGGCGGAACAGGCCGGGGCGTAGAGCGGAGCAGGGTGAAAATTGATCATAACAAAGCCGGCCGTCTGCGCCGGCTTTTTGCTGTCCGGGTACGACATGCGATTTCAGTGGTGGTATAATTAACCCGGATTTCTCTGTGAGAAATCCGGAAAATCGTGGTAATGCCTGTCCTGCTGTGTTGCGGCGTCGGTTCGGGCGGGCTGCATGACGGTGTGAAATGGTTGGGAATACTATGAAAATAAAACTACTGATCCTGGTGGCTGTATTTGCGGGGCTGGGAAATTTATGTGCTGCCGGAGAAGATGTTGAATCGGACAAAAGGATCGAATCGGCTGCGGGAAGGGTTATCTCAGGTCTGAGGGGTCCGTATGCAAAAGCGGCTTTGAACGTCAGCCCGGGCCGGTTGCCGGACGCGGTCGATTACGCGATTGATAAGCCGATGGGGATAAGGATTTCTTTCCCGCTGGATGATTTCAAGCATGATTACTGCGGCGCGGTTCCTGTTGAAGGCGCGCTTTCGCCGGTGGCCGTGTCGGGGATTGTGATAAGCGATGCGGGAAAAAAAACGGTGAAACGCGGCGTGGTGCTCGATTCGCCGGGCCTGGTTTCGGCGGTAAAAAACAGGGTGGATGATTTCAGGCTGGATCGCGCGTCGGGGCGGTATTCATACAGTTTTGTGGAGAGCCGGCGGGCGGTTTTGAAGGCGAGCGCAGGACAATATAATTACGAGCTGGAGTTCTCGGAGGTGGATGGAGAGTGGCTGCTCAGGGGCATAGAGCTTATACCCGAAACGGATGAAAGAGGGTATGTTGTAAAAATTGAAACGATGGAATTCGGTGATTATTACGCGGATTGCCTGCCTGCGTTGAAGTAATAGTATATTGTTATGCTATGGAACATAACTCATTATAATATTGTCTGAACAAAGTGGTATTGAAATACAGGAGTGTAATTAATTAAACTGTATCTGCCGTGGATTCATCGTCCGGGAAGCCGGGTTGAGATTCTGTAAGCAATGGTACACACTATAAAGGTTAAACATCGACGGGGGTTTTTGTTAATACCATGTTTATCGAGCGATCAAAAAGGATAATACAGCTTTTTCTTGCAATAATGTTGTTCGTAACGGTTCCGATCAACTGCGCGAACAGCAAGGACACCACGGCTGCGGAGAAGGAACAGGCCGCCGAAGTGGTGGCGAAAGCGGAGTCGCAGCCCGGGGCAAATCAGGCGGTTGCATCGGAGCAGCCTGCGGCAACTGAAGATGAAGTTACGGATATTTCAGCGAAGTTGAAAATACTGAGCCTGGGAATGGATGCGCCGGAAGTGGTTGTCGAGGATTCGAGCGGGAACCTTGTGGATATGAGCCGGTACGCGGGCAAACCTCTGACGATCGCGTTCTGGGATGAAAGCTGCAAGTTGTGCATGGACCAGATCAAGGAGCTCGAGACGGAGATAGCCGCGAAGGATGTTGCCATGACAATACTCGCGGTAACGCGAAACCAGGGCAAGAAGAAAAACGCTGAGAACGAAAAGCTGCTTGCGGACAATGGAGTTAAAGCGCGTGCGGTGTTTGATAAGAGCAATAAGACCGGAACTAATTTCCGGATGGGCGGAATACCGTTTTACGCGCTGATAGATGCGAAAGGCAAGCTGCGCGGGGCGGGTTCGTTTCTTGTGAAGCAGAAAATGCATAACATAACTTTTCTTGACATGTTCACAATGGTGGCGGAGGGCAAGGAGGTACCGCCGTGCGAGTTTGCGCATCTGAGTATTCCGGCGGATTACAAAGATTTGATTGGAAAGCCCGCGCCGGAGTTTAAATTGCTGGACCTTGATGGAAATGAGCAGTCACCGAGCTTTTACAAAGGATTTTCCGGGATATTGTTGATGTTCTGGGGGCCGACATGCCCGCATTGCCGTGCCGAGTTGCCGAGGGTGGAGTATTTTAACCGGACGCTCGCGCAGAAATACAATATTAAACCTATTGGTGTTGTGGGGCTGCCTGAGAAAGACCACGAGGATATCATGAAATATGTTTCGGTAACCGAGCAGATTGTAAGGCAGCAACAGGCGACTTTCCCGATCACCCTGGATTACGGCGGAAAGATCAGGGAGGCATATATGGTCAGGGGAGTGCCGTCGATGTTTTTGGTGGGTGCCGACGGCAATGTGTTGCATGCATGGCGGGGCGAGGCGCTGTTCGCGGCCGAGGATATAGAGTGCGTGATTAAAAATCTGGGTTCCGGAAAATAACAGGAAACTTGATGCCGGCAACGGGAAAAACAGTTGAGTTCAAAACCGGCGCCGCGCGCTGGGGCGGTTGGACGGCGGCGGTTTTTCTCGCGGCCCTGGTTCTTTATATCGCAACAGCAGTACCTGATTTCACTTTCGACGACAATCCCGAATTCATAGCAGGTTCGTATGTGCTGGGCGTCGTGCATGCCCCGGGCTACCCGCTTGTGTTGCTGCTTGGAAAGCTATTTTCTTTTCTTGCGCCGGGAACGGCCGGGTTTGCGGTCAACCTTGTGTCGGCATTCGCCGGCGCGGGCGCTGTCGCGCTTGCTTTCCTGCTGCTGGCGCGGGCTACCGGGTGGTGGGCGCCGTCGCTTCTGGGCGCGGGAATGCTTGCGACTTCCCGCCTGTTCTGGGAACAGACGACTTCCATGGAGGTTTATGCCCTGAACCTCTTTTTCCTGATGCTGTCGCTGAATATTATCTGGACGATAGATGGATCTCGGCGTGATTTACGCAGGTTGATCGCGCTGGCTTTTGTTGTTGCGACGGGTATTTTCAACCATTACACCATGGCGCTTATATCGCCGGTTTACGCGGTTTATATAATCTGGATATACAGAAAAAAACTGGCCGCGCTTTTTTTGCCCGCTGCTATAGCGGTATTCGTGGGGCTTGTTTGCTTTTCAGTGATGTTCTACCTGCCCGCGAGGTCTGCGGCGGTTCCGGCGATAAACTGGGATGACCAGGTGACGGCGCAGGGTTTTATTAAACATGTGAAAGGCGTAGACCGGCGAACCGGGGCGCCTGTTGTGGCTTTTTCCGAGAAGCTCACGTTTGTTAAGGATTACGGCTGGCGGTTGAGCCGGGAGCGGACGCCATGGCTGCTGCTGCTGCTGCCGTTCGGGCTGTTCGCCGTGTTGAAGCTGAAAGGCAGGGGGGCGTTGCTCGGTGTTCTGTGGGTTACGCTGTTTGCGGGGTTCATACTGCTTCTGAATTTTCTCTACGGGCCTCGGTCCTCGTATGTGATAAAAGTGTTTCATATTTCATCCATGGGCCTGGTAGCCGTTGTGCTGGGGCTGGGCGCGGATGTCGTGATGAAGTGGGTTCGCGGGCTGAAGCTTCCGTGGCAGGCGGTGTTCGGCATAATCGCGGCGCTTGTTGCGTACAGTGCGGTGATGAACACTGATACGACGGATAAATCGGAGAATAACCTTGCACCTGCGTATGCACGGAACATGCTCAAGTTCATGGACAGGGACTCGGTGCTTTTCTCTTCGCTGGAGACGGAGTCGTTCCCGGTTTCCAACATGAGGCTGGTGAATGGATTCAGGCGTGATATTGGTATCATGGGACGGCAGGGCGATCTCAGGGAAACCGTTTTCGCGATGAACAGGCTCGGGTTCCAGGTAAGCGATATGGGAAGCGTGGAAGACCTGCAGTCGTTTGTGCTGGAGCACACGAGCAGGCAGAGGGAAATATATTTCACGAAACGGCTCAGCATTCGAGCGCCGGAAAAGATCACGGCGAGGGTCAACGGGTTGCTCTACCAGCTCGACCCGCTGATTGAAAAGATATGGAAAAGGGACCCGTGGGACAGGATAGACATGACCGGGATAGATCCTGATAAGCAGAGTTACGACCGGATCGAGAAAACCGTTGTGTCAAAGTACCTCGTCATGCACGGCGAACATTACATCGAGAAAGGCGAGTGGGAAAAGGGCAGGGAATATCTGAAGCGGGCGGAGGAGTTCAACCCGGAGTCGCGGTTTCTGCGGACACAGCTCGGGGCGATTTTTCTTGCGGTCGGCGATTTTGAGGCCGCGCGCGAGCAGTATGAAACGGCGCTCGCGATCGACCCGGAGAACGTCGAGATCAGCGTGGACACGGTGGCGGTTTACAGCAACCTGTCGTTTATCTACGGCAAGCTGGGGCTGAAAGACACGGCATTGAGTTTCATGGAGGAAGCCGTGAAGCTTTCGCCGGACCTGTCTGTGTTCAGGGTGAATCTTGGAAAGACATACTGGCACAACGAGAGATGGAATGACGCTATTGAGCAACTTGAAGCAGCAGTCCGGCTCGGGATCAAAAACGCGGCGGTTCATAATATACTTGGTATCTGTTACGAAAAAATCGGGTTGTTCTCGAAGGCGGAGGAGAATTATGAGCGCGCGCTGGATCTGAACCCGATGCTGCCCGATGCTTATCTCGATTACGGTATATACAGCGCTTATGTGAAAGGCGATGCCGAGCTTGCGGTGAGTCTTCTTACGACGTATCTCGAACTCAGGCATAAAACGCTGGACGAGGGCGAGATCCGGGCGACTGTCGCGTTTCTCAACCAGCAGCTTAAAAGGCACGACGAGGCGATTATAGAATTCAGGAAGGCGCTGGACGAGGGCGCGGGGGAGACGCCTCGCAAGAAAGCGATATTGTACAACCGGCTGGCAGACAGCCTGGAGGCTAAAGAGCTTCCTGATGAAGCTGTGGACGCTTACGAGTCCGGGCTTTCGGGTGCCGCGTATTACCCGGAGATTTATCGCAATTACGCCGAGTTTTTGTTCAGGAACGAAAGAGACCCGGCGCTTACGCTTAAATTGCTCGACAGGTATCTGGCGGCGGTGAAAGATCCCGATGACAGGGTTCGGGTCGAGACTCTAAAAACACAGGTCAGGGCGCGGATGGCGGGTGGCGGGCAATGAGATGGTTCCGGCGCAAGGACCTGTTCGACAGGGTGAGGGACGGCGAACTGGACGATGGCGTGATAGCGCGCCGGATGAAGGAATGGATGAGCAAGGGCACGCCGCAGGTTGCAGCGCGGGCGGTCCGCCTCTACCAGAAACAGGACAGCGAAAAAAAACGTGTGTTTGCGGATCATGGCCTCACGCCCGAGTTCGTCGAAAAAACAAAATTGAAAATCAGCAGACAGGTTACAATCCAGAAAAATAAAAAGTAGTGTTCCGGCGATGGATCTTACTGTATCGATAGTCAACCACAACGGACGTCAGTTTCTCGAAAAGTGCATCGGCTCGGTGTTCGCGGCTGCCGGCGGCATGGAGTGCGAGGTTTTTGTGGTTGACAACTGCTCGGAGGACGGCAGCGCGGAATTTGTGAGGAAAGAGTTCCCGCGGGTGACGCTGATGGAGAACGAGAGTCGGGCGGGGTTCGCGGCAAACCACAACAGGGTTTTGCGGCGAGCTGCGGGCGAGTTTGTTCTGCTGCTGAACAACGATACCGAGGTGAAGCCGGGCGCGCTGGAAGCGCTGGTGCGGTTCATGCGTGATAATCCCGGCGCGGGGCTGGCCGGCCCGAGGCTGCTCAACCCGGACGGAACATTGCAGCAGTCGTGTTTCAGGACACCCACGCCGGGCGTGCTTTTTTTCGACGCTTTTTTTATCAGTTCGATTCTGCCGGGGAACCGGGTTACCGGCGGCTACAAGAAGTGGGCGCACGACAGTATGCGCGAGGTGCCGTCGCTCTCCGGCGCATGCCTGATCGCGCGGGCGGAGGCGGTGCGGCGGGTCGGGCCGCTCGATGAGGATTTCTTCATGTACTTCGAGGACCATGACTGGTGCGCGAGGTTCAGGGCGGCGGGCTGGAAGGTTTGCTTTGTTCCGCAGGCGGAGGTTCTGCACTATGGCGGCGGCAGCGAGGGCGAGCTGGGGCATGACCGTTTCGACCGGTTTTATTCTTCGATGGACAGGTATTATGAAAAACATTTCGGCCGCTCGGCGCTTCCGGCGGTCGCGGCGCTGAACGTTGCGGGCTCCGCGCTGAGGCTCGCGGGATGGGGCGCGGCATCGATTGTAAGCCCCGGTGCAAGGAATGCCCTGAAATCGAGAGGCCCGTATTTTGCCCGAAGAATAAAATGGTATATGAAAGATAAGAGAAGTGAATTTGAAATTAAAACAATGGATTGATATAATGATTCAACTTCGGGGGGGGAGGGAGCATGAAATCACCGTTTAGAATTATAGAAGTCATTGTTTTTTTGCTGCTGGCTGTATTGACTGTTTCGTTTTCGCTCGCGCCCCATGTCGAAAAAAGGATTCTTGTCGCGTCGGACGACCATAACGCGACGTATCCTACGACAAGGGGTCTTTACAAGATAAAGGAACTTGTGGAGAGCGAGACGAACGGCGCGATAGAGATCAAGGTGTTTCACAGCGCGCAGCTCGGGTCCGAGAAGGAAACGATCGAGCTGACCCAGATGGGCATTATCGACATCAACAGAGTATCATGCTCGCCGATGGCGAGTTTTTCGCCGAACATGGGAGTGTTCAGCCTGCCGTATATCTTCCGCGACTGGGACCACGAGTGGAAGGTTCTCGACGGGGAGATCGGGCAGAGACTGGGCAGGGAACTGGAAAAGGTGGGTCTGGTGACGGTCGCGTATTACGATTCCGGCGCGCGAAGTTTTTACAACAAGCATCGCGCGATCAATTCGCCGGAAGACCTCAACGGCCTGAAGGTCAGGGTCCAGAAAAACCCGGTTATGATCGACCTCGTGAACGCGATGGGAGCGAGCGCGACACCGATGGCGTTCGAAGAGGTTTACAGCGCGATCCAGACGGGGGTCATAGATGGCGCGGAGAACAACCCGCCGAGCTACAAGACCACCGGGCATTACGAGGTGGCGAAGTTCTATTCGCTCGACGGACACTCGCGCATACCCGAGATTGTGCTGTTCAGCAAAAAGGTCTGGGACACGTTTTCGGACGAGGAACGCGCGATCATCGCAAGCGCCGCGAAGGAGTCCGAGGAGTTCCAGAAACAACTCTGGCGGGAACAGGAACTGGAAGCCATGCGGATCGTGGAAGAGGCGGGCTGCAAGATCAACACGCCCGACAAGGGGCCGTTCATCAAGGCCGCTCAGCCGATCTACGATAAGTACGCATCTCAGCTCGGTGACCTGATCGCCGAGATTCAGGCGGTGAAATGACATGAAAATATATGATGGAATACTGAATATCTTTTCGAAAATCGTCGAGTTTGTGACCGGCCTGCTGCTGACGTCTATCGTTCTGATAATAAGCTGGCAGGTTCTGACGAGGGTGATTTTAAAAGTCACGCCGTCATGGTCGGAGGAAATTTCGATGATTCTGGTGGTGTGGTTCGGGATGCTGGGGGCCGGGCTGGGCGTGCGCGACAAGTCGCACCTCGCAGTCGAGTTCCTCGTGCGCATCATGCCGGACGGCCTGAAACAGTTCTTTTTCAGGCTGTCATACGCGCTGATATGCTGTTTCTCGATCGTGATGGTGGTGGCGGGCTTCAGGCTTTACTCGTTCGTCATGGCGCACGGCGAGATCAATCCCGCGACGGGCATACCCGTGGGTTACACGTACTTCGCGATCCCGGTGGCGGGCATTTTCATTTTCCTGCACAGCTTGAGGCACATAATCGACCTGATGGCCGGGACGTATGATTTCACGGAGTTCGCTGAAGATGCTTCGGGCGAGGGGGTGGCGATCAACTGATGGGTACTGAAAGCATTGCAACACTTGTTCTGATAGGCAGTTTTTTTGTTCTGCTGCTCGCGAGACTTCCGATCGCTTTTTCGCTTGGAATATCCTCGTTTCTGACAATCTGCTATCTCGGTCTTGAACCGATGGCGGTTGTCCTTAAAATGGCGGACGGGATGGATTCGTTCGCCCTGCTTGCGATACCGTTCTTTATCCTCGCGGGCCAGATCATGGCCGACGGCGGGATCGCGATGAGGCTGATCAATTTCGCTAACCTCATAGTGGGCCGGATCCGCGGCGGACTGGCGATGGTCAACATAATGGCCAGCATGTTCTTCGGCGGAATCTCCGGCTCATCGGTTGCGGACACGGCTTCGATCGGATCGATCCTCATCCCGATGATGAAGAAAAAAGGTTATGACACCGGGTTCTCGGTCGGCGTTACGATCGCCGGTTCGACGCAGGGAATCGTCATACCGCCGAGCCACAACGCGATCATCTACGCGCTCGCGGCGGGCGGCGCGGTCTCGATCGGCAAGCTGTTCCTCGGCGGCGTGATACCGGGCATCCTGATCGGCCTGAGCCTGATGGTCGTCTCGTTCATCATCGCCGTGAAACGCAACTATCCCAAGGAACAGGCGGTCAGCCTGCGCGAGGCCGTCAGGGTTTCGCTCGATGCGTTCTGGGGACTCATCACAGCCGTCATAATCGTCGGCGCGGTCATCTTCGGATTCGCGACCGCGACCGAGTCATCAGCCATCGCCGTCGTCTATGCGTTCCTTGTTACGTTCCTGATCTACCGCGAAATCGGTATCAAAACGTTCGGCAAGATTCTGCTCAATTCGGTGAAAACCATCTCGATGGTCATGCTGCTGATAGCGACGGCTTCGACCTTCGGGTTCCTGCTCGCATATCTCGGCGTGCCTGAAAAGGTCACCGCGCTGCTCACCGGGATCTCGACCAACAAGTTCGTCATTCTCCTGATGATCAACGTTATGCTGCTGGTCCTCGGCTGCATCATGGACATGGCCCCGCTGATCCTGATCGTCACGCCGGTTCTTCTTCCGGTCGCGGTGAGCGTCGGCATGGACCCCGTGCATTTCGGGATCGTGCTGCTGCTCAATCTCGGGATCGGGCTCTGCACGCCGCCGGTCGGAAGCACTCTGTTTGTCGGGTGCGCGATCGGGAAAATAAGCATCGAGAAAATGACACGCTCGTTGTGGCCGTTTTACATAGCGATGGTGGGAATCCTGCTGCTGTGTACTTATGTCGCGCCGATAACGATGTGGCTGCCGGGCTTCTTCCATTAATGGGGAGCGCCCGCGCGCTTGCGTAAACTGAAAAACATCCATGCGGTGGGCGTCAAAACCCGCCGCATGTTCTTTTTGGAAGTGATTCTGTAATCGAGAGGTGGAGATATGAGAGCGTTCAGGTTGATAGTTATCATGTTGCTGACAGCCGTTTCGACAGCGGCGGCGGCGCAGCAGTTCCAGGTGCGCGGCTGGGAGATTCTGGACAATGACCCGGATCACGTCAACCGGCTGATCGATCTCGCGCCCGAATACGGGATCAACCATATAGAGTTCACCCACGCGATAATCATGCACATAAACGCGATAGTCGATAACCCGGCGACGCGGGAGCTCGTGGACAGCGCGTCGCGGCGCGCGGACGAACTGGGAATAGAGACGTTTGTATGGTCGCATGAGTACAACACCGACAACATGGTCGAATGCGTCGATCCGTCTAAGAAGGCGGGAAAAAAGTTCTGGAAAAAACGCCGCGCGGTTTACCGCAAGGCGCTGGAGGCGGTGCCGTCGGTGGATGGAGTGGTGATAATGTTCGGCAGTTCGCACCCGGACCCCTGGGGGTTGATGTGCCCGTGCTGCGGGAGCATGAGCCACGCGGATCGCGTGCGGATAATCATCGAGCAGGTCGGCGCGGAGATGGCGTCGCTCGGCAAAAAACTTTATGTCAGGACTTTCATACACACGCCCGACGAACTCGAAATCGTCGGCGAGGCTATCCGGACCGCGAGGAACGTCGAGTTCACCGTCATGACCAAGGATGTGCCGGCGGACTGGCAGCCGTACTACCCGAACAATTCGCTGATCGGAAACGTGGCGGGCCGCCCGCAGGTGATCGAGTTCGATCTCGGCTGCGAGTACTGGGGCCAGAGCATGATACCGTTCCAGCTTGTGGACTACCTGCGCCGGAGGGTCGATTTCTGGCTGACGAAAGGCACGGTGGTGGGCTCGGTCGCGCGGGTCGAGCGCGGGTCGAGCGATGTGTTCGGGACGCCCAACGAGATTAACGCGTTCGCGTACAGCAGGATGCTCGAAGACCCCGGCGTAAAAGACGGCGACATCTGGAAGCAGTGGGTGAAAAGCTTTTATGGTCTCGAACCGGGCACACCGGAATCGGAACTGCTTATAAAGGCGCTCGGGCGAACGTTCGACGCGGGCAGAAAAATGTATTACACGAAAGGGTTCTGGTCGCTGGAGAAGGGCAGCGGGCTGCCGAAGACGGGCAGGGTGGCATCGCTGCTCGACCGCAGGAGTACGGCGGATTATGATCCTGATTTCAAGTATGTATACGACGACCTCAGCAACCCGACCCAGCAGACCATGCTCGAACTGTGGCAGGAAAACAGCGAGGCGGAACAGCTCGCGGAAAAGTCGCTGAATGATGTTCGATCGCTCAAAGCAGCGCTTGGTGATAAGTACGACCAGCTCGAAACGCAGTTGAGAAAGTTCAGGTATTGCACGAGCGTGTGGAAACATTTGACTGATACCACCTGGCGGTTCGGGGTGTGGAAACGCGGCGGAGCGGAGAGCGACGCGCGGATAATCGAGATGAACCTGCGGAAGCTCGCGGCGCTTGCCGATGAGATAGAGGGCGATCTGGGCAGCGGCTCCGCCCCCGGCAATCCCGCGAACATCAGGCGCGTGATCGCCGATGTGGAAACGGAGTTTACGCGCATCGGTGCGGCTGACGTGGATGTCGATTTCCCGGTCCTCTCTGAGATTCAGGCCGGGCCGCGTGCGGGAGGCGCGGTTGTCACCTGGGTTTCGAGCGAGGCGGGCAGCTCGGTTGTCGAGTACGGGGTAAAACTGCCGGTGTACGAGAACCGCGCGGGCGGCGCGGCGGAGGTCTCCGTCGAGCACAGGGTGGATATCGAGGGGCTCGAGCCGGGGCGAAGATACATATTCAGAGTTGTTACAGTTACGGAAAAAGGAACGCGGCTGGTGTCCGGCGATTTCGATTTTACCGTTCCCGCAGAGTAAAAATCAGGGAAAAATAAGATTGACACGGAAAAAATAAGCGGCTATATTTTGGTAGCACATAAAAAATATAAGTAACACGTCTATTTTTTTTGACGGGAGGGTGGCACAAAAATGCATATTGTAACACGAGCCGTGGAGACTGTTTCAAGGTTCAAAAAATTGTTGTTTATCGTTTCTTTTGTCGTTGCGGTTATTGTTGCGGCGCCCGGGTTTTCGGAGACGCAGGATCAGAAGGCCGCAGCAGATGATGTCTATTACATCGGCCAGATTGTTGTTAAGGATCGAGGGATGACAACGGAGAATGTTCCGCAGAACATAACGGTCATAACGCGCGAGGAGATTGAAGAGTCGAACGCGACGAGCATAATGGATCTGCTCGAAGGCATACCGGGTCTTTCGTTGGAGAAAACCGGTCGTTTCGGGCGGGCGGACATAAATATAAGAGGTATTGGGGGCAATGCTATCCAGATCGGGCTTACGGTGGACGGGCGTCCCGAGAAGATGGGAATTTTCGGTTGTGGAGTAACGCACACTTTCCCGCTTGATAATGTCGAGCGGATCGAGGTTATCAAAGGCGCAGCGTCCGCGGCGTATGGATCGGACGCGCTCGGCGGCGTGATAAATATTGTGACGAGAGAGGCCACCGAGGATCTCGAAGGCTCGATGCAGCTTTCGGGCGGGAGCTTCGGAACCAACATCGCGAACTTCAAGGTCGGTGGGCTTGTCGAGAACGACAGCAGTTATTATGTTACGTTCAACCGCGAGCACAGCGACGGCTACAGGGAGAATTCCGAGTGGGATTCCCGCGCGTTCACCGCGAAGGTCAAAACTAAACTCACGGATCGTTATTCTCTGACGGTTTTCGGCAAGAAAGTCAACGCGAACAAGGAAGAGCCGGGTCCCGACACAGCGCCGACGCCGAACGATTTCACGAACTACAACAGGGGCGCGGAGGATGTCACTCTCCAGGGCGCGTGGAAGAACGCCGACATGTCGCTCAAGCTCTACAAGCTGCATGGCATTCATAAGTTTTCCGACGGCTGGGACAGCAAGGACAGGACATACGGCGCGAACCTGCAGTATTCGCAGTATTACGACAGGTTCGATCTCACGGCGGGCATGGATTTCAGGAGGCAGGAAGGCAAATCGGTAGCTCCGGCGAAGGATTACAGCCGGAAAGACCATGCGTTTTTCCTGACCGGTAACTACAGGCACGGCAACCGGCTCGTGGTTTCCGCCGGCGCGCGCCTGCACGACGACGAGAGCTACGGCACGGAGACCGCTCCGCAGGCGGGCCTGGTTTACTTTGCGGTTCCGGGCAAAACCCGGCTGAGCCTGAGCGCGAGCCGCGCTTTCAGGTCGCCTTCGCTGATGAATCTTTACTGGTATGCGCCGAACCCGGACCTCGATCCCGAGATTGCGACAACTTATGAATTCGGCATAAATCAGGCTTTACCGAAAGACATCGAGTTTTCCGCAAGTGTGTTCAAGACCGAGGTCGAAAACGGTATCACCACGAAACATTGCTCGGGCTACCCGTGCATCAGGCAGAACCTCGACGAGTATGATATAGATGGTTTCGAAACAGGGTTTACATGGGATCCGGCGAACGCGTTCGATGCGTCGGTGTTCTATTCATATCTTGATCCGGGCGCGGACATGAACGGCAACGTGATGACCGCCGGATCGGTGGGCGAAAAGCTCGATGTGAAAATGAAGTATGAATACATGAGGCTTCGGACTGTTGTAACGGGCACGGCGGTACGCGAGTACTACCAGGGTGACAACTCGACTCAGCAAATACCGAGTTTCGATGTCTGGGATATTAAATTCAATTATCCGGCGGATTCCAACGTGCAGTCGTTCTTTATAATCGAGAATATTTTTGACGAGGATTATGATATTTACCGCGATGGAACTCTTTACCCGATGTCGGGCACGGCGGTAACGATAGGAGTAAAAGTTGATTTTTAGAACGCAAAGAGGTAAAAACATATCTTCACCGGGCGGGACGCGGATGTTGTCCCGCCGCTTTTTTATAATGGTGTCGGTTGCAATTCTTTTTATCGGGGGTTGCTCGGCGCCGGATAAAGGAGTGTCTCGCGGGAGATTGGTTGTGGCATCCGACACGCTGGTCGGCAGCATGCTCGAGTCGCTGCTGCCGCAGGGCGAATTTGAGGTTTACACGATACTTCCGTCCGACCAGTGCCCCGGGCACTACGATGTGAAGCTGAGTGACATAGAGAAGGTGGAAACCGCCGAACTCTCGGTATATTTCAAAGACATGCCGATCGGCAAGAGGATAATGGAGGCCGGTCGATCGGGGATCGCGCTGAGCGAGAGCGGGGAAAACTGGATGCTGCCCGGGAATTATATCAAGGGGGCGGGAATCCTCGCGGGCGAGCTTGAGGAAAAGTTCCCCGAGTTTTCAAATGACATCGCGCGGAATTTTGGAAAGCTCGAAAGAGAAGTTACCGTAGCGGGCGATGCGCTCAAAAACAGACTGAGTGAAGCCGGTTGCGAAAAAGCGGTCGCGGTGGTCGCCCGGATGCAGAAAGACCAGCTCGAGTGGATGGGGTTCGAGACGATATGCCTGTACGGGAGGCCGGAGTCTTTTTCGAGCAGGACTGTTGCGGAATGTGTGACGGAGGCGAAGAAGAAGGGCGCGGTGCTGGTCGCCGACAATCTGCAGTCCGGCCCGGATGCCGGTTCGGGAATAGCGGAGTCGCTTGGGATCCCGCATATTACGCTCAAAAATTTCCCTTCTGAAGACGGATATATCGCCACTATTGAAAACAATGTGAATATAGTAATAGAATCAGTTCGTTGATATGTGTGAGAACCTGCTGGAATTGAGCGGCGTGAGCCTTGTGAGGGGCCGCACGCGGATACTGGATAATGTGAGTCTGAATATTCGCGGCGGCGAGTTTGCGGGCGTGCTCGGGCCGAACGGCGCGGGCAAAACCACGTTGCTGAACGTTATCGCCGGACTGGAGAGTTGCGAGGGCGAGGTGCGGCTTTTCGGTGTTCCCGCATGCAAATCCAACGGCATGAAATCCCGCCTGAGGGTGGGGTATATCCCCCAGTTGTTCGAGATAGACCCGTCTTTTCCGATAACGGCTTATGAAGTTGTGCTGTCGGGCTGTTACGGGAAGCTGGGGCTGTTCCGGCGTGCCGGGGCGGGAGAGAAGCGGCGCGCGCGGGAACTGATGGAGCTTGTGCGTGTGTCGCATGTGGCAGACAGGCCGGTGGGGCATCTCTCGGGCGGCGAGAGGCAGAAGGTATCCCTCGCTCGCGCGCTGATCCAGGAGCCCGACCTGTTACTGCTCGATGAGCCGACGGCAAGCCTGGATATCGCGGTGCAGAAAGATGTGCTCGATCTTGTCTGCAATATCAGGGAACGGATGGGGCTGACGCTGGTGCTCGTTACGCATGATTTCAGCGTGTTGCCGCGGGACATGAGCAGAACGATATTGATGCGCGAGGGACGTGTAGTGTTCGATGGCGATACGGGCAGCGCGCTGGAGAGCGAGACGCTGAGCGGGCTTTTCGACTACCCGGTGGAAACATTCGAGCGCAACGGGCGAAGGTTTATTTCTTATGATTGAGCATTTTTTTGATGTGATAGGCATGTTGCCGATACAGCGGGCATTGATCGCCTGCCTGCTGTGCGGGGCGGGCTGCTCGATCCTGTCCGTTTTCGTGATCCTCATGAAGATGCCGCTGATCGGCGTAGCGATGTCGCACGCGGCGTTCGCCGGCGCGGTGCTGGGAATGCTGATCGGTGCCGACCCTTTTATTTCCGGCTTCATAGTCTGCCTGCTGCTTGCCGCGCTGATAGGGCCGGTGTCGGACCGCTCGGGCATGGTGCCGGAGAACATGCTCGGCATATTTTTTTCGTTCACGATGGGGCTTGCTTTCCTCGGCCTCGGCATCCTGACCCGCACGAAAGTCACCGCGCTCAACCTGATGTGGGGCAGCCTGTTGACTATCAGCAATAGAGATATATACATTCTGCTCGCGGTAACGGTTCTGCCGGCGCTGTTCGTGCTGTTGTTTTTCAAAGAGATAAAATCGGTGCTGTTTCACAGGACGATGGCGCGCGCTTCGGGGGTGCCGGAGCGGATGATATACTATACACTGCTGTTTATAACCGGCGCGGTTGTTTCCGCGAATCTTTCCACTGTCGGCGGGATGCTCATATTCGCGTTGATCGTGCAACCCGCCGCGACCGCGATGCAGATCACTTATGATTTAAAAAAGTTCTTCTTGATATCTGTCGCCTCGGGCGTGGGATCGTGTGTGTCGGGGCTGTACATTTCATATGTTTTCGACTGGCCGTCGGGCGCCTCGGTCGTGGTGTGCGCAACAGTGATATTTGCCGTGTCTTTTATTTTTTCACCCAAGCGGCGTGATTCGAGAAGCAGGATCCAGGGAGTGTGACCATGTTTGACAGAGATGGAAAAGCAAATGACGAGAAGCAGAAAACTTTTTTCAACAAGCACGCGGAGAAGTGGCTGGACAGGTGGTACAGGGATCCCGTGACCGGCGAGATGAATAAGCATGAGAAGGATTTCGAGCGGCTGTTCTCGATGATTCCGCTGTCGGATGGGCAGCGCGTGGTGGATGTCGGGTGCGGGACAGGCGTGCTGGTTCCTTATATTCAGCCCCTGATCGGCGGGCAGGGTATCCTGTACGAGATAGATTTTGCCGAAAAGATGATAGAGGAGAACCGCAGGCTTCACGATGCGCCGAATGTCGTTTTTCTCGCGACTGATATAAAAAGCGCGCCGATCGACCCGGAGAGCATTGACGTGGCGATCTGTTTTTCGTGCTTTCCTCATTTCAGGGACAAGAAAACGACCATGTGTACGCTGCAACGGATGCTCAAACCCGGCGGGATGCTTATTGTTTCGCATTTCAGCTCATCTCATGATCTTAACAATATGCACAGGGGTTTCGAGGTCGTGAACCACGACATGATGCCGGGCGAGGAAGAAATGAGAGCTCTGCACGAGGGCGCGGGGTTCGATATCCGGACGTTCATCGACGAGACGGGATATTACTACATAGAATCCGTAAAAAAATAATATAATAATTTTTTTCTTGAGGCTTTCCCGATTCGCAGCCATGATAGAATAAAGCGTTTAAAGTTGTCTGTTTGAAAGGGGAGGCAGATGGAACTTAACTGGTTAGATATTGCAGCATTCGTTTTTTTCATCGCGGTGGTCATAGGCGTGTCGCTCTATGCGTCGCGAACGAAGGACGAGAACGATGAGAGTTACTTCCTGGCGGGCCGCAAGCTGACATGGTGGCTGATAGGTTTTTCGCTCATTGCGTCGAACATATCGACCGAGCACTTCGTCGGGATGGCGGGCCGCGGTTTCGACCTCGGGCTGGCGATCGCGAGTTATGAGTGGATGGCGGCGGTAACGCTGGTACTCGTTGGCATTTTCTTCCTGCCGAGGTTTCTCAGGGCGGGAATATACACTATCCCGCAATTTCTGGAATTGAGGTACAATCTTGCGGCGCGGACGCTGATGGCCGTGCTGATGATGCTCGCGTACATAATAGTGGCTCTGGCAACCGTGCTTTATTCGGGTTCGCTCGCGCTCAACGCGATATTCAATATAAACATAACGAAGGGCATCTGGATGATAGGCATCCTGGCCGGCATATACACGGTTTACGGCGGCCTGAAAGCCGTTGTGTGGTCGGACCTGATACAGGGCGCGGCGCTTCTCATAGGCGGTGTTGTGATAACCATAATCGGGTTTGGCGCGGTAGGCGGGGTAGGCGATTTCTTCGCGAATTCCGGCGACAAGCTGCACACTGTTCTGCCGTGGAACCACCCGGAGATGCCGTGGGTGGCGATCTTCATCGGCGGGTTGTGGATACCGAATATATTCTACTGGGGCCTGAACCAGTTCATAACACAGAGAACACTCGGCGCGAAGAGTCTCGCGGAAGGGCAGAAAGGTATTCTCCTGGCGGCGACTATCAAGCTGATCATACCGATAATCATAGTGTTCCCGGGCATCATGGCATACGAGCTTTACGCGGACATCATACCGCAGGCGGACCAGGCGTACCCGATAATGATCAGCAAACTCATGCCGGCGGGGCTGAGGGGCGCGATGCTCGCGGCGCTGTTCGGCGCGGTCATGAGCTCGCTCGATTCAATGCTCAACTCCGCATCAACCATATTCACAATCGATATTTACAAAACACATGTCAACAAAGAAGCGAATCCCAAGATGCTCGTTAAAATCGGTCGTATCGCGACTGCCGTGTTTGTGGTCGTAGGCTGTCTCTGGGCGCCGGTGATAGCGTCGTTCGGGAGTGTTTTCCAGTATATTCAGATGATCTGGGGATTCATTTCACCGGGAATCGTCGCGGCGTTCATCTTCGGAATATTCAGCAAGAAGACTCCGCCGATCGGCGCGATCGGCTCGATGATAATAGGCATACCGACATACGGCGCGCTGCTGAAGCTGCTGCCGCAGGTTGCTTTCCTGCACCACATGTTCATCACGTTCGTCGTGCTCTGCATCTGGAACGCGATAGTGACAGTGGTCAGTCCGCTCAAGGAACCGAAAGTTATTCCGCAGCAGGACATCGACCTGAAGAGCAGCAAGCTTGTCCCGGTATGGGGCATGCTGGTTGTGGTCGCGACGGCTGTGCTTTACATTATATTCTGGTAATATTTTACGGAAGATGAATCATTGACCCGGGGGTTCTACGAATCTCCGGGTTTTTTCATGAATCGGATAATGACGAGGCTCGCTTCGAAAAGAGTGTACAGCGGAACCGCGAGGAAAAACATGGAAGTCGGGTCGGCGGGGGTCAGCAGCGAGCCGATTATCATGGAAATGAGAATCGCGTACTTGCGGCTCTGAACGAGTTTTTCATACGAAACGATGCCGAGTTTCGCCAGCAGGACAAGCACGACCGGTACCTCGAAAACAATTCCGAAAGCAAGGATGAACATACCGACGAAACCGATGTAGCCGTCGAGCGAGTAGTGTGGTTTCGCCGCTTCGCCCGCGAACTTTTCGAGGAAGCTGAGCGTGTAAGGCACGACCAGGGTGGCGAAAGCGCAGCCGCCGAAAAACAGGATTATGGCCGAGAATATCGTCGGGAACGCGAACCTTCGCTCGCTCTTTGTCAGCGCGGGCTTGATGAAAAGCCAGATCTGAACGATTATCAGCGGCGAGGCGATTATCACCCCGACGATCATCGCGAGCTTGAGCCGCCAGATAAAGCCGTCCTGCGGTCGGAAATACTGCAGGGAGCCTTCGATGCCCGAAGTTATGGCATCGAGAAGAAACGGCGCGATCCACCAACCGGCAAGGCTTCCCGCGGCGATGAATGCCAGGCTCCAGATCAGCCTGCGCCGTAGCTCGTCGAGGTGATCGACAAGATCCATCTTTTCAAATTCGTTTTTTTTCTGATGTTCCTCTTCAGCCATGCAAATGAATGTAGCACAGAGGGTTCACGCTGTCAATTTGGAACTTTTGTATATTGCAGGTTTTCCGCCTGAAAAGCAGCGCTTTTCAACCGCCCGTGGGACTGAACACTGCCGCGCCCTTGAAATAATTTTCCCAGAGCGAATCGCTCAGTCCGATGTCGGTTTCGAGCCCTTCGATATTGAACACGACCACGAGCCTGTCGTTCTCGTAGACTTCGAACTGCATCGGCATCAGGGTGTCCATGTCAATGTAAACGAATTCCCTGGTTGTTCCGACGTGTTTTTTCGGATCGTCGGGGATCATCGTGAATTTATAATATTTTCTGGAAGTCTGTTTAAGATCATATTTTACGCTGCCCTCATCCGGATCGAAATTCAGGTTGAGTTTCTCGGGCATGGCGGTCACTTCCATGCTTATTTTGCCGTCCTTGTTATAATGGCAGAGGTAGTTCGTGATACTTTTGATATTGCTGTTGAACCCGAGTTCCGGGCGGGTGCCTTCGAACGCCGAAGCCGGCATGTGGAAGATATGTTTCTCGACCTGCTTGTCTATTACGGGATCGCCGGTCTTCGGGAATTTTCCGTAAATATCAGTGTCGTCTTTATACCCGAAAACAATCTGGGTGCCGGGCTTTTTCTTGATCTGCTTCGTTGCGAGATCGGTGCCGGGATTATCGGCGCGCACAACTCTTACATGCACATAGCCGGGTTCTTTCCATTTCATATCCAGGTCATATATGTACCAGTATTCCTTGTTCTCTTTGCCCTCGCTGTTCATGGGTTTGTGTTTTATGGCTTCCGGCGTGTTCCAGATGAAAACGTGAAGCTGGCACTGGTAGTCTTTGACGGCCATGATTTTTTTGACGGCTTTGTTCCATATATCCATATCGGATTCCGCATTTGACTGGACAGGTATTGCCAGTGAAACAAGTACGGCGCAGACAAACAGCAGTGATGATTTTCTCATAGTAGTTACCCCCGGCCTCGGACGCGTGTTGCCTGGATGTGGTCCGCGAGAAGACAATATCATTGTGCTATTTTACTTCAGCGGGCCGGATAAATCCAATCGGCAAGCAAGCTGTTATATTTTTACCTCGCGGCTTTCGCTTCGCGAGGGGACAGTCTTTATCTCCAGCGCGTGAACGGCTTTGATGTACCTGACGGTTTTTGTTCTCGACCGCATGACGACCGAGTGGGTTGTAGCGGTGTCGCCCTCGTAGAGAACCGCGTCGAGAAAATCGCCGCCGGTAACGCCGGTTGCTGAAAAAATAATGCTTTCGTCTTTGCACATGTCATCTATGCAGTAAACTTTTTCGAGATCTCTGTCGGAATATCCGAGATCATGTACTTTTTTAAGCTCATCGTCGTCGCGGGGCCATATCCTGACCTGCATTTCCCCCCCGAGACATTTCAGGGCCGCCGCGGCGAGCACGCCTTCCGGCGATCCGCCGATGCCCATCATTATGTTGCTCCCGCTTCCGGGCAGCGCGCAGGATATCGCGCCGGCGACATCGCCGTCACCGATCAGCTTGACGCGCGCGCCGGTTTTCCTGACCTCTTGAATCAGTTCTTCGTGCCTCGCGCGGTCGAGCATCACGACCGTGAGTTCTCCGATTTTGAAATCGTATGCTTTCGCGACTCTTTTCAGGTTGTTTTTCACGGTGTCGTTGATGTCGATGCAGCCCCGTGCAACCGGCCCGACCGCTATCTTATCGACATAAAAGCTCGGGAAAGACTGCAACGTACCCCTGTTTCCCGCCGCCATGACGGCTATCGCCCCGGGCAGCCCTTTCGATGTCAGGGTCGTGCCGTCCAGCGGATCGACCGCAATGTCCACCTTTGCGTCGTGGATGCCGCCGCCGCCGACATTCTCTCCGATGTACAGCATCGGCGCTTCATCTTTTTCGCCCTCGCCGATAACGATCCTGCCTTTGATATTAACAAGGTCCAGCATGCCACGCATGGCATCCGTGGCTGCACGGTCGGCTTCAATCTTGTTGCCTTTCCCCAGCCACCTGCTGGCTTTCAGCGCGGCAGCTTCGGTTACCCTGACGAACTCAAGGGTGATTTCCCGCGTCATATCGTTCGACATAACGTCACCTCGCTCCTGTTATTCAATTGAACAAGATATAGCTCTTTGATTACCCCGGATTCCTCACAGAAAATCCAGGATGGAAACCTGTTTATTATAACGCTTACCTGCTGCCATGAAAACCCGGTTCACATTTCGGGTTCTCTGCCCACGCCGTAATACCTGAAACCCGCACGCCTCACAAGCTCGGGTTTGTAGATATTCCTGCCGTCGAACACCACCGCGCCGCCGGCCATGACTTCTTTAAGTTTGTTGAAGTTGAGCTGTTTGAACCTGTTCCACTCGGTAAGAACCATCAGCGCATCCGCGCCGGAAGCGGCGTCGTATGAATCCGAGCAATAGGTAATATCCGGGAGCTGCTTTTTGCATTTCTCCATCGCCATCGGGTCGTAAGCCCGGATTGCCGCGCCGCGCGCGAGCAGCTCTCTGATGATGACGAGTGAGCAGGATTCGCGAAGGTCGTCCGTGCCGGGCTTGAACGAAAGGCCCAGGACGGCAATTGTTTTGCCGCCGAGATCACCCATCGCGTCCCCGGCTTTTTTTACGAATCTAAGCGGCTGGAGCCTGTTGACTTCCGTCGCCGCCTGCAGGATGGTGATTTCCTCGTTGTATTTTTTCGAAACGTACAGCAGTGATTCCGTGTCCTTCGGGAAGCATGAGCCGCCGTAGCCTATTCCCGCCCTGAGGAACCTGCCGCCGATCCGCTCGTCCAGCCCGACCCCGCGCGTCACTTCCTCGATGTCCGCGCCGACCGCCTCGCAGAGGTTCGCTATCGAGTTGATGAACGAAACCTTTGTCGCCAGAAAGGAGTTCGAAGCATACTTGATCATTTCCGCGCTGCGCACGGAGGTTATGACCATTGGCTTTTCGAGCACCGAGTAAAGCTCGATCAGCTTCATCGCAACGCGCTTGTTCGGAGCGCCTATCACTATGCGGTCCGGCGACAGCGCATCGCTTATGGCGGAGCCCTCGGCGAGAAACTCCGGGTTTGAAACCACCTCCACATCGACATCGACGGGCTTGCATTCGTCAATTATGTTCTTCACGAAATCACCCGTGCCGACCGGTACGGTGCTTTTGTTCACGACTATCTTGTACTCGTTTATCGCCTCGCCGATCATGCGCGCGACGGATTCCACATGTGAAAGATCGGTCGATCCGTCCTCCATGGGCGGTGTGCCGACTGCTATGAAAATTATTTCCGAACCACGAACGGCGTTCCGGGCATCGGTTGTGAAGAACAGCCTGCCGTCCTCGACGTTTCTCGATACGATTTCTTCGAGTCCCGGCTCGTAAAACGGCATTTTGAGCTTTTTGAGATCAGATATCTTCGAGTCGTCGCTGTCGGCGCATATCACTGTGTTTCCCAGTTCGGCGAAAACCGCGCCCGTGACGAGACCAACGTACCCGACCCCTATTACTGCGATATTCATAACGGCTACCTGTCCTTAAGATTCGGCTTCAGCGGCAAGAGAATAACGATTCGGATTATAGCACAGCGGCGGGAACGGTTCAATTTAGATGCCCCGCGCCGTTTGTCATAAGGTGCGGGTTGGGGTATCATTTTGAAACCGGCCCGCGCCGGGATTTGAACTGGAGCGACAGACATGATAATCGGAATTATTTCGGATACTCACGATCATCTCGAAAATATGAAATCGGCGATAAAGGCATTCAAAGAGAGGGGCGCGGAGCGGCTCGTGCATTGCGGGGATTTGGTTGCGCCGTTCATGGTCGGGCCGATGATCGAGGCGGGGTTCGAGGAGTGCGTGGGGGTGTTCGGCAACAACGACGGCGAGTGGCTGTGGACGAACGACTGGTACGCGAAGGCGGGCAGGGTGCTCAAGCCGCCGGCGTTCATCGAGATGGGGGGGCGGCGGATCGCTATCCTGCACGAGCCGATGCCGGAGGATGTTATGGACGCGCTGCCAGTAGACATTGTCGCGTTCGGGCACACTCACGAGATCGTGCTGAAGGAGGGGCCGCCTGTGATACTTAACCCGGGCGAGGCGTGCGGGCTGCTGACCGGGCGGGCTACCGCTGCGGTGCTGGACACGGAGACGATGAAAGTCGAGATTTTCGATATAGCATAGCGGGAGAAACGAATTGAAAAGAATACTTGTGACAATGTTTGCGGTTGTGACGGCGGCGGCGCTGCTTTCGGCGGAGCCGGGGCTGGCGGTGCTTCCGGACATGCGGGGGCCGACCGATGCTGTGTCGGCGGAAAACTCACCGGAGATGATCGAGCTGTTCCGGGTGCGTTTTGACAATAAAAAAGACGGCGATATAAATATCAGCCGCGACGGCGGCGCGGGCTGGGAGAAAATAGGCCGCGTGCTGATTGCAGCCGGCGCGGTTAACCCGTCCGGTTATACCGCGAGCGGCTGGGCGCCTGCCGGGAGCGTTGCTGCGACCGCCGTTAACGCGGTCCATATCAAGCTGAGGCAGAATGCCGACCGCGGCGTTCTGATCAGCATACTTCCGAAGGAGTTTTACGCGCCGCCTCAGGATTACAATTCGTATTATTCGCGCAACTCGTCGATCGTTACTAACATGCGTGCGGGGACATCGTTCTTCGGCGGCGGGGAAAGCCCGTTTATCGGCTGCCCGGTGCTGCTCGAACGCGATGGATCGGCGCCCGCGCCGCTGCCGGATGATTATGTGCCGCGGGACGGCGACGCGCTCACCGTTGTCGTGGAACGGCCCGCAGAGTATCCGTCCGAGATTGTGTTCGAGAACAGGTTCGGCGGATTTGTCACGGCGAAGTACGCGGGAAGTGAGCCGAAGATAATCGCGCAGGTTCTGAAACCGTTTTTCGGCGTAGGCCGTTTCGGCGGGTCGCTGTATGCGGGCACGGGCAGGATAAGGGCGAACCACACCGGCGTGATCTGCGTGTCGACATCGCCGACGGGCGAGATAGGCGGTTTCCAGATCATCCCGGACAATCACGCGATGAGCCCGGAGATGTGGACTGCGCGGTCACTGACGCAGTGGATGGTGGTCGGCCCGCCGTCGGTGACCGATCCGTCGCTCGAAGGCGTCGCGCCGCTGTTCAGGTATTTCATCAGGCCGGTGCATTACAGGGACGATTTTTCGAAAAAAACCATGGACCGGCTGCTCGGGTCGTTTATCGTCCAGGTCAGGCTCGACGGCGGCGAGTGGATAAGGATGCCCGAGTTCACGGGCCGCGTCGACGACGCTTTCAAAAAACTGTCGCATGTGCGGATTCTTTTTCCGCTCGAATGGAAAGAATAAAACGGGGCCGGCCGCTTTATGATAAGGCGATTCAGTTTATACGGGTTCCTCAAAAACCAGCAGTACTATGATCCGTTCCTTATACTTGCGTTCCGGGAGAAGGGGCTGTCATTCCTCTCGATCGGGCTGCTGATCGCGTTCCGGGAAATCATGATCAACGTGTTCGAGGTGCCTTCCGGCGCGGTCGCGGACACGTGGGGCAGGCGGCGCAGCATGATATTTTCGTTCTGCGCGTATATCGTCAGCTTCGTTCTGTTCGGGGCGGCGGAGGGCGTGACGCTGCTGTATGCGGCGATGCTGTTTTTCGCGATGGGCGATGCGTTCCGCACCGGAACCCACAAGGCGATGATCTTCACGTGGCTGAGGTTGCAGGGCAGGGAGAACGAGCGGACGCGCGTTTATGGCTTCACCCGTTCATGGAGCAAGTACGGCTCGGCGGTGTCCGTCCTGATGTCGGCCGCGCTTGTGCTGGCGACGGGCAGGTACAGCCTCGTTTTCTATGCGTGCATAATTCCTTACGCCGCCGGGATAATAAATTTCCTCGGGTATCCGCGCGAGCTTGAGGGGGACTGCGGCGGGCTGTCGGTTGCGCGTGTTGCCGTTCATCTGAAGGAAACTCTTTTCGAGTCCGTCAGGAATAAAAATGTCAGGCGGCTCATTCTGGAGTCGATGGGGTTCGAGGGGGTTTTCATTTCGGCGAAGGATTACCTTCAGCCGGTGCTTGCGGCGGCGGCGGTTCCGGCTGCGGCGCTGCTGCTGACTGCCGCGGGGCTGGACGATTCGCAGAAAGCGGCGTTGATGGTAGGGCCGGTGTATTTTGTGCTGTATCTGCTGTCGGCGTTCGCGAGCAGGCGTTCGCACCGGCTGGTCGAGCGCGCGGGCGGCGAGGACCGGGCTGCCGCGGTGATGTGGGTTGCCGTCATGGTGATTTTCGCGCTGATGCTGCCGTCGATGTGGTTCGGGATTCACGCCTTGATAATTCTGACTTTTGTCGCGCTGCATGTGATGCAGAATCTGTGGCGGCCCGTGCTGATAAGCAGGTTCGACACATACAGCACGGAATCACAGGGCGCGACCGTGCTGTCGATCGAAAACCAGGCGAAGAGCATCTCGGCGATGCTGCTCGCGCCGCTCATGGGCTGGGCGGTGGATTCCGTTCAGGCGGGTGGCATGCAATCCGCATACTGGCCGGTGGCCGCAATCGGACTTGCCGTTTCTTTGATGTTTGCGGCGCAGGTTCTTCTGCGGAAAGAACGCAGGAAGCCGTAAATCGACAGGGCCGCTGTCCGATGGCCCTGATTCAGTTGTTATTCCTGAGCGCGATGAGCCGTTCGGAGAATGCGAGTATCGAGCCGCCCGTGCCCCACGTGTATTCTCCCGTCGGGACTTTCTGATAATTCTCGAAATCGCCCGGCCCCGTGCCCGCTGAAACACCGAGCACCGTGCCGTCGTCCTGCACGAACGGCGCGATCGCGTCGAGCGCCCGGACAGCCGGGTCGAGCATATCCTGCGGCAGCCAGCCGCGCGCGACTCCGCGCTGAATCGTGTATGAGAATATCGCGGACGCCGATACTTCGAGATATGAATCCGGGCGGTCGAGGATGGTGTGCCAGAGTCCCGATTTGTCCTGCAGTTCGACCAGCGCACGGCACCTGCGGGTGAGCATGTCGATAAGATCCTGCCTCAGCGGGTGGTTCTCCGGGAGAATTTCAAGCACTTCCACGGTTGCCATTACGACCCAGGAATTGCCCCGCGCCCAGAAATGCGGCGAGTGGCTGCCGTCGCGCGGTTCCCACATGTGGTATGAAAGATGAGTCGCGGGGTCCTCGCTTTTATTGATGTTTTTCATAATCTGGTCCGCCGCCATATCCATCAGCTTCGGGTTGTCTTTCACCTTTCCGAGATGGGCGAGGAACGGCGTGATCATGTAAAGAGTGTCCAGCCAGAGCTGGCCTCGCGGGTTGTGAATAATCGTCCCGTCTTCGAGCCGCGGGCTTGTCCTGAGAAGAAAATCCTCCGCCATCTTTGTCCCGGTCAGGTATCTTTTTCTGCCTGTTTTCTCGTAAGCGAGAAGCGCGGTGAACCCGGAAGCGACGTCATCGACCTCGCTCGGCAGATACCTGCCCGAGCCTATGCAGTAAATGTCCAGCCACTTGAGCACGAAGCCGAAATATTCTTTTTTTCCGGTCGTTTCGTATGAGTAGACAAGGCTGCGCATCAGCAGGTTTTCGCCCCAGTTCCAGTCGTAGTCCGCCGGTTTCGTCGTGTCGATCACATGGTCGGACATCGAAATAATTATTTTTTCGACATCGCCGCTGTCGGAAGAGTCGAAAGCCATCGCGGATGCTGAAAGGAGAAATATTAATGCTGTCGCCAATAAGTAAGCTTTTTTTGTCATGAAGTCACCTCTTGCGGTTAACCCGTCCGGGCTCAGTCATCGTTCCCGGAGGGTTTTTTATGAAAAGATTTAAAAATCTCGCTTGTGAGCGCACGGGCGACGTCGAATCCCTGTCTTGCCCTGTGCAGGAACCCCCTGAGGTTGCGCCCTGTTGTTCTGTGCGAAAGGCTTACCGGCACTTCGGAAACCCTGAACCCGCCGCGAACCGCGTCAATGAGCATGGCAGTTTCGACGCCGAAATCCGAACGCAGCGGGTACACCGACTGGAGCACATCGCGGCGCAGCGCCCTCTGGCCGGAAAGCGGGGTCTGCGATTTGAACCCGCTTAGAAGCCTGACGCCCATTCTTGCCAGCCTGAGCACCATGCCGAACCCGCCCGGGGTCGAGAACGACGCGATAGCCAGATCGGCGTTGCCGTTTTTGACTTCTTCGAGGACCGGGACGATATTGGATGCGCTGTCGCCGAGGTCCGCGTCGACGAACATGATGATTTCGCCGAGCGAAGCCGCGAGCCCTGCGTTAAGCGCTGCGCCCTTGCCACGGTTACGCGGCCTGCGCAGCAGCCTGACTTTCCGATCGGTCGCAATTTTTGCCGTATCGTCGGAAGACCCGTCGTCGATCACGATTATCTCATCGCCGATCCCGCAGTGAATCAGCGCGTCGAGCGTTTTACCAAGACGGTCTTCCTCGTTGAAAGCCGGAACGATTATTGTTACCTTTCCAGGATTAAGCACCGCTTTTTTTCAACCCCTGTTTCTGTTTGAATATCTCGGTCAGGCTTGTTATAAGCTTAACCTGCCCGTCGAGAGTTTCGATATTTTTAATCAGCGGCGACTGTGTGAACCTCAGCACCTGAAACATCGTCTCGTTTTCACCGAACGAAGTGTTGGTGACGATGCCGCCGTTTTTTCGCATCAGGTTTTCGAGCGGTATAAGAATCTCCCTGAACAGCCGCAGGTCCAGATCTTCACAGAGTATAAAGAGAATTCCGTCAACCGGTTTCTCGAACCCGCCGGAAACCACGAGACCCTCTTTCATGAAAACGTCGGTATATCCCGAGCCGAAAGCCGAGCCGTTCAGCAACTCTTTTCCAAGTTGCGGGACAAAGCTGCCCGTGTCGCCACCCGACATTTCATCGAGTTGATCGAGATTGGTTCTGAGCCGGAACCCGATCGAGGCGCCCGCCGCCATGAGCTGTGTGAGCGGAATCTCTTCGCTTTCTTCCTGCATGTCGAACGTCCCGACCATGATAACGCCAAGCCTCAGCCCGTCCAGTTTGCCGGCGATCAGCCGGGGCACCACTTTGTCTTCGAGGAAGGCTGAGTGCTCTTCGGATTTTTTAAGCTCCTGTTTCGTGTCGCTTATTTCACGCCTGATTTCCTTGTAGTTCTCCTCCAGCCTGGTGATGACCCCGTCCTGCTGCTTCAGGATGGAGCTTATGCCGAAGAAGTTCGTGCTGCTGCCCACGATTATACCTATGCCGAGCGCCAGGAAAACGGCGGCGATGGATACTGCGTGATATTTTATGTCCAGCGGTCCCAGAGTGATTCCCCCTTCAGAAATTGAAAATGATTCTCAGCAATCTCGCGAACTGTTTTGCTATCGGCCCGAGCGGCGAAACAAAGAAAATCGCGGCCACCGGAAACAGAGCGGCGACGATGAGATAAAAGAGAAGCATGGGCCGGACCTTGTTCTGGTATAACTTGCTTATGCCCTTCGCGTCAACAAGAACCGAGCCGACGCGCAGCCGGGTCAGGAACGTGCTCGCCATGCCGCCGCGGTTTTTCGACAGGAATTCCTCGATGCTGAAGTGGCTGCCGACGATGACGATCAGCTCCGCGCCTTTCTCGAAAGCGAGCAGCAGCGCGAGGTCTTCGCTGGTGCCGATTGTGGGCACAGCCGTGCCCCGGAGCCCCATTCTGTTAAGCCGCTCCATGCCCGGCGCTTCGCCTCTTTCGTAGGCGTGGACGATCAGCAACGCGCCGCTTCTCAGCGCGGTGTCGGTCACGCTGTCCATGTCTCCGAGTATTATATTGGGCTGGAATCCGTTTTCGATCAGCGCGTCCGCGCCGCCGTCCACCGCTATCAGCACCGGCTTCTGTTCGCGTATATATTGCTGGATAGCTTCGAGGTCTTTTTTGAATTCCGATCCGCGCACCACGATGAGAACCTGCCTGCCCCTGAAGTCGAGCCTGAGCCGGTCGGTGTTCAGGGTGCTGTAAAGCAAACTCTTTTCTTTTGACAGGTAGGCCAGCGTGTTCGACGCGAACTCGTCGAAGACATCTTCCATGTGCTCTTTCGCAAGCTGGTTTCTCATGTTGAGCATCTGGATGGTCATCAGCGAGCCGTCGCCGATCTTTGATCCGCCGTGCCTTATCTCGCCGTCGTCTATCTCTATTCTGTCGCCTTCGGTGATGAAATCGAGAATCGCATCGCCCGTGTTGTCTATCAGCGGGATACCTGAGTCGAGGAGCAGGTAAGGCCCGCGGTTTACATATTTCCCTGATATTGACTCGTTGCAGTTGATAACAGCCCGGGGTTTGCAGGTCACGAGGTTTTCCGCGGCCACCATATCGAGGTCTTCGTGCAGAATTACGGCTATCTCGCCCGGTTTGAGGCGTTTGACCAGGTCCTTTGTACGCCGGTCGATTCTGACTGTGCCGGATATATTCATTCTTTTTCCAGCTTTCGGCCGGTATCTTCTATCAACTGCCTCGCGAGCGACAGCGTCGGGTTCCGCTCTCCGGAATCGCCGAGCATCCGGCAGAGTTCGCCCAGCCGCTTTTCGCCCCGCACGGTTTCGGTATGCATCACGGTTCGCCCGTTGACTCTCTTCTTTGAGACCGTTATATGCGTATCCGCAAAGGCCGCGATCTGCGGGAGGTGCGTGATCGAAATGACCTGCCTGTGCTCGCCGAGAGCGCAGAGCCTGTTGCCTATCACGGGCGCGGTTACGCCGCCTATCCCCGTGTCGATCTCATCGAAAACCAGAACGGGAACGGTGTCTTTTTTGTTCAGCAGCGATTTGAACGCGAGCATCACTCGTGAAAGCTCGCCGCCCGATGCTACTTCCGACAGCGGCCTCGGGGGTTCGCCGGGATTCGCGGAGAACATGAATTCAGCCGACTCCGAACCGCCGCGGCCCGGCAGCCCGGATTCATCCAGCTTTTCCTGAAACTCGACTTTGAAAGCCGCGCCTTTCATCGCGAGCGCCGCCAGCTCTTTGCCCATCTGCCTTTCGATCCTGTCCGCTATTTTTTTTCTTTCCGCGCTCAGCTTTCCCGCCAGTTCCACGAGAAGCCTTTTTTTGTCCGCTATCTCCGAGTCCATTTCCGCGCACGATTTATCCTGTGAGTCGAGCAGCTTGATCGTCTCCAGCGCTTTGTCCCTGTAATCGAGAAGTTCTGTGGCCGAAGCGCAGCGGTTTTTTTTCATAAGGTCTTTGATCTCGAAAAGCCGGTCCCGCGCTTCTTCCAGCCGCACCGGGTCGGCGTCGAATTCCGAAACGAGAGAGCGCAGCGAACGCGCCGCATCGTCCAGCACGGTATCCGCCTCGATCAGCATGGAACGGACCTCGTCCAGCCGCGGGTCGATGTCCCGGACCCGGTCCAGGATATCGATTGCCTTTGCCAGGTTGTTCAGCACCGAGCTGTCGGACCCGCTCCTGCAGACCAGCTCGCCGGCTTCGTCCGCGCCGGCCGCGAGCCCGGAAGCATTTTCGAGCAGCCGGACATCGGATTCCAGCGCGTCGAATTCTTCGGCATTGCTGATAAGCGATTCGATTTCCTGTATTCTGAAACTGAGCAGGTCTCTCTCGTCATCGCGCTGTCTTCGCTCGGATTCCAGGCCGAGTTTTTGTTTTGTCAGGGCTGAAAGATCCCGGTGTACCGTGCGGGTTTTTTCAACCAGCGCGTCGTGCGCCGCCGGCCCCAGCATGTCGATAAACTCGGTGTGCTCGCTCTTTCGAAGCAATGACTGATGCTGGTACTGCCCGTGCAGGTCTGCGAGATGTTCGCCGACGTTTTTCAGAAGTGAAACCGGAACCGCCCGGGCGTTTATCCGGGCGACAGACCTGCCGGACTCGTTTATTTCGCGTGAGAGAATAATCTGAGAATCCTCGATTTCCACCCCGGCGGAACTGAGCGTTTCTTTCAAATCTTCCGGCGGGGACCATTCGAAAACCGCTTCGAGAAGCGCGCGGTCGCAGCCCGCGCGAACCATTTTCGAGCCTGGCTTTCCGCCGAGCAGCAGGCTTATCGCGTTTACAAGCACGGATTTCCCCGAGCCGGTTTCGCCCGATATGATATTGAGGCCGGTTCCAAGACTGACCGTAATATCGTCAGCCAGCGCGAAGTCCTGTACCCTGAATTCCCGGAGCAAGGCAGCCTCCCTATCTGGTGTGGAATTTTTTGCGTACTGTCTCGAAAAATCTCGACGGCTTGACTCTCACGAAGCCCACCAGGTAGGGTGTTCTTCGAATGGTAATCTCTGATCCCGCAAGCAGGTTGTATTCTTCCTGGCCATCTATAATGAGAACAAGATCGTCCCGCTTTTCAGGTAGCTGAACCCTGATAATATCGTCACCGCTTGTCACCAGCGAACGTTCGAGCAGAGTATGCGGGCAGATAGACGTCAGCAGGAAAACGTTCAGTTGCGGCGAAACGATCGGCCCTCCCGCCGAAAGCGAGTACGCGGTAGACCCGGTAGCCGTCGAAACGATCAGCCCGTCGCCGGGAAACTCGGTGAAGTACTGGTCGTTTATGGAAACTTTCAACTGGAGCATTCTGCCGCTGTTTTTGGTTATCACGATATCGTTGACGGCAGGCAGCGACTTGAGATTAATCTTCTTGCCGCAGGATATGTCCGCTTCCATCATTACGCGCTCTTCTATGAAATGTTTGCCGTTGAATATAAGGGCGAGCGATTTTTTGAAATCTTTGTACTTGATCTCGGAAAGAAAACCCAGACCCCCGAAATCTATCCCGAGCACCGGTATGCCCTCGCGGGCCGCCATTCGCGCGCCGCCGAGCAGCGTTCCGTCTCCGCCCATCACTATCAGCAGGTCCAGCCCTTTCGGCAGGTTTTTTCTCCTGTTGCTTATGGTTACTGTTTTTATCCCCTTGCTTTCAATCCATTCCGCGAGATTTTTGACTTTGAGCGGATCAACATTCTGCTTTACCCTTATACCGATACGTTTCATTAAAACACTCCCGTTCGCCACGTTTCCCTCTACAGGAATCTCACTAGTTTAGCACAAAGCAGACCTCCAGTGAAGATAAGAGAAACCATCCGGTAAAGTTGATCATGCTGAAAACCGCGAATGCCACCGGGTGCGCAGCACCGTTGCAATGGCAATTGTGCGGATATATAAATATCGTATGGGGAAGAACATCGGGATCACGATATTGATGTTGTTTTTTTGTTCCGCCGGGGCGTGCGCGACAGATGCCGGGCGGAACATAGCTTTTGTCCCGCTGGACAACAGGCCGGCGTGCCTGGATTACACGCAGCGGATCGCGCGGATCGCCGGACTCGAACTGCGGGTTCCTCCGTACAGCGCGATCGGCGCTTATGTTTTCCCGGGCGACCCCGCGGGATTGAGACGATGGCTCGATTCGATTGATTCGCCGGATTACCTTATCGTGTCGCTGGATATGCTTGTTTACGGAGGGCTGGTTTCATCGAGGCTGGACAGGATTTCAGAAACGGAAGCGCTGGAGAATCTCGAATACCTCGGCGGGTTCGCCGCCCGCAATCCGCGCACGAAAATTTTCGCGTTCGGGACGATTCAGCGGATAGCGAGGACCTCCACGGGCGTTCCGGAGCAGGACGCTGTAACAGGGATAATGGCGGAATTCTTCAAAACAGCGGATGAGGCGAAGGTGACGGGCAACAGGGCGCTCGAAGTTGCCGCGAAGGCGATGCGCAAACGGATTCCCGGTGATGCGTTCGAGAGTTACCTGGCGGCGAGGAGGCGCAACCACAAAATCAACACGAAGAGCGTCGCGCTGCTGGAAAACGGGGCCATAGATTACCTTGTGCTTGGGATGGACGACAACGCGGAATATGGCCCGCACCGCAGGGAGCGGGACGCGCTGACCCGGATGGCGTCGGAACCGGGCATGGAGGGCAGGATACTCATCAAGCCGGGCGCGGACGAGGTGGCGCACCTTCTGCTCGCGCGTGCGATCAACGACCTCAATGGACTGAACCCCGTATTCGATGTCAGGTATTATCCCGATGGAGCGGGCGACTGGGTTCCACCGCTGGAGGACAGGCCCCTTTCGGAATCGGTGCCGCAATCTCTGGAAGCGGCGGGAATAAAAGCCGCGCGGGGCGGCGGCGATGCCGTTCTGATGGTATACGGAAAATCGGTCGGCGGGGAATCGGCGGCGGACATGCTTGCGGAAGATGCCGCCGGGCTTGTTTCGCGCGGGGTGGCTGTCGGCGTCGCGGATGTGCTCTATGTAAACAGGTCGGACCCTGCGCTTGTGGAGCGGCTTGTCGAAAAAACAGAAATAGCAAGGCTCGCGGCGTACTCGGGATGGAACACCTCCGGAAACGCGCTCGGTACGTGCATAGGACAGATGGCGGCATTCAATGCGTTCCGAAATAATCGGGCGGCGGGTCGCGAAAAGACAAGGGCTGCCCTGGCCGCGCAGGTTGAATTCCTGTCACAGCGGTTTTTCGACGAGTATTTTTACATGGCTGTCCTCAGACCCGGGATCGAGAGCGGACTCGCCGCCGCCGGGCAGGCCCCGAACAGGATTTCCGGCGAGCATTACAATGCTTTTAAATCTTCTATGGCGTCACTTTTGAAATCGGAATTCGAAGACTTTTACGACCGCCATTTCAGGAACATTGACTTCACCGGACCGGGCGGAAACCGGTTCAGGGCGGGCGCTCTGAATACGGCGATCCTTGTTCCCTGGTTCAGAACCTTCGAGGTGGAGATCGACGTGGACGTCGAAATGGACGATCACTGAATTGTTATTAAGAGCCTGTAATGATAATCAAAATACGCTCATAATAAATTGCCGGTCATTAGTGAAGCGGTATATTGATCGGAAGACCATGCCGGCGAAAAACGGCGCTTTGAGATGCCCGGTTGCCGTGACAGGGCAACCGGAAAGTCTCATGGAAAAACTTTCGATATATGTTATAATTTAAGAACACCGAAAAGTGTGAATAATTGTGTGGAATCGAGCAATACATCATGAAATACAACAAAAATAACAAAATATTAACTATGGTTTTGGTGCTGCTGGTCATGTGCCTGTCTGCGGTCAATTTGTCTTTTGCCGCCGGGCAGGATGCGGATGAGGAAGCGGCGAAGGAAATGGCCGAGATCGATGCGCGTGCCGGGAAGGCGCTTCGAGAAGGCAGGCCGGTGCTGCTTTATTTTTATTCCGATGTTATAGAAGACAGCCGGGACGCGATACCGGCGCTAAAAAAGGCGTCGGACAAAGCGAGTGCCGAACTGATCGAGATCGAGGCGATGAAGGCGGTGGTGTTGCGTCAGTCGTATGCTGTGAATTATGCGCCTACCGTTTTTCTGATCAGGCCGGAAGCCGGGCTGACGGACACATGGATCGTAGATATCCCCGTAAACGAGATTGCGCTTTCGCTGAAGACGGCAGGAACCCCGAACGCGCCGGAGAAACAGATCGGCGAGGCGATAAAAAAAGAAAAACCTTACCTCGTCTTTTTTACTTCTCAATGGTGTGGGTACTGCAATGCCCTGACGCCGGAAATAATCAGGTTCCAGAAAGATTATTCGGACTGCGTGGAAACGGTAACGGTCGACGCGGACAGGATACAGAGAATGCAGATGCCGTATCTCGCGAACGGATTGCCGACGGTGCTTCTCGCGGGTTCGAACGGGCTGCTTTTCCTTCGCACAGGTTATCCGCACGGATATGACAGGTATGTGGAAGTCTTTGAGGCCATGGGAGTGGAAATGAAGACGTGCAAAGCCGGCGAAAAAGAGAGTGGTAAGAAATCGTGAACGAAGAAAGCATCAGCAGGGCGGCACGGATCATAAGCGAATCCGAAAGGACGGTGGTGCTTACCGGTGCGGGCATAAGCGTTCCTTCCGGGATCCCGGATTTCAGAAGCCCGGTGGTGGGTTTATGGGAGAACATTGACCCGATAGAAGTCGCGACAATCGATTCGTTCCGGCTGCACCCGGAAAAGTTTTACAAGTTCATGGCGCCGCTTGCGGAAATCATGGAAAACGCGGAACCCAACCCGGCGCATGTTGCGCTTGCCGAGTGGGAGGAAATGGGATTCGTCCATTCGGTAATAACCCAGAATATAGATAACATGCACCAGAGGGCGGGCTCGAAGAACGTGATCGAATTGCATGGAAACGGAGATCGGTCCCGCTGCATTGAGTGCAAAAAGAATTACAGTTCGGAAGAGGTCAAGGAGCGGTTGCGGAGCGGCGACGGAATTCCGAGATGCGATTGCGGCGCGGTTATAAAACCGGATGTGGTATTGTTCGGGGAGCCGCTTCCGTTCAAGCACCTGGTGCAGGCCGAGCGGGATTCCGAGAATTGCGACCTGATGGTGATTGTCGGCTCGTCGCTTACGGTTGCGCCTGCTTCGATGCTGCCTCAGATAGCGCTGGTCCACAAGGCGAAAATGGTTGTCGCGAATCTTCAGACTACCTACATCGATTCCCGCGCCGATGTGGTTTTGCAGGACAAGGTTGAAGAAGCCCTGCCGCTGATAACGGAAAAGTTAAAGCAGTTGGCCGGGTAATGAGCGGCGGCCGGTATGGTTTCGGAAAATATGTCGGTAAAAGAAAAAACATCTATCCTCATTGTTGATGACGACAAAGACCTGTGCGATATGCTGCAGAAGTACTTCAGCATAAAGGGTTACGATGTCGATGTCGCTTTCGACGGTGATGCCGCGATCGAGAAGGCGATGAGCAGCCATTTCGATCTTATAGTTCTGGATATTATGATGCCGGGCATCGACGGTTACGAGGTCTGCCAGCGGCTGAAAATTCAGCGCGAATACAACCAGATCCCGATAGTGATGCTTTCGGCGAAGGACACTGAACAGGACCGCATCATCGGGTTCAAAACCGGTGCGGACGCCTATGTATCGAAACCGTTCGAAATCGGCAGTCTCAACAAGACAATCCAGGAAACGATCGAAAAACGAAGGCGCATGACAGAGGATCTCGGCGTGATGCACGAGATTTCGTTCGAGATCGAGAGCCGGTTTTCATACCTGGAAAAAGTCAACGAGATGATAGGGCAGCTCTTTCTTCGCACGGAGATGGCGCCGGACGAGATATGGGAACTCAAGCTCGCCATGCATGAGCTGGGGATAAACGCTATTGAACACGGCAACAAGAAGGACCCTGAAAAACAGGTTCGAATAAAATGCACGATTTACGACAACAAGCTTGAATTTACGATCCAGGACGAGGGCGAGGGGTTCGAGTTCGACAGCCTGCCGGACCCGACGGACGAAAAAGGGATAAAGCGCGACCGCGGCAGGGGCATTTTCCTTGTCGGCAAAATGGTAGATCAGGTTGAGTACATAGATAACGGGTCTACGGTTAGAATGGTCAGATTCCTTAACCGGTCGAGAAAAAGATATGAAAGTCCACGTCTCACACGGTAACAGCAGGGTTGAGCTTCCGGACGCCGTGGCGGAGAACGCCATGGTTCTGAGGCCGAATATTCCACGGAACAATTCATCGGCCGGCGCGGTGACAGGCCGGTTTCAGAGGGCGATGCTGTCGCCGGTCGCGGGCCCGAGGCTGAAGGATGCGGCCCGCGGCGGGAAAAGAGCCTGCGTTGTGGTTTCGGACAAAACCCGAAGGTACGGTGTTGACATCTGGCTTTCCGCGCTGATCGACGAGCTCAACGCCGCGGGTATCCCGGACGAGGCGGTGACGGTTCTGTTCGCCACGGGAGCTCATGAGCAACATGATTTCGCGGAACGCGCGGCGATCGTAGGCCCCGAGGTGGCGGTGCGGGTCAGGATGGTGGATCACGACTGCGACGCCGAGGACGACCTCGTTCCGCTGGGCACGACGAAGGCCGGAACGCCGGTGCGTATCAACCGTATAATTGTAGAGTCCGATGTAGTGGTGACGACGGGTGCGGTTATGCCGCATTATTATGCGGGTTTCAGCGGCGGCAGGAAAAGCATCGTGCCGGGGGTTGCGGCTCGCGACACGATATTTGCAAACCACAGCCTTAACCTTGCGATGTGCGGCGGGACGGAGAAAAGAGCGCGAACGGTGGTGCTTGAAGGTAATCCCGTGCATGAGGATCTTCTCGAAGCGGCGTCGTTCGTCGACGTAACATTTTCCGTGCAGGCGGTGTGCGACGCTTCCGGAAACCCTGCCGCGTTTTTCACGGGCGGCCAGTCTCAGGCTCACTCGGCGGCGTGCAGTCTCGCCGCGCAGTGGTACTGCGTTTCGCTGGACAGGCCGTTGCCGTGGGTTGTTGCGTCGTGCGGCGGGTTTCCAAAAGATATAAATCTGTACCAGTCGCATAAATCGCTGGACAATGCGTTCAGGGCCGTGGGGCGGGGCGGCACGATTTTCCTGATAGCGAAGTGCAGAGATGGGCTCGGGCCTGAAGGTTTTGCCTCGTGGTTTAATTACCCCGATACCGCCGCGGTCGAAGAAAAGCTCCGGGAGAAATTCGAGGTCATGGGACACACCGCGCTGCGGACGATGGAGAAGGTTCGCGCCGCGCGGGTTTTTCTCATGTCCGATCTTCCTGAGACTATCGTTATGAGGATGGGGATGATCCCGGTGTGGGATCTCGCGGACATACCGCGCGCGATAAATGTCAGGGCTGCGCGCGGCGCGGTTATGCCGCACGCCTCGCTGACCGTGCCGTTGATGAGTTGATCCGGATAAAAAATGATAGATATAAAAAAGGGAAAAGTTCTCGAAGTGCTGCGCGATGAGCGCGGGATTCAGGAACTGCTTGTGGAATGCAGCGGCAGGCCGGTGAAGGCTGTCTGCTACACTGATCTTTCGGGCAGCGTGGTTGCCGGTGATTCGGTCCTGTTGAATACCACCGCGGTTAAGCTGGATCTCGGTTCGGGCGGGCGGCATTTTCTGATCGCGAGCCTCGACCGACCGGAAAAGGATCTTTCGGACGGCGGCGGGCATATCATGAAGATGCGTTACACGCCGCTTCAGTTCAGGGTGTTGAGCGCGGAGGAGGAAGGAAGCCCGCACCGCGAAAAAATCGAGGCGTTCAGCAGCCTCGGCGCGGTCCCGGTTGCGATCTGCGGGCTGCACAGCATGCTCGCGCCGGTTTGCGCGACTCTGAAAAAACTTCGGCCCGGGTTGCGTATTGTTTACATAATGACCGACGGCGCGTGCCTGCCGCTGAAGTTCAGCAGAACCGCCGGGTTCCTCAGGGAGAACGGGTATATCGAGGCCACGGTGACATGCGGCAACGCTTTCGGCGGCGATCTCGAAGCCGTGAACAAATATTCGGCGCTGGCGGCTGCGCGCGCGGCACTGGAAGCCGATGTGATCGTGGTTGCGATGGGGGTCGGCATAACGGGCACGGGCACGAGCCTGGGGCACACCGGCATGGAGGCCGGCGAGTGGGTCAATGCGGTTGCGGCGCTCGGCGGCAGGCCGGTGGTTGTGCCGAGGCTGAGCTTTGCGGACCGGAGGGTGAGGCATAACGGGATAAGCCATCACACGTTGACCGCGCTCGGGGTTGCGGCGCTTGTCCCGGCTGTTGTTCCTTTCCCTGAGCTGGAGGGCGGGAGGAAGGAGCTTGTCGAGAGGCAGATAGATGAATCGGGGCTGAGCGCCGCGCATGATGTCCGCGTGTCGGGCGACGGCGGCGTTCTGGACTTGCTCGATGCTATGGAACTCAAGGTCACAACGATGGGCCGCGGCCCGGCGGAAGACCCGGAGTTTTTCCGCGCCTGCGGAGCCGCTGCGGAAGTTATCGACCGGATGATCGGATAAGCGCCGGATTTGATCATCTGCGGGGCGTCGTTTATAATATCCGAAGCCTGTTTTTGATCCGTAAACAAGAGAATAAACGGGTGCTGCGCCGGGTTCTGAGGCGCGCGCCTGCGACATGGAAGGAAGCATCATGAAAGAATTCCAGGGAACGGAAAGCTATATCACATCATCATCGCTGAGAGATGTCGTCAACGCGGCGATTGTGCTGGGGCGGCCTTTGCTGGTCAAGGGTGAGCCGGGAACCGGCAAAACACTGCTCGCGCACGCGATTGCGGAAAACCTCGGCAGGAGAATCATCACGTGGAATGTGAAATCCACGACGAAAGCGCGCGACGGGCTTTACATCTACGACACGGTGCAGAGGCTGCACGACAGCCGGTTCCAGGATCATGATGTGTCGGATATAAAACAGTACATAAGGCTGGGGAAGCTCGGCGAGGCGTTTGCCGCCGACGAGCAGGTGATCCTTCTTATCGATGAGATCGACAAGGCGGACCTCGAGTTCCCGAACGATCTGCTCAATGAACTCGACGAGATGTCGTTCGATATTTATGAGACGAAGGAGAAGGTGACGGCGGAGAACAGGCCGATCGTTATCATAACGTCGAACAACGAAAAGGAACTGCCGGACGCATTTCTGCGGCGCTGCCTTTTCCATTACATCGAGTTCCCGGACGAGATGATGATGGAGCAGATAGTGCGGGTGCATCACCCGAATGTCGAGGCGAAACTGCTGCGCGAGGTTTTGAAGAAATTTTACTGGATACGCAGCATAGACATGCTCAGGAAGAAGCCGTCGACGAGCGAGTTGATAGACTGGGTGCAGGCGTTGATGGCGGGAGGGATGGACCCCGGCATGGTGAGAAGGGAGATACCGTTCCTTGGCACGCTGCTGAAAAAGGAGCAGGATCTGAATATTCTGCTCGCGCAGGAAGTGCCGTATTGATCGTGCGGGGGCGAGCGTATGTTTGTTGATTTCTTTTTTCTTCTGAAACGCGAGGGAGTGCCGGTGTCGCTCAACGAGTGGATGCTGCTTCACGAGGCCCTCGACTCCGGGCTGTCCAACGCGAGCCTGAACACGTTTTATTATCTTGCCAGATCGATACTTATAAAAAACGAGACGTATTTCGACCGGTACGACCGCGCGTTCAAAAAGTATTTCGAGGGGATCGAGACGAGCGACGTGGTGGTTGAAGAAATTCTGGAGGGGCTGGAGCGGGCCGACCCGCTGGAGCTTACAGAGGCCGAAAAGAGACTTATGCAGGCGCTGCCGCTGGAAGAGGTGCTCGAAAATTTCCGCAGGCAGTGGGAAGAGGGCCATTTCAAGAATCACAGGGGCGGCAACCGCGCAATCGGAACCGGCGGGCGCTCGACGCAGGGCGCGTTCGGTTACAACCCGGCGGGCGTGAGGATAGGGCAGGGATACGGGCGGCACGGGTCCGCGATCCAGATAGCGGAGCAGAGAAATTTCAGGAACTACTCCGGCGACATGGTGCTCGACACGCGGATGCTCAGGGTCGCGCTTTCGAAATTACGGACACTGCTTCCCGAAGGGCCGGAGGATCAGCTCGATATAGATGGAACGATCGACAGGACCTGCCGGAACGCGGGCGAGCTTGAACTGGTGTGGAAAAGGGACAGAAAAAAAGTGATCAAGCTGTTGCTGCTCATGGATGTGGGCGGTTCAATGGAGCCGTATCACTGGGCGGTTAGCAAGTTGTTCAGCGCGGCGGGCGCACAGATAAAAGACTTGAAGTATTTTTATTTTCATAATTGTGTTTACCAGGATTTATATGAGGATATAGAGCGTTACGACTCGGTTCCGACGATGGAAGTGATCAACCGGTACTCGCCGGAATACAAGATAATATTTCTGGGAGACGCGAGCATGGCGCCCAGCGAGATGCTCGACACGAACGGCTGCATCGAATACTTTTACAGGAATGACGATGCGGGGATATGGTGGATGTACCGTATAATGTCGCGGTTTCCGGCGGCGGTGTGGCTGAACCCGCTGAGGGAAAGGTCGTTCCGGTATTCGCTCACGGGGCGGATGATTGCGAAGATGTTCCCGATGTTCGAGTTGACGCTCGACGGGCTGGATGATGCCGTCAAGACGCTTATAAAGCCGTCACGCGCGAAGATTACCGCGACCGAGATCGAGCAGATAATCGCTCACAGGAACAGGCCTTACGCACAGCTCCTTTGAACGGATTTCTTTTCAAAAAGAAATCCGGAAAATCGCGATAAAGCCGATCCTGCTGCGTCACAGCGGCGACTCGGGCTCAGTCACATACGACGCAGTATGCTCCTTTGCCACTCGCTTGCTGTTCCTTGTATTATCAGCCTTCTCACAATTTTTAATTTATACAGGCGGGATGAAGGTTAGTACTCATAAGACCTTACGGAGTTCAGGCCTGCATCGGGTCGTCGAACCTGCACTTCTCAAGCATCCTGTAGTCGGTGAAGTCGAGGACAAGCGGCGTAACGGAGATGTACCCGTCGGCGATAGCGTTGTTGTCGTTATATGGCTCGGTGTCCTCGCGTATGAGTTCGCCCGTTATCCAGAAGTAAGCCTGTCCGCGCGGGTCGATCCTTTTCTGGAGCACATCGACGTACTTTCTTGATCCGAGCGGAACTATCCTGAACCCTTTATATTCTGAAAACAGCAGGGGCGGCACGTTCACGTTCAGGGCTGTTTTATCGGGCAGATCCGACTCGACAAGGCGTGCCGCGAGCCCCGCGGTGAATTTTGCCGCGAGTTCATAGTCTGCCCAGCCGTGTTCCGAAAGTGAGACCGATATGGATTTGCATCCGATGAGCGCGCCTTCCATCGCGCCCGCCACTGTCCCGGAATAGAGAACATCTTCGCCGAGGTTGGGCCCGTTGTTTATTCCTGAAATGCAGATATCCGAGTCCGGCGCGGCTTCCAGCAGCCCGATCATCGCGCTGTCGGCGGGAGTTCCGTTTGTATAAAAAACACGTATGTTTTCTTTTTCGAGTTCGGTGACGCGGATGAGCCGGAGCGGTTTGTGGAGTGTGACCGCGTGGCTCGCCGCAGACCTCTGCCGCTCGGGCGCCACGATCGTAACCTCGTTGCCGCGGGATGCGATCTCATGAGCGAGCACGAGTATTCCCTCTGCGTTGTAACCGTCGTCATTAGTCAACAAAACCTTCATTATGTGTTATCCTTCGCCTTTTCAATAATTGCCTGCGCGGCTATCATTCCCGAGGCCGAGGCCTGCACGAGACCACGGGTTATGCCCGCCCCGTCTCCTATAGCATAGAGGTTTTCAACGGTTGTTTCGAGCGTTTCGTCAAGTTCGATGCGAGAGGAGTAGAACTTTACCTCGACGCCGTACAGCAAAGTCGATTTCTCGTTGATGCCGGGCGCCACATTGTTCATGGCCTCCAGCATCTCGATGATGCCTGAAAGATGGCGGTATGGAAGGACGAAGCTCAGATCGCCGGGTGTGGCGTTTTTCAGCGTCGGCTCCATCGCGCTTTTGTCGATCCTGCCGTTGGTTGACCTGCGGCCCATCTTCAGGTCTCCGAGCCGCTGCACGATCACGCCGTCGCCGAGCAGGTTGGCGAGACTTGCAATATATTTGCCGTAAGCGATCGGGTCGTTGAAAGGTTTCGTGAAGTTGTTGCTGACGAGCAAAGCAAAATTCGTGTTGTCTGTTTTTCTGCCGGAATAGCTGTGGCCGTTGACTGTCGTTACGCCGTTGTTCAGTTCGATCACGACCTCGCCGTGCGGGCACATGCAGAAAGTGCGGATCAGGTCGTCGAATTTTTTCGTGTTGTAAAGGAATTTCGATTCATAGAGAATGTCGGTGAGAGGCTCCATGACAACGGAGGGGACCTCGACACGCACGCCGATATCGACCGGGTTGTGTTTCTTCGGAAGGCCCAGCCGGGCCGCCTCTCCGACGAGCCATTCGGCACCCTCGCGGCCCGGCGCGAGTATCACGTATTTCGCGCGAATCTCGCTCCCGCCATCGGTTTCCACCCCGGCGGCTGTCCCGTTCTCAACGATTATTTTCCGCACCATTGTTTCGGGCATGAAGTCGATTCTCTCCATCAGGTGAGACCTGATGTTGCCCAGCACGTCGATGCAGATTTCGGTGCCGATGTGCCTGATGCGTGAAACGATGAGTTTCAGGTTGGCGAGCGAGGCTTTTTTTCGCAGCGCACCGACCGCTTCGCTTTCCCCGCCGTAAATATTGTTCGAGGCGCCGTAGCGCACGTAAGTTTCGTCTACCCGCGAAATGAGATCGCGGAGCCTGGGCTCCGGAACGTAGTTGAGAAGCTGACCGCCGACGTCGCAGGAGAGGTTGAGCTTGCCATCGCTGTAAGCGCCCGCGCCACCCCAGCCGCAGAGCAGCGAGGCGGGATCGTTGTGAGTCCGGTCGGGCAGGTCTCTGCCTTTTTCGATCAGCAGAACCCGAATGTTGTGTTTGCCGCCGGTGAGTTCAAGCGCGGCAAAAAGGCCCGCGGGCCCCGCGCCGACTATTATCGCGTCATATTCCTGTTTGCTGGACATGGCTTTGCGCTCCGTTTACAGATATTGCGCCTGTAAGATGGTGCAGCGGCGTCGATGTTATGTTGTGAAGTTCTAAAAAAAGAATCGGGGAGGCGGGATTTGAACCCGCGCTCTCACGCCCCCCAGACGTGCGCGTTAACCGGACTACGCCACTCCCCGTAGGATATATATCTTAGCTTAAAGGTTTTTAAGTTTCAATATTTTCGACAGCTCTTGTCAGCCGTTCGATTCGAATCTTCATTTCGCTTATCTGATCGGGGCTTACGAGCCCTATCGATTCCAGGATATCGTTTACGGTTCCCCGTATATTCAGATCCTCGATCAGCCTTTCGAAATAACCGGGTTCTTCTTCCTCGCCCGGCTCGCGCCAGAGCTCTTCAACGTCGTCGTTGCCATGGAGCGCCGGAATGTTTTCTATCAGATCATCGAAGAAATCTTTAAAATCCTCGGTCTTCTCTTCTCCTCGCCTGACAAGTTCGTCTTTTAACTCATCCATCCTGTCGTTCATATAGTCTATAAGACCGATTCCCATTTGCAGGATTTTCAGTGGACCGCGAGGCATATCGTTCTCCTGTCGTATTCAGTCTGTTAAAGGTTTTTCAGCAACGGGTTAAAAGTATAAAACAAACCTGTTTTCAGCGCAAGATGCGCGGCGCGTCATTCATATCACAGCGAATCGAAGGAGTTTCTTTTATGGACTGTGAATATCATGCCGTCTCCGGGCGGGTTCTCCAGGGAAATATCAACCCGGCATGAGCTCTGCATGACCTCGGATTCGAAAGTAATCGGGCCGGGCCCGGTTTCCGCGACATCGAACAGCACGTCGCATATCGAAACGGCCGCGCTTTCGCTGCCACGCGCGATAATTTCGAAATCGTAGACGTCCCGCTCCGGGAAGTAGATATTCATACCGCACGGTTCCTCCCTCGGATCGCAGGCGATTGCTATCCGAGATTCTTCCGGGAGCGGATTTCCGGATATTTTGAATTCGAGCGTGTCGCCGGCGAAGTATCCGTCGAATCGAATCAGTATGATATCGCCGAGAAGCCCCCCGTAAACAGTCGAGTTCGAAGGGAACATTCGCTGGAGCGCATGAGATTCCTTCTTTGCTGCCGGCAAGCCGGTTTGCTCCCTTATCAGCAACCACGAAGAAGGGCTTCGTTCGAGCATTTTCTTCAGCTTGAGCGGGTCGTTTATGTCTATTGTTTTTATTGAGTCCTCACCGGCTCTTTCGAGATAAAAGTTCACCGGTTCGGTGTCCTGTGACCTGAACATCAAAACGTCGCCGGGTCGGTATTTCTCGATTACCTTGCGTATCGGAGCCCGCCAGTTTTGTTTTTCCCAGCTATGCGCCTTTGAGCCGGTAGTTATAAACATCGTTAAGATGCCGATGAAAGACATCAGCAGGATCAGGCCCGTGACGGCCATTCTGATGAGGAGGCTTATCGAAAACACGCTTGAGGCGTCGCGCCGGAAAGTGGTTTTGAAGTAATAATAAAGAGCGGACCCCGTCCACAGCGCCGTTATCGAAACAATGGACATCACGAACCCTTTTGATGCGGCGGGGACGAACGTAAGCGACGGGATCGAGGATAGAACGGAAATGCCCAGCGACGCCGCGGCGAAAACGAGAACAAACAGGGCGCCCCGGCTGTTTGCCCTGAAATGATGGATTGCGCCATACAGCAGGGCCGGCAGGCACGCGAACGCGGCGGTGGTGTTGCCGGGTGTTATCCCTCCAGAGGCGGCTATGTATGCCATAACGGTTTTGTTTGCAAGGGAAGCGTCGCGCGGCAGACTTCTCCAGAACGATGTCGATGATATGAATTCGTTAAGAAGCAGTTTCGACGAAATGAGCTGTATTATTAAGACAAGAACCATCGACGTTAAAAACGTGATCGCGCCGGGAGGTTTTCCGTCCCTGAACGATTTCGGGCTGACGACGGATACGGAGATCACTGTCGCGGTCATTGTGAATCCGGCGCTTACCGGGTCTGTCCACAGCGCGACAAAAAACACGATTCCCGCCCTGGTGACGGCGTTATAAGTTTTGATTTCCACGTATTGCAGCACGGCGATAACGAGCAGCAGGTTCAAGAGAACCGCAAGCGAATAACCCCGCGCTTCGGTCGATATGAAAAGCAGCGAAGCGAAGCCGAACAGCAACAGCGGCCCGAACAGCGAAGAGCCGTCCGGGGAAGTTCTTCTCATGAGCGCGAACAGCGCGACTATGCAGAGCGCCCCGAACACCAGCGCGGGGAACCTGATCACCCTGTCATAAGGCCCGGCGACCGCAACCGCTATGGCCGCCGCGATATTGTAGACAAGCCCGGTGTGATCATCCGTTATCGAGTAGCGTATCGCGTCGGTGACGCTTCCGGCTTCAGCCGCCCTGAACGTGAGAACTTCCTCATGCCACAGCCCGGTCAGTTCGAGGGTTCCTCCGTGGAGCAGGACGTAAACGATCGCAATTCCTATCACGAAAGCCCATGCGCCAGGGCCTGCGGGTGTTTTCTTCAGCGGGAAAATGTTTTTGGTTTCATCAGTCATCGTACCATTCCGGTTTAACCATTCCCGAGTAGATCTCGGTTTTCAGCGGCCACACGAAGTTTCGGATGCTGTCCCAGACGATGCGGATGGTGACAATCAGCCACCAGATATACATGTTGCGCTTATACCTGCCACGGCTGGTTATGCCGCGAAGAAACCAGCGGGGCGTTACGAATCTCTTGCTCAGGGTTATCAGCAGTTCTTCTATCTGGTCGCGCGACAGGTGCTTCGAACTTATTATCGGCGTCATCCAGTCGTATTCGATGAAGTCGCGCACCTCGATCCAGTTTTTCGATTCCGCCTCGTTCCAGAAATCCGTGCCGGGAACCGGCGTGATGGGGTGGAAGCCGGGATAATCGAGATCCAGTTTCTTTGCGAAGTCGGACTGCGCGAGCATCGACTCGCGTGTCTCTTCGCGCACGCCGACGATAAAGGTTCCCTGCCTGAAAACGGTCGGGTACTTGTCCCTCAGCATGTGGAAGCACTCGATCGCCGTGCTCTCGCTGTAGCCGGATTTGCCCATCTTTTTGAGTTCTTCCTGCTCGACCCGCTCGACGCCTATCGAGACGTGAACCAGCCCGCTGCGGACCATTTTTTCAAGAACGCCGAGCTTCTCGTCGCGCAGCACTCCGTCCGCCCGCATGAACGCGAACCACTCGACGCCGAGGTTCTCTTCGGTCAGCCGGTCACAGAATTCCGCGCTCCATTTCGGGTCGCGGTTCCAGTATTCATCAACGAACACGAGGCATCGCTTGTTGAACTTCTCCGCGAGCAGCCGGACTTCCTCCATCGTGTAATCGACGCTTTTCGTCCGCCATCGCGGTTTCAGTTTTATGTTTCCGTTCTCGGAGGTGACATCCGCCATCTGCCGCCACCATGCGCAGAACTTGCAGTTGGCAATGCAGCCACGGCTGTGGTGTATCGTGCAGCCGCCGGGTGAGAACAGGTATCTGGAAGTGCCGTAAAGCGACATCGGCATAAGGTCGTAAGAGGGAAGGGGAAGCGAGTCGAGATCATCGACGAGCGGCTGTGGCTCGGTAACTTTAACGGTTTCGCCGTCTCTGAACGCAACGCCGCGCACTCC
>ERZ795048.309-NODE-309-length-53931-cov-8.244896_pt1 | contig 53931 bp, 49 predicted proteins | sample MGYA00375132_ERZ795048 | MGnify/ENA primary metagenome ERZ795048 (study PRJEB30177, sample SAMN05720225) | activated sludge metagenome | isolation source: Anaerobic digester | place: Hong Kong | collected 2014-12-17 ...
AAACCTGCCGATAATTATAAAAATTGATCTATAGATGAACTGTAAGATGAAAAAACTGATAATTTACATAATAACCGGCATTTTTCTGTTTATGGGGGTCAGAGCCCCCCTTGAGGCAGGCCCTTTTATCAAGATTAACAGCATAGACGCCAGAACCGATTTCCCCAGGATAAAGGTGAATATATCCGCAGTTGACCCTGAGTGCAGGGGGCTTTCCGCCCTTGATGAGGGGAATATCAGGGTTTATGAAGACGGTTACATGGTAAATTACGTAAAGGTGAAGAATATCTCCTCCACTGCTGAAAGACTTCACCTTGTTTTTGCCATAGATTCAAGTAAAAGCATTAACGCGAAGTTCATTGAAAAGATCAAGCATGACGCAAAGGGTATAGTAAGCTCGGCATGTGATAATGACAGGATCGCCCTTTACAGATTCAATGACAGGGTGGTTATGCTGAACAGCTTCAGTTCAAACAGGGGGGAGCTTTTAAAGGGGATTAAAAGTATACAGAGGCACGGCACAAGGACCACCCTTTATGACGCAATTTACGACTCAATAGAACTTCTCAGCAGCGTTAAAAGCGTGCGCAGGGGGGTCGTTGTATTCACTGACGGTAAAGATGAGGGGAGCAGCATCAGCTCTGATGATGTGATAAAGTTTTCAAGGGATGCCGGGGTTCCGGTATATTTTATCACCTCCGCGCCGCTGAAAGATAGAAGGCAGATATCAAGGATTGCCAAACTTACAGGGGGAGTTCTTATCCCTGATGGTTGCAGGGGGGTAACAGGCCTTTACCGCACCATTCTTTCAAGGATCAGGAACATCTATGAAATAAACTACATGTCTATCGTTAAACGGGACAGTTCAAAGCATAACCTCGAGGTGAGGCTGAAATACGGTGAACTGAGGGACAGGGACACTGCTGAATTTACCACGGAGAAGCAGCTTTTCAGGCTCGATTTTCCCGATGGTTCATATATTATCATATCGATTATGGTACTGGGGCTTTTAATTGTCCTTTTTATCCTTCTTATAGTTTTTTTCAGGAGGAGCAGAGAGCGGTATTCCCGGATTAACAGGGAAGATGAACCGGGTACAGGGTACGGCTTCGCGGCGGATATTCCGGCGGGTTCCCTCCTCGAGGACGGGCACTTTGACGGGGAGGCGCCCAGGGAAGTCCCTGATATAATGTATTCAAAGGTATGGCTTCACCAGAAGGAGGGGAGAAATATAGGCAGAAAGATAGAGATCCTCAAACCCGAGGTGACTATCGGTTCCGGCGGGGAAAATGCTGTACATGTTGAGGACACGGGAGTTTCAAACAGGCACGCAAGGATAAGGCGGGTTGAAGGGGGGTATTATCTCTACGACCTGATCTCTGACAGGGGGACATTTTTAAACGGCAGAAAGCTCCTCCGCCCGAGACTTCTTCACGACTGGGATGAAATAAGGGTAGGCGGCAGCAGTTTTATCTTCAGGGGCGTTAAATAATATACATTTTTCGTTATATGTAATATTTCCGGCAAAAAATCTTCATATATTAATGCGACATAAAATATATATTGACAGAAATCGATTAATTCTGTAAAAATATTATGTCATATTATAAATTTTTATAATTCAGGAAATCCGGGATGATAATAAACCTTATAACAGTTCTTGCCTGTTTTTTCATGCTTGTCATGTTCAGAAGGTTCGACAGGGCCAATCTCCGCATGACAAAGCTCAGAAGGTATTCTGCCAGGGTATTTGATGACTTTAAAAAGATGAGTGAAAAGGAGAGCCGTAAGTTCCAGGACGCCACCATCGAGATTGATATACTGATTAAAAAATCGAATGCCCTTGCAAAGAATATGGCCGAATCGATAGTTGAAATAGAGAACAGGCTGAAGGGGCTTGATGTTGAAAAGACAAATTTGAAAAAGGTGGATGAGGACATAAAGGTTATATCCTCAGCTGCTAAAGACCTGAATAAACAGATACAGTTTATCGCCTCAGCAAAGGAAAATTTCGGCGATATAGCGAAGAAAGTGACATACCTTTCTGAAAACGTGGACAACCTGAACAGCCAGGTGGGCCATATAACGGACAACTTTGAAGACAGGCTTCGTGAAAGATCCAGGGAAATATCTGAAGAGTTCTACCTCCATGCTGACAATCTTAAGGGGGACCTTGAGAGAAGGGAGAATGAACTTATAGCATCATCAAAAGAGAGGATGTTTCAGCTTTCAGAGGAGTTTACCCGCTCTGTAAACGAGATGGAGAAAAGAATCTCTGATTCAGGAGAGGTCCTTCATGAGAACTTTAAACTGAAGATTGCCCCACTTGTAAAGGTTGTTGAAAACGCTGATAACCTGGGTGCGCAGGTCCAGAATATGAGGGATTCCTTTGCCAACATGGAAAATTCGTTCTTTGACGAGTTCAAGCAGAAATCCTATGAACTTAAAACTGATGTTAATGATAATATTGATAAATTGAACCAGAAAATCAGGAATGTCGAGACCAACATCGACGAGTCGAAGTCAAAGCTGATCGGCACTTTCCAGAATGAAGTTGAAAGGGTCAGGACAGAACTTGACAATCTCAGTATTCACGCTGTTTCCAAGAAGGATGAAATTGTACAGGCGGCAAGGCGCGAGGCTGAAGGGATACGAAAGAAGATCGAGGAGTTCGAGGACAGGTTTGTCGAACTTGAAACACGCATTGTCGAAACTGCTGAAAATAAACTGGATACCATCGATTCAGAGTACCAGTCAATTGAGCTCAGGCTGAATACCCTTATCGGAAGGCTCAAAGATGAGGAGGGCGGGCTTTCCAGAAGGCTCACTGAGATGAAGGATGAGATAATCAAGTACGAGCAGGATAACGACATTTTCGGTAAATCAGATCAGATGATAAAAAAGGTAGATACCGCTGTGGCGCATCTTGGCAAAATTCTTGAAGATGCCCAGAAGGAATCAAGGGAACTTGAAAAATTTGTCGCTGATGTTGACCAGATTAAGGATCTCAAAAAGAGCGCTGACAAGGAGATTCGAAGCTATTACGCTAAAAAAGAGAAACTTGCTGATATTGAGGGTGATGTGCGTAATCTCATGGATGTTAATGATCATGTTATCAGCAAGACCGAAAAGCTGCTTGAAAACATCTCCAGGGTGGACACTGTTAACTCGCGTATTGACTCACTTACCGAGGCCTACTCCGCTGTTGAGAGAAGGATAAATGAGCTGAGGGAGTACGAGGATATAATTTCAAGAAACCTGGATTCAGTGAATAAATCGGAACTTATCATACAGACAATTGACGGCAGGATAAAGGCCTTTGAGAAAATCATCGAAAGATCCGACAAACGGGTTGATAAGATCGGCCAGAACCTCAAGAAGGTTGAGGAGGAGGCCATTATTCTCAGGACCAGGGAAGGGGACATCAGGGAACTGCGTGACAGGCTGAACGAACTTGACGGCCTCTCTGATCATATGGAGGAGAGGATTAAACAGATACACGCCATGTTCGGAAAGGTGGAAACCATCCGCAAAGAGATAGATATGACAGACAGCAGGCTTCAGGACATGTTCAGCCTGACTGACCGCAAGATGAAGGAATTCTCAGATTTTATCCAGGCCGTTGATAACAATAACCCTATTCTCAAACAGGTCAAAGGGGACGTTAAGGCAATACCGGGCCGTAACCTGAATGATAATGTTGTAAAGACTGTCCGTGAATTATCCGGTAAAGGGTGGGAGCCTGAAGCTATCTCGAAAAAACTGATGATTGATGAAAACTCGGTAAGGTTTATAATAAATACCACTCTGCTCTGATTTTTTTAGTAAGCATTAGAGGTCTCCTGTAAAGGTTAATCTGCCGGTTTGAAAAATGAAGGCTGTCCAGGTGACGGCCTTCTTTTTTCAGTTTATGCGGCAGTTCCAGGGTGGTTATTGTTAACCGGTTTTCTCTTTATCAGTTCTCTTCTTTAAGTTTTTCCTGTACCGCTTTTATAATCTCCTCGTCCCCTTTTTTCTTGGCGAGAACTACCCTGTAGAGGATATCAAATTTTGTCGGCTCTACGACCCTTTTGGGAAAGGAGAAGTTCCATCTCATAATATCATCATTAAGGAGCGGGTCAACGTCCTTGAAGTATGTCGGCCTCTGCGGTCTTATCTTCATTATCCTGCCCGAGTCAGGGTAGAGCCAGACGGTGATCAGGGCGGTGCGCGCTTCATCAATAATATTAAGTTTGTCGATTTCGCTGGAGATGTATTTGTCCCCGCCGATATCATTAACACGTGCTATGGTCTTGTCGTACCTGCACTGCACAACCCTGTACTCGTCAGAGGAGAGAAGCACCCTGAATAGCTCTGAACCTTTACTGTCAGTATTCAGGAACTTTTCATTCTCCTTTTTAATCTTTGCCGCGGGGTCTGAAATCTGCCCGAGCTTACATGAGGCGAGCATGAACAGTGTCAGGATGGATGCGGCAATTACGATATTTTTTTTCATTATATTCACCATTTGAAATTTATTTTTTATCCGGTGCGCCTGAATCCGGCTTTCACCATTGTTTACCGGCCTGTTTATAAACAAACGTAAAGTCGCAGGCTTTACTTTTATTTATTTCAGTTTGTCTGATTATTTGTTGCCGGTTATTATGATGGCTTAAACAATAAGCACAATAAAAGTGTCAGGCTGAATCTGTTAAACCTTAAATTATATAGAAATATATGGTGTGAATCTTTCAAGTTTTTTTATAAATTTATAAAGGATGTTTTGTCCGGCTCTGCAAAAATTTTTTTTGATCTGCCTCTGTTCGCAGTGAACAGCCTGAATTTCGCTGATTATTTTGAAATGGAAAACGGCCCGGCATCTGTTTTTAAAATTGACATAAATGAAGGAACATAACCTATAATTCAAAGAACGGTATTTCCCGGTTTATGAACCGGGTTTTGTCCGGTATGAAAAATTTAAAAACGGATTTTATTATGAGCTTTATAATACTTATTCTTATTATATTTCTGATCTACGCGTGCCTTACAAAGTATCCTTCCATGGCAAAGGTTATTTTTATAAATGCTGTTATATTCGGCATGACAGCAGCTTTCCTTGTTTACGGTATCGTGATGTTCAGGGCATCGGAAGTTTTCTCAATAGTCGGTACAGAGATAAACATGGTTTCTTTTATTCATGTCTGTATTGTATGGTTCGGGGCTGACGTAATCTGCGCTTTCAGAATAATGAAGAACCGCAGGTATTATCTTGAGGTGAACAGCAGCGCGGATTCTGCTATATAAGCTGAACAGGCACAGGAACAAACGTTAGAATAAAAACAGCCATGCAGAACCACCCTGCAGTTTTCTCCTTCCATGTCAGCGGGGTGGTTTCCCTTACCGGCGGATGTGCCACCATGAGCAGCAGCAGTGTTACAAAAACCCATAGCCCCCATCCGGGCCAGATGAATGTCATAATAATCAGTGCGGCAAATGTTATCCATCCCGCGTAAAGCTGTCCCTTCCCGGTCAGCGAGTAGAGAACATGGCCTCCGTCAAGCTGCCCTATGGGCATGAGGTTAAGGCTTGTTATAAAGAAACCGATCCAGCCGGCCCATGCCACGGGATGCAGAAAGAGGTCGTATCCTCCCTGTATCGGCCCGTGAATTAAACTGACAATTAATGAGAATAGCAGTGAATCTCCCAGCTGGATGATTATTTCATCGTTCAGGGGTATTTCGGTTATTTGTGACATGGCAACACCTATGCAGACAGCCGCAAGGCTTGCGAAAAATCCGGGAAGAGGGCCCATTATCCCTATGTAGAAAAGGGCCCTGCGGTGCGGGATTGGTGATCTGGTTTTTATTACGGCTCCCATGGTCCCTATGATTGAAGGGAAAGGGATAAAATACGGGAGAGTGGCGTCTACGCCGAATTTTCTTGCAGCGAAGTAATGGCCGAATTCATGGATTGAGAGAATTGCCATCAGTGTTACAGAGTAGGGGAGTCCGTTAAGAAGGGCTTCTCCGAATGTAGCGCCTGATGCAGGCGCAAAGAGTGTTGTGGTAAAAAAGGTTATAATGAAAAGTAAAAGGTTGAGCTTCCATTTAGGGCGGTATTCCCCGGCTCCCATATTTATTTCTGCCCACTCTTCAGGTGTGATTGGGGAATATGTATAGGGAACCCCGTGATTGAGCTTATAGAGATAATACTTAATGAAATTTTTCAGTAATCCCGGTTTATTCATTTCGTTTTTCTTTTTAGTACTTTTTCATACTGGGAAATTTTTTTGGAGAGGTATTCGGAGGTGTACCCGTTTTCCCAGTCGTTTTTCAGACTATTTGCTTTTTTATACAGGGAGAGAATATTTTCCGCCCTTCTGCGTATTTCAATCTGGTATTTCTGGAGCATCGTAAGGCTGGTTACGTAGAGTTTTTTCCTGTAGAGAGAAATGAATTTTCTCCCGTCAGGGGAGAATGTGCTCTCCTCCCCCTCTACCCCTGTAATTATTTTTTTTCTCAGGTCGGCTGTGAAAATATTTATTACCTGGTTGTCAAGGCATGTGATAAGCCCCGCCTTTTCCGAGAAGTGTATGTCGGGATTCATGGTGCCGGAGAGTATCGCAAAAGATCTCCCTTTCCCCGCATCATATACCCTGACAGAGTAGTCTCCTGCACCGCCTGATCTGTAAACAAACCGGTCATTGCTTATCCATCTTATATCACCCGCCGAACTGATTCCTGACAGGTCTCTTTTTCTCCCGCCGTAAAAAAGTCTGGCACTGTAGTTTCCTCCGCTCCCGCACACAAGAAGGCTGTTTCTGCCGTCGTGGGAGAGGTAGGTTATAACAGGTTCCCCGTTGCACTGCATTCCGCTGTAATCCCCGGCAGAGTGTATTTTTGTTCTTGCGCCCGTGAAAGGGTCTTTCCTGAAAATACCGTCTCTGTTCTGCCTGATCACTCCTCTTCTTCGCGGGGCCGGTGAAAAATCGAGGAAAAGGGATTTTGATTCCTCTGCCGAAATTCTGTCTGTAATGAGATCCACGTGGACTACCCGTGATTCGGCTTCGGCGTTATCGTTATAATAGATGGTTTTGAAAGTTACAAGGTTACCCCTGGCTCCGTGGACTGCTGCTGTTACCGTGCCCGGGAACCTGCCCAGTTCCCTTCTCTTCAGGTTCCCCTTTGTGTATATGTAGACTATGTTTATGCCCCGGAATTCCTTGATGTAGAGTATCTCTTCGCCGCCGCTCCATACCGCGTAAATTACGTTGCTGTCTATGAAAAGGGAGGATATATCTGAGTAGAGTCTCTCTTTTTCCGAAACAATATCGGCGTAGATCCTTGACCCGGATTTCAGGTAGATGGCATCTAAATCAATGTCCCTCGATTGAAGAGGGACATTGATGATAAGCAATATTAAAACTGTAAGCCTGAATTTCATTTAGTTTCAGATTTTTCCATGTTTTCTGATTTACCGCCGGCCTCTTCTGTTTTATTCTCCTGCTCTGTTTTTTTGTCAGCTTCAGTTTTGGCTTTCTCAGCTTTTTCTTTTTCAAGGGCCTTTTCCCTTGCCTTCTCCTGTTCCACTATCTTTTTATAGGACGGCCTTTTTTTCGGTTTCGGAGGTATGACGAATTTCTGCCCCGGGAAGATGAGATCAGGATCTTTAATCTGGTCCCTGTTAGCTATATATATGGCAGGCCAGTAGGCGGCGTCCTTGTAGACCTTCTGTGCGATCCTCCAGAGACAGTCTGTATTTTTTTTCCGCCACTGTACGACGTATATTTTCCCCGAGGGTTTTTTCCCGTCAGTTACTTTCTTCTCTTCAGTAACAGTATCTTCTTTCTTCCCGTCTTCTTTATCGCCTTTTTCAACTTTAAGGTCTTCTTCATTTTTTTCAGATGCGATGGAGTTCAGTACTGCCGCTATTATTGTTTCCGCCTCTTCGGCATTGTTTATTCCGTCATTGAAATTTTTTTCTTCTACCTTTGATTTTCCTTCAGAGATGAGATTCTCGGCCTTGGCGAGGTTTTCCCCGTGCTTCTGTGCCTGGTCTTTCTCTCGTGCCTGTGCCAGGAGTTTTTCAGCCTTTTCAATAGCAGCCAGGGCTCTCTTCTCTTTGAGTTTCGAGTCTGCGCCGTTTATCAGGGTTTCAGCCTCTTTTATCCTCATATTAGCATCTTCAACGTAATTCTGCTCAAGTGAAGCCTCTGCCGAGTTGAGGGCCAGGAGGGCCTTGTCAAGGTCAGCTTTTACGTCTTCGGAAACGCTCTCTTTTTTTACGGAGTTCATTTCTCCACGAAGTTTTTCAATTTTTGCGTACATCCCCTTCTTGGTTATTATCAGGGCTGCCGCATCGAGTTCAATTTCAGCGTTTCTTACCTCCTGCATGGTTGTTTTATAGTCCTTATTTTCCATGCCGGATTTTGCGGCTTTAATAGCAGCATCAGCTTTGGCCAGGTTTTCTTCTGCTGAACCGCTGAATTCACTGCTTTTTAGTTCATTATATTTTTTCTGAAGCGCGCTGATCTGGGTCTCTATTGCTGATGAATTGGCAAGTGATTCATTTTTTGCTTCAACTGACAGCGTATATGCCTGGTCTGATAGATCAGCGGACACCCTGTAATCGCCAGCATCATACTTCTGTTTCGCTTCGTTTTTTGCCGTCCCCGCTTTGCTGAATTTTTCCGGGGAGAATTTTTCGGCAAAGGCCCTGTCCGCTTCCAGGTATGCATCTTCAGCTTTTTTCATATGGGCGTCAGCGTACGGGGGCAGGGCTTTTTTTTCAGCCTCTTTTGCCGCTGCAAGTGAATCCTCTGCAGCCTGTTTTGCCTCTGACTCTTTCTTCTCTGCCAGAAGAGCATGACTTTTCAGGAGCAGCTCTTCCGCTTTTTTCAGCTCATCAGGACTGTATTTCTCCGCGTCTACCTCCCCGGCGCTATTAATCGCGGTTTTGGCGTCAACCATCTCTTTCACCGGTACATCAAGCTGGCATGAAGCGGTAAAGAGTAATGCCAGTGAAATGAAAATGGCCGCGGGTTTTGAAGATATAAGTGAATATTTCATATTATTCCCCGGTAAAGTTAGATTTCAGATTTAATATAATACTATGACGATATTTTTCCAAAGAAAGCGTTATTTACTCTCCCGGTTTAATGATCTGAAATTATTAATTGAATATAAAAATTATTACTTCAGGCAGGGTGAAGTCAAGGAATTAATTGCGATAAAGGAGCGTCAGAAAAAAATATTGACAAATCAGGGTGTCGGTTAAAATTTTTAATTTATTTTAAGGCCCTTCATCATTTTATGGCTTTTAATACCGCATCAGTATAAATCTTTTAAGAGCAAAAGAGGACATAATGGATTATTCAAAAACAGTAAACCTTCCTTCAACCGATTTCCCCATGAGAGGCAACCTTCCGAAGAAGGAACCCGGTATAGTGCAGAAATGGGAGGATGAGAGGATTTACGATAAAATTCAGGAATCGAGAAAGGGGGCGGAGCTTTATATCCTTCATGACGGCCCTCCGTACGCAAATGGACACCTTCACCTGGGGCACGCTCTTAATAAGATTCTAAAGGATATTATTGTAAAACATAAGACTATGATGGGGTTCAGATCCCCCTATGTGCCCGGCTGGGACTGCCACGGCCTTCCCATTGAGCTTAATGTAACAAAGGAGCTGGGCGACAAGGCCAAGGAGATGCCCAAGGTCGAGATAAGAAAGAGGTGCCGTGATTACGCTGAAAAATTCGTCGGTATACAGATGGAGGAGTTTAAACGCCTGGGTGTTTTCGGTGATTATGATCACCCTTACAAGACTATGGCGGAGGATTACGAGGCCACAATTGTAGAGACCTTCGGCAAGATAATGAAAGAGGGATATATTTATAAGAACAAAAAGCCGATCTACTGGTGCCCCACATGTGTTACGGCGCTTGCAGAGGCGGAAGTTGAATATGATATGCACACATCTGAATCTATCTATGTTAAATTCAAGGTAGACCCCTCTTCTGTAACTTTTGGCGGCGATAAGGATAATACATACGTTGTAATATGGACAACAACTCCCTGGACCCTTCCGGCAAATCTCGGGGTCTGTTTCCATCCGGAGTTTGAATATTTTTCATACAGGTTCGGGAAGGATTATTTCATTCTTGCAAAGGGCCTGCTCGCTCAGTTTGAAGAGGTCACAGGGCTCAGGCATGACGAGGAGGTTGCCCTTGACCCCTCCCATATAAAAGACCTTCATGTCCGTCACCCCTTTGTGGACAGGGAATCAAAAGTCGTATTCGGCAATCATGTTACTCTTGAACAGGGTACAGGTATAGTTCACACTGCTCCGGGTCACGGGCATGACGACTACATCGCGGGGCTCCAGAACGGCCTTGAGATATACTGCCCTGTTGATGATGAGGGTAAATTCACATCCGACTTTCCTGAAATGGAAGGGGTGCATGTATTCAAGGCCAACCCTGAAATTATAAAAATCCTTGAGTCGAAGAATATGCTGATTCAGAGCGGGAAGATTGAGCATTCATACCCGCACTGCTGGAGATGTAAAAAGCCGTTGATATACAGAGCGACAGAGCAGTGGTTCTTCGGCATGGACCATAATGATCTCCGTAAAAAGGGACTCAAGTCTGTTGATGAAACCGAATGGGTACCCACATGGGGTGAGACAAGGTTCAGGGGGATGGTGGAGACAAGGCCCGACTGGTGTCTCTCCCGGCAGAGATCCTGGGGTGTGCCTATCCCTTCTTTCAGGTGCGCTGACTGCGGGAAAAACCTTATGACAGCGGAATCTGTCCAGTTTTTTGCAGACCTTTCACGTAAGGAGGGGCTGGACGCATGGTATTCAAAGGATATAAAGGACCTTGTTCCTGCAGGGACAAAATGCAGCTGCGGTTCGGAGTCACTTGTAAAGGAATTTGATATTCTCGACGTATGGTTTGACTCAGGGGTTTCCCATTTCGCGGTTCTTGAGAAGTGGGAGGACCAGAGATGGCCTGCTGACATATATCTTGAGGGTAGCGACCAGCACAGGGGGTGGTTCCAGTCCTCACTCTGGCCTGCGCTCGCGCTTAGAGGAAGGGCCCCGTTTAACACGGTACTTACCCACGGGTTCATGCTTGATGAGAACGGCAAGGCTATGAGCAAGTCCCTGGGGAACGTCATCCCTCCTGAAAAGATAATAAACCAGTTCGGCGCTGATATAATCAGACTCTGGGTCTCATCCGAGGATTACAGGAACGACGTACGTATCGGTATGACGATGATGAACCAGGTTGCTGATTCATACAGAAGGATCAGGAACACGCTGAAATATATCATAGGCAATATCGCGGACTTTAACGATAGTGACGCCGTGCAGTACGAGGAGCTTACTGACATAGACAAGTGGATACTTCACAAACTTTATGTTCTCTCTGAAACAGTTATCAGGCACTACGAGAAGTTCGAGTTCCACCTGGTGTACAGGAAAATTCTGAATTTCTGCGCGGTTGAACTCTCCTCCATATATTTTGATATTTCAAAAGATATACTCTATGTTGAGGCGAAAAACTCGAAGCTCAGGCTTGCCAATCTCACTGTACTTAAAGAGATATATAACTCTATCGTGAGGCTTATCGCCCCGGTACTTGCGTTCACAACTGAAGAGATATGGACTTTCATGGGTAAAGAGGGCTCGGTCCACATGGAGACCTATTATAAGCTGAATGAAAAGTACAGCAACAATGATGTGCATGACAGGATTAACCAGGTGGCGGAGATAAAGAAAGATGTGCTCAAGTCTCTTGAAATACTGAGAAAGGACAAAATTATAAAGACATCACTTGAGGCGGAAATTACTCTTTATGTAAAAGACGCTTCACTTAAAACGCTCCTTGGTTCAATGGGGGAGGAACTCAGAAGGTTTATGCAGGTGGCGAAGGTTATTCTTGCAGATTCTGATGAAGGTCTTACTCAGTACGAGGTTTCAGCGGTTTCAGCTGTTAAGAGCAATGGTAAGAAGTGCGCCAGGTGCTGGAATTTCTTTGATGATCTGGGAAGCGACCCCGAACATCCTGAACTATGTGAAAGATGTACTGCTGTTGTAAAGAATCTTTAATATCAGGGAAAATTTGATGAAAAAACATATAATACCGGTGGTGACTGTTGCGGTCGCACTTGCGGCGGACCTTTACACAAAACACCTTGCCCTTTTAAACCTGGGGTATTACAAAACAGTGGATTTTTTCGGAGGCTTTATCAGGTTTGATCTCACTTTTAACGAGGGGGGTGTTTTCGGCATACTTCAGGGGTACAAAAGTTTTTTTCTTGTGGTCTCAATAGTCGTTCTTGCACTGATGGTGGCCTACTATTTTTATGAAAAGAATATGCCCGGGCTGTTTAGAATTGCCATGGGGCTTATAATTGCCGGCGCTCTCGGTAATATAATAGACAGGCTTATCCCCGGAAGAATAGGCGTTGTCGATTTTATATCAGTGGGGGTTGACGGAGTATACAGGTGGCCCACATTCAATGTGGCGGATATGGTTATTATTGCAGGGGCCTTTCTTCTTGTTATAGTTGTATACAGAGAGGACAGGAAAAAATCCGCAGAGGGAGGGGACACCGCTCAGTAGGTGTCCCTCACTTCAACAGTCCCCTCGGCAACCTTTTCTTCACCTTTGACTGCCTCAACCAGGTATTTCCCGCTGTTATAGAACTGAAGGGTTGTGTTTGCACTGCTTTTGTCAGAATCTGTTTTTACAGTGAAAGTCTTTTCAGCTTTTTTCTTTTCACCGTCTGTTTGCGTGACTTTTACAGTTATTGAATCTGTTTCAAAAGGCGTTTTGCTTTTTATCACAGCCGTGAGGTCCCCTGTGGTAAAAATTTTACCGCAGTTCACACCTTTCCCCTCTGTATCAACACCTTCACAAAAGCTTATCCCTTCGTTTTTTGAACACCCCGCAGCAGTAAGAGCCAGGAGCAGAGTTACAGCTAATTTTTTCATAACCCTCCTATATCAATGAACCCTGAAGTTCTTCATCATCTTCTATTTCGCCTGTATCATTTTTTACTGAGACTTTTTTTGTGCTGACGCTGCCGTTTTCCCCTTTCTGGAGGATTTCTATTTTACGTTCAGCCTCGTCAAGTTTTTCCTGGCATAGCCTGGCCAGCTTTATCCCTTTCTCGAATTCATTTATTGAATCATCAAGACCCAGTGCCCCGCTCTCAAGTTTTTCCGCGATCTCTTCGAGCTCTGACAGGGCTGTTTCAAATGTTTTTTTAGAGTCCCCTTTTTTCTGCTTCTCCATTATTTCTCCCTGATTACTGATGTTACATTCGCGCTTACACGGCCGTCTTTCAGCCTTATATTCAGGCTATCACCATCAGAAATTTTTTCCACACTTTTTATTATTTTATTTTCACTGTCAGTAATTATCGCGTACCCTCTCCCCATTACTGCCAGGGGGGAGAGTTTGTGCACTGCCTGTACCTGCATTTCGAATCTGTGGCGAAGGTCTGACAGTATTCTTTTTTCTATTGAGGAGATGTCCGGTACGCGTAGAAGCCTTTCTTTCTTTTCTGAAATAATATGCTTCATGGAAAGCGCGATCCTGTTCTCTGCGTCATTGAGCATCATATCCCTGTAATTCACCAGTTCATAGGGGTCCCTGAAAATTTTTCTGGATACAATATTTTCCAGACGTGTTTTGTCCCTTGAAAAACTGTTTGAAAGGGCTTTGGATATCCGGTTGTGAAGATATATTATTTCGTCAATGAGATCTTTTTTCTCAGGGATCGCAAGCTCCGCTGCCGCGGAGGGTGTAGGGGCTGCAATGTCTGCTGCGTCATCACTCAGGGGGTGATCTATCTGGTGCCCCACGGCGGAGATTATGGGCACAGGGGATTCAGCGAATGCCCTGACAACGATCTCCTCGTTGAACGCGTAAAGATCCTCGAAGGAGCCTCCTCCTCTTCCAGCTATTATAAGATCAATACCCAGTTCAGGCCTGTTAAGTTCATTTATTGCGCGTACAATTGATTGCGCGGCGTCATCACCCTGAACCTTTGCCGGTGCAATGACAATTTCGATGTTGGGGAACCTTCTAAGGGCCACTTTGATTATATCACGTACAGCAGCCCCTGTGGGGGATGTTGCTATCCCTATTTTTGAAGGGAGAAAGGGGAGTTCTCTTTTTCGGGAAGGATCGAAGAGCCCTTCATCTGTGAGTTTCTTTTTAAGCTGTTCAATCCGCTTCTGCAGTTCGCCCGCCCCTTCAGGCCTTACTGAAAGGACGTTTAACTGGTAGCTTCCCCTTTTTTCAAAAACAGTTATACCCCCGTATGCCAGTACGCTCATCCCCTCCTCAAGCCTGAACTTCAGGTTTTTATTGGCATAACGGAAAAATACGGCGGAGATAACTCCACCCTCATCTTTGAGTGTAAAGTATATATGACCGGAAGAATGGTAGGTGAGGTTGTAAATCTCCCCCTTTATCCAGATATTGTTAAACCCCGGATTTGCTTCCAGTTCGGTTTTTATAATCCTGTTTATCTCTGTTACCGTGTAGAAACGGACTTCAGCATTAATTTCCATAAAACCTGCAGCCTTTTAACTTTTAAGCAGAGTGGATTATTTTAATCATTCTGTCATGCAGAATTCCGTTTGAGGCTAGAATTTCAGGGAATTCCGGATCAAATGTGGCGCCGTCATACTTTGTTACAAGCCCCCCCGCCTCTGTGACTATAAGGCTCCCCGCGGCAGTGTCCCATGGGTGCAGCATCGGTTCCCAGTAGCCGTCGATCCTCCCTGAAGCAAGGTAGCATAGATCAAGGGCAGCGGAGCCTATCCTTCTTATGCCCTGTATGTTGGGGAGAAAGGCGTTGAACTGTCCTGAATTGTTCTTCGCCATATCCTCCTTGGCGTAGGGGAAACCTGTTGCAAGGAGGGCGATCCCGATATCAGCTGTGTCTGAAACATGGATTTTCTCGCCGTTACAGAAGGCCCCTCCTCCATTCCATGAGTGGAACATCTCGTCGTGATAGGGATCATATACCGCTCCGCTGACAATTTTTTTATCAGCAGATGAATAGACACCGATTGAAATGCAGAAAAAGGGGATACCGTGGGCATAGTTATTTGTCGCGTCAAGGGGATCAATGTACCAGGTATAGTTACCCTCTGAATCCTTTCTGCTCCCCTCTTCCGCGATTATCGAATGCTCAGGATAGGAGCTTTTTATTTCAGATACAATAAATTCTTCAGATTCCCTGTCAATATTTGTCACCATGTCAGTGCGGCTTTTATAACTTATCTGTGTTTTTTTTGACCGGAACCCGGAAATGAGAATTTTGCCGGCATTTCTGCACAACTCAATGGCGAATTCGGATAATTCTTCTTCTGTTTTCATAGTTTCTCCGGAAATTTAAAAAGAACCCTCTTTGAGAATGGCTTTCATCTCCAGTGTAAGATTGTCAATCTCCCGCTTCAGGGTATCCAGTTTTGTTTCCGCATCATCAAGCCGGTTTTCCCTCCCCGCGGTCTCCAGCTCAAAGGCCGCGTTATAAGCTCTCGGTGCGGAAAAATTTGCAACAGCCCCTTTTAGCGTGTGTGCTGTTTTTCGGAGGGCATCAGCGTCTTTTCTGTTTATCGAGTCTTCAATTTTTTTAAGAAGTGAAAGTGAGTCATCAAAAAACAGGTCTGTCAGTTCTGCGAAGAGAGAGAAATCTTTGTCCAGCCTGTCCTCAAGTTCGGATCTTTTTATTATTTCTATAGAAGTCATTTGGATACTCCTGATTTTTTACTCGGAAAAATATTAGGTTAATCATCGGTCTGACTATTATAATAGTATTTAAAATATCGATTTTTTAAAGATTATTTTCTTATTTTTATCTCTTTTTAATTACATAACAGAGGATAACAATCCCTTTATCCTGTATTTAAATTCATTATTATAGCAACTAACGATTGGAATAGAACGAATTTGTCATTTCGAAGAAGCGGCAGTGACTGAGAAATCTAATTTTTACCATCATTATTAAGATTTTTCACATTCGTTCGAAATGACAGGGTTTAAATAATAGAGTTCTATTAAATTAAAATAGATAGATATTATCACTGTAAACAGCATTAAAATATATCCCTCTGGAATCTTTTGAGCAGAGTTCATTGATAATATTGCGTACCCTGTTTTTGTAAGATTCATCCAGCCTGAGGTGATAGATCACTGACCCGGTTTCCCTGTCCGGGTCAATTACCCTGTGAGGGCGCTGCTCCATTATATTTTTTACCGTGAAAGGGACATCCAGTTCTTTCAGGGCACTGACTATTTCAGGATTATAATCACGGCTCAACTCGATTCCAAGTTTAGCCCTTGTCATCCCGGTCAGTGTTTTCATTTCAGAGGATTCCCTGACAATGATTATTCTTTTCTCAGAGTTCCGGTGAATCAATTCAATGGCATTTCTGCTGTTATTCATAGAGTAGAGGGAATGAATACAAATCGCGGCGTCATGCTTTTCACCTGTCCAGTTTTCCCACAGGTCATTTATTACAGAGAGTTTTTCCCTTTTCCCCGGTGGGCATTTTCTTAAAATTATATCTGACATTTCTGAAGCAGGTTCAACCACAGTGACACGGTGGCCGGATTCAAGTAATGGTATTGTAAAGAATCCGGTCCCTGCTCCTATATCTATTACAGAGTTGAACCCTTTAAGGGCCTCGATTACAGGTGCGAGGAGTTTCCCCGGATAGCCGGCTTCAGTCTGCTGCCTGTCATAAAATTCCGCGTAATCATGGTTTTTGAATCTCATAAAGTCCCTTATAGGCAAAAGATAATATAAGCAGAAAAAACTGCCAATGATTAAGATATTTTATAATGGCAGTCTGCCGGTTATTTTGTAAATGAAATATTGCCTCCCTGCATTAAAAATACGGCTGATGAATTTGTTATTGAATTTTAAGGGAGGTGCGGTGATAATTCCTGAAAATCTGTTCTGTTATGAAATTATTTCCGGAACAGATAGCAGACCTGCATGCGGTTTTAGTACTAAAGGTCCCTTGACGTTAAAAAAAGAATGAAGTGACGGTATGCATACAATAAAAGAAGAACTTAAGAAAATATCTCATTTTCTGCTGATGCTTGTTCTCCTCTATGCAGTGAATCTCGGTTTTAATATGCTGTATGACTGGGGCGGGGTGTCAGTCATTGTAAGGGTTTATATAATGGTCCTTTCATGTTATATAATCTATAATTTTTCCCAGCTCGATGCGGATGAACTGCGGGAGGTATACAGGGAAAGGTATGGAAGAAGAGGGACCATATATCTTTTTATTGTTACGAGGATATTCCCTTTTCTCTTCATCTATCTTATGACAGTTATTTTCACTCTCATAAATTATGTACAGAATTCCCACTGGCCTTACGAGCCTCTGGTGAGACTTCTGGACGGAAGGTATTCCAATACTGTTATATATGCACTTATCCTCTTTGTTGTTCTCAGACTGAAAATAAGGCCCGGCATATCAATCCCGGTTTTTATTGCGGCGGCCTTTGTTTATTTTTATCTGGACAGGCTTTTATATTCTATTTTTGAACCGGGTGCCGGAGTCTCTGTTATAAAGGCTACAAAATTTGCAGGTTTTTATTTTATACTGATGTATGGGTATTCAAAAAGAAGGTTTAAATTATTTCAATCCGCTTTTGCGGGGGCGTTTTCAGGAATTTTCACCTTTGCCTCTCTCGTTTTAGCATTGTTTTTAGTTTTTTCTTTTTCATCGCCTCAGGGTAAGGTTTATTCCATGACCGCAAAAAATCTTCTCAAATATGGTTTCTATCAGGTCTATCAGCAGTTTGAATTTTCTGTGTCTGAATACAGTAAAACCAATGATGTAACGGATCTGATTCTCTTCGCTGAAAGGGGCAAAAAAGAGATAAATTTTTCAGCCGCAAAATGGGAGGAGTTTATTCTTGATTCTGGAATGTCCGATGCTGACTATATCTTCAGGTATCTGAATAGTGAGAAGATAATTCTTGATTTCAGCAGGATATCGCAATACGCTGTTGCACAGTCGGTTAAAAATCCGGATAATTTTCTTAAAGCTGTTCATTTCAAAGAATATTTTTCGCTGTATTATCATGCGAAGAGCGATGACTTTTTTTTATTTTACGAGAATGGGGATTCTACTGTAAAGAAATGGATCATTGATATACTGGCCTATACCGGGGATTATGATTCCATAAGTTTTCTTGTGGACCGTCTTACTGATATTGACAGAAAAATTTCAGAAAGCGCGTATAATTCACTTAAGGAGATTTCAGGGCTTGATCCTGCCGGGGATGGAAACAGGGACATTCATGATCTTGAGGTTGTCAATATATTCAGGGATTACACCGCGAAATTCAAAAGGCAATAGTATCCCTGTAGTAAAGACAGTATCCGGTTAAAGGGCATGAATGGCATAGCGGGTTTCTTGCCCTGCATAACTCACGGCCGTGCCTGATAAAGAGAAGGTGGGCGTCCCTCCATCCGGCTGGCGGTATGATTTCACACAGGTCCTTTTCAACAGTGTCCGGATTATCACTTGCGGTGAATCCAAGTCTTTTCGCTATCCTTCCCACATGCGTATCAACAGCCAGGCCCGGAATTCCGTAACCGATTGACAGGATTACGTTGGCTGATTTCCTCCCGACGCCGGGCAGTTCAAGAAGTTTTTCCATCTCTCCCGGGAGTTCCCCTCCGAATTTTTCTTTTACCATCCGTGAAAGTGCCACAATGTTTCGGGATTTGGCGTGAAAGAAACCGGTACTTTTTATTATTTTTTCGACATCAGCGGTGTGCGCTTCGGCAAGTTCATCAAAGCCGGGGTATTTTGCAAAGAGTTCTCCTGTTACTGAGTTGACCTGTTTATCTGTAGTCTGTGCTGAGAGAACAACTGCTATGGTGAGTTCAAAGTTGTTCCTGAATTTAAGGTCAGGCTGTACTTCACCGTAAATTCCGGCCAGAATCTCAAGGACCTTCGTCGCATTTTTTGCAGTGATTTTATTTTTCACCGGCAATTTCCTTTATTATTTCCGAGACCAGTTCAAGTGCCTTCCCCCTGTGACTTATACTGTTTTTTACATCCAGATCAAGCTCTGCCATTGTTTTCCCGAATTCAGGGAGATAGAATACAGGATCGTATCCGAAACCTTTTGCACCTGCAGGTGCCAGTGAAATAGTCCCCTCACAGATGCCCTCGGTAAGGAATTCTCTTCCGTCAGGCATGGCAACAGCTATTGCGCACACGAATCGGGCCCCTCTTTTCCCCTCCGGAACTGTTTTCATTTTTTCAAGAACGAGAAGGTATCTCCCCCGATCATCAAGTCCATCCCCTCCGTATCTTGCGGAATATACACCGGGCTCTCCGTCCAGCGCGTCGATAACAAGCCCGGAGTCATCAGCCATTGAGGGGAGGCCGGTGAAATCACGGATTATCCTGGCCTTTTTCATGGCGTTCCCGCTGAAAGTATCGGAATCTTCTATTATTTCAGGTATGTTCCTGAATTCTGAAAGCGGTATTATTTCAAGGTGAGGGGCATCTGAAAATTTGTTCTTTATCTCAATAATTTTATTGCGGTTACCCGTTGCTATTACAAGTTTCATAATTATCCGTCCAAATCTTTTCACATTTTACATGCTGCATGTTGATGATTGTCTTTTTATTCACTATTATTAAATTATAAGCTTTGAGTTGCCTGTCCGTCTGAGTGCAGTTTTATACAATTACTTCAGGCACGGGCTGCAACCCGGCGATAACTATGTATTGACTGGATTTTAAAGATAATTGGCAATAAAAAAATGATAAAGAGCAGAAATCAGAATATGCGAAACATTTTGTACTGGGTGGTCAAGATATTCATCCCCAATCTGGTTCTGGCGTTGTTTGTCCTTGGGCTTCTCTTTTACAGGGAGAACATTGAGGGGACTACGTATATCATGCTTATATCGGGGATGTTGATATATTTTGTCCTCAGGTTATATTTTTATTATTACAGGGTCGGTTTTTTCCTGTGGAACAACATCAGAAACCTGAGACAGATAATTAATGAGTTCAAGAAAGGGAAGTTTGTGCTGAATGAATCGGACATAATTGTTTCTGATAAAATTTCACAGGTTCTCAGGGAACTTCTTACTGTGGGTAAACAGTTTGATTCCATTGTTACCTCCCAGAGTGATGAACTGAAGAAGTTTCACGAAATATACAGCCATATAATCTGCTCCATTAATTCACATTTTGTTGTTATTGACAGGGATGAGAACGTTATATACGCGAACGAGGGATTCTGCAAAAAGTTCAGTGTTGAAGCTGACAGGGTCATAGGGAAGGGGCTGAATTCCCTGTTCTATTTTGTCAATACCAGGCTGAAGATGGGGATCAGCCAGGTTATGAAGGAACAGGGGGCCGACACCGTTGTCCTTAAAAATGTTCATCTCATGTCCATCCACAGAAAATCTATAATATCTGATCTAAAGATTTCATATATGACTTTGAACGATGAGCCGCAGGTGGTAATTATAATCGATGATATAACGGACCGCTTCAGCAAGGATTACCATGCGTCAATCCTGAGCCATCTCTCTGAAACCATGGGAGAGGAAGCTGAAGCTGAAACCACTTTCTACAATATACTTGTCGGTGTGACATCCGGTTCCGGGCTCGGGTTTAACAGGGCAATGCTTTTTATGCTGAACGAGGATGTACTTACCGGAAAGATGGCAGTGGGGCCTGATTCTTTTGACGAGGCGATTGAGATATGGAATTCACTATCTTCCACTGACACGGACTATACGGTGCAGTATCCCATTGAAATAAAAAGGGGGAACCTTTTAAAAAAGGTGCAGGGCTATAGTATAAGTCTGAGCGAAGATAATATATTTACCCGGGTGGTAAAAAACAAGGAGAGGGTCCATGTCCAGGATTCCTGGAATGACGAAAGGCTGGATGAGGAGATAAGAAGTTTTATGGAGGTGGATGAATTTGTGGCAATGCCCATGATCTCCTCCGGCAAGGTCATAGGGCTGATTATTGCTGACAACAAATATAATATGACAGGGATCTCTTCCCAGAGTATTGATCTTCTTTCAATTTTTACGTTTCAGGCGGCGTTTCTGATAGAAAACTATCTTAATCTGACTGAAGTGAAAAAAGAGATGAAAAAGCTGGAGGAGAGGCAGGATGCCATAGTGGAATCAGAAAAGATGGCAGCAGTGGGGAGGATAGCATCGCACATCGCCCATGAAATAAGAAATCCCCTTGTTACAATGGGAGGCTATGCCAAGAGGATACTGAAGCATTCATCTGACGGCAGCCCTGACCTGAAAAAGATAACAAAGTCCGCTGATATTATTCTCAAGGAATCTGAACGTCTCGAAAAGATACTGTCAAATGTAATGGACTTTACCAAACCGTCGAAGTATATAAAGGAGTTCAATGATATAAACCATATAATACGGGACACCTACAGGCTCCTGAAAAATGTCCTTCTTGAAAAGAGTATAAAAGTGAGGATGGATCTGGATGAGGGCCTCCCGAATGTGAAGTCTGATTTCAACCAGATGAAGCAGGTGCTTCTTAACCTGTTTCAGAACGCAATTGACGCTACTCCTTCCGGGGGCGGGATACATATAATCACCGAAAGCGATGAGGCCAGTATAATTGTCCGTTTTATTGACAGCGGGAGCGGAATAGATGCGGACAACCCTGACGTGATATTTGAACCATTCTTTACTACAAAAATTACAGGTGTGGGCCTTGGACTGGCGAATGTCAGAAAGATTATAAAAGACCACAGGGGAAAAATATGGGCATTTAACAGGGAGGAGGGGGGAGCGGAATTCGTTATAAAGATACCTCTCCCCGTTGTTGAACAGAAAGCGGTAATTAATGAAGAAAATATCTGAGAAAAATTTGATAATATCAGTGTAATTGGTTAGTTTAAGTAAAAATAAACACCGGGTTAAATATATGCCAAAGTTATTAATTGTTGAGGACGAGGAAAATCTTAGAGAATTATATGCCGAGGATCTTGAAGAGTCCGGATATGAAGTTGAAAAGGCCATGAACGGCAAAGAGGCGATGGATCTTGTGAAAAAAGGCGGCTTTGACCTTGTAATAATGGATATCAGGATGCCGGAAATGGACGGGATAGAGACTCTCGGTAAGATTATTACAATGGAGAAGAAACTCCCTGTTATAATCTATACAGCATATTCCAATTACAAGAGTAACTTTATGACATGGACAGCAGACGCATACCTTACAAAATCGTCAAACCTTGATGAGCTGAAGGGCAAGATCAGTGAACTCCTTGCTCCCAGGGAGGCTCAGGGGTAGAAGGTGCACCTGGAAGTTTCAGATTCCCATACTGTTACGGATTCAACAGCGAGTTCCTCTGACGTTTTTTGAAGTTCCTCCTGTGCCCTTTCCGCAATAAACTTCGCAATATTCTCTGAACTGGGATTTATCCTGTCAAAAGGCTCGATTTCATTGATGTTTTTGTGGTCAAGGTAATCCGTTATATTTTTCAGGATTGCCTTGAGCTCATGGAAATCTATAAGCAGGCCTATGTCATTAAGCTGCTCCCCTTTGACGTTCATTACAACTTTCCAGTTGTGGCCGTGAATGTTTTCACATTTTCCCTTGTATCCCCTGAGCTGGTGGGCTGAAGCGAAGTGGTCTTCTATAGTAAGTACGTACATTTTTTTCTCCTGTAGTGTTGCTGTTGGTTATTGAACATTTTTTATAACTTCGGGTGAGAAGTTTTGTTCTTAAATATAAAAGTTTACGAAATTATGATAGTAATGTCATTCCGGTTATGACGCAGTCAAATACCGGAATCTCAAGGACACTGAATTTTTTCTGCATTACAGAATTGATTAAATAAAAGCCCCGAGTGATTTTGAAATTTTTTCTATCTCCTTTTTGGTAAGAGTCGGGTAGAGCGGAAGTGAATAGAGCTTTTTGGAAAGCCTGTCCGCGTTGGGATAATCGAAACCTTTAAAGCCGAGCAGTTCATGGTTGGGATGCGCTATTACTCTTTCCAGTTCAATGCCGTTCTTCTTCCAGTACTTTTCCACCCTTTCTGACGGTGCGTCAAAAATAAGGGGAAATGTCTGGTATGCCGAGGAATCACTGAAGGGGTAGAGCGGCCTGTGGGATGTAATACGGGCGGATTCATAATATTTCATGGCAATCTCCCTCCTCCTTTTTATGAAGTTTTTCAGCTTCATGGCCTGTGTCATCCCCATGGCCCCCTGCAGGTCGGTCATGGTAAAATCGAAATTCACTGTCTCACTGTTTCCTCCGCGAAGATCTCTCATGGATGAAAAGTATTTTGAATTATTGGTAAGTACGGCCCCGCCGTTCCCCGTAGTGATTATCATTGATGGGGCAAAGGAGGCAACTGTAAATGAACCCGCTGAACCTGCCGGTTTATCATTATATTCTGTACCTATTGAGTGTGATATATCAATTATTACAGGTACATTCAGTTCTTTCAGCTCATCTGAATCGTAATGGAAACCAAACATGTCTCCCGCAATCACCGCTTTGGTCTTTTCCGTGATTTTTTCCTTTATTGCCGCGGCGGAGGGGAACACGGAGTTATCTTCAGAATCCACAAGTACAGGTTTTCCCCCCGTGAGTTTTATGGCGCTCAGAGGCGCGCTGCTGAAAAAAGAGGGGAGTATTATTTCGTCATCCGGGCCGGTTTCAAGTGCCTTGAGGATCAGTATATAGCATGATACAAGGGAGTTAACAGCAAGGGGATATTTCAGTCCCGTGATATCTGAAAGAACAGATTCAAAGTTTTTTACTGTGCTGCCTGTAGTAAGTTCATCGTGGATCATGCAGTCAAGCACGCCTTCAAGTTCTTTTCGCGTTATTGTAGGTTTACTGGAAACAATTTTCATTTATCACCCGCTTTTATCAGTCTGATGTATTCTGAAATCTGAAAGAATATACATTGAAGGTTATTTAAGCAAATATATGCACAGGTCAAGGATTTTTGTGACATAAAGGGAAATTTAGGATAAAGGGCTGATGCTTTTTGTCCGATATAATAAACAGGTGTTTGTATATTTGGAGGTATTAGAGATGAAAAAACTGCTGAAAGGATCCGCGATCTCTCTTATAGCTATTATAGTTTTTCTGATTATTCCCGGTTGTACTCCGGGTAAAGCTCAGACAAGGGGGAACGATTATAAAGGGAGCTTCCAGACCGAGGAGTTTGAAGCTTTCGACCGAAGCGACAGGGGGAGGGATGATGAAATTCCGCCTTACAGGAATGACGGGAAAGTCTCTTCATCAAACGGGAATTACCCCTCAAGCCAGGAGTATGATAATAATATTGCCGGGATAAAAAAGGACTACGACAGGAACAACAATTCCTCCGGGGCCTATAATAACAACGGAAGAGACTCTTATAGCGATTACGAATCTTCCGGTGCATCGAATTACAACGAGAGAAGTAATTCCGGTTATTCAGATAGTGAAATGAGGAGTGACAGATTTTACCAGAAGGGTGTTGCTTCCTGGTATGGAAGGGAGTTTCACGGAAGGGTAACTGCTTCAGGTGAAAAATTTGATATGAACAACTATACTGCTGCTCATAAAACACTTCCCTTCGGAACAATTGTTGAAGTGAAAAACCTTAATAACGGCAGGGCGATCCGTCTCAAGGTTAATGATCGCGGGCCATACAGAGGGAACAGGATTATAGACGTATCATACGGCGCCGCAAAACAGCTTGATATGGTTAAATCGGGAGAGGCAACAGTGGGAATTAATGTTATCAGGATGGGCAGCAGTAATTCTGCAGGCGCGGGGAATTACAGTTCAAAATACGTTGAACCGGTTTCCAATGACGAATACCCTGAGAGAAGGGTAAGAAACAGCGGCTACGATGATTATGCTGATACGGGCGATATAAAGCTCCAGGCAGGGGCGTTCTATTCAAGGAGAAATGCCGAGAACCTGAAATCCAGGATTGAAGGGATGACAGACAGGCCTGTAAGGGTTGTACAGGACGGCGAGTTTTTCAAGGTAAGAGTTGAAGGCTTGAGAAACAGGAGCGAAATGAACAGGGTCAAGGATTCACTCAGCAATGAAAATATATCTTCATTTTCAGTAGACTAGAATTAATTATTTCAGAAATTGTAAGAAACAGGGGGCTGGAGCCCCCTGTTCTGTTTACCGGTTATTTTATGTTTCCCCTCAGTTTCCCGAGAAATTTGACCATCTCATCATAATCCCTGTCCCTTATAATGTGGGTAAGGTAGGAGAGCTGCTGGTTTATGCTCTCAATCTGTTTCAGGGTATAGGGATTAAACAGTATTTCCGACAGGAGATAATCGTCCTCTGAAAGCACGCCGCGTGCAATCTCCATATGTTTTTTAAAAGTTGTTCCCGGAGCGTCAATTTTTTTCATGCAGGCTGCGAATACAAGTGATGACGAGAAAGGCGTTGAAAGCGAGTAGGCTGTTATCCTGTCGTGCTCTTCAAAACTGTATTCATATATATTAAGTTTGACCTTTTCAAAAAGTTCATGGAAAAACTTTTTGCCTGCGGGATCAGATTCGCTGATGATAACAGCGTTTTCCGAACTCAGGTCCCTGACGTTACCGAAAGTGGGGCCGAACATCGGGTGGGTCGAAACAAACTTTCTCCCTGACTTCTTATAAAAATCGGCAAGGCCGTTTTTTACCGAGGCAATATCCGCTATTATACATTTTTTAGGTATAAGCGGCAGTACCTGTTCGAAGACCTCTTCGGTCTTCTGCAGGTTTACGCAATTAATAAGAAGCTCCGGTTTGAATCCGGTAATTTCCTCAAGCTCCATGAAACGTTTTATATTTATAAAATGTTTCAGGTGTTTCGGGTCTGAGTCGTACACCGCCACATCATGGTCAAAGCATAATTCCTCTGTGAGCCAGGTCCCCATTTTGCCGGCTCCGATAATAACTATTTTCATTACAGGTCTCCTTTCATCATATCATCAGTAAAAAATTTTTCACAGTAGCAGCCCAGAAGTTTCATGTCTGACGTGGCCTCCGCAGCCAGCTCCAGGGCCTCCATTACAACCTTATCGTTTTCTGACCCGTCAAAGTCGAGGAAGAAGGAGTAGTGCCCTGGTTTAGTGGGGATTGATTCAATCCGTGTGAGGTTAATTCCTCTGTTTGCGAAAATTTCCAGGGTGTTGAAAAGAGTACCCGATTTGTGTTCTGTTGTGAATGTTATTGAGCATTTGTTGCCCTCTGCCTGTTTTTTCTCTTTTGAGAGAATCAGGAATCGTGTCCGGTTGACGTTTGAATCCTCAACATTCTCCTTTAGAATTTCAAGGTTGTATAGTTCTGCAGCCAGTCTGCCGGCTATACAGGCCGTTGCTCTCGGTTTTTTTTCAGTAAGCATCATGGCGGCCCCTGCGGTGTCATAAAATGGAACAGGAACAAGATTGTTGCGGAAAAGGAAGTTCCTGCACTGTGACAGGGCCTGCGAGTGTGAATATACCTCCCTTATCTCCCTGTGGTCTGTGCCCGGGAGCATCATGAGACTGTGATGTATAGGCATATCAACTGCTCCCACTATATAAAGCCCGGTATTGATCAGCAGTTCGTTGACAGGACCCACTATGCCTCCGAGGGTGTTCTCAACCGGGACAACACCGTAGTCGAACATTCCTGAATCGACACCTTCAAAAACCCCGTTGAAGGTGGTGCAGGGAATGGTAAGGAGGTCATGGTTCCATCTTCTCGCGGCCTCTTCGCTGTAGGCCCCGTGCTCGCCCTGGAACCCGATAACCTGGTAATTCCTTGACTGGAGTTCCTTGCTCCATGATATAATCAGCTTATACATCGATTCATTAAAGCCCGGCTCCAGAAGGAGATTCGGTGTATGTTTTATTTTTTCCAGAATTTCCTGCTCACGTGCAGGGTCTTCAATACTGCTTTTGAACTTGTTGGCAAGCAGGGCCTGTTCCATCCTGTCATTCAGGAGTTTCAGTATTTTAGCATCGATCTGGTCTATGGTGTTTCTTATCTCTTCAAGTTTCATAGTTCTGCTCCGTTTAAATATATGCTTTATTTATCAGATACATGTCCGCCGATGCTATGGCAGCGCATGCTTCAAATACGACAGGTGTACGGAGTGTAACGCACGCATCGTGCCTCCCCCGTATTTCAAGATTTTCCGCAGAGCCGCTTTTTATGTTAAGCGTTTTCTGCGGTATGCTGATGCTTGGAGTCGGCTTTACAGCGACCCTGAAAATTATCTCGTTTCCGTTTGTTATGCCGCCGTTAATGCCTCCGGTATTATTTGTAGCGGTTTTTCCGTCAGGTGAGATGATCAGGTCATTGTTTTCGCTCCCCTTCATGCGTGCGGCGTTAAAACCCGCTCCGAACTCCACCCCTTTTACTGCGGGTATGGAGAAAAGCAGGTGGCTTAAAACTGATTCAAAAGAATTGAAAAAAGGCTCACCAAGGCCGCATGGGAGACCCTTTATTTTTACCTGCACAATTCCACCAAGGGAATCGCCTGACTTTATGGCCTCATCGAGAACCCCGGCGTAATCCTTTACTCCTCCGATCTCAACAATTTCAGATGATATTTCCATTGCAGGAACAACTTTTTTCGCAATAGAACCGGCTGCAACCACGGCAAGTGTCACCCTTCCTGAAAAGTGGCCCCCTCCCCTGTAATCGTTAAAGCCGCGGTATTTTTTCATTGCCGTAAAATCCGCGTGTCCGGGCCTGGGGTGGGTTTTCAGACTTTCGTAATCCCCTGAACGGGTGTTGCTGTTTCTGAAGATTACCGTAAGGGGAGAGCCGGTTGTGCGGCCGTTAAACATTCCGCTTAAAATTTCCGGCATGTCAGATTCCACCCTGGGTGTAGTGCCTGAAGCGCCCGGTTTTCTCCTGACGATGTCTGTCTCCATGTCCGCCCCGGAGAATTCAATCCCTGCAGGCACGCCGTCAAGCGTAACCCCGATTGCAGGGCCGTGAGACTCGCCGAAAAGTGATACCCTGAAAAGCGTACCGAAACTGTTCATTTCACCGATACCCCCAGTTTTATAATATGATCAAAAAATTCACTGTACGATTTGCTGACACATTCAGCGCCGTTTATTGCAACATGTGAAGAGGCTCCCAGTGCCGCAATGGCACAGGCCATTGCTATCCTGTGATCTCCGTGCGATTCAACTTCACCGCCTGTCACCGGGGCGCCGCGGATTATCATCCTGTCAGGGAGAAGTTCGATCTCCCCTCCAATCTTTTCAAGCTCGGTTTTTATCGTGTTTCCCCTGTCGCTCTCCTTGTGCTTCAGCCTTTCAGCACCGTGAATGACTGTTTCGCCGCTGCAGTAAAGAGCGAGCGCGGCAAGGGGAGGGAATAGGTCCGGGCACTCTGTGGCGTCAAACTCGAATCCTTTAAGCGAGCTTTTTCTGATTTCAATAGAATCCTTTTTCACTGAAATATCGGCTCCTGCTGACTTTAGCGCATCCACCACCGCCCTGTCCGGTTGTGATGAGCCGGTGCTTATGCCGTTAACTGTAATATCTCCGGCTATGGCCCCGGCGCAGAGAAGGAAGGCCGCTCCGCTCCAGTCCCCTTCAATTTCGATTATCCCGGGCCTGAATTTCTGGTTCCCTTTTATTTTGAACTCCCTGTAGCCATGGTTTTCAATCTCAACAGAAAACTGTTTAAGAATATTGATTGTAAGATCTATATATTCCCTGCTCTTCAGGTTGTTTACACTTAACAGGGAGTCTTTCGTGCAGGAGGGGAGTGCCATGAGAAGCCCTGTAAGAAACTGTGAACTCATGCTTCCGTCAATTTCTGTTGCCCCGCCTGAGAGTTTCCCTGAAACCTTTAAGGGGAGCCTGCCGTTTTCTGATGAGATCTCCGCCCCAAGTTCCCTGAGCGGCCCTTCAATCGCTGACACAGGACGTTCTGCAAGGGACTTTTCACCCGTAAGGGTAAGTTCAGTACCGGTCAAAGCGGCAACAGGGGTAAACATCCTTATGCAGAGACCGGACTCTCCGCAGTGAAGTGTATCAGTCACAGGTTTCAGCCCCCCGGATATAAGCACATGGTCAGAAACTTTTTTTATCCCGGCGCCCAGGCCCTCTGCCACTCTCATGGCCGCAATTGAATCATCGCAGAAAGTGGGGTTCACAAGCATGCTCTCCCCGTCTGCAAGGAGGGCGGCCGCGATGCTTCTCTGCATAGCGCTTTTTGATGCCGGGGCTTTAATGCTCCCCTTTATTTCAGAAGGATAAACGTATCTCTTCATTTATTAACTCCGTAATTTTTTCAGGTTCCCCTTCAGATATTACCAGTGTTCCGTACAGTGAGGCGTACATGCCGATCCTTCTGCTGAAAAGAGGAATCAGTTCTTCAGGGCTCTTCATCCCTTCAAGGAGAGGCCTGGTGCCGTCATTTCCGCGCCTCAGTGTCTCCTCCATTGATGTGTAGAGCCAGAAGGGGAGTGTCTCTTCAGCAAGGAAGTTCCGGTTCTCTTCTTTAATGACCGCTCCTCCGCCGCAGGAGAGCACAATCCCTTTCTTCCCGCGGAAAGAGAGGAGAACATCAGTTTCCATCTCCCTGAACTTCTCTTCACCGTAATTTCTGAATATATCTGTTATGCTCATTGACTGTTTTTTCTCAATTATCGCATCTGTGTCTGCGAATTCGTATCCCATTTTCTCTGCCAGCAGCATGCCTATGCTGCTTTTCCCTGTTGCCATGAATCCTGTCAGAGAAATAATCCCCTTCATCTCATGCGCGGATTCCAGGGCATCAGAGAGTATTTTTTCATCCGGGAGAAATCCGAGAAAATGTCCGCAGGCATGGATTCCCTGGTGGATAAGCCACTCCTCCCCTCCGATAAATTCAAAACCGAGTTCCGGTGCAAGATCGCAGTAATGTGACTTTTTATATCCGGCGTCAAAAAACAGTGCGCCTATTTTTATTCCCCTGATGTCCAGTGCGCCTATTTCATAAGGGATAGTGTTTACAATAATATCTGAATCTGTAATTTCTCCTCTCAGTGACTCAAGCTTTCTGAATAGAGAACCGGTCTTTGCCGCCGCTTCTTCACCCTGTCCGATAAATTTATTCAGGATTATAACTTCAGCCCCTTCCTTTCTCAGGCCGTATGCCGCTGCGATTCCCGCTCCACCGGCTCCAAGAACCAGGCATTTTTTTCCTTTAAGGCTGCCGGTCCTTTTTACAAGCGGTTCGGTTACTCCAAGGAAGTCGGTGTTGAACCCTGTCAGACTGCTGTCACTGTTTAAAATTGTGTTTACCGCTCCGATGGAACCCGCGTCTCCTGAGATAGAGTTGATGAAAGGGATTACGCTCTCCTTGAAAGGGGCTGTTATGTTCATCCCTCTGAATTTCAGTTCCCCTATCAGCCGGGCGGCATCTGAAGCGGTACTCACCGCGCATCTTATATATGCCCCGTCTATTTTTTTATGCCTGAATATCTCCCTGAACATGTAAGGGCTTCTGCTGTGCAGAACAGGGGAACCGGCAACGCCGAGCAGTATGTGCTGATTTTCACTCATCAGGAGTTCCCTATCATATCGATTATGTTTTGCAGGGTCGCGGAATCGATCTGCCCGGGCGCTGTTTCTCTTTCAGCATCAAGTGACGCGTAGGTGAAAGGGGCGCCAAGGAGAGGTGCGGCGATTCTTGTTATTTTTCCCGCTTCTCCCATGCCTATTGATATTATCGGTCTCCCTAAAGAATAGAGGGAGAGGAGCCTGGACGCGTCACTGCTGCTGTTGGCCTGGCATGCTATTTTAGCAACGTCAGCCCCGCTTTCAAAGCACCATGATATAATCTGTTCCAGTTCCCGCATAACCGGGGTTTTTTTATAGTCATGGTATGATATTATTATTTTGCAGTCCGTTCCAGCAGCACATTCCCTGATGTCATCTTTAAAGGAGTCATCGTTTTCAACTTCCACGTCAACATACGATGCACCGAGTTTTATAGCTGCCCTGAGTATCTCCTTTCTTTTTTCTTCCTTCAGGCCCTCTACCGGTCTGTATGTGGCCACGGTTTTCCCTGAAGTGAATATTTTTTCAATGTCGCTGTCTGAAAATTTTATCCTGTCAAGGCGTACTTCGGAAATTTCATTTTCACGTATTATTCTGCATGCTTCGTCAGCAGTAACATCGGCAATGCTCACGCAGATCATCAGCAGCCTCCTTCTTTCTGTAGTATGTCATTCAACATGACAGAGAGTTCACTGAACCCGATACCTTTAATTAAAGGTTTTCCCGGTTTTTCCAGCAGGACAAAATTTACACTCTCAGATTCGCGTTTTTTGTCCGATTCAACGGCGTTCATTATATCATTCAGATTATCTTTACTTATAATGCCTTTTGTCCCCGATGGGAGACCGAAATACTGAAGCAGTGATTTAATATCCTCCACTGCGGCTTTATCCGTAATTCCCTCCATCAGTGATATATCGAGCGCGATTCCTGTGCCTGCGGAAACAGCAAATCCGTGCTTCAGCCCTTTGACCTTTTCAATGGCATGGCCTATTGTGTGCCCGAGATTGAGTACCCTGCGGGGGCCGTTTTCCCTTTCGTCCTCTTCAACAATACCCGCCTTGTACCTGACGCACCGGTAAACTGCTTCTGAAACAGCATCCATATCCATTGAACGGATTTTTTCCCTGTTTTGCGAAACAAAGTCAAAGAGTCCATCGTTTTCAAGGCATGCAGTCTTGACCAGTTCAGCCAGGCCGTTTGTATACTCCTCATCCGGCAGCGTTTTAAGCATGCCGTGATCACAGATAACAAATTCAGGCTGCGAAAATACTCCTGCCATATTTTTGGTCATGTCCACGTTAACACCGTTTTTCCCTCCGACGCTTGCGTCAACCTGTGAAAGGAGGGATGTTGAAACAAATCCGAACCGTATACCCCTCATGAATATTGATGCCGTGAAGCCGGCGATGTCTGAAACAATTCCCCCTCCTATACCGATAAGAAAGGTGTTTCTGGTGCATCTCAGCTCAATCATTCTCCTTATTATATTTTCAACAGTGGAGAGGTTTTTTATTCCCTCCCCGGTCCCTAGCTCGATTACAGGGTAGCCTTTAAAGGATGAAGAGTAATATTTAAGAATATTGCAGTCTGTAATTATAACACTGTTTTCAGGCGCTGCAAATTTCCTGATGGCAGAGAGTGTTTCTCCGGTATATACAGTGGATTCCCTGTTTTCCAGGGTGATTCTGATTTCTCTCAAGTTACTCCTCCGGTTCGGTCTCCGAGTAGATTGTTTCATCCATAAATTTTTTCAGTTTAAAAACTTTTTCCGTGAGGCTGGCGAACTGTTCAGGTGTAAGCTGCTGATCGGCATCACTGAGGGCCTCTTTAGGATTTATGTGTACTTCAAGGATGAGGCCGTCCGCTCCTGCCGCAACTGCTGCAAGGCTCATCGGTTCTATGAGGCTCAGTTTACCTGTTCCGTGTGAGGGGTCAACCACAACAGGAAGATGCGTTAATTCCTTGATGGCCGGTACAATGCTTAGATCAAGGGTATTCCTTGTGTACGTTTCGAATGTCCGTATCCCCCTTTCGCAGAGTATGACATTGGGATTGCCTTCAGCTAATATGTATTCAGCGCAGTTCAGCCATTCACGCAGTGTTGAGTACATTCCTCTTTTGAGTAAGACCGGCTTATTTGATTTCCCCACCTCTTTCAGGAGAGAGAAGTTCTGCATGTTTCTTGCGCCTATCTGAAGGATGTCCGCATATTCGCATACCCATGAAACATCCCGCGGGTCTATGACTTCAGTTACGATGGGGAGGCCGGTTTTCTGTTTTGCCTTTTCAAGAATTTTCAGCCCCTTGAGTCCGAGACCCTGGAAATCGTAAGGCGAGGTTCTCGGTTTGAACGCCCCTCCTCTGAGCATGTTTCCTCCCCCTTTTTTAACGGCATCCGCTGTGAGAAGTGTCTGCTCCTCGCTTTCAACGCTGCATGGCCCTCCGACAATGATGAAATCCCTGCCGATTTCACAATTACCTACTTTAAAAAATGTACTTTTTTTACCTGAATCATTGAATTTAACAAGTTTGAGATTCTTCATATTATTAACTCCCTTTGCCGAAGCAGATTTACCTAAAAAAAAAGACCCTTTGAGTTTCATCAAAGGGTCTTTTTCTATATATACCTGAATAAAACTCGATCACTCTACAGTGTAGTTTCCGTAAAAATAAAAATAGAAAAAGCCAAAGCTGTATGACTTTGGTCCTGTGAGCGCGAAAGCTGCAAGTGAGCTGTTTTTTCTCAAGTTTTTCATAGGTTTTTAATTTTGTTGATGAAGCAATTACAGCTGACTGCCTGGTCTGTCAAACAAATTTTTATAATGACGGCAAAAAAATAATAATTCTTATTTTCTACCATAAATATAATGAAAAATATAATAAAAAACAGCCTCAAAATAAAAAATCAGATTATAATTTCTCCTGTTATTCCTTTAAGTCCGTCGGCTATATCATTGAGCAGCCGTGTTGATTCATTAATTCTTTTTGAAATATTCACAATTTCACCGGCCTGTGAGGCTATGTCTGATGTAGTACGGCTCGATTCTTCAGTTGCCAGTTTCTGATCAGAAGTCGCTTCCTCTATTGAGCGGCTGAAATTATGCACTCTGTCATTAAGGTTCCTGATGGTTTTTATCGTTATATCTATATCGCCTATTTTGTCCACTGCCACGTCAATCTGCTTCTTGATGGAATCGATGGCCCCGTGAAGTCTGTCTGTCAGGGATGATGAATCTTCAATAAGGTGGGTGCTTTCGTTTATCAGTTTTGTGCTTTCATTGATTATCCGTTCAATCTCTTTGGAGTTTCTTGTTGTCTCATCCGCCAGTTTTGAAATCTGTTCAGCAACTATGGCAAATCCCCGTCCTGCAGTGCCTGCGCGTGCGGCTTCTATGGAGGCATTGAGGGAGAGGAGGTTCACATTGTCAGCTATGTCATTTATCAGCTGTATGAAATTTGACATCTCCCGGCTTTTTGTCTGGACTGTGTTAAATCTTTCCCTTGTTGTTTCAATATGTGTAAAGGACTTCTCGGAGAAGCTGAGTACATCGCCAAGAGACCTCTGAACCTCCAGTGAGTCGCCCTGCAGTGAATCATTTACCGTCTTAAGATCGTTTATGGCTTCCACTGTTATATTCATCTCTTCGTACAGGGAGCGGGAGGTGCTGTTTACCGCATCAGCGTCAGTTGTCAGGTTGTCCAGGGCGCCGGTGATCTGCTTAAGGGCCGCGGCCTGGTTTTCAGATATGCCGTTCATGCTCGTGGATATCTCCTCCTGCTCAGTGGCGTGCTTTTTCATCAGTATAATCGAGTTGTGGACAGAGCGGGCCATCTCTTTAAGGGAGCCTATATAGTCCAGGGATTCATTGTGTTTCGCCACCGTGAGCTTCAGGAGGTGCCTGGCTGCCGTGGCGCCTGTAGTTGCCCCGAGACCGACCATGAGATAAAGGATATACCGCACCATGAGGTTACTGGCCGGCCCTCCCGGAATGAGTTCCGGCCTGTACATGAAGGATGCCGTCTGGGCAATAATCACCAGTACCAGGCTGTATATGCAGAGCCACGGATTAAAATAGAAAATACTCAGGGTCAGAGCTATATAATTTGCTGCAAAGAGTTCAGGAGCTCCGAAAAAAGCTGTCTGAAAAACGGAAAGGCTTATAAAAATTGATGTAAGGGTAATATATCCGGAGAAGATCGTTCCTGCATGCTTTCTTACGATCATTTCAGAAAGTAAAAGTATGGCTGAAACAACAAGTAGTTCAATGACAATCGTTTTATAGTTAAGGTATTCCGAGCCTTTACCTGTTATTTTTATCAGAATTACCGCAATATTGGAAATAACCATAATGGCAAGGAACGACTTTACCATTCTCCGGTTGTTTGCATGCATTATATCTGAAAATATTTCGGATTTTTTCAGCTTGTTTTCATCAACATTTTCAACTGGTCCCCGGTTCATATCAGCCTCCAGGTTCAGGATAATTATATAAAATAAAAGGTTTTTCTGCAGCACTTTAATTGAGTTTCAAATGCTTTCTGCGGGGAATATAAAAAGTAAGGTGGTGAATGGCAAAAAATCTTTCGATAAAAAAGTATTTTTTTACAGCAGAATGGTTGTTTTTTATTTATCAGGTAACAATTGTTATTTTGTACAGATTTATTACCCGGGTATAATTTTCAGTGTAAAAAATTCAGAGATAACAGATTTTGCTGCTGCTTTGTAATTTAAGGGAAACTCCCGGGTTTTTTTCGGTTTTTGTGGCAAAACAAAATATGGCTCCTTTTTTATGTTGTATCATGGAGGGGGTTTGCTGATGTGATAAAATCTTCATTATTATAATTAAAATCATTTATTACAGCTTGACATTATCCGGTTGCAGTTATAGTTTACAGATGAATTGCTATGTCTCTGCTTGTTGGGGGTGAAAGGGGATTTTTCGGCCGCAATTGATAATTATTTCCGGTTTGGCATAAAATCAGCATTAAACTGTAAAATTAATTGTTGACATAGAAAGGGCTCTTTCTATGATCTTATCCTGATTTTTCCCTAAAATTGCAATTAATGCCTACGTAGCTCAGTCGGCAGAGCATTTGCATGGTAAGCAAAAGGTCACCAGTTCGATTCTGGTCGTAGGCTCATTATATGCAAAAGTGAAATCTTTTCCCTGTCACGCGGTAAAAATGCTTGACTGGAAAGGGGCAAATATTAGTTTGCTCTTGGTTTACTATATATAAGTGTGGGGTTTTCATATGAGAGACGTTGTGCTGCTTATGTGTACAGAATGTAAGAATAAAAATTATTCTTTTACAAAGAATAAAAAGGGCCAGTCAGGTAAGCTTGAAGTGAAAAAATACTGCAAGTTTGACAGAAAACATACAGTTCATAAAGAAACTAAAGCTTAGAGTTGCCCCATTGGTTGATAAAATTAAAAATTGGATGCAGTTTTTCAAGGACTCCAGGGAGGAGCTGAGAAAAGTAACCTGGCCGGACAGGGATGAGGTTACCAGCTTCACGGTTGTTGTTGTGATCGCCCTTGTTATTTTTTCCATATTTTTATGGCTGGTTGATTCCGGCCTTATGGCCCTGATTAGAAAGGTGATGAATTAGTTATGGCTAAAAGGTGGTATATAATTCATACTTATTCCGGGCATGAGAATAAGGTAAAGGCGACTCTTGAGAAAAAAGTGGAGAACCTTGGACTCACTGAGGAGATTATTGATGTAAAGATCCCCACAGTTGAGGTGCAGGAGGTTAAAGACGGCCAGAAGAAGACCAAGTCGAGAAAGGTTTTTCCCGGCTATGTTCTTGTAAGGATGGAACTTAATGACCATACCTGGAGTGTCGTAAAAGGTGTTCCCGGTGTAACTAATTTTGTAGGGGCTTACGGCTCCAACAAACCGAAGCCTTTGAGTGATAATGAGGTTGCGTCTCTTTTTGATTCGCTGGGAGGGGAACAGAAGACCGGAGAAAAGACTTCAATTACTGTAGATTTTTCAATCGGTGAGCATATAAAGGTAATTGATGGTCCTTTCAGTAACTTTACCGGTGTTGTTGAAGAAGTTTACCCTGACAAAGGTCGTCTTAAAGTAAGAGTTGAGATATTCGGAAGAGGGACTCCGGTAGATCTCGATTTTCTTCAGGTAGGTAAGATATAATATTTTTTAAATTTTATAAAAGCGAGTAGAGGGTAACCTCTAAAAAGTCCTGAAAGCACAGCATTGAATCCATTTAGAAATCGGTTCATTGCTGGAGTGAGACCCTGTTTCACGAACAATAATTTTGAGTTATCGATATAGGATAGAGAAATGGCACCGAAAAAGAAAAAAGTAATGAAGATGATTAAGCTGCAGATAGCAGGCGGACAGGCTAACCCGGCTCCTCCGGTTGGACCTGCTCTCGGCCAGGCGGGCCTTAATATAATGGATTTCTGCAAAAGCTTTAATGAAAGAACTAAAGACCAGATGGGGACAATTATCCCTGTCGTTATCACTGTGTATGAAGACAGGTCTTATACTTTCATAACAAAAACTCCACCGGCGTCTGTACTTATTAAGAAGAGCCTTAAGCTTGCCAAGGGATCAAGTGAGCCTAATAAAATAAAGGTGGGCAAGATTACACGAAAGCAGCTTGAAGAGATCGCACAGATAAAAATGCCCGATTTAAATGCGAATGATATAGACGGTGCGGTCAATATAATAGGCGGAACAGCAAGATCTATGGGAGTTGAAGTTGCTGACTGATTACAGTCTGCAGCGTGAAAAGAGGTAGAGAAATGAAAAGAGGAAAGAAGATAACCGAAGCGCGTACCAAGGTGGATAAAACAGTCCTTCACAATGTTGAAGACGCGGTAAAGCTTATGAAAGATCTGAAATGGGCGGGATTTGATGAGTCCATTGATATGTCAATAAAAGTGGTTCATAAAAGTATGCAGAATATAAGGGGCTCTGCTGTTCTGCCTGCAGGTACAGGTAAAACAAAGAAAGTTCTCGTTATATGTAAAGGCGAGAAACAGAAGGAGGCCCAGGAGGCCGGTGCTGATTACGTAGGCGCTGAAGATGTAATAGAAAAGATAAAGGAAGGCTGGATAGATTTCCAGGCCGTAGTGGCGACTCCTGATATGATGAAAGAAGTCGGTAAGCTCGGTGCTATCCTGGGACGAAAAGGCCTTATGCCGAAACCGAAGTCAGGTACAGTAACTGATAATGTAAAAGAGATAATAAAAGAACTCAAGGGCGGGCGTGTTGAGTACCGTGCTGATAAAACAGGCGTTGTTCATATGCTTATCGGGAAAGTGTCCTTTGATGATGAATCGATCTCTTCCAATATAAAGGCATTCTATAACCAGATTTTGAAAGATAAGCCTTCAGACGCGAAAGGTAACTATATCAAGTCCGTTCACATCAGTTCGACAATGGGCCCTGGTATAAAAATCAATCATAAGGGGATCGAAAGGTAATGGTAAAGCAATATAAGATAGATGAAGTTGAAAGCCTCAAGGCTAAACTGCAGGAAAGGGGAAATGTAATCCTTACTGATTATTCAGGCGTCAAGGTAAATGATATTATAGTTCTCAGGCGTCAGCTTGCGGAGAAAGATGCACAGTATAAAGTTGTAAAGAATAACCTTTTCAGAAAAGCCCTTGAAGAATCAGGTTACAAGAATATAGATGAACATCTGAAGGGGCCAATCGGTGTTGCTTTCGCCGGGGAACAGGTTGGTGAAGTGGCAAAAGTCCTCAAGGAATTTGCCGAAAAGAATGACAAGTTTTCATTCTTCGCGGGTATTCTCGAAAATACCGTATACGGCAAGGAACAGATTAAGCAGATCGCGTCTCTGCCTTCAAAAGAGGCGCTTCTGTCGCAGACAATGTCTCTGGTGAACGGGCCTGCAAGATCTATTGCTACCGGCATGAACCAGATTATGGCATCTCTTGCGAGAGGGATCCAGGCTGTTGCTGAAGCAAACAATAATTAATTAGGTTTAATTATTATATATAAGTGGTTTAGGTTTAGTTCCATATATTAGCGTTAGCGTATTAAGGAATCAATGCCTGGCCCTTTATAGGTTTTTGCGGCAAAGACCGCATTAACTTGAAGTGATTCACTAAGTATAAAGGAGTAAAAAATGGCAAAATTAAGTATTGAAGAACTTCTCGATGCTATCGGAAGTCTGACACTTGTTGAAGCTGCTGAACTCGTAAAAGCAATGGAAGACAAATTCGGCATTTCTGCTGCTGCACCTGTTGCTGTTGCTGCGGGTCCTGCTGTTGCTGCTGAAGCTGCAGAAGAGCAGACTGAATTTGACGTTATCCTTACAGGATTCGGCGATCAGAAAGTCGGCGTTATCAAAGTCGTAAGGGAAATAACAGGTCTCGGCCTTAAAGAGGCGAAAGAGCTTGTTGAAGCTGGCGGCAAAGCTGTTAAAGAGAAAGTTTCAAAAGCTGAAGCTGAAACAATCCAGAAACAGCTCGTTGATGCTGGCGCAACTGTTGAAGTAAAGTAATTTATAGTAAATAGATTATTTTGAATAACAGAAGACTGTCCTTCAATTATTTGTTTTCAATCAATAGGTTTGATCTGTTGGGTCAAACCTATTGGTGTTAATTATGCTTAAAAATTTACTCTGATTTCGAATTTATATTTTTTTCATATGTCCACTGTAATTATTTTATCAATGAAATTTTGTATCCTTAAATAAAATAAAGGTTAAGGTTTATATAGATGCAAGAGCCAAAAAAAGTCGTTAATTTCGGCAGAATTAAATCAAAGATTGATCTGCCAAATCTTATTGAAATACAACTAACTTCATATGAATGGTTTCTGCAGGCGAAAACTTCAAAAAAGAAGCCACAGGGCCTGCAGGCTGTTTTTGAAGAGATCTTTCCAATAGAAAGCCCTCATGATGATGTGGTGCTTGAGTTTGTTAATTACGAAATAGGCGATCCCAAATATTCCGAATATGAATGTAAAGAGCGTGATGTAACCTATGCAGCGCCGCTTAAAGCCACGATCAGGCTTATAAGAAAGGACAGCATGGAAGTCCGTGAACAATCAGTATATATGGGTGATATCCCTCTCATGACTGAAAGGGGTACATTTATAATTAATGGTGCCGAAAGGGTTGTTGTTAACCAGCTTCACAGGTCACCGGGAATATTCTTTTTCTATGAAGAGGATGAGAGGGTTTATAACTCAAGGGTAATCCCGGACAGGGGCTCATGGCTTGAATTTGAGATGGATTCAAAGGGTTATATAGTCGGTCGTATAGACAGGAAGAAAAAGTTTCCCGTAACGCTGCTGATTAAAGCACTGGGATGTGAAACAAACGAGGAAATCGTTAAACTTTTCTATAATGTGACAAAAATCAAGCCTAAAGGCGAAGAGGATTATGAGTCCCTTAACGGCCGGAGGGTCGCTTCTGATGTTATCAGCAAATCATCAGGTGAAGTGATAATAGAGACTTCAGAAAGGATTAATATAGATATAATAGACAGGCTGAAAGAGGAGAAGATAACAGAGGTAGAACTGATTGAATTCCCCAACAACAAGGAGGATGCATATCTCTGCGCAACTCTCCAGACTGAGCCTGAGTTTATTAAAAAGAATCTCCGCATAGACGCTGATCATGACTACACAGCCTCCGAGGTGGCCCTGCTGGCGCTTCATGCCATAATGAGGCCTGGTGAGCCGACAAACCTTGAAAACGCTAAATCTGAACTTGACAGGCTGTTTTTTAATCCCAGAAGCTACAGTCTCAGTTCAGTTGGAAGATACAAGATAAACAGTAAATTCGGCTTCGATACTGAACCCGAAACCCTGACAGTGGATGATATAAACCATACGGTGAAATATATTCTCTACCTTATCGCTGAGGCGGAAGGGTATGAGTATGACTATACAGGAAAAAGCGGTAAAAAAGAAAAGAAATTTGTCTACACAATGGTGGATGATATAGACCACCTTGGAAACAGGCGTGTCAGGTCTGTTGGTGAACTTATCATGAACCAGATAAAAGTCGGTTTCCAGAGGATGGAGAGGGTAATCAAGGAGAGAATGACAATCCAGGATCTTGATGTTATTACTCCCCAGGCTCTTATAAGTATTAAACCGATAACCGCGGTTATCAATGAATTTTTCGGTTCAAGCCAGCTTTCACAGTTTATGGACCAGACCAATCCTCTGGCGGAACTTACTCACAAGAGGCGTCTTAACGCGCTCGGGCCTGGCGGTCTTTCCAGGGAGAGAGCGGGATTCGAGGTAAGGGACGTTCACCCCTCCCACTATGGAAGGATGTGCCCTATTGAGACACCTGAAGGTCCGAATATCGGTCTGATAGTTTCTTTAAGTACATTTGGAAGAATAAATGATTACGGTTTCCTTGAAACTCCGTACAGGTATGTGGAGAAAGGGGCCGTAACTGATAAGATAGAATATCTCACGGCTAATATTGAGGATAATTATTCGATTGCACAGGCGAATGCCATACTTGACGATAAGGGGAATTTTGTTAAGGCCCTTATCCCGTGCCGTAACAGGGGTAACTTCCCGTATAAAAAACCGAAAGAGATTCAGTATATGGACGTTTCTCCGAACCAGGTTTTTTCCGTATCAACATGTCTGATACCGTTTCTAGAACATGATGACGCAAACAGGGCCCTTATGGGTTCCAATATGCAGCGTCAGGCAGTTCCTCTGCTTACCGAGGAGGCACCTCTGGTGGGTACAGGCATGGAACCGGCAGCGGCTTACGATTCAGGTGTCCTTGTCATAGCAAAGCGCGGAGGAGAAGTTATCTTCTCTGACGGAAGCGCGGTGAGGATAAAAACTTCAAGTGGTGAGGTTGATGAATATCCTCTTCAGAAGTTCAAGAGAACCAACCAGGGTACCTGTTTTAACCAGAAACCTATTGTGAAGGGCGGCCAGAAAATCAAGGCGGGAGACGTTCTTGCGGACGGGCCTGCCACTGATAACGGGAGACTTGCTTTGGGGAAAAACATCCTTGTCGCTTTTATGCCATGGATGGGGTATAATTTTGAGGACGCTATTATCCTTTCCGAGAGGCTTGTTGTTGAAGATGTTTATACATCTGTTCATATAGAGCAGTTCGAAGTCGAGGCAAGGGAGACTAAACTCGGAAGAGAAATGATAACAAGGGATATACCGAACCTTAATGACAAGGCGTTCAGGGATCTTGATGCTGATGGTGTTGTCAGGGTCGGGGCGTTTGTTCAGCCGGATGATATTCTTGTAGGTAAAGTAACTCCGAAAGGGGAGCAGGATCTTACCCCTGAATATAAACTTCTATACTCTATCTTCGGGGAAAAGGCCCGTGAAGTCAGGGATACCTCATTAAGGGTTCCGAACGGAGTAGAGGGTATTGTTGTAGATGTTAAAAGGTTTTCAAGGGAGAACGGCGATGAACTCTCTCCCGGTGTTGAAGAACTTGTAAAAGTATATATAGCGGACAAGAGGAAAATCTCTACAGGTGATAAAATGGCGGGCCGTCACGGTAACAAGGGTGTTATTTCTAAAATATGCCCTGTACAGGATATGCCCTATCTGCCGGATGGAACCTCTGTTGATGTAGTCCTTAATCCACTCGGTGTTCCTTCAAGGATGAATCTGGGTCAGCTTCTTGAAACTGAACTGGGCTGGGCGGCTCATGACCTTAATGTTCTTATGGAGTCACCGATTTTTGATGGTGCAACAGATGAGGACATCAAGGAGAACCTGAAAAAAGCGGATCTGCCTGCAACATCTAAATCTCTCCTGTATGACGGAAGGACAGGAGAGCCCTTTGAGGGAGAGGTAATGGTTGGCTATGTATATATGCTGAAACTGGCCCACATGGTTGATGACAAGATCCACGCAAGGTCAACAGGACCATACTCACTGGTTACGCAGCAGCCTCTTGGTGGTAAGGCCCAGTTCGGCGGCCAGCGTCTTGGTGAAATGGAGGTATGGGCACTTGAAGCTTACGGGGCAGCTTATACGCTTCAGGAGCTTCTCACTGTTAAATCGGATGATATGCTCGGAAGGGCAAGGATTTACGAGGCAATAGTCAAGGGGATCAATACAACGTCTCCCGGTATACCTGAATCATTCAACGTTCTTATTCAGGAACTTCGCGGTCTTGCTCTTGATGTCAGAATTTATGATGACAATGGAAACGAGATCGGCCTTTCCGAATGGAGCGAGGGATTCACAAAGCCGAAGAGAAAGATTCATATTGAGACTCTCGAAAACGAGGATTACGAGTAAAATGGAGCGTCCGGCAAGGGGCGCATATTCAGATATAGTTTTAGTAACTGTGTATTTTTGAAGGGGTCTCCGGGGTGAAAACCCTTAAAAAGATCCCCGCAGGGTAAATCCCTGTAGGCGCGAAACCGGGTTTCGCTTTAATAAAATTTACTGTTCAAGGATAAACCATGAGGGACTTTAACGATTTCAGTTCTATTCAGATTAAGCTTGCTTCACCGGATATGATCAGGGAATGGTCATATGGAGAGGTCAAAAAGCCCGAAACAATTAACTACAGGACTCTGAAACCGGAACGGGACGGTCTTTTCTGTGAAAGAACATTTGGTACCACGAAGGAGTGGGAATGTTACTGCGGGAAATTCAAATCGATTAGATATAAAGGCGTTGTGTGTGACAGATGCGGTGTTGAGGTCACACACTACAAGGTAAGAAGGGAGAGGGGCGGTCACATTGAACTTGCAGCCCCTGTTGCCCATATCTGGTACTACAGGTCAGTACCTTCGAGAATGGGGCTTCTTCTGGATATTACTGTAAATAACCTTAAATCGGTTCTGTATTATGAAAAATTTATTGTAATAGATCCCGGTGAAGCGGAAGCCGAAGACGTTAAGCGCGGCGATATAATTGATGAAGATGCTTATTATGATTTCTATGAAAAATACGGTGACACTTTTATCGCATCAATGGGTGCTGAAGCGATAAAGGATCTTCTTTCAAATCTGGATCTTGATGAGGAATCAAGGGCCCTGAGGGCAGAAATTGACATGAAGTCCGCGAAGGACGCCAAGATTGATAAAAAACTTATTAAGAGACTTGAAATAATAGAAGCCTTTAAAGAGTCAGGGAACAGGCCTGACTGGATGGTGCTGGATGTTGTTCCGGTCATACCTCCTGAACTTCGGCCTATGGTGCAGCTCGATGGCGGCCGTTTCGCAACTTCTGACCTTAATGACCTGTACAGGAGGGTCATTAACAGGAACAACAGGCTTAAAAGGCTGCTTACACTGCGTGCGCCGGAAATAATTGTAAGAAATGAAAAGAGGATGCTGCAGGAAGCGGTTGACGCGCTCTTTGATAACAGCAGGAGAAAACGTGCTGTCAAAGGAAAGGGAAACAGGCCTCTTAAATCACTCAGTGATATGCTTAAAGGAAAGCAGGGGCGTTTCAGGCAGAACCTTCTGGGAAAGAGGGTGGACTATTCCGGCCGTTCGGTAATCGTTGTCGGTCCGGAGCTTAAACTACACCAGTGCGGTCTGCCGAAAAAGATGGCTATAGAGCTCTTTAAACCCTTTATCATGAAACGTCTTGTTGACAAGGATTTTGTCCAGAATATAAAATCAGCCAAGAAAATGGTTGAGAATGAGCGCGACGAGGTATGGGAAGTACTTGAAGAGGTTATAAAGGAACACCCGGTGCTCCTGAACCGTGCCCCGACCCTTCACAGACTCGGTATCCAGGCATTTGAACCGACACTTGTTGAGGGAAAGGCTATTAAACTTCATCCCCTTGTATGCCATGCCTACAATGCTGACTTTGACGGCGACCAGATGGCAGTACACGTGCCGCTTTCACCGCGGGCGCAGCTTGAGTGCTGGACTCTCATGCTGTCAACAAACAATCTTCTTTCGCCCGCCAACGGGCATCCAACTGCTACTCCTTCACAGGATATTGTTCTGGGGATCTACTATCTTACTGATATGATCCTGGGGAGTGCCGGGGAAGACAAGTATTTTGACGAATTCAATGATGTTTTAAGATCAATTGAACATAAACAGATAAGATACAGAACAAGGATTAATTATCTTTTTGAGGATAACTTTATCGCCACAACTGCGGGAAGACTTATTTTTAACAGGCTCCTGCCTGAAGGGTATCCCTTCGTTAATGATGTTGTTACGGATAAAGGCCTCTCAAAGATTATTGCGGACGTATTCAGGAATTATGGTCCGAACATTACAGTAAAGATGCTTGATGACATAAAGGAGACAGGTTATAAGTATGCTACAACCTTCGCTCCTACAATATCAATATCTGATATTATTGTACCTGAGAGTAAAAAAGAAATCATAACCGATGAAGACAAGAAAGTTGAGAGCATCGAAAATGAATACAGGAACGGTTTCATAACTGACGAAGAGCGTTATAACAGGGTTATCAATCTCTGGACAGAGGCTAATGAAAAGATTGCCAACGAGATGTTCAAGGAACTTGAAAACGACATGGAGGGCCATAATCCGATATTTATTATGGCCAAGTCGGGCGCGAGAGGTAGTAAACAGCAGATAAGGCAGCTCGCAGGTATGAGGGGACTTATGGCCAAGCCGAGCGGTGAGATTATTGAGGTTCCGATTCGTGCCAATTTCAAAGAGGGCCTTACAGTTCTTGAATATTTTATTTCTACAAACGGTGCCCGTAAAGGTCTTGCAGACACGGCACTTAAAACGGCTGATGCCGGTTATCTTACAAGGCGACTTGTTGATATTGCCCAGGATGTTGTAATTACAAATGAAGATTGCGGAACAACGGTTGGTATAGATATTTACCCTATAAAAGAGGGTGATACTGTTATTGAATCACTCGGCTCCCGTGTTCTGGGAAGGACTCTTCTTTATGACCTTATAAATCCGGTTACAGGCGAGACTCTTGCTAAAGCTGACGAGATTATTGATGAGGAGATTGCTGATCTGATTGATAAGATTGAAATAGATTCAATTGAAATCCGTTCGGTTCTCACATGTGAATCCAAGCATGGCGTATGTGCAAAATGTTACGGGAGAAACCTGGCAACGTCAAGGCATGTCGAAATAGGCGAGGCTGTTGGTATTATCGCTGCTCAGTCTATAGGTCAGCCGGGGACCCAGCTTACAATGAGAACTTTCCATATCGGGGGTATCGCTTCAAGGTCTGTTGAGGAGAGTGAAATAAAATTCAGCTATCCGATATTCATCAAAGAAATTACCTCCAAGATGATCAAAACCGAAGAGGAAAAGGTCATTACCGTAAGAAGGGGATATATAATAGTTCAGAGAATTATATCTGAAATTGATTTGAAACCGAAGACGGAATTCCTGATGGATGACGGGGAGAAAGTCTATGCCGGTAAGGTCTTTGCCCAGGCGGCAGGAGAGGATGAATACAGGGCGAGCAATACCGGTATTCTAAAGATAGACAAGAAAAAAGCATATATTCTCGGGGATCCGTATTCAGTACCTGTAAATGTAGGTACTGAGATTATCGGGGAGCTTGATTTTGATAAAAAAAGCGGCAAATTTCAGGTCGTACAAAAACCATATTCGGCAAATGAAATAGTCGCTTCTTTTGACCCGTGGTTTGAACCTATTCTCACTGAGATTACAGGACGGGTTGAATTTGTTGATGTTGAACTCAACAAGAGTCTTATTGAGGAGATCGACCCTGTTTCAGGCGTTAAGAAGAGGGTTATAGTAGAATATAAAACTGAAAAACTTCAGCCCAGGGTTAATGTATACGGTGAAGGAAATGAACCTACCACATATCTGCTCCCCAAAGGGGCAAACCTTATGGTTGAGCATGGATTTACTGTAAATGCGGGTGTGGTTCTGGCAAAAATTCCGAGAGGAGCTGAGAAGACAAAGGATATTACTGGAGGTCTTCCTCGAGTCGCAGAATTGTTTGAAGCAAGGACTCCCAAGGATTCAGCCACATTAACCGCTATTGACGGAACAGTTACTATAGGCGATACTGCTAAAAATAAGCGGAAGATTATAATTACCGCAGAGGATGGTTCTGCGAAGGAATATTCTATCCCGGTATCGAAGTTTCTCAGGGTTCAGGACAAAGACTGGATAACCAAGGGTGAAAAGATAGATGATGGACCGGTTGATCCGCATGAAATTCTCAGAATTAAAGGACCAAGGGAACTGCAGAAGTTCCTTGTAAACGAAATACAGGAAGTTTACAGGCTGCAGGGTGTTGCAATTAATGATAAGCACATTGAAACAATAGTAAGGCAGATGCTGAGAAAAGTAAGGGTGACTGACCAGGGAGACTCTAACTTTGTAATAGAACAGATAGTTGATAAGTTTGATTTTATCGAAGAGAATGACAGAGTACTGAGTGAGGGCGGCAAGCCTGCGACAGCGATACCTGTACTTATGGGTATAACAAAAGCGGCGCTTAATACCGAGTCATTTATTTCAGCGGCATCATTCCAGGAGACCACAAGGGTTCTTACCGATGCTGCGATTAAGGGCAAAGTTGACCATCTCAGGGGACTTAAGGAGAATGTTATTATCGGTCATCTGATTCCTGCGGGAACAGGTGTGAGAATATATAATAATATAGATATTTACCAGTATGAACCGGGTGATCTGGACGGAGTTGCGACCGAAGCTGTTGAAGCTGAAGGAGTTCAGGAAAATCCGGAACTGACTGCTGCTGACCTTGATAGTGCTGAAAAATAGGCAGCTCTTTATTAATTTCTTGACAAAAGATGCTCCGAATTGAGGATTACTCAAAATCGGAGCAGATGTTTGTTTTTGAAATTATCATTTAATAATTAAGTAGAATTAACAGGAGTAGAAATGCCAACAATTAACCAGTTAATAAGGAATGGTAGAGAGAAGAAGCTTAAAAAATCCAAATCTCCAGCATTGACATCATGCCCTCAGAAAAGGGGCGTTTGCACAAGGGTAATGACATTTACACCTAAAAAACCTAACTCTGCACTCAGGAAAGTTGCGAGGGTAAGGCTTACAAACGGAATAGAAGTTACAGCTTATATACCGGGTATAGGGCACAATCTTCAGGAGCACTCAGCAGTACTTATAAGGGGTGGAAGGGTAAAGGACCTTCCCGGTGTAAGGTACCATATAATCAGGGGAACACTGGATTCTCTCGGTGTTAGTGACAGAAGAAAAGCCCGTTCAAAATACGGTACAAAAAGGCCAAAAGCCTAAAACGTTATCTAAGAAAAAATCTTTAAGAGGATATTATGCGTAGAAGGAGACCAGTTAAAAGGGAAGTACTTCCGGACCCGAAATATAACAGCAAGCTTGTATCAAAGTTCATAAACTGTATGATGTATGATGGCAAAAAGGGTGTTTCTGAAACTAATTTTTATAAAGCAATGGATATAATTGGTGACAAAACACAGAAAGATGCCATTGAGGTATTTATTCAGGCTCTTGAAAATGTTAAGCCGCTCGTAGAGGTTAAATCGAGAAGGGTCGGTGGTGCCACATACCAGGTACCTGTAGAAATCAGGCCTGAAAGAAGGCAGGCTCTGGGTATAAGATGGATAATAAATTATGCCAGGGGCAGATCTGAAAAAACAATGTTTCAGAGGCTGGCAGGCGAGCTGATGGATGCATATAACAATTCAGGCTCTTCAATCAAGAAGAAGGAAGATACTCATAAAATGGCAGAAGCAAATAAAGCTTTTGCACATTTTAAGTTTTAATAAAAACAGAGAACTAATATTTATGCAAATACCAGGATAATCCTGGTATTTGCTGTTTTATGCAGAAGCTGAAATTTTTTTTCCGCCTTACTGAACAGTAGCGGGAAGATATTTTTATATATAATAGTTGCAGGTGTATTATGGCTCGACAACTCCCTATAGGAAGGACAAGAAATATTGGTATTATGGCGCATATTGACGCCGGAAAAACCACTCTGACAGAGAGGATCCTTTTTTATACCGGGAAAACCCATAAAATAGGCGAGGTCCATGAGGGGACAGCTGAAATGGACTGGATGCTGCAGGAGAAGGAGAGGGGAATTACAATAACCGCTGCTGCCACTACCTGCACATGGAAAAATACCATCATAAATATAATAGACACCCCGGGGCATGTTGATTTTACAATTGAAGTTGAAAGAAGCCTGAGGGTACTTGATTCGGCAATAGCGGTTTTTGACGGAGTAGCAGGGGTCGAGCCGCAGTCGGAGACAGTGTGGCGCCAGGCTGACCGTTATAACGTTCCGCGGATATGTTTTGTCAATAAACTGGACAGGGTCGGGGCGGATTTTGAAATGTGTCTCCGCATGATAAAGGAGAAACTGTATGCAGAGCCTCTCCCCCTTCAGATGCCGGTGGGGGTGGAGTCGTCATTTATCGGGGTGATCGATTTAATTTCTATGAAAATGCTTTTATGGGACGATCCTTCCGGTAAGGATTTCAGGGAAACAGATATCAGTGAGGAATATCTCGCCAGGGCTGAAGCTCAGCGTGAACTCATGATAGAAAAGCTCGCGGATTGCGATGACAATATAATGGAATTCTTCCTTGAGGGTGAAGATCCGGGAGAGGGTGAAATTAAGCAGGCGATCAGGCGGGCGACTATAAGCGCCAAACTTTTTCCTGTTCTCTGCGGGGCCGCTCTCCGTAATAAGGGAGTACAGCCTGTTCTTGACGCAATAATAGATTATCTTCCTTCTCCAAAGGACGTTCCCGCTGTTGAAGGGCATGATGTTAATGATCACGATATTATGCTGGAAAGGGAGGCCGATGACAAAGAGCCTTTCTGTGCCCTGGTTTTCAAGATAATGACAGATCCGCATGTGGGGAAACTTACATATATGAGGATCTATTCCGGTACCGTGAAAAGCGGCGAGCAGATACTAAATGTTTCAGTTAATAAAAAAGAGAGAGTAAGCAGATTTTTAAGGATGCACGCAAACCACAGGGAAGAGATTGGAGAGGTTTATACAGGTGATATAGTAGCAGCCGTAGGGCTTAAAAGCGCCAGAACCGGAGATACCGTAACATTTGCGGATACGCCGATCCTTCTTGAAAAGATGATTTTTCCTGAACCTGTAATCTCTGTCGCCATTGAACTTAAATCAAAGGCTGACCAGGATAAGCTGAACACTGCACTTTCCAGGCTTGGGGAGGAGGATCCGACATTCAGATCCAGCATTAATGAAGATACGGGCCAGCTTATAATTTCAGGCATGGGGGAGCTTCACCTCGATATAATCGTGGACAGGCTTCTTCGTGAATTTAATATCGCCGCGAATGTGGGCAAGCCCCAGGTCACTTACAAGGAGACTATTACCGGCGAGGCTGTTGAAGAGCATACATATGAAAGACAGATCGCAGGCAAGGATAATTTCGGACATGTTAAAATCAGGCTGGCTTCTGCAGGTTCAGGGAAGGGCTTTATATTCCATAATGAAGTTCCTGCTGATGCAATACCCGCAGAGTTTATAAAAGAAATTGAGTCTGGATTGAACGATTCTCTGCAGGGCGGGGTTATTGCCGGGTATAAACTTGATGATGTTGAGGTTACACTTCTCGAGGCAAAATATAATGAACTGAAGTCAACAGCCATGGCTTACAGAATTGCCTCCAATATGGCAATGAAGGACGGGGCGAGAAAGGCGAAACCCTTTCTCATGGAACCGATAATGAAACTTGAAGTTGTGTCTCCCGAGGAATATACCGGCGACATAATAAATGACCTGAACCAGAGAAGGGGTAAAATGGAGAATATCGATTTCAAAGGTGAACTTAAGGTTATAGACGCTCGGATACCTATGTCTGAGGCTTTCGGCTATGCCACTTCGGTACGCTCCATGAGCCAGGGGAGGGCGACCCATACCCTTCAGTTTTCGCATTATGATCTTGTTCCTGAATCCGTTATGAACCGGATACTTGGCAGGATAAGCGGTATAATTTAAAGTTATAAAATGCAGATGATTCCCTGGCAAGGCAGGCTATTTGTCTCATGCAGGACTTAAAGATGCCTGAAAACAGGTTTTATGGACTCTTTTGAAATTAATTTATTTTTTGTTTTACAAAAATTATATTGTTTCAGACAGTGTCTGAGCGGTGAAAATCAGATAGTTTTTTCAGGAACCAGACATTTTTTTTGAAACTTATAGCTCTGTTAATTAATTTTTGAAAAACAGGCTAAATTAGCTTATTTTACTTGACAGAATATCGAGTTTTTTTTTTATTTCAAAAACTCGCTTGTAGAATGAGTACCGGCACAATTATGTAGTTACATTGCAATAATATTAAATTGCGTGTTTTATAATAAATAAAGAAATAATGTGAAAAAATTAAATAAGTAAGGAGATTTCCAATGGCTAAGGAAAAATTTACAAGAACCAAGCCACATGTTAACGTAGGTACAATCGGACATATTGACCACGGTAAAACAACACTGACCGCTGCAATTACAAAGGTTTTTCATACTGCGTATGGTACAGGTAAAGCGGTTAACTTTGATGAAATAGATAATGCACCTGAGGAAAAACAGAGAGGTATAACTATTGCTACTTCTCATCAGGAGTATGAAACAGAAAACAGACATTATGCTCACGTAGACTGTCCGGGTCACGCTGACTATATCAAGAACATGATTACTGGTGCTGCCCAGATGGATGCTGCGATTCTTGTTGTTGCTGCGACAGACGGTGCAATGCCTCAGACAAGGGAGCACGTTCTCCTTGCTCACCAGGTTAACGTACCTTATATGGTTGTTTTCCTTAATAAAGTGGATATGCTTGATCCTTCAGACAGGGATGAGATGGTTGAGCTCGTTGAGATGGAAATAAGAGAGCTTCTTTCAAATAATGACTTCCCGGGCGATGATGTTCCTGTAATTCCCGGTTCTGCTCTTAAAGCTCTTGAAGCTGCAGAGGCTGGTAATAAAGATGACGAGTGGTTCCAGCTTATTCTTAAGCTTGGTGAAGCTCTTGATACATATGTTCCTGAGCCCGAGAGAGCGGTTGATAAGCCTTTCCTTATGCCTATAGAGGACGTTTTCTCTATTACTGGTCGTGGTACAGTTGTAACAGGAAGGATTGAAAGAGGTATAGTCAGGACCGGTGAAGAGGTCGAGATTATAGGTTTTGTTGAAACAAGAAAATCAGTTTGTACCGGTGTTGAGATGTTTAGAAAGATTCTTGATGAAGGTATGGCTGGTGACAATGTCGGATGTCTTCTCAGGGGTGTAGGTAAAGAGGAAGTTGAAAGGGGACAGGTTCTTGCCAAGCCCGGTTCAATTACACCACATACAAAATTTCAGGGCCGTGTTTATATCCTTAAAAAGGAAGAGGGCGGAAGGCACACTCCATTTTTTGGAAACTATCGTCCGCAGTTCTATTTCAGGACTACTGACGTTACCGGAACAATCGCTCTGCCACAGGGTGTAGAGATGGTTATGCCTGGTGATGATATTGATATTACAGTTGAACTTATCACTCCTGTAGCGATGGAAGAAGAACTCAGGTTCGCTATCCGTGAAGGCGGAAGGACGGTTGGCGCCGGAGTTGTTGTTAAGGTCATAGAATAAGGTTAAAGCACGATATATAAATAATCGTCAGGCTTGTTCCTGGCGATTATTATCTAAGTATAAGCAAGGTGAATAAAAGTGGCAAAGCTAACAGGGCAGCGAATAAGGGTAAAGCTGAGATCATATGATGCAAAACTGCTGGATCAGTCAGCGGAGAAAATTGTTACAACAACAAACAGGAGTGGCGCAAAAATTGCCGGTCCAATTCCGCTTCCGACTAAAATAGAAAAGTTTTGTGTTCTTAGATCTCCCCATGTTAATAAAAAGTCAAGGGAGCAGTTTGAAATTAGGACTCATAAAAGGTTAATTGATATTATTGAGCCAAACTCTGATACGGTAGAAGCATTAATGAAGCTCGAACTTCCTGCTGGCGTATCTGTTGATATAAAGTCCTGATAAGATAAAACTCAAAAAACCTGCAAGAAAAAGTAATACCGGAATTTATTTCGGCTATTGTTATGAATTTATAAAGAAGTATATATATAGGTTAATGTGATGAAAAAGGCACTATTCGGAAAAAAAATCGGCATGACTCAATATGTGAAAGAAGACGGGACTGTTGTGCCTGTAACTGCATGTGAGATGGGACCATGCGTTGTTGTGCAAAAGAAGACCATGGATGTCGACGGTTATGAGGCACTGAAACTCGGGTATGGAGATCAGAAAGAGTTCAGGCTGACTAAACCTATTGCAGAAGATTTGAAGAAAAAGAATGTAGCTCCCAAGAGATTTTTCGCGGAAGTTGAGAATTTTGATTCGTCTCTTGAAGTGGGAAGTGAAATAACATGTACAATCTTTCAGGAAAATGACGTTGTAGACGTAACCGGTACAACCAAAGGTCGCGGATTTGCCGGAGTTATGAAGAGATATGGATTTGGTGGTGGTAGAAAAACACATGGTTCTAACTTCCACAGGGCTCCGGGATCAATAGGGGCGCATACATATCCTGCTGAAGTATGGAAGGGCAAGAAAATGCCCGGACGTATGGGTGGTGATCGGGTGACTATTAAAAATCTTAAAATTGTGAAAATACTCGAAGATAAAAACATCGTACTGATTTCTGGCGCCATACCGGGAAGAAAAAATTCTTTAATTAAAGTAACAGGAAAATAGGCGGTTTGAAATGAAGATAGATAAATATTCGATCGATGGCAAGGTTGTCGGACAGGTTGAACTTTCTGATTCAGTGTTCGGCGCGGAAGTAAACGATGTTCTTATATATGAATATATCAAGGCTGCTAACGCTAACCTGAGACAGGGTACTCATTCTGCAAAGGAAAGAGCTGAAGTAAGAGGCGGCGGAGCAAAGCCGTGGAAACAGAAAGGTACAGGGCGTGCGCGTGCGGGTACATCAAGGTCTCCAATCTGGAGAGGCGGCGGTACAGTTTTTGCTCCTAAACCCAGAGATTACTCGATAAAACTTCCAAAGCAGATAAAGGCTGCAGCTTTTGTTTCCATTTTTTCTCTCAAAGCCAGAAGTGGCGCAGTGAAGGTTGTCGAGGATTTCAGTGTTGACGGGAAGACAAAGGAAATCGCAAATATAGGTAAAGCGCTTTCTGTTACCAAGGGTGTACTTATTTCCGGGAAAACTGACAGTGATGATTCAATGCTGAAAAGGGCTATAAGGAATCTTTCCTGGTTTAAATACAACAATGTAAAAAGACTGTCAGGCAGAGATATTTTCTTTTCCAAGAATGTAATTCTGACTGAAAGCGCTGTAAACCAGATAAATGAAAAATACGCTAGGGCTAAGTAAGATGAATTCCAATGACATTATAATAAAACCTGTAATATCA
>ERZ795048.312-NODE-312-length-53839-cov-49.474602_pt1 | contig 53839 bp, 54 predicted proteins | sample MGYA00375132_ERZ795048 | MGnify/ENA primary metagenome ERZ795048 (study PRJEB30177, sample SAMN05720225) | activated sludge metagenome | isolation source: Anaerobic digester | place: Hong Kong | collected 2014-12-17 ...
CGAGCACCATGCCCCACAAGAGAAACCCCATCAAGTCCGAGCAGGTCTGCGGCCTTGCCCGGGTCGTCCGGGCCCAGATCGAGCCGGCCTTCGCAAACATACCATTGTGGGACGAGAGGGACCTCACCAACTCCAGCTGCGAGAGAATACTATTTCCCGAGGCCTTCATCTTCACAGACCACCTCCTCGCCCTCACCGCTCGGATCCTGGAGGGGCTCTCGATAAACCTCAACCAGGTCGAGAAGAACCTCAACCTCCTCCAGGGTTTGAACATGGCTGAGTCGGTGATGGTGGAGCTGGCAAAGCGGGGCGTCGGTCGGCAGAAGGCTCACGAGATCATGAGAAGCTCCTCCATGAGGGCCGTCGAGGAGGGGACGACCCTCGCCGAGGTCCTGGCCGGGGAGGAGACGGTCTCCGGCGTTCTCTCCAGCGACGAGATCCAGCGGCTCCTCGACCCCCACCAGTACATAGGAACCGCCGTCGAGCAGGTGGACCGGCTCCTTTTGAAGCTGGAGCCTCTCCTGGACTGAAGGCACCGTCGTAGTCTAGGAGCTAAACGAGATCGGGATCGTGAGATGAGTCTGGAAGCCAGGCCCCGGGCCTTCCTGCTGAAGCCCGGCCATCTCGAGAGGGACGCGGAGGGGAATATTCTGGACGCCCGGTCCTCGGTGACCCTCATCCTCGCCCCGTCCAAAAAGATCATCGTCGATACCGGCCTTGAGGACGAGGCGGATCTTATAAAGAAACGGCTCGCGGAGCTCGGCCTCTCACCCGAGGAGGTCGACCTGGTCATCAATACCCACGACCATGCCGATCACTGTGGAAATAACCGCCTCTTCACCCGGGCGCAGGTCCTGTTGGGAAAGGGCGGGAGGAGGCTGAAGGAGGGGGAGGTCGTCGCCCCCGGCGTCTGGATCATGGAGACGCCGGGCCACACCCTGGACAGCATATCCGTCGTCTGCGAGTCATCTCGGAAGATCGTCGTGGCGGGAGACGCCCTCCCCCTGATGGGAAACTACCTGAAGTGGGTCCCGCCCCGCCTCCACGTGGACAGGGACCTGGCCATGGAGAGCATGGCGAGGATCGTCGAGATCGCAGATCTGGTGGTCCCGGGTCACGATTCTCCCTTTCTTGTGCGAGAGAGGACGCGGACGGCGGATCTGCACTGAGGTCTCTTCCGTCCCGGCGACCTTCACCTTTCAATTTTCCTGCTAAAAATGTGCCATTGATCTCTCTTATATGTAGCAGTATTCAATTCAAAATGCGAAAAAGGCAATCTATTAATAGTAAAAAATGTAGACGAAAGAGAAATGCCTCTGAAACTTACGTCAAAAGAGAAGCTGGTCCTTTACGGGCTTGCGCGGTATCCAGGGCTCAGCGATATCGATCTCGCCACGAAGATAGGGGTGGATCGATCGACGATATTCAAGAGCAAGAGAAAGTTCAGGGAATGGGAGATGGTCCAGCTCCTGAACGTCCCCTCCGGGATGGGTGTCGGGGCGGAGATGATGACCGCGGTCTTCGCCAGCTACGAGCCAAACGCTCCCGTGGAGACGAGGAAGAACAAGCCCGGGTTCAAAGAGTGGGTGGACCATCCTCACTGCGTATTCCACTCGGCCACCGACACCGACTCCGTCTCCATGGTATACTCCAAGAGCTTCACCGACTTCAAGAGGATCTTCGATCCCGTCATCGACGACTATAAAGATGCGGGTTATGTCGATGATATCCGATGTTATCATTTCCCATTCTCCTTGACCCGGGTCTCCTGGGACTCCGCACTCGCCGTCGACAACACCTTTGAGCTCGGCAGGACCGACCTTCTGGCAGAGCCGCCGATCGAGGAGGAAGTCTCTGAGGATTCCGTCAAGCTCACCGAGAAGGACAAGCTGGCCCTCCACGCCTTCGTCAAGTACCCTGCCCTCTCGGACCTTGAGCTCTCCCGAAGGACGGGGATCTCCCGGCCCACCATATCCGGGAAGAGGAACAAGTTCTTCGCGAGCGGGCTTTTGAGCCGACAGGCGAACGTCAACTGGAAGAAGATCGGTTGTGAGCTGATGATCTTTTACCACATCAACGTTCGGCCGAAGGCGACCCAGGAGGATATGATGAGGGTTTACTCCTCCTTCAGAAAGATCGGGGCTGCGGTCTACAGCTACATCCAGCCCGGCGAGATATTCGGCTCCTTCCTCTCCCAGTGCTACGTCGAGATGAAGGAGAGGATGGATCTGGAGGTCAAAACGCTCAGTGAGGCGGGGCTTATCACCGAGAGGCCGAGTTACTTTATCATGCCTCTCCGAGAATTGAAGGTGAGGAAGATCGATTACGCCCCCATGGTGAAATCGATGCTCGATATCGAGACCGAGGTATGACCGGCGATATCGTCGTCGCCGCCACGAGAACGGATCCCGCCAGCATCAATATCGCCGAGAGGTTGATGGAGCTTGCCTCCTGGGTGGACGAAGATGGGCTTTACCATCGGTTCGAAAACTACAGCCTCGTCATCTTCAGCGAGAAGCTGATCACCCTCCGGGGCGTTGAAGAGAGACTGAAGGGGATGGGCCTCTCCCCCGAGCTGATCGTCTTCGCCTCAAGACATCAGGCAAAGGACGGGACGCCCCGCCTCTGCGGCCACTTTTCGGGAAACTCTGGGGAGGCGGTGTTGGGCGGCACCTCCCGAGAGCTGGCCGTGGCGGCCCCTGGAGCTCTCAAGTCCTTCATATCGAACCTGGCCAGAGATCCTCCCGAGGGCTTTGAGATCACCGTCGAGGCGACCCATCACGGCCCCACCGATTTGACCGTGCCATCCTTCTTCGCGGAGATCGGGAGCACCGAGGCGGAGTGGTCGAACCCCGATGCCGGGACGGCCGTGGCGAAGTCGATATTGAAGATCGAAGATCTCAACCCACCTGCCTTTCTCGGCTTCGGCGGCGGGCATTATGTAAATCGCCAGAACCGGCTTCTCATCGAGACGAAGATCGCCTTCGGACACCTTTTCTCCAACTACCAGGCCGAAGACCTCGATTTTGAGATGATAGAGCAGGCGGCCCGCAAGTCCGGAGCCGCCGGGGCCTACCTCGACCGAAAGTCCCTCCGCTCGGCCGAGAAGAGGAAGATCTCTGAGGCCCTGGCCGAGATCGGGATCGAGATGATGAACGAGAGGGAGATCAGAGAGCGTTACCCTCTCGATCTCTGATCGCTTAACTCTCCAATCGCCGGAAAGCTTTACAGGAATCCGGGGGCAGAGGAGAATAACGACCATCTCCGGTAGCCCATGGACCTCTTCAGCCTTCCCACCGCCAGGTCCAAGGCCGCCTCCCTCGGAAGCTTTCCGTCGTCCTGGACAGCATCCAGGACCTCTTTTGTGTTTTTGCGGATCTTCTCCTCGATGGCATCGAAGGTCTCCTTTCGGGAGGCGCCCCGGTACTCGTTGGCCGCGCAAATCACGCCGCCGGCGTTGGCTATGAAGTCAGGGACCGAGAGGATCCCCCTCTCGGAAAGGACCTTCTCCGCCCCAGCGGTTATGGGGATGTTGGCGCCCTGGACCACAAGCTTCGTCTTCAGCCTGTTCACGTTCCCCTCATCTATCACGTCGGGCCGGGCCGCTGGGATCCAGATATCACACTCCACGTCGATGATCGCCTCCCGGTCCAGATTCGTTCCTCCCGGATAATCCACCACGCTCTTTCCCGCTCCCTTCAGATCGATCAGGGCACCGACGTCAAGCCCTTCGGGATCGGAGACGGCTCCGCAGGAATCGGCCGCACCGACCAGGACCGCTCCCCTCTCCGATAGGAAGCGGGCCGAATGCCTCCCGACGGCCCCAAACCCCTGGACCGCCACCCTCGCCCCCTCCAGATCGAAGTCGAGGTATTCGAGGGCCACCTCCGTCGAATGGAGGACGCCCCACCCCGTGGCCCCGATCTCGTCGAGGGGTATCCCCCCAACCTCGCAAGGCAAGCCCACAGATCTGCCTATCTCGTCTCTGACCCAGGCCATACACTCCTCGTCGGTCCCCATGTCCGGACCGAAGATGTATTCTTCGACGTTCCGGAGGGCAGAGGCCATCGCCCTGATCTTCATCTCCTTCTCCCTCTTCGGCATCTTCGGGTCACCGAATATCACTGACTTGCCGCCGCCGTGGGGAAGGTCCGCGGCCGCGTTCTTGAGGGTCATGGCCCGGGCGAGCCTTATGCATTCCTGGCAGCTGACGTCGGTCGCCATCCTGAGGCCGCCTATCGATGGCCCCCGGGCCACGTTGTCCACCACCAGAACGCCCCTGAGCCCTGCCGACGGTTCGTAGACGTGGATGATCTTCGTCGGTCCAAGTTCGTCTGCAAAATCGAAAAGGTCTCTCATCCTCTCTACCCCAGACGATTTATTTAGCGCCACCCCATGAAATAATCTCCCATAATCGACCACCGCTTTCGCATCAGAAGGAACTATCGATGGCGGATCTTCTCGAAGTGATCCCATTTCATGATCTCATAATTCTAAGGATGGTTTGAAGCAACTCAAGTTTGCTTGATCCCCGATCAATCTTTTCTAATAATAAGCAAATGTTATATACCCGAATATCTCTCTTGGGTGCGTCTGAACCATGGCATGCCATCTTATAGGCTGGATTGATGGTCAAAGGCTGCACAACAACTATGGAGGAAAATTGTTTATGATGGCCGCAGTGCTGGAGGCTCCCGGAAAGATGGCCCTCCGGGAGGTGGAGGATCCAATCTGTCCTGACGGGGGCATGATATTGAAGGTAGAGGCCTGCTCGATATGCAGCACCGACGTCAAGATGATGAGGCGGGGGCAGAGGGATCTGGTCTACCCCCGGATCCTTGGCCACGAGATCTCCGGCGTCGTCTTCGAGAGTGGCGGCTTCGGCCCCGAGGTGGGTGAGAGGGTCCAGGTCTTTCCGGGAATCTTCTGCGGAAGCTGCCCCGCCTGCAGGCGGGGGAGAGAAAACATGTGCGAGGGGGTCCGGATCCTCGGCTTCAACCTCGACGGCGGGTTTGCAGAATATCTCCTAGTGCCGAGGGGTTCGGTCAGAAAAGGTGGCGTCTTCCCCATACCCGACGGGGTGAGGTTCGAGGAGGCGGCTCTTGCAGAGCCCCTGGCCTGCTCCATCAACGCCCAGGAGCGGGTTGGGGTCTGTGAGGGCGACTCGGTCCTGATCTATGGGGCGGGGCCTGCGGGGATCCTTCATGCCATGCTGGCCCGTGAGAGGGGCGCCTCGATGGTGGCGATGGTCGAACCTCTCGAAAACCGGGTCGATCTGGCTCGATCCTCGAGGGCGGACTTGGTCATCTCCTCCGGAGGAGAGGACCTTTCGGAGCAGGCCGACGAGGCGACGGCTGGGAGGGGCTTTGACGTCATAATCCTGGCCAGCCGGGACGTCGCCGTCGACGACGACCTCCTCGCTCTCCTCGCCTCTCGGGGTCGGGTCTCCCTCTTCTCGGGCCGTCCTCCGAACCTGGCCGCGCCGAGGCTGGACCTGAACATCCTCCACTACCGGGAGAACCTCATCGTCGGCTCCTACGGCTGCACCCCCGCCCAGAACGGGTTGGCTCTGGATCTGATCTCCTCCGGGTCAATTGACGTCGGCCGGCTGATCACCGAGAGGGTCTCCCTCGGCGAGATATCGATGGGCTTTGAACACGCCGAGAGGCGCGAGGGGCTGAAGGCCGTGGTGACGGATTTTGGCAGGTGATATCTTTTGGAAGATGCGATGGCAGATTTTGGATCGAAGCTGAACCGGCTCATCGCCGGAGGGAGCCTCACGCGGGAGGAGGCGAGGGAGATGTTCTCCGCCGTGCTATCAAACGAGCAGACCGACGCTCATCAGGGGGCGTTTCTTGCGGCCATCACCGCCAAGGGTCCGACCCCCGACGAGATCGCTGGAGGCTGGGAGGCGATATACGAGCTTGATACCGTCAAAGTCTCTCCAGAGGTCTCTGGCGACCTCTTCGAGAACTGCGGCACGGGGATGGACGCCGTCGATACCTTCAACATCAGCACCGCCGCCTCCATCGTCGCCGCCGCTGGCGGCGTTCCCATGGCAAAGCACGGGGCGAGGGCGATAACCTCCCGGTGCGGGACCGTCGACATCCTGGAGGTGCTGGGAGTGGAAGTGGAGGCCGACCCCCTGATCGTCAAAAGAAGCATTGAAAGGGCGGGGATTGGGATTTTCAACGGCATGAGCCCGTGGGTCCATCCGGTGGGCCTCGGGAGGATCCTATCAAAGATAAGGTTCGGGACGATCCTGAACATCGCCGGTTCTCTCGCAAACCCGGCGATGCCTAGGTGTGGGGTGAGGGGAGTTTACTCGAAGGATCTGGTGGTTCCCATCGCTGAGGCGATGAAAAATATCGGCTATTCGAGAGCGATGGTCGTCTTCGGCCTCGCCTCCGACGGCCAGCGGGGGATGGACGAGGTGTCGCCCTCGGGAAAGACCTTCGTCGCCGAAATTTTCGAAGATGGAAGGATAGAGACCTTTGAGCTGTCTCCTCAGGACTTCGGCGCGGAGCCGGTGGACGAGAGGCTCCTCCTCCCCCGGAAGGATATATTCCAGGAGGCGGTGGAGTTTCTCTGGGTCCTCTCTGGGGCGGAGAAAGGGCCAAAAGAGACGACGATCTCTATCAACGCCGCCCCCATCCTCATGATGGCGGGAAAGGCGGGGAGCCTCTCGGAGGGATTTTCGATATCAAGGGAGATCATCAGGTCCGGCAAGGCTCTGGAGAAGCTCGGCGGGTGGGTCTCTGCTCAAAACTCCGATCCTCTGGCCGGGGCCGAGAGGCTCGAGCTTCTCGTCGAGAGGGCGGCAAGCGTAAGCTGAGATCGAAAAGATCGGCGGCGCAGCTGGAAAAGGGCGGGGCTGGCCAAAATCCCCTCAACCTCCCCTTCTCTTTTCCTTCGGTCCGATCTCCAAAACCTTCGAGACCTTTGCGAGGTACCGCTCCATGTAGGCGTCGCAGACCTCCCACTCGACGTCGACCTCGATCTCGGCCATGATCTCCTGGAGCTGGACCTTCACCTGGTCCCATGTGTACTTGTTTTCGGATCTGCAAAGCTCCGTCAGGAGGCGGAGGGTGGGAACGAAGATCTTCTTGAACTCAGCCCGGATGAAGGCCATGAAGGGCTCGGATAAGTCCCTGTAGACGTAGGATCGGAGTTCCGCCAGAAGCTCGTACTGAGCCCGACAGGGGTCGTCGTAAGGGTCTTCGGATTCCCGTTCCCAGTGCTCGCCCAGCTTCTCGTACCCCTTTTTGATCATCTCGTCGACCCTGGCCCTCGCCTCCCCGTCGCCGATCTCGGCTGCGAGCTTGTACCCGGTGAGCCGGAGGCGGAGGAGCTGAACCATCCCCTCCTCAAAGGTGAGGTTCAGATGAAACCTGGACAGGTATTCGGCCATGTGAGATAGCCTCGTCTCTGGATCGAAGGTGACGGCCATCCGATCACTTCCCCTCAGCCCCTGAAGCTGGGCTCGCCAGCCTTCCCGATACTCCTGCGCCCGTCGATCTATCGAATATTCGTGACCCGTTCATATTCGGACTTTTATATCTTCAGAGTTTAAGACCTTTGGCCCTTAATGAAAACAAGACAGCTTTGATGTGTCCACCTCGTTTAGGGCATAAATTTATCCGAAGATCGATCGTAAGCCCTGAAAGTCAGGAGGATTTCGGAGAGATGGCGCAGGTTTTTTTGGAGATCATGAGGCCCGGAAACTGTCTGATGGCGGCCGTCGCCGCCCTCATCGGCTTTCTGGTGGCAGACAGCGGCCCCGAGCCCCTCACCGCATTCCTGGTGGCCCTGGCGGTCTTCGCGGTGACGGGGGCGGGAAACGCCGTCAACGACTACTTCGACCGCGAGATCGACGCCGTCAACAGGCCGGGCCGGCCGATACCGAGCGGCAGAATCAGCCCTGACCGGGCCCTAGCCTGGTCGATCGTCCTGTTCGGGGCCGGGTGTCTTGCGGCCCTCTTCATAAACCCCCTCGCTCTGGCCATAGCCATCTTCAACTCGGTCCTCCTCTACCTCTACGCCCGAAACCTCAAGGTCACGCCCTTTGCGGGAAACCTGGCGGTGGGGTACCTGACCGGCTCCACCTTCCTCTTCGGAGGGGCCGCTGGAGATGACGTCGAGATCACAGCCTTCCTCTTCCTTCTCGCGTCTCTCGCCACCCTGGCAAGAGAGATCGAAAAGGACATCGAGGACGTGGCGGGCGATCGGGCCAGCGGCGCGAAGACCCTGCCCATCGTCATCGGCGAGCGATGGTCGTTCCTCCTCGCCGCCGCCTTCGTCCTCGCGGCCATCGTCCTAAGCTATCTTGCGCCCCTGGGCAGGGCTTACATCGTCGCGGTCACCGTCGCCGACCTCCTCTTCCTCGTGGCTCTGGCGAGCATCATCAGGGGCGAGGCACCGAGGGCTCAGAAGATGCTGAAGATGGGGATGGCGGCGGCCCTCGCAGCCTTCCTGGTGGCGGCGATCTCGGGGTTCGGGTATCTCTGATTTAGCGCCTTCTCCAGAACCGCCACCTACTCCTCGACCCCGAGCTGGTGCGACCCCGCCCGCCGCATCTCGGGCAGGTCTCTGTCCTCTCCAGGGGTTCTGTGCAGACCGCGCCCCGGACGACGATCGAGCCCTTTCCTTTGCAGACCTTGCAGATCTCCTCGTCGGAGATGTCGGCCACCACCCTGAAAACAAGTTCTCGCCGTCGGCTCAACTTATGCCGTCGTCCACCTCGACGTCCGGCGCCTGGCTAGAATGTACAGTATCGGCGCGAGGACGGCGTTTGCGACCATCGTCGGTATCCCCACCTTGAAGAGGGACGGAGTCGCAAACGCTCCCAGGGTCAGTCCTCCATCGAGGACGGCTCCGATGACGCCCGAGCTTCCCCTCGCCAGGTCCGGAAAGGTCAGGATGCCGTAGTAGCTCACGAGAACGAAGACCAGAAAGCTCGCCACCGTCGCCAGCAGGACCGCGACTGAGACCGAAGACGGTCGAAGCGCCCCACCCTCGCCCCTCATCCGATCGGCGAAAGGCTTGCAGGAGACAAGTCCCGCCCAGTGGGACGGTATGTTGGCCAGGGGGAAGGGCGAGGCCGTGGCGGTCATCAGAGCCACCCCGGTCACAAGGCCTGCGACGCTCGCCTCCAGGAAAGAGATCCGGAAGAGAAGCACTATCAGGCAGTAGACGGATATCGAGACCGCTGCCTGCAGCTCGCCTGTGATCGATTCCGTAAACCTCATGAGATAATGGACCATCCACGCGAGCAGAATGAGCCCGCCACAGAGAGCGATCTCTTTTGAGTTCATGTGAAGTCCGACCTTTCTTCTCAAAGTGCCCTCAAGCCCGCGACTCGTTCACCGATGGGCGAAGTAGGCGACGACCTCGTCATCCGAAACGGAGTCTATCCGGACAAAGCCGTACCTCTCGAACTGGACTACTTTGCCGAGGTCGTCCTTGATGCCCAATTCGCCGATGCCCGAGTCGACGCCGTCGGGGCGCATCACCCTCACGGGGATGCCGTTCGGAGGGGCCCAGTGGATGATCCGGAGCTTCATCTCCTTCGCCTGGTGAGGGTCGGTCCCGATGACCCGCGCCCGGAGGGGATTGAGGGCCGTGATTTCAATGTTGCAGAGGTCTTTAAGCCTCAGGCTTCCTCCGACCTTGAGATCCTTCAGGTCGTCAGACGAGACGAGGATCTTCGATCCAGCAGGGATCTCCCGAAATCCCAGGTTCAATGTCGGATGGAAGGGGGCTTTTGCGATCTCTGGCACCTCACCCTCGACCTCCATCGGTACCGGGTCCTTGACGAAGAAGCGCCTCTTCGCCTCCGGGTCGACGATCTTCCTGTTCTCTGCGTAGACCGAGTCCATGCTGATGCTGATGTCCGTCTCTCCGACCCCCAGGTCGATCATGAACTTTCGGAGTGCCTCGGCCCGGATGCCGCGACGCCTCAGGGCCCTGACCGTCGGCATCCGCGCGTCGTCCCAGCCAACGTACTCCCCGGCCTCCAGAGCCCGCCGTAGGGCGCTGGTGCTGAAGGAGCCGAACTGGTGGATCTTGATCCTCCCCCAGTGGATCGTCGTCGGGTACTCCCAGCCCATGTGCCCGTAGAGGTACCTCTGCCTCCTCTCGCTGTCCATCAGGTCCTTTCCGCGGATGATGTGGGTGACGCCGAGGAGGTGGTCCTCGACCCCGGACTCGAAGTCGAGGAGAGGCCAGACCCTGTACTTCTCGCCGACTCGCGGGTGGTCGGCGGTCACGATCCGAAAGGCCGCCCAGTCCCTGAGGGCAGGGTCCTTGTGGGCGATCTCGGTCTTGACCCTGAGGACCGCGTCTCCCGGCCCTAGGCCGCCGTTCATCATCTCCATCCAGAGGGCCATGTTCTCCTCGGGGCTCTGGTCCCGGTGGGGGCAGGGTTTGGCAGCGTCCTTCAGAGCCTTGAAAGACGCCTGATCGCACCGGCAGACATAAGCTCCGCCCCTCCTGATCAGCTCTCTAGCGATCTCGTAATATTTGGGGAGGCGGTCGCTGGCGATCACCACCTCGTCAGGGACAGCCCCCAGCCATTCCGAGTCCTCCAGGTACCAGCCATAGGCCTCCAGCATCGGCCTCTTGTTGACGGGGTCGGTGTCGTCGAAGCGGAGGAAGAACTTCCCGCCGTACCTCTTGACGTACTCGGAGTTGATGATGATCCCCCGGGCGGACCCGATGGTGGGCGGTCCGTTGGGGTTTGGGGCGAACCTCATGACGACGCCCCCCTCGGCCCCCTCAAGGGCCGGAAGCCCCTTGTCCGGTTCCTTCTTTTCGCCAAGCTCCGCCAAAAGCTCCGGCGCGATCTCCGCGAGCCTCTTCACCCACTCCTCGGGGCTGGTCCTCGCCACCTCCGAGAGGACCGAGGCGACGAGGGGCGATACCTCCTTCGCCCTCGCCCGAAGCTCCGGGTGCTCGCCCATCAGCTTTCCCATCACCGCGCCGACCTGGGGCGCGGCCCTGTACTTCACCGCGTTCTGAAGGGCGTACTTCTCTATGATCTCCCTGATATCGTCGGCCATGCAAGCTCCATCTCCTGACAGAAGAGATCTTAAAGCTTCTCCAGCCCGTCCTGGATGATCTGAGCATGGTCGAAGGCGAGGAGCGGAAGCTTCTCCGGGTCGAAGACCTCTGCGGACCCGGCGTCCGACCCGGCGGCGAGCTCCCCCCTCCCCTCGGCGAGGTAAGAGACCGAGACGACGTGCCCCCGCGGGTCTCGATCGGGCTTCGAGTAGACCCCCACCAGCTTAAGGAGGGTGATATCAAGGCCCGTCTCCTCCTTCGCCTCCCTTTTGGCCGCATCCTCGACGGTCTCTCCGACCTCCACAAACCCCCCGGGAAGGGCGTAAAACCCCTGGTAGGGCGAGTTCGTTCTTCTTATCAGCACGATCCCCCCATCGAAGAGGATGAGGGCGTCAGCAGCCAGCATCGGAGTCTTCATGCAAGCCACAACGTTTATATAGACTTAAAGGCAGTGGCCTACCGAAAGGCTTATATTCGACAAATGACGTTGGTCGGATTGGCAAAAGTCGATGGACTTAGTCTCCCTCCTTTACCCTACATCCAATATCGACTTTTGCGCTCTTCTTTTCATTCTATTGTCTGACCAATGCGTTTTCAATACGTTCGTTCCGCACCTCAGATATACTTTGGAGGCCCAGATCTCGCCATGGCCTTCTGCGTAATTAAGATTGGCGGAAGTCTCATTGGGGTATCAAGAGATATCGTGAAGGGCCTTGTGGACTTATCGAGGAAAGGGGACGCTTTTCTCGTGGTTCCCGGCGGCGGCCCCATGGCCGACCTGGTGAGAGACCTCCACCGGAGATACCATCTGTCGGAGGAGACGGCCCACTGGATGGCGGTCTTGGCGATGGAGGAGTACGCCCATTTTCTGGCGGACGGCACTGGCGCCTCCCTGACCGACGATATCTCAAGGCCCAACTCTGGGGTACAAATCCTCCTACCCTACCAACCCCTGAGAGAGGACGACGGGGGGCTTGAGCACACATGGGACTACACCTCCGACTCCGTGGCGGTCCTCGTGGCCGCGAGGCTCTCGGCCGATCTCGTCAAAGCGACGGACGTCGAGGGCGTGATCCTGGAGGGCGGGGTAGCGGGCGAGATCCCGGCAGAGTCCCTCATAGGAAAGAAGACCTGCATCGACCAGGGCGCCCTTCGGATCCTGAGGAGGTCGGGGAAGAGCTGCCTCGTCCTCGACGGAAGGGACCCGAGCCGCTTCATCGCGAACCTGAGGGCGCGGGAAGGCGGAACCCTTATAAGAGGGTGATGTGTTGGTCGGAGCGGTCCTGACGTAAGGGAAAGTTTATACCCTGGGATCGATCAAAGCACGTAGAGAGAGTAACATGACGGAAAAATCAGAAAGATGCATGTCATGCGGAGTAACGCTGATCGGGCCGGGTGGCGCCAGGTTCCCCTGCCCCAACTGTGGGGAGATTGTTATAAGGTGCAACAAGTGCAGAAAGCAGAGCAACCCCTATACGTGCCCCAGCTGCGGGTTCTTGGGACCCTGAGGTGATCGCATGGGAGAAGTTGCCGCTAAGCTGAAGATAATGCCCGAGGGCGCCGACGTTGACATGGAGAAGATGAAGGAGGACATTAAGTCCGTCCTTCCGGAAGGAGCGAGGCTTCACGGTTTCGCAGAAGAGCCGATAGCCTTCGGCCTGAAGGCGCTTATGGTGGCCGTGATCCTGGCGGAGGGCGTCACCGGGACTGAGGGGCTGGAGGCCGCCGTCGCAGGGGTGGCGGGAGTCCAGTCGGTAGAGGTTGAAGAGGTAGGACTCCTCTGAAGGCCTCTTCTCACCGTTTAACTGCGGGCTCGTAGATCAGGGGTAGATCGCTACCTTCGCAAGGTAGAGGCCGCGGGTTCGAATCCCGCCGAGTCCATTAAAGCCGATTTTCAAGTTTTCAAGGCTAATTCCTTGGTTCTGAGAGGTCCTTTTCTTGATCTCTCTTTTACCCCTCTTATCTCCTCGGCCGTCACGCCGATGCAGTGCCGGGCGTACCCGTCCTCTGGGCTGAGGGCTGCCGCCCGCTCGAAAGAGGCGAGGGCGTCTTTCCATCTCTCCAGCCTCCAGAAGAGAAAGCCCCGGTGCATCCAGATCTGGTGGTCGGAGGGAGCGATCTCGATCGCCCGGTCGAGGGAGGCGATCGCCTCCATGTACCTTCCCATCATCCCGAGGACGAGGGCAGACCTCTTCTCCGCCGAGTTTCCGGGATCGATCCTGGCGGCCTTACGATAGAGCCTCAGGGCGGGATCGAGCCTGCCCTCTTTCAGATGGTTATCACCTTCAGAGATCAGCTCCTGGAGGTCGGGCGAAGACCTCTTCCGAAGGACGGACGAAGAAGAGGCGTTAAGGGACGAAAAAAAGCGGAGAAGGCCGGAGCCGGTGACGATCATATCTAAAATCAGGGCTTCAGTCTCTTGATCTCCAGATACCTCACCTCGCCGTCGTCCGCGTAAGCGAAGAGCATCTGTTTTCTGACGCTGTGGGCGAGCCTGACGGCCCGGGAGACGACGGGGAGGTGGAATACGTAGTCTTCGGGGACGGAGTGGACCAGGTACTCGGAGTGGGGCACCTTATTTGACCCCTCCACCTTCTTGTAGACCCGGAAGTGGCTTCCGAACTTGAACCCCGTCTTGACCACCAAGTTTCGGTCCCGGAGGTCCCTGTAGACCCGGCGCTTCATATCGAAGTCCTCCTCGATGAGCCTCGCCCGCCGTTCGAACTCCTCAACTGTCAATGGGTTGCCGGACCGGTCCACGACGTCGATCACACCCTTATCGAGGAGGTAGGCCGACTCCACCAGGGAGAGCTGGAGCCTCCCGCCCCCGGGCTTTCCATAGAACCCCTCCTCATGAAGAAGCTCCGATGCTTCCGTGTCCCAGAGCATCACCCTGTCCTCCAAGAGGGTGGCGGTGCCGCCATGAGCCTCGATCTTCATATCGCCCGAAAGGCCCCTCTCCCTCGCCTCGTAGAAGGTTATGTCGCTCTCCTCATCGACGACCGCCAGCATCAGCCTCTTTCTCATCTGCCTTGCGACCTTCGTCGGCTCCACCAGCTCTTTGAGGGATAGAGGGTGCCTCTCGGAGATCACCTGGACGTAGAACTCGGCCGGGGTCTTGCCGGGCCTTCCGCCCCGGGGGTAGACCCGAAAGTCGGTGACACCCGGCTGGACGTAGTATCCCCTCTCCCGGAGGTCCTTGTAGACGACGTATTTGAACTCGAAGCCCGTCTCCCTCGCCGTCGCCGTCTCGAAGAGGGATCGGAAGTCGAGCTCATTCCCATCGAGGCGGACAGCTATCCTACCCCGGTCCAGGAGGTAAGCCGCCTCGACGAGGGTGAGCTCCAGGCCCCCTGCGACGGGCCTTCCGAAGCTCCCCTGCTCGTAAAGCTCCTCGGTCGCCTCCTTTCCGAGGAGGACCTTCTCACCGGATAGGTCGCCCACCATCGGCTCTTCGGACATAGAAATTGGGGAGCTCAGGTGGAGAGGCTGTCCGGCCAGACGCCGTGGACGCAAGTGAGGGCTCCGTCTACGGTGCTGTGGACCTTCTCAGCCGAGTAGCCCGCGCTGAGGAGATAGGACTCGACGTGGTTGGGGACGGCGATGGACATCTGCTCGACCATCATCGCCACTTGGAGGATGGTGTAGTCGCCGAGCTTGACGGGGATTATCGAGTCGGATACGAGAAGCTCGAAGATCTCGGGGCTGATCGGCCGCTCGAAGCCGGATAGGAAGGCCTCCATGATCTCGCTCGTCCACTCGTGCTTTCGTCCGCCCTCGTCCTGGTAGGGCACCACGACGACCTCCCTCGTCTTCGCCAGGCTCTCGACCAGGTCCTCGGGGGTCACGTCCCCATCGAAGACTAGGTCTAGGAAGCTGGTGTGGGGCACCGTCGTCGGGATCTTGCTCGCCCTGATGCTGTAGGTCACCTCCTCGAAGACGGTCCCGGCATCGGTTCCCTGGTGGCCCACGCCCTTACCGATGGAGACGGCAGAGGGTGAGGCTCTCACGACGGTGTGGGGGTCGCCGTGCCTTCTGTCGATGTTGCCGAGGATCATCTTGAGGCCGAGGGGCCTAGCCGCCAAAGACGTCCTGCATATCCCGGTGGTGTTGCAGCTGGTGCACTGGACGAGCTTCGGCTTCGCCTTGAGGAATGCCTCGTAGTTCTCAAGGCCGAAGAAGAACTCCCGCTCGAAGTCGGCCTTCAGGGAGTCGGATATCTCGAAGCCCTTCTCCTTCAGGGCCGCCATAATCTTGTTTCTGTGGGCTCCGCCCATCAGGGAGACGGTGCAGTCGGCGGCGAGCCCTGCCTCGACGTATGGCGCCTCCTGATCTCCCGGAGTTCCTACCATGACGAAGTCGGAGTCCTCGAAGAAGTCGTTGCTTCCGCCCTGGATCGAGAAGCCAGCGCCCTCCCACTTGGCCTTGTCTGCATCGTCCGAGACGTAAGCTTTGACGTCGCAGATCCTGACGAGCTTGCTCAGGATGCTCTTCGCCCTGCCGTGGGGCTGGCGCAAGAGGACGTTCAGGTCGCCCCCGATCCCCGCGGCCTTCTTGACAGCGTCCAGGGCGAGAACTGTTCTCTTATTTTCCGTTCCGTCAAATCCAACGAAGCCAGCATTAGATTTCAGTATGATTCCTCCTTGCGAGATGAAAGAAGTGTGCCGTTATTAACCTTTCCTGTTAAAATCACTTATCCGAGTTTTCGAAGGTCTCCAGGATCCAGCTCGTCACCAATCCCGCGTTCTCTTCCGGGCCGAGCCTCTCGGCGTCCACCACCACACCCGGATCGGTCGGCTCCTCGTAGGCGACGTTGACCCCCGGGACGTTCGCCTCCTCCTCGCCGGCCTTCGCGTAGATCCCCTTGGGGGAGTAGACCGCCTTTCGGCCCCGCTCGCGCTCGATGCAGGCCGCAAGGGACGCCTTGACGTAAACCTCCGCGAAGTTGGGTATGAGTTTTCTTGCAAGATCCCGATACCTCCGCCGGTTGGCGGTGGCGTCCACGATGACGTTCGTTCCCGCCTCGGAGAGAAGCTTCGCCATGTAGGCGAGGCTCGCGTAGACCACCTCCCTCTCCTGGTCGGTGTAGGTCGGCTCGGGGGTTATGACCCGGCGGATCTCGTCAAGCTCCAGAACCTTGACTTTGATCCCTCGCTCTTCGAGCCTCGCCTTCACTCCTTTGGCGATGGTGGTCTTTCCGCAACCGGGAAGCCCCGTGAACCAGACAACCCAAGACATGAGAGGAGAAACGCCCTCTGCCGAATAAATATCATTCCCCTCGGCGAGTTTCAACTAGTTTATCAGGACGATCCCATTTCAGGGATGATGTCGGAGGTTTCAGACTTTAATATCGGCTTTCGCCCCCCAGGGTACTTCGAAGAAAATATTCAATCGAACAAAAGATTAATATAAGTGTTCTTGATATATAGAGATGCAACGGGGCATATCATCCTCTGCATAGGGATAATGTGAGGTATAAAATATGACCAATAAAAGAAACTTCGCGTTGAGAGACGCTGAGGGGAACGAAATAGGCGTTTTCACGGGAAAACAGCCGAGACAGGCGGCTTTGAAGGCCGCAAACCGGGGATACACCGACATCAGGTTGAGGGAGAGGGGGACAAAGAAGGTTCACATCTTCGAAGGGGAGCGGAAACTGGTGATTAAGCCGTCCAACGCCCCCGACTGGATGCCAAAGGAGATCTGGAAGCCGAACGTCAAGAAGATAGGGATAGAGAAGCTGGACCAGATCTGAATATCTCGTTTCCGGACCTTTTTTTCGGTGGAGCATCGGCAGGCTGCTGGACCGCCTGCCGCGTCTTCTCCCCCAGGTTACATTCTTCCTTGCAGGATCACGCGTCCACGCTGAGGAGGATCCTGATCTCTTCGCCCTGGTAGTCGACGGTTGTCCAGAAGACCTCCCTCGCCCTCCCGGATATTTCGTAGCTGCCCTTGCCCGACCTCTCAGTCTTCACCCTTTCAGCCACCGCCAAAAGGTCCGAAAACGGCTGGAAGAGGGGGTCGGTGAAGGTGTTTCTGCCGATCTGCTCGGCGTCGGAGTCGTAGATGATCGTCCCGTCGGGCATCATGGCCCAGATCTCAGCGCGTCCGCCGGGCTGGTAGGGCGCGAGAGCTGTGCCGAAGAGCTCCGTCGAGTTGACGAGGGCCGTCACCGCCCCGATCAACCTTCCCTCACCATCGAAGATCGGAGAGGCGAAGTCCATGGCGTAAAACCCCTCGACGCTCATTATGTAGGCGAGGCCCACAGGCCGCCCGGTGGAGAGGAGCCGCTCGATATGCTCCTGATCCTTTATGCTGGTGCCCCTGACCTCCTGGTACTCCTCCGGAACGACTTCCACGATGGTTCCGTTGAGGTCGACGGTTATGCAGTCCACCACCCAAGGCCCTATCCCGACTAGGTCGTCGAGAACCGTCCGCGCCTCTTGGCCCTCGATCCCCGTCCCGGAGAGGGCGAGGCTCGCATCGAGGAGGGACCGGTCGATCTCTGCAAGGTTTGCGCTGACGGAGTCGGTCGCCTGGACGAAGCTCCACATCAGATCCCAGTCAGTATTGGGCTCACTCGACATCGCGTCCTCTGCAAAGGCGGCGGGGACGAGGAATGTGGTCAGGGCCACGGTTGCCACCATCAAGGCGAAGAGTTTTGGCATATTTCTCGATCGTATCATAGTTTTTAGCGTCTTTCTCGATAGCCTCATAGCACCACCAACGTCTCTGATGAAACAGTGGATGTTTCTCTTTCTGAGAATTTATTCCTTGCCGCCGACCGCAGCTGCAATCTGAGGCCGACGATATATATAGGGCAAAAACTGGCAAGACGGGATCAAAAAAGCGGAGAAACAACTAACACAGAACAAACTGGAACACCTGGAATCGACGAAAAAAATAAAAATAGAAGAAAAAAAGATGTTCAGCCGAAGAGGGCGCCGAGACCCTCGATCCCGCTCTCTTCAGCTTCTTCCTTCTCTTCCTCGGCCTCCTCTGCGGCGGGAGCTGCTGCTGCCGCTGCGGGAGCTGCCGCTGCCGGAGCGGCTGCGACGGCCACGCTGGGCGCCTTAGAGAGAACGTCCTCGATGTCCACGCCCTCGAGGGCGGAGACGAGCGCCTTAATCCTGACCTCGTCGGGGGCGACGCCTGCGGCGCTGAGTATGGTCTTTATGCCCTCCTCGGACACATCTTTACCTGAGCTGTGAAGCAGTAATGCTGCGTATACGTATTCCATCTTAATCCACCTCTTGATCTCGATCAGCCAAACAGGGCGGAGAGTCCGCCAAGTCCAGCCTCTTCATCCTCTTCTTTCTCGGCCTCTTCGGCCTTCTCTTCAGTCTTCTCCGCCGGGACGGAAGCTGCCGGCGCCTCCGCCGGGCCACCTTCGACCAGGTTGGTCAGCAGTGACGCATCCGCAGCCGCCCTTGCGAGCAGCGCCTCCATCATGCTGGGGACGGGGATCGCGCACTCCAGGACCAGGTTTCTGGCCTTCGAGGCCACCCTCTGTAGAAGGGGTCTGATGGTGGTCGGCGTGGCGTAGCCTATCTCCAGTGCGAGGCCCAGCGCCTGCCCGGATGCGGTGCTCATCTGAGACAGAATGGCTTCTGTGTCGATGGTGAGATCCTCGGGCCTGAAGACGAGACCGCCCTCGTAAACGGCCAAAAGCTCAAGCCCCACCTTCCTTGGGAAGATCTCCATTGTCGCCAGCACTTCAGCCAGCTGGGCTGATACCGTCTCGCCCTCCTCGGCCACCACCTTCGTCTCGTTGATGATCACTTTGCCGCTCTTTATGGCGGCAGGAATTCCGGCGCTCTGGAGCTTGCCCACCATGGGGCCCGGAGAGAACGATGTCTCACCCTTCTCGATGACTATATCGGCAGGGGCCTTCCCGCCAGCCTTGATCGGCATCGGCTGCTTTTTCTCCTCAAGCATCTTGTAGAGCTTGAAGGGGTTTACGTCGGTGAATATGAAAGCTGTCTGGGCTTCGATCGAGTCTGCCAGAGGCGAGACGTCATCGGAGCACTTCTCTATCGCCCGGCGGGCGATGTTGTTTCTGACCATCTTGATGGAGGCCACATCCCTCAGCACCGCTCTCAGGTCCTGGAGCTGCTTTGCGGGGATGTCTGTCAAGCCCACCAGCCCGACGACGGGTGACTCGCCTATCCTCTCGACCAGATCCTCTACCTCTCTGATCTTCCATTCTGGGACGTGCTCTGTACGGCGTACCTGGACGGACATCTCAAATCACCTTTACCGCAGGGCCCATGGTGGTCTTCACGTAGACGGACTTCAGGTTCTGTTTGCCGTCCTTGAGGGTCTGCTCCAGCTTGGTCGTGACGGCCTCTACGTTCTCTGCGATCTGCTGGACGTCCATATCTTTGGAGCCGACGGCCATGTGGAAGGTGAGCCGGTCCCGAGACCTCAACCTCACCAGATTTCTCTGCCTGTTGATTATGGGCGTGATGTCCACGTTCGGAGGCAGAGGCATGGGCATCTTACCCCTCTTTCCCAGGATGGGGCCCAGCTTCTTACCGATCGTCGGCATGAGGCTCGTCTCGGCGATGAAGTAGGTGTACTCGTCGGCGATCTTCCTTGCTCGCTTCTTGTCATCGCCCAGCTCATTGAGTTCGTCTGGAGATATCACCAGATCTGCCTCTGCACGCTGAGCAAGAAGGGCAGTCTCACCGCTCGCGAATACCGCGATCTTTGCAGACCTGCCTCGGCCGTGGGGCAGAATTATCTCCTCATCCACCCTGTTGGTCGGAAGGCTCATGTCGATATTGTGCAAGTTAATCGCCAGATCGACGCTCTCGTTGAACCTCCTCTCAGGGGCCTCCGAGATCGCCTTCCTGACGGCGTCTTCTATCGTCTTGTTCATCTCAATCCTCCGTAGTCCAACGACTTGCGGTCTACTACGGCGTCTCAAAAAGAGAGTCCAAATTCCGTCTGTAATCCTCTATAATAAGTTTTCGTCTATGCGAGGAGTTCATCGAACCTTCCCTCATCGACCGCCGCCTGGGCCTCCTTTCGGGGCATCCCTTCCACGGTGATCCCCATGGTACCGCAGGTCCCTATGACCTCTTTGGCAGCGCTCTTAAGGGAGACGGAAAGTAAGTTCTTTCTTTTGATTCCCGCAACCTTGACCACTTGATCCATGGTCAAATTCCCAACGATCTCGAGGGCGTTGCCGGATCCCTTCTCCAGCCCCACCTCTTTGAGGACCAGCGCCGAGGTTGGGGGAGTTCCCACATCCACCTGGTACTCAGTCCTGCTCTTCACCGTGACCTTGACCGGAACCTGCATCCCGTTCAAGTCTGCGGTCGCCTCGTTGATCTTCTTTACCACATCTGCAACGTTAACGCCTAGAGGTCCTAGTGCAGGGCCCAGCGGCGGTCCTGCGCTGGCCTTTCCACCGGGTACCAACACTTCAACAACATTGGCCAAGAAATTCACCTCTGAATCTCATCTTTGCTGAGCACGCGGACGTGGTCACCCCTCACAGTAATGGGGATGGGCACCATCGCCTCGAAGAGCTCTACCGTTATCTCCTCCTTGGCGACGTCTACCCTCTTGACCCTGGCCATCTCGCCCTTGAAAGGTCCCGAGATCAGCTCCACTATGGCACCTTCGTTGATGCCCACCACCGCGGGCTTCGGCGTCAGAAAATGCTCGACCTCGCCAAAGCTGGACGCTCCCTTAATCACCGAACGGGCGTGAGGTACCCCCTGGATCGCCTCTTCGACGATCTCCGGAGCCTTCGCCTCCACGAGGACGTAGCCCTTCAGGACGTCGGGGACCAGAAGCGCTGTTATGTCGTACTTCTCCTTCCGCGCCAGCTGGGCGATGAGGTTCGCCACTGACCGTTCCTGGTTTGCGGTGGTCTTCACTACGTATATGCTGGTCTCGGCCATTCTGACGGAAGACAGTCGAACCGGGTATAAATAGGTTTGCAGCAACCCCAGCTTCAGCCGACTCCTCGTTATCGAATCCGGGGCGATGGTCCCCAGGACGCCGGTCGTCCCCCGATACCAAGGACGCCTCAAGAGCGGCCGTAGTAACGACCTTGTACCGTGATCTTCCGGGCCTTTTTGAGATGACGGTCGGAAGCATCCTACCCCGAAACGTTCATATAGAAGTTTAAACACCTCGAAAACCACTCAGATCAACGGAGGAAGAAAAAAGATGGCAGGATTGGGGGGAACCCCTGTACTCATACTCAGAGAGGGCAGTCAGAGGACTGCCGGCCGCGAAGCGCAGAAGTCGAACATCATGGCCGCCAAGGCCGTGGCAACCGCCGTCAGGACTACTCTAGGCCCCAAGGGCATGGACAAGATGCTCGTCGACACCCTCGGCGACGTAGTCATAACAAACGACGGCGTCACCATCCTGAAGGAGATGGACATCGAGCACCCGGCAGCCAAGATGATGGTCGAGATCGCCAAGACCCAGGACGACGAGGTCGGCGACGGGACCACCACCGCCGTGGTTCTGGCCGGCGAGCTTCTGAAGAAGGCCGAAGAGCTGCTCGACCAGGAGATCCACCCCACCGTCATCGCCGCAGGATACAGGGCTGCGGCAGAGAAGGCCATGGGGATCATGAAGGATATGGCGATCAAGGTCTCTCCCGACGACGATGAGCTTTTGAAGAAGATCGCCATCACCGCCATGACCGGTAAGGGCTCCGGCGTCGCCAGAAGCGAGCTGGCGGATCTGACGGTGAAGGCCGTCAAGGCGATCGTCGACGATGACGGGACCGTGGACGTCGACAACATCACCGTAGAGAAGAAGGTCGGCGGCGGCATCACCGACTCCCAGCTCGTCTACGGCATGGTGATCGACAAAGAAAGGCTCCACCCCAACATGCCCAAGAAGGTCAAGGACGCCAAGATCGCCCTCCTGAACACGGCCATCGAGATCGAGAAGACCGAGGTCGACGCCAAGATCGAGATCACCTCTCCCGACCAGCTCCAGGCCTTCCTGGACCAGGAAGAGACGATGCTGAAGGACATGGTCAACAAGATCGTCAGCACCGGCGCCAACGTAGTATTCTGCCAGAAGGGGATCGACGACCTGGCCCAGCACTTCCTCGCCAAGGCAGGCGTCTACACCATCAGAAGGATCAAGAAGAGCGACATGGAGAAGCTGGCAAGAGCCACCGGCGGAAGGATCGTGACCAGCATCCACGACCTCGCCGAGAGCGAGCTTGGAAGGGCCGGCCTCGTCGAGGAGAAGAAGATCGCCGGCGACGACATGACCTTCGTCGTTGAGTGCGAGAACCCGAAGTCGGTATCCATCATCCTCAGGGGCGGGACCGAGCACGTCGTCGACGAGCTGGACAGAGCCATGGAGGACGCCCTCAGGGTCGTCGGCGTAGCCCTGGAAGACTCCCTTCTGATGCCCGGCGGCGGCGCTCCCGAGATCGAGCTGGCCCTGAGGCTGAGAGAGTACGCGGCCACCGTCGGCGGAAGAGAGCAGCTGGCCATCGAGGCCTTCGCCGAGGCCCTCGAGATCATACCCAAGACCCTGGCCGAGAACGCAGGCTTCGACCAGATCGACACCCTGGTGGCCCTTCGGAGCAGCCACGAGAAGGGCGTCAAGACCGCAGGCCTCGACATGGAGGTCGGCGAACCCGTAGACATGCAGGAGAAGGGAGTCGTAGAGCCGATGAGGGTCAAGACCCAGGCCATCAACTCCGCAGCCGAGTCCGCAGTCATGATCCTCAGGATCGATGACGTCATCGCCTCCAAGTCCGGCGGCGAGGGCGGCATGCCCGGTGGCATGCCCGGCGGAATGGGCGACATGGGAGAGGACTTCTGAGCCCATCTCCCAAACCGTCTCTTTTTCCTCTTTTTATAGAAAATATAAAATATAGAAAATTCTGATCTCAAAGCCCCTTTTAGGCTCTGGTCTCAGAGGCCGTCTCGATGGCTGGACGGTAGAACTTCTCGGTGTACTCCTTCACCATCCTCCGGGAGGTGAAGTTCGGTCCCGTGACCATAATCGCCTCTTTCATCACCTTCACCCAGCCCCGGGGCACGCCCTTGTCGTCCACCCTGTAGTAGAGGGGGATGACCTCCTTTTCCAGGATCTCGTAGAGGGCGTTGGCGTCCCGATCGTCCCTCAGATCGTCGCTTGCGACCTCCGACCCCTCGAAACCCCAGCCGTTTTTGCCGTTGTACCCCTCGACCCACCAGCCGTCAAAGACGCTGAGCTGGGGGACGCCGTTGAGGGACGCCTTCATGCCGCTGGTCCCCGAGGCCTCCATGGGAGGCCGGGGGTTGTTCACCCAGACGTCGACCCCGTGGACCAGGTACTGGGCCAGGTACTGGTCGTAGTCCTCGACGAAGGCGATCCTACCCTCGAAGCGCTTGTCGGCGGCGGCGTTGAAGACCTGCTGGAGGAGGAGCTTGGACTGCTGGTCGTCGGGATGGGCCTTACCGGCGAAGACTATCTGGACGGGCCGCTGGGGGTCGGTGAGGATGTTTCGGAGCCTTTCTGCGTCCCGGAGGAGGAGGGTCGCCCTCTTGTAGGAGGCGAACCTCCGGGCGAAGCCGAGGGTCAGGGCCTGAGGGTCCAGAAGGGTCCCGAAGGCCATTATCGTCCGGGAGTCGGACTCGGGGTCTCTCCACTTCAGCCTTGCCCGATCCTTTATCTTGTTTATGAGAGCCCTCTTCATCCTGCCGTGCTGCTTCCAGATCACCTCGTCGGGGATCTCGTCTATAAGCTCCCAGATGAAGGGGTTGTCGTGTTTTTCGAGCCAATCGCGGCCCAAATACTGGTTGAAGGTGATGTTGCCGAGCCTCCGGTCGATCCAGGTGGGGACGTGGATCCCGTTGGTGACGTAATCTATCGGGATCTCCTCTTCGGTTAGATCGGGCCAGAGGTGGCGCCACATCTGTACCGTCACCTCTTGATGCCTCTTGCTGACGCAGTTTCGATGCTCGCACATTCGCAGGGCGAAGGCGGTCATGTTGAAGCCGCTGGCGGGGTCTCGAGGATCGGTCCCGAGCCTGAAGAAGTCGTCGCGGCTCATCCCAAGGTTCCTGAGGTACGATCCGAAGTACTTCTCCATCAGCGAGAAGGAGAACTTGTCGTGGCCTGCGGGTACCGGGGTGTGGGTGGTGAAGACCGTAGTCTTTCTGACCTCCTCTTCAGCCTCTTCGAGGCTCATCCCCCTCTCGATCCGCTCTCGCATCCTCTCGAGGATGGCGAAGGCTGGATGCCCCTCGTTGAGGTGGACGACGGAGGGCTCGATCCCCAGGGCCTTCAATACCCTGACCCCGCCGATCCCCAGGACGATCTCCTGCCTCAGCCTCTGTTCGGAGTCGCCGGTGTAGAGCCGGTCCGATATGCTCCGGTTCCAGGGTTCGTTGGCGTCGACGGCGGTGTCCATCAGGTAGAGGTTGGTTCTGCCCACCTGGACCTTCCAGACCTCGACGTATATCTCCCCGTCGAGGAGCGGTATCTCTACCAGGAGGGGGTCGCCGTCCTCGTCCCGGAGCCTCCGGACCGGGGCGTTCTCCCTGTCCAGCCTCTCGCAGGCCCCGGCCTGCCAGCCGTCGGGGGTGACCCGCTGGAGGAGGTACCCCTCGGGGTACATGAAGCCGACACCCACGGAAGGAACCCCGAGATCGCTGCACTCCTTCAGGTAATCTCCGGCGAGAAAACCGAGCCCTCCGGCGTAGACGGGAAGAGCGTGGTGGAGGCCGTACTCGGCGGAGAAGTAGGCGATGGTCTTTTCTCGGGGGTCTGCGACGCTGGTGCAAAACCAGCCGCTGGTGGGGTCCATATCCCCATCAAACCTCGCCATCACCGCGTCGTAGTACCGGAGGAAACGAGGGTCCAGGGAGGCAAGCTTCATGACTCCATCGTCGAGCTCGTGCATCATCTTGACGGGGTTGTGGCCGTTTCGGCTCCAGGCCGCCCTGCCGCCCAGCATTATGAAGAGTTCTCTCCCCTCGGGGTGCCAGCTCCACCAGAGGTTGTAGGCGAGATCGCCGAGCTTTGCGATCCTCGGAGGCAAGTTCGGATATTTGTCTCTAGGTTTGTAGTGCATGATCTCTCCTTCCCATCACCGCTCTCGACGCTACCATGGGCCTAGGATGATTTTACCTTTTCCTTGAGGTGGAGGGAATGGGTTCGGCTGCCCGTCACAGGTAAGGTTCGCTCTCGCTCCTGGTCGCCAACGTTGTAGTAGACGGGGACTCCCTCTTCCTCCAGGATCAGATCTCGCCAGGCCTGCATCCTTGTCTGGAAGATCGGTAAAATTATTGCTGATTCGACTATTGATGTTTGTTCCGCAGCCCTATAGCATCTTGCATTTAAAATTGTTTTTAGGGCCATTTAAGGGAGAGGGCGCCTTGAGACTCTTTCCACCATTTAGAGGCCGTTCTGTCAGCTTTCGACCAAACCATCCTTCTGCTGTCCCTTCTCCCACCAGATCTTGACCCTGATCGAGGATGCGGACAGGAGAAAGCCCCCGTTCTCCTCCCTGAGAACCTGGGCCAGATGGTCCCTGACGATCGCCTCCTGCTCCGCTGTAGATATGTGGTACTGGTGGCGGAAGTGCTCCATCGCCTCTTCCATCGAGCTGAACCGCTGGGCGTGCTGGAGCCGGAAGGCCCTCATGTGGGGGTAGATCCCCATCTGGTATAGGACGTTGTAGAGAACATCGCTCTTGGGGCCGGGTTGGTATTCCTTGCCGTGAAGCTTTGGCCAGAGGTTTCGACAGTCTCGGTCCCAGTGGGTCTCTCCAGCGAAGTGGTAGAGGTAGATCCGTCCCTCGGCGGCCTCGATCATCTTCTCGATCGCCGCTCGAATGTCGGGCATCCCCAGGGAGAAGGAGGCGATCACCACGTCGTAAGGTGGGTCGAGGTCCTCGGCCACGTTCACGTACTCCCACCGCTTCTGGACGATGGAGATGTTATCCACCCCCTCCTCGGCCATCTTCTCCCGGAGGACGGAGAGCATACCCTCGGCCGGCTCCACGACGGTGACGCAGCTGACTCTCTTGGCGAAGGGGATCGCCAGGGTTCCGGGGCCGGCACCGATGTCCAGGACCCGGGACTCAGGGGTGATCTCCGTTCCCGCGATCGTCTCTTCGACGCGGCCCCTGTTCTCCTGGGAAGTATTCCAGAACTTCAGGGCGCTCTCTCTGCTCTCCCAGATTCTGGCGCAGTCTCGGGCGGTGCTCGCCTCTCTGCTCCTCCGCATCTGGTCTTTCCAAACATCGTTCCAGTTCATCTCGGTCATTGGGTTAATCGTGGTAATCACCTTGATATCCCGCCGCGAAACCGCCGCGCTACAGGCTGGGGCGGGCTGATCTAGTCTTGAGCTTTGAGCTTTCACTTCGGTTTGACCTCTGCATTTAAGAGGTTTGCTGTCATTCGTATGACTAACAGGTCTGATGATGAAAGAGAGGTACGCCAAAAGTCGTTTGTAAGCCGAATAATTGCGGTTTTGATCTAAAATATTATGTCATAGGCGGTATTAGTTACGGATTTCCGTATATAATTGGATGAAGAGGTTCTTGAGGGTCGGTCGCCTCAATACTCGAAAAGATGAAAAAAATGTTGGGGCTGCCCCGTTCTGATAGTTCTCGGGAGATCGACGAGATAGCTCTCCCTTCAGACTGACAGGCCCTCTCCGGAGCTCCGAGGCCAATAGGTCGAAAGATCGTCATGCTCCGGCCATGTCACAAGCACTCTGCAGATCTCAGGTTTGGGAAGTGCCTGGCGGCCCGAAAGTCGCTTCATCGAGATTGAGGCCGCTTTAGATCACTTCCCCCTCGATCTTGAAGGACACTCTCACCTTGGCTCTGTAGGCGACGATCTTTCCGCCCTCGAGCTTCACGTCCAGTTCCCTCACCTCGGCCACCCTTAGGTCTCTCAGGCTCTTGGAGGCCTTCTCGATGGCGACCTTAGCTGCATCTTCCCAGCTGTTGGGAGAGGACCCCACAAGCTCCACTATTTTATAGACGCTCTCCGGCATATGTTACTCCTCCAAAGAAAATACGATATCCTAATATCGAGGTCAAAGTTTATATAATTTGTTGATGTCCAGATCTGTTCAGGCCTGCTTTGAACCTGTATAGCGCGAAAAAAAATATGGATGATAGAATTTATCTGAATATTATTCGATATCTATCAGACCTTATTTTGATATCCAGTATAAAATAGCATGGCGAAAGTTTCGCAAGCCTCCTGATCTCTCCTCTCTTCAAGAGATCGTTTCCGATTAAAAAATCAGAAACAATCTCTCCTCCTGCTTGGAGTTTCTGACTTTTCTGGATCGATTATCATGGCCGAAGACTGGATCAGATAAATGAGACCATCGGTCCTCTCAGACATCGATGGTAAGAGAGAAGATGCGGCGAAAGGATCTAAAGAGATCAGGCCCATCAAGAGAACGAGAGTGAGAAGGTGACGATGGAGACGGAGAACCCGGGCTTTGAAGAGGAGCTGTCGGCCCTCGCCAGGATCTCGCAGAGGGCCGCAGAGTTGATCCTCCGCCAAAAGGAGGTGGTGGTGGCATCTCACGTCGACGCCGACGGCCTCACCTCTGCCGGGATAATCTCGGCGGCCTTGGACAGGGCGAACATCGACCGCGATACGTTATTTTTCAAGCAGCTTGACCTTCCGGCCCTGGAGACGATCGCCGACCTCGGGCCCGACCTCGTCATATTCACCGACCTTGGGAGCGGGATGCAGTCTGAGATCCTGGAGATGAATCTATCAGCGGTTGTGGCCGACCACCACCGACCCCAGGGCTCGGGGATCAATCTTCACATAAACCCCCACCTCGTCGGCCTTGACGGCGCGACAGATCTGTCCGGGAGCGGGTCCACCTTCCTCCTAGCACGGGCCATGGCCAAAGCCGCGGGCTCTGCCCATGGAAATGACGACCTCTCCGGCCTTGCCATCGTCGGAGCCGTCGGCGACCTCCAGGACATGGCGAGCGGCAGGCTCGTCGGCCTCAACCGTTGGGTTCTCAATATCGGCGTCGAGGCGGGAGCCCTATCCTTCGGCCGCGACCTGAAGCTCTTCGGAAAGCAGACGAGACCCGTCTTCAAGATGCTGGAGTTCTCCTCGGACCCTTACATCCCCGGCCTCTCGGGCGACGAGGACGGATGCATCACCTTCCTCAAAGAGCAGGGGATCAGGCTGAGGGGCGAGAGGTGGCGGCGCTGGATCGACATGAACGCCGAGGAGAAGGCGAAGATCGCCTCGGGGCTGGTGAGACGGGGCCTGCGGGCGGGCCTCTCCAACGCCCAGCTCGAAAGGCTCGTCGGCGAGGTCTACAACCTCCTGGCCGAGCAGGAGGGAACGGAGCTTCGGGACGCGAGCGAGTACTCGACCCTCCTGAACGCCACTGCCCGGTACGGCCACGCAGGTGTGGGCTTATCGGTCTGCCTCGGCGACCGGGGCCGGGCTCTGGAGGAGGCGAGGCTGCTTCTCAACGAGCACCGCCAGAATCTCGTCAACGGCCTGAAGCTGGTGAAGGACGAGGGGATAGTACCGCTCGCTCACCTCCAGTTCTTCGATGCCGGCGACCGGATCCTAGAGACGATCGTGGGAATCGTGGCGGGGATGAGCTTTCAGACCGCCGATCGGAGAAAGCCGATCCTGGCCTTCGCAAGGTCTGCGGACGGAAAACTGAAGGTCTCGGCCCGGGGGACTCAGGACCTGGTGAGGTCAGGGCTCAACCTGGCGGAGGCGATGTCGAAGGCCGCAGAGAAGGTGGGCGGGGTGGGCGGAGGCCACAACGTCGCCGCGGGGGCGACTATCCCTCCGGAGGCGAAGGAAGAGTTCTTGGAGCTGATGGACGCCATCGTCGGAACTCAGCTCAGATCTTAAAGAGGCGGCCAGCCTGGGAGCCTGTGGGCACGACCGGCCCTGTTTCCGGTCCGTATCGCCCCAGTCAGCTTCTCACTGCCAGATCTCACCTTCTATAGACAGCCGAAGAACCCGGTCTCGTTCATCCTGTTCTTCACCACCAGGATCTTCTCGTCTATGGCGAAGTTTCCGATGAACTCGTGGCTGACGTCGACCGTCACGTCTCTTATGTCTTTGGTCTCCTGGTCCAAGACGATGTACCCCATCCTGCCAGTGCCGTTGCTGAAGTTGGCCCCCAGGGCGATGTCAACCCAGTCGGGGTTGCTCTTGATGTAGATGTTCGATGATAGCCGGTCACAACTATCGAAATCTTTGTAGGCAGACATCGCCAGGTAGTAGTTCTTGAGGGTGGTGGTATCGCTGAACTTCTGGTCATAAGAAAAAAGGGACGCCTCGGGGTTGCTCTTGCTCCCAAGCTTCATAGGCTCGGGCCTCTCGAAGGCCAGGCTCGAGCCTGCAACCAGAAGAAAAGCCGCCAGGATTGCCACCAGCTTAGTCATGCAAGATCACCCATCGTTATTCAGCTATAATTCTTGCGAGATATCCCAGTGGAACTCGTCGCTCAGCTCTCCGGAGTATACGGTGGCTGCGGGCCCGTCCATATAGGCCCTATCGTCTTCGAAGGTTATCAGCAGAGGTCCGCCTCTCGTCTCTACGAAGACCTCGTCATCCACCATCCCCATCTTCCGGGCGACGGCAGCGCTGGCGACCGATCCCGTTCCGCAGGAAAGGGTCTCTCCTTCGACCCCTCTTTCGAAGGTCCTGACCTGAAAGGCATCGCCGATCCGGACGAAGTTGACGTTCGCACCCTCCGGGAATAGGGAGCTATGTCTGATGTGAGGCGCCACCTCTTCAATGGGGAGGTCCAAAAGGTCGTCAACGAAGATCACGGCATGGGGAACGCCGGTGTTCACCGCCGATACCTCAAACCCCTCCAAGGGCTCCATGAAAAACTCTCCCTCACCGAGGGCCGGAATCCCCGTCCTGTCGAAGCAGGGAACGCCCATATCCACCCTCGCCCAGAAGTCGCCGCCGATCTCCCTCACCTTCAGCGGAATGATCCCGGCCAGGGTCTCGACCTCGAAGCACTGGCCCACCATCCCAGAGTCCCATGCGTACTTGGCAAGGCAGCGAACGCCGTTTCCGCACATCTCGGCCTCCGAGCCGTCGGGCTGAAATAGGCGCATCCTCAGGTCGGCGTGATCCGAGGGAGAGAGGAAGAGGACGCCATCGCCGCCGATCCCAAAGTTGCGGTGGCAGCACTGCATCGCAAAAGAGCTCTTGAGGGGATCTGCCACCTTCACCCGGTATTGCTCGTCTATGAGGATGAAATCGTTGCCGTTGCCCTGGAGCTTGGTGAAGGCGAGCCCCCCGGAGCCGGACGGGCTCCCATCCAGCCTGATTTCGGTCATCTCTTTCAGCTTCATTTTATATACCATGGTTTGTTCTCTAACAACTCGGCTTTATGGTGGTGATCTTATTAAACCCATTCTACAGGTTGCCCTGGATCTGCTCGAGCTGGACCGAGCCGTCCAGATAGCTCTGGAGGCGGCCGACGGCGGTGCTGACTGGATAGAGGCCGGAACCCCCCTCATCAAGAGCGAGGGGATGGACGCCGTGCGCGAGCTTAAGAAGGCCCTGCCGGGCAAAAAGATCGTGGCGGACATGAAGACCGTGGACACGGGCGCCATGGAGGTGGAGATGGCGGCGAAGGCGGGAGCCAGCATCGTGGCGATGCTCGCCTCCTCCGACGATTCCACCATCACCGACGCCCTGAGGGCGGCGAGGAAGTACGGCGTCGAGATCATGGTCGACCTCCTCGGCACCCCCGACCCGGTGGCGAGATCTAGAGAGCTTGAGGCCCTCGGCGTCGATTTCGTCTGCGTCCACGTGGGGATCGACCAGCAGATGATGGGAAGAAGGGCGATCGACTTTCTGGACCAGATCCTCGGCCATGTCAAAATCCCGGTGGCCGTCGCCGGCGGGATCGATGCAGACTCGGCGGCCGAGGCGGTCGCCTCGGGAGCCTCCATCGTGATCGTAGGGGGGAGCGTGACTCGAAGCCCCGAAGTCACAAAGTCGGGGCTCAAGATCAGGGAAGCCATGGACAGCGCCCTCGAGGGGTATGAGAGAAAGGCGAAAATGAGCATGGACGAGGAGATGATCGAGATCTTCAGGGAGGTTTCCACCCCCAACATATCCGACGCCATGCACCGAAAAGGGGCGATGAGGGACGTCTTCCCCATAAACCCGGGCAAGAAGATCGTGGGGAAGGCGATAACCGTCCAGACCTTCGAGGGGGACTGGGCTAAGTCCGTCGAGGCGATCGATTTCGCGGGCCCTGAGAACGTCATTGTGATCTACAACGGCAGCAGGTACATATCTTGCTGGGGAGGGCTTGCCACCCAGAGCTGCAAGATGAAAGGGGTGGCGGGAGTCGTCATCGACGGCGCCGTGAGAGATCTCGACGAGGTCCGAGAGCTAGACTACCCGATCTTCGCCAGCTCCACCACTCCATGCGCCGGCGAGCCGAAGGGTATGGGAGAGATCAACGCCGAGATCACCTGCGGCGGCCTCTCGGTCAGGCCCGGCGACATCATCGTCGGCGACGACTCCGGCGTTGTCGTCATCCCGAGGGAGAGAGGGTACGAGATCGCCCGAAGGGCGAAAGAGGTCGAGAAGACCGAGAGCAGGCTCCGCGAAGAGATCAAGCGGGGCAAGACCCTCTCCGAGGTGGCAAACCTCAAGAAGTGGGAGAAGAAGTGACGATTACGTTCCCATCTCATGTTTATCCTGTTTATGAAGAAAATGAGATAAACGACAATCCGTAAATACGTTGAATGCGGTTGACGCGAAAGAGGACACTTGTATGGATCCAGAGACTTTCATCTCTAAATACGAACCCAGGAAGATGGTGGCGATCTCCCTCGCCGTGCTGGCGGTGGCGCTCTCCATCCTGGGCTTTACTTACATAAAGACGGGATCGCCCGTGAACCTGGGGGTCGAGTTCACGGGAGGCACCATAGTCACAGTTCCTGTCGTCGAATCGGAAGGAGAGATAGCAGCGAAGCTGGCGGGCTACCCGGTGCTGGACATAAGGGACGTGGGCCATCGGTACATGATTCAGATGGGGCCCATGGACGACGCCGAGTACAAGCAGCTCTCGACGATGATCGACGCCGAGTACCAGGACCCTGAGATCAAGTACATGGGGCCGGTCTACAGCACGCGGCTCCAGGAGCAGGCAAAGACGTGGATTCCGTTATCCTTCGTCTTCATGGCTGTGGTGGTCTTCCTGATATTCAGGACGCCCTTCGTCGCCCTAACTGTTATCTTGGCAGCCTTCTCCGACATCATGATCACCGCGGCCGCTATGAACATCACCGGGGTCAAGCTCTCCCTGGGGACCGTGGCCGCCCTCTTGATGCTGATAGGCTACTCCGTGGACAGCAACATCCTTCTCAACAACAGAGTTCTCAAGCGGAAGGGAAGGACCGAGGATAAGGTTCTGGGGGCCTTCAGAACCGGAATCGCCATGACCAGCACCACCTTCAGCGCCATCTTCGCGCTATTTCTCGTCTCGGCCTTCTCGTATCTCGTATCATCCTCCTTCACTCAGATCAACATCCTCTTCGACATATCCGTAGTGCTCATCTTCGGCCTTCTAGCAGGTCTCATGAACACCTGGGTCATGAACTCCAACGCCCTTCGATGGTACCTGGCCCGTCCGAAGAAGTCGGGAGCCCGGAGGCAGAAACGATGACAGAGATCACCAAAGATCCAAGAGTCTTGATATATTTCGCGGCGGTTTTTGCAGCGCTGGTAATCCTCGCTCCCATGCCGGGCGACGGCGGCCTTCATTCGAGGCTCAAGTACGGCCTGGACCTGGAGGGCGGATCCTGGCTCCAGCTGAAGCTTCAGGGAGCTATCATCCAGCCCCAGGTCGATCCGATAAATATCCTGGACAAGCAGTTCAGTGACGCTCTCGGAAGGCCCGTCGAGGTCGAATGGCGTCCGGAAAGCACCGACTACCAGATCACCGTCGATGGAAAGGCGTCCAAGACCCTCGTCGAGGATCTGGGCTATCCCCAAGCCATAGTCACCCCTAGAGGCAACGCCACCAAGATCTCCATAGAGGCGTCGCCGATCGGGGTGATCATGAACTATCTCGAGACCTCCCTCGAATCCGACGTCAAGTACCTGGGGTCAGACCCCCTATCCTTCGAGGTGAGATCGAACGTCACCAGAGAGTCCCTTGAGGCGATCCTGGCCCAGGTAGGCGGAACCCTCGCCCCGGGCGACGCCGGCTTCTCTGAGGGTGTGACCGAGGAGACGGTCGACGAGACGAAACAGGTCCTGGACAGGAAGCTGAACCGGCTCGGCCTTCAGGACATCAAGGTCAGGGTCGTTGACAACAAGTTCATCCTCATCGATCTCGCCGGCGTGAACGTCGCCGACGCCCAAGAGATCGTGGGCAAGCCCGGCGTCTTCGAGATCAGGATCCAGACCAAAGGCAACGAGTCGATGCACGTCCTCTACGGAGACGAGATCGTGGACGTATCCCTCCCCCAGGGCGATCAGTCCGGAAACTGGGGCGTCCCCTTCACCCTCTCGGAGGAGGGAGCTCTCGCCTTCCAGAAGGCGGCGATCGATACCGGAGCTACCAGAAACAGGATGGACCACGAAGTCTCGATGCACCTGGACAATGAGCTGATATTCTCGGCGCCTCTCGCACCGGACCTGGCGGCGAGCCTCGATGTAGCACCTTTGAGAAGCATGGTGGCCCAGGTCGGCGGCGACAGCCAGAGGGCCCACGAGCTCTACATCCACCTGAGAGAGGGTGCGCTGCCCGTGAACGTCGAGATCATCGGCTCCGGCCAGGTGACGGCGGCCCTCGGAAACCAGTTCAAAAAACAGGTCCTGATAGCGGGGATCATGGCGATTCTGGCGGTGGGCCTGGTGATATACTTCAGGTACCGCGAGCCGAAGATAGTCGTCCCCATGGTTGCCACCTCCTTCAGCGAGGTTCTGATGATACTGGCCCTCGCGGCCGCCCTCAAGTGGCAGCTTGACCTGCCCGCCATCGCGGGGATCATCGCCGTCATAGGTACCGGCGTGGATCACCTGGTGATCATCACCGACGAGCTCCTATACGAGGGTAAGATGCCCAGCGGCAAGATCTATCTTGCGAGGCTCTCCAGCGCCTTCGGCATCATCATGGCCGCGGCCGCCACCACCATCGCCGCCATGCTCCCCCTCTTCGCCATGGGCTTTGGAGCCTTCAAGAGCTTCGCCCTGGTGACCATCTTTGGGGTTCTCATCGGCGTATTCATAGCGAGGCCAGCCTACGGCAGGATCATCGGCAGGATCATGCAGCCCGGCGAGTGAAAGGCGAAAATGGGTTCGGACCAATTGGGTCCTCTGTGAGGGCGGGAAAGTATCTCGCCCTCAGGCTTTTTTCTGCTCCTCTTCGGAGAGCCAGCCGACGATCTCCTGGGCTGCGCCGATCGTCTCTCCGCAGATCTGGGATATGAAGTCCTCTGGGAGCTTCTGGTGGAGGGGGACCGTCTCGCTGGCCGCAAGGGCCTTTGAGCCGTCGAAGTTGACGTAGGCCACCCGGGCGGAGAGCTCATAGGAGGGCCTGCCGAAGGCCGATCCCGGAAGGATGGCAACCCCTCTCTCCTGGAGGAGCCGCTCACAGAGGGTGATGCCGTCTCTTATCCCCCGCTTCGAGAGGGCGTCGGCCATCGGCGAGAAGTCGAGGAAGAGGTAGAACCCGCCCTCGGGGGCATGGACCCTGACGCCCCCTTCGGCGAGGATCTCTTGAAACTCTGAGCCGAGGGCCGAAAGAATCCGTCGGGCGTGCCAGAGGTACCGCTCCATGGCGATCCCGCCCCGGAAGGCGTGGACCGCGGCGAACTGGATCGGGGCGGAGACGGCGGTGTATGTCTCGCTGGCGACGGTGGCCATCGCCTCCAGGAGCCAGTCGAGGTCCGGCGGGAAGGTGAAGGTCCCAAGCCTCCAGCCTCCGGCGCCGCACCACTTGGAAAGGCCGGAGCTTATGATCGTCCCCTCGGGGTAGAAGCGGGCGACAGAGACGTGCTCGCCCCGGTGGTGGAGCTGGCCGTAGATCTCGTCGGAGAGGAGGATCACCTCGTAGTCTCGCGCCACATCGGCGATATCCTTCAATTCGTCGGCGGTGTAGGTGAGGCCGTCGGGGTTTCCGGGGTAGTTGAGGATGAGGATCCGGGGGCGGTAGACGTCCTGCTCGCTCTCCAGGAACCGGGCGAGCCTCTCGGCGGTTATGTGCCACTTCTCATCGAAGGTGGTGTGGAGGAGCCGGACCTTCTTTCCCAGGATCTGGGCCTGGGGGACGTAGGATACCCAGGCCGGGGTGGGGACGATGATCTCGCCGTAGTATACGAGCTGGAGGATGAACATCAGCTCTTTGGAGCCGGGACCGACGATGACGTTATCGGCGCTGGCGTTGACGCTGTCCTTTCTCCGGTGGAAGTCGGCCACCGCCTCCTTCAAGGCCGGAAGCCCCCTCACCGGGAGGTAGTCCTTCTCGGAGGCGTAGAGCCGCAGGGCGTTGACCACCGGGGTCGGGACCGGGAAGGGCGACTGGCCGAGCCCCAGGTTGGCGACGCACTCTCCCTGGCTTTTGAGGATTTTGCACCTCTCGTTGATGGCGAGGGTCGCGGAGGGCTCGACTCCCCGGACGTTGATGTTGAGGCTGACGTGTTTTCGAAGGGTCATCTTTCTCAACTCCATCTTCCAGCTCTGGAGGCTCGATCAGTTCGATCGGATCGGCGGTATCGACCAAATCTATGGCGTTGACCGAATCGATGGTACTGACCGGATCGACGGCATTGATCGAACGACCGGATCTTTTATCTCGGCCGAAAGGTCTGTCGAGTCTCTGATATAACATTTATTAGAGATGCGGATCAATCCGGGTCTCGGCAAATGGAAGGGAGGTTTGGTTGATGGGATTTTCGCGGGGTTTAAATTCTGTTTCGAATCGGGGTTCGATGGTGGGGTTGGCTCTAGTCTCGGTGCTGGTTATCCTGACGGCAGCCGCCTTGGCCGAGGAGACGGTCACACTGGGAGAGTACAACGTATCCTTCGATCTTGGGAGCTATACGGGATACGAGCTCAGCTTCGAGGAGGTTCCCTACGCCACCGTCGATGGCGAGAAGTATCCGTCCCATGTTTGCTGGATCGAAGGAGACAAAATGATGATGATCGCCCTCACCGATTACGGCGTATCGATGGCGGCGACCAGCTCTCTCACCAGAAGGGCGGTGACATCCTACCTCAATGACGCCGAATGCACCAACATCCAGACCCACGAGGTGCAGATCGACGGGAAGCCCGCGATCCTTGGCCTCGGCAGTCGTCCCAGCGGCGACGTCCTCGTCTGTGCCGTCTACTGGCCCGACATCCACGACGTCAACGGCACCCTATACGGCCAGGTCGACTGCACCATAGCCTCCGAGGCCTCGGTGGAGCTGACGGAGATGCTCCTCAACTCGATTTCCGTCAGGGTTCCGGGAGAGGAGCCGGTCATGGAAGTGAGGTCGGAGTCTGATAGGATAGAGCTGTGAGCCAAAGCGAGCTTGGGAATTTTTGATGGGCGACTGATGACGATGATATCCGAAGAGTGCGATCTTGAAAGTTTTATAGACGCGATAAAAGACCTGACATACCACGAGGTCTTGACCATTACCCTCAAGGAGGGGTACGCCACTGACGACCTCATCGTTCACAAGAAGAGGGACGGCGCCGCCGATGAGGAGTTGGAGAGTATCTCGGAGTACAACAAGGCCCTCCGCGACTTCATATTCCTCCTCCAGACCGGCCAGCGGCCCGACCTCTCCACCGAGGGGGATCGGGAGAACTATCACAAGTTCCGCCGGGTGGCAAAGAGCCTGGTGGAGAGGGGCGAGCTTTTGCCCGCGATATTGAACTATTTCGACGATTGATTCCCGACTCCACCCACCTGCTTTTCATCGGACAGCAATGAGTCTCTTTCGAGCGTCCTGTCGAAGGGATGTAAAGGCTTTTTTTTCTCCGGTGGGAGGTCAGAAGCTGCGAGGTCAAGCAGCGAAGGCTAAAAAAGTTATGGAGCCGGGAGGTTTGGGCGGAGGCTGGCCGAGCCGTCTAGCGCCGCCCGCGCCTCCCCCCCCTCCGGCGCCACCGGGGCGATTCGCAGGGAGGGGGCGACTAGACCGCCCCTGACCCCCTCTCCTTAGTCCTCACCCTGATTACGTCCACCACAGGATAGACGAAGATCTTGCCGTCCCCTGCCTCGCCGGTGTAAGCTGTATCGCAGATCAGGTCGATGAGGCGGTCGGCATCACCGTCATCCACCACCACCTCCAGCTTCACCTTAGGCAGGAAATCTACCTTGTACTCTCCCGCCCTCCACTGTAGCATAACGCCCTTCTGCCGGCCCCGGCCTTTGATCTCCATCGCCGACATCCCAAGAAAACCGTTCTTGTCGAGGGCCTCCCTCACCGAACTCAGCCTCTCGGGCCTTATTATCGCCTCAACCTTCTTCATCTCAGAACTCCTCCTCGAATCGTCATCTAGCCTTCATCCTCACATTTAAGTCCCGATTTCAGACGTAAGCGCCCTCTCCGTGCTGGCTGATGTCGAGGCCCACCGCCTCCTCGTGGTGGCCGACCCGAAGCCCCATCACAGAGTCCACGACCTTTGCGATCCCGAAGGTGACGACGAAGGAGTAGACCCAGGTGATTCCGACGGCTGCAACCTGCACCATCAGCTGAGTTGAGTTTCCTTCAAGAAGGCCCACGGCTCCGATGGACGCAAAGATCCCGGTGGCTATGACACCCCAGGTGGACCCGATCCCGTGACAGGCGAGGACGTCCAGGGAGTCGTCCACCCTCTTGCTCCCCCTGATGAGGAGGATGGCGTAGTAGCCGACGAAGGCAGCGCCTATGCCGATGGGTATCGCTGCGAGGGGCGTCACAAACCCGGCTGCTGGAGTGATGGCCGCGAGCCCCGCCACAGCGCCCGTCACGATCCCGAGGGCGCTGGGTGCCCTATCTCGCCATGAGAGGAGCATCCATGTGGTGGCCGCAGCGGCGGCCGAGGTGTTGGTGGTGACGAAGGCGTTGGCTGCTACGCCGTCGGCGGCTAGGGCTGACCCCGCGTTGAACCCAAACCACCCAAACCAGAGGAGGGCGGCTCCGAGAACCGTTGTCGGTATGTTGTGAGGCTCCATCGGGTCTCTCCCGAAGCCCCTCCTCGCCCCTATCACCATGGCTATCGCCAGGGCCGAAACCCCGGCGCTGATATGGACGACGATCCCGCCGGCGAAGTCAAGAGCCCCCATCGCCGAGAGAAAACCACCGCCCCAGACCCAGTGAGCTATCGGGTCGTAGACGAGGGTCGCCCAGGCGAGGGAGAATACGAGAAAGGAGCTGAACTTGATCCTCTCGACGTAGCTTCCCGTTATCAGGGAGACGGTGATGATGGCGAACATCGCCTGGAATATCATGAAGGTGAGAGAGGGTATGGTGAGCCCCTCCATCGCATCCATCCCGACCCCTCGGAGCCCCAGGTGATCGAGCCCTCCGATCACGCCGCCGATGTCGGTGCCGAAGGCGAGGGTGTACCCGACCAAAATCCACTGGAGGCTTATTATGCCCATTATGGCGAAGCTGAATATTATCGTCGATATTGCGTTCTTCTTTCTGACCATCCCCCCGTAGAAGAGCCCCACACCGGGGATCATGATCAAAACGAGGGCGGCGCTCATCAGGACCCAGGCGTTGTCCGCGGGATTTATCGTGGATTGGCCAGCGCAAGTCCCCACAAGTCCTATCAGCGTCGATAATAACAAGATTTTACGTAACGGCAGATCCATGCGCCTAAGATAACTAGTGATTTTATAAGCATATTTGTGTAGAAATATGCTGAATTCTTAAGTTATAAGAAAATATCACAATCATAGCGTGACTAAATGACGAAATTAAGGGTTGATGTTTCAAGTCGGACTGTCAATATGACAGTGTCCGAGACGAGAAGTTCAATAATGGGGGGTTGATGGGTCTGGGCGACTAGTTCGACAGCGTCTCGGCTGTCATGGGCCGCCTTCTGAAGATTGTGTTTCGAGTTTGGCCGTGTCCTCGCCGGATCTCAGCTTTATGGACCTGGTCACGGGGCTGACGAAGATCCTGCCGTCGCCGATGTTGCCGGTCCTGACGGTCTCGGCGATCGTCTCGATCAAAAAGTCCACCTCGTAGTCGCAGACTACCAGCTCAATTCTGACTTTGGAAAGCAGCTTGCTCCTCTCGGCTCGCCCGTTGTACCGGAGCTTTACGCCCCTCCGCTCCCCTCGGCCGACCACATCGCTGACCGTCATCGAGACGAAGCCTTTCTCTTCCAAGGCCGCGAGTAGCCTATCCAGCCTCTCCGGCGGGATTATGGCTTCAACCCTCATCAACGCCATACACCTCAATCGCAGGAATCCTGCATCTCTTCATCTTCGTCACAGCAACTCGATTTCTGGCCGAAGCATGCGATGAGTTCGGACGAAAAAAGCATACAGGACGTCATTTGAGCCTCCGACTTGGGCGCGCCCGTTCGGGTGGAGATTCTCTTTGATTAGTGGAGGGGGGCGCGCCCGCATCGTTCAGGCAGATCCTATTTTCTGATCAGTTTCCTCCAGCGACTTACAGCAGAGGCAGGTACTTTTCGATCTCCCATCTGCTGACGTCGGTCCTGAAATCGTCCCACTCGATCTTCTTCGATGCGATGAAGTTGGTGAAGACGTGGTCTCCGAGGGTCTCTCTCATCAGGTCGCTCTTCTCGGTGAGCATCAGGGCCTCGATGAGGCTTCCCGGGAGGGAATAGATCCCAGCCTTCTCCTTCTCAGCATCGTTCATCTTGAAGATGTCCCGCTCGATCGGCTCGGGGAGCTCGTACTTGTTCTTGATCCCGTCCATACCGGCGGCGAGCATCACCGCAAAGGCGAGGTAGGGGTTCGCTCCGGGGTCGGGGCTTCTGTACTCGACACGGGTGGCGTTTTCCTTACCGGGCTTGTACATCGGCATCCGGACCAGGGCCGACCTGTTCCTTCTCGCCCAGGATATGTAGACGGGAGCCTCGTATCCGGGGACGAGCCTCTTGTAGGAGTTGACCCACTGGTTGGTGACGGCCGTGATGACGGGCGCGTTCTTGAGCAGGCCCGCTATGTAGTGCTTGCCGAGCTCGGAGAGGTGATATTTGTCGCTGGGGTCGAAGAAGGCGTTCCTGTTCCCCTTGAAGAGCGACTGGTGGACGTGCATACCCGTCCCGTTCTCGCCGAAGATCGGCTTCGGCATGAAGGTGGCGTAGTAGCCGTACTGCTGGGCGATCTCCTTGACGACGATCCTGTAGGTCATGACGATGTCGCCCATCCTAAGAGCTTCCTGGTAGCGGAGGTCGATCTCGTGCTGCGAGGGGGCCACCTCGTGGTGGCTGTACTCGACGTTGATCCCCATCGACTCCAGCGTCAGGATCGTGTCGCGCCTCAGGTTGCTGGCGGCGTCCATGGTGGTCATGGCGTCGAAGTAGCCGCCCTTGTCCAGGATCTCGGTCGACTTGTCATCCTTGAAGTAGAAGTACTCCAGCTCCGGGCCGACGTAGAGGTCGTAGCCCATATCCTTCAGCTTTGCCAGGTTCTTCTTGAGAATGTACCTAGGGTCGCCCTCGTAGGGGCTTCCGTCGGGCTGGAGGATGTCGCAGAACATCCTGCCCACGTTCTGGCCTTCCTTCGCCCTCCAGGGAAGAATCTGGAAGGTGTCGGGGTCGGGCATGGCGACCATGTCGCTCTCTTCGATCCGGGCGAAGCCCTGGATAGAGGAGCCGTCAAAGCCCATGCCCTCTTCAAAAGCTCCCTCAAGCTCCGATGGGGAGATTGCAAAGCTTTTGGGGAGCCCCAGAATATCTGTGAACCACAATCGGACGAACTTGACGCCCTTGGCTTCAATCGCCTCAAATACCTTATCCTTGCTAGACGATGTTACCATCTGTTTTTTGCCTCCTCACTCCAAGCTCGCTCATGGAGATTTATAGCTGTTTGAGACGAGTTCACAAAAGTTATGAAGATTTAAGATCCTGATTATCCCAACATTAGAAAAAGAGGGGACTTGGCCCAACTCAGGTTGCAGAATCTTCTGGCGTGAGATCGATGTAAAGGGCTTTCAGACCCACCGTCGAGTCGACGACTCCGTAGATCGGATAGATCCCGGTCTCTTGAGGTATCGTAAACCCGTCCAGGAGGGGGTCGGCCACCGTCAGGTTGCCACTGGTTATCGTGACGAAGCCCAAAAGGGCCAGATCATCAAGTTCCAACTTCGCCTCATCTATTTCCTCCTCGAACGCAAACCTGGAGTCCGGAAACTCCGCATCGGAGAAGGGGTCCCATCCTTGGTCTCTTTCGCTCACTATCCAGGGACCGCCTATCCCCATCTCAAAATGCTCAAGGGCCATCTCCTCTCCAAGGGCGTATTCGACCTGGTCATTGGCCAGGCCGATCATGGGAAAGATCAACAGCAAAAGCCCTACAAGCACCAAACTCGCATTCATCTTCAGCTCACCTCGAATTATTATTCGTTCTCCGTTTCAGCAGCTCTCGCCTCGGCCCTCTGACAGGATGCTGGTGATCGGACGGTCACCGTCCGGCCTTCGCATCACCTCTCTGGACCTCTTTCTGGGATCGGTCCTGACCGATTGGATCGACCCGTTGAGCTTCGTCCTCCAACCCTTATTCGGTCGGATTCCCACCCCAGACGAGATATCAAACAAAAATATTTAAGGGTTCTGCCCGAGGGGGGGCGGGCTGGCTTTTCCCGGAACCTTTTCGGCAGAGGATAGTCCCCCGTTCACCAGGACAGAGACGAGATTTATCGAAAAATTGAGGCGCATCGCGAGAAAAAAATTATGAAAGAAAAATGGCATAAGGGTGAATTAGGGAGAATTTCGATAGATTGAAAATTAGGATCAGATTGCGGAGAAGATGATGGTTCATCGACCCCAGAAGGGGTCTTTGCTCCTCTTGATCTCCAGAAACTTCTCCAGAGCCTCGAGCTCGTCCTCGGAGAACCTCTGCTTCAGCTCCGCCTCGATGATCTTGACGTGCCTCTCGGGGATGTTGACGTGAAGGATGTCGCCCTCATGGATCTGGCGTCCGACGGTGGGACCGTCGATGGAGACCGCCACCTCCTTTCCGACGGTGGCGGATCCGACGTTCTCGCCGCTCATCTGGACCCCCTTCACCGTACCGATGATCGCCCCGTCCTCTCTCATGAGAGTGACGTTGTTTGTGATCTGGCCTCCCACCACCTGGACTCCGACGACGGCGGGCTTGCTCTGCCTGAAGACGTAGTCGGGGATGATCCTGATCATCCCGGGCCTGATGACCGCCTGGAGCCTCTCCTGCTCCATCCTCATCTTCTGGTCTTCCACCCAATCGTCGTAGTTCTCGATCAGGTTGTATATGACGTCAGAGAGGAAGATCGGAACGTCGCTCTTCTGGACCTCGGTCAGGGCGTCGGGGAGGATCTTGACGTTGAAGCCGAGGACCGCAGAGTAGAGGGGGTCTTTGATCGCCGCGGCCCTGATTACGTCTCTTCTTGATATGGGGCCGACGTCGGCCGAGTGGATCGGGATCTCCTTTGATTCCAGCTCTCCCACCAGGGCCTCAAGAGACCCTATGGTGTCGGTCTTGATGATGACGCCCACGTTCTCGGTATCTATCCTCGCCGTCTCAAGCTCCGACCTGATCTCCTCGGCCACGAGATCGACGTCCTCGCCCTCCGTCACCACCCTCACTGTGGAGCCCGCAAGGGCGTTCTCGATTTTTGGTGCCGATACCTTGACGCCGCTCGCAGCCGCCACGTGCTTTACTGGAAGAAACCTCTCTTCGCTTCTGATCTCAGAGAGGGGCCGCGGCTTCAAAAGGGCCCTGATCTTGGTGACGATCGGCTCCTTCAGAGTTCCCACGACGATGGTGTCTCCAGCCCGAAACTCGCCGTCGTAGAGGATGACGTCGAGGGTGGTGCCGAGGCCCCGTTCCTCCTTCACTTCGAGGATGGTGCCGACGCCGGGACCGCTGGCCCTGATCATCAAGTTATCTTTTAAAAACTTCTGGGCTAGCCCCAGAAGGACCATCAGAAGGTCCGGGACGCCCTCGCCGGAGAGAGAGCTTATCGGCACGACGCCGATGTTTTTGGTGAAGTCGCTGATCCGGTCGTACCGATCGGAGTTGAAGCCGTACTTGTAGAGCTCGCCTATCAGCTCGTAGATCCGGCCGTCAAGGTCTCCTCGAACCCTCTCGCTCTGGGCTTTGAGGGTCGCGGCGAGGGGAGCTCCTTTCACAGGATTCCATCCTGATATCCGGTCTATCTTGTTGGCCGCGACCACAAAGGGGGTGCGGTACCGCTTCAGGATGTGTATCGACTCTATAGTCTGGGGTTGGAACCCCTCGTTCACATCCACAATTAAGACGGCCAGATCCGCGAGAGATCCGCCCCTGCTCCGGAGGGACGTAAAAGAATGGTGGCCAGGGGTATCGATGAAGAGGAGGCCGGGTATCTGGAAGTCGCCTCTATATATCGGCCCGCAGACCTCTTTGATGACGTTGAGAGGGATCTCGGTGGCTCCGATATGCTGGGTTATGGCGCCCGCCTCGCCCTCGGCGATGGTCGTGCCTCTGATCTTGTCGAGAAGGGTGGTCTTGCCGTGGTCCACGTGGCCCATCACGCAGACGATGGGGGTTCTCAGGTTGGACTCGGGCTGGCCTTTCCCCTTCTTCGCCTTCCTTGATTTCTGCTTCATGCTGGATCACATCCGGACCCCGTCTGCTCTGAGGGCGGCTACAAGGCCGCATCCATGTGAATCTGCGTGACTATGCCAGGCTCACTCGTAGAGCCAGGCCTCGTCTATCCTGGTGTAGCTTAAAAGCTCGGCCTCGCTGAAGTGGAGGGCGATCTCTCTATTCGCTGACTCGGGGGAGTCGGAGCCGTGGATCACGTTCCGCCCCATGTCCAGGCCGAAGTCTCCCCGGATGGTGCCGGGCTGGGCTTTCGTGGGGTTTGTGGCCCCGTTCATCTTCCTGACCTCGGAGATGGCGTCTTTCCCCTCCACCACCATCGGAACCGCGGGGCCGGAGGTGATGAAGCCGACGAGGTCCCCGAAGAAGGGCTTCTCAGCGTGCTCGACGTAATGCTCGCGGGCGACGTCTTGGGGCAAAGTCCTCATCTTCATGGCCACGATCTTGAGCCCTTTCGCCTCGAACCTCTGAACGATCTTGCCCACGAGGCCTCGCTGGACAGCGTCGGGCTTGATCATAACGAAAGTCCTCTCCAAACCCTACCACCCTTTGATGGCCCACTCAATCCTTCTCGGGACCCTCTTGAGCCCAATCATGTTCTTCTCACATTTGGACGAGCAGAAATAGTATACTGTGCCGTCCTTTTTGGCGTAGATCTTCCCTGTGCCGGCCTCTATATTCCGGTTGCAAAAGGAGCACTTTCTCTCTTCCATGAGACCTCACCTGGTGGTAAGCTTCTTGGCCTCTCTTGCGGTCTCAAGCAGCATCAACACGTCCCCCATCCTGATGGGGCCCATGCAGTTTCTGGTGATGATGCGGCCCTTGTTGCTCCCTTCCAGAATCCTGCACTTGATCTGGGTGGCCTCGCCGTGCATCCCGGTGTTGCCGATGATCTCTATGACTTCGGCGGGAACGCCTTCCCATTCGTCTGCCATCAGCTACCACCCCCTACTTCAGGGCCTGGGCCTTCTGCACAATCTCGTCCAGAACGTCCTTTCCCTTCCCGGGCTCCAGGATGGCTACTGCTGCGCTTTTTACTCTCATGCCGCAGGCGGCGCCGATCTCGCTCTGCTTCTTGACGTAGATGTAAGGCGTCTTCTTCTCTTCGCAGAGCGGCGGAATATGGGCCACGATCTCTGGAGGCTCCACGTCTTCTCCCACCACCACGAGCTTTGCTACGCCGCGCTCGATGGCCTTGGTGGTCTCGTTGGTTCCCTTCTTGAGCCTTCCAGTGTCGCGAGCGAGCTCGATCGCTTCAAGGGATTTGGAGGCCAAGTCGGCTGGAACGTCAAATCTAACGTATATCGGTCTTGCCATAATTTCCATTCTCCTTCAGGGCGGTGCCCGTCATCATTCATCGCAAAAATCGCCCCAAAAAGGCTTAGCTCATGGGGGCCGCTTCCCAGCTAAAAAGGTTGCGCTATGGAGCGATGAACGCTCCCAGCGTCTCTGCCAGATTCTCGGGCTCGACGGCGCCTGAGACGGTGACGATCTCCCCATCTGAACGGATTGAAAGGCCGTGGCTCTCAGCGACGTTGCTGACCCTTCTCTCGCTCTGGCCGCGCAGGGACAGGTACTTCGCCGTCAGCAAATAGCCGTCTTCGGAGGGGCTTATGCCCAGGTAGGACTCGACGTACTCACCGCCGAGAGGCGGCATGAAGCCCGGATTGTCAATGGAGTCTTTTCCAAGGGTTGATATCTGGAGGGCGTCGATCTCGTCGTAGGGGAGGACGAAACCCTCGGTGGTGGGTGCTTCGCCCGATATCACGTCAAGGACCGTCTTGACCGACGGCTCGCTTCCGAAGAGGACGGGCGTTCCCATGACGCTGAAGAGGTCCGTGGTCCCGAGGGGTACCATCTGGTATCCGTTGTAGATTACTGTGAGGCCGTGAGCACCTAAAGGCGCGGGTTTAGTCCAGTGGAACTCGGAGATCTCGTCCCCGAAGAGTCCCCAGGAGACCCTGTCGATCGGTGAAGGGTAGAGGTTGACCTCATCTCTGAGGGTCAGGCCCACCGTCGGTGGCAGGGCCAGCGCCGCGGCCTCGGTGAGGTTCTCTGAGGAGGTCATGTTGATCCAGAATGTGAAGACCAGGTCCTCTGGGTACATCCCCAGGGCGTCCCCCAGGCTCTCGAAGTCCCAGTTGATCAGCCGCCCGCTCACCCCGAATTCCGTGGGGTTCCACGTTTCTGAGGCGGCCGTCTCGGCGGGCCCCCCGCCCCGATAAATATAGCTAGAGAAGCTGGAGATTATCATTATCCCGGCGAGGAAGACCACCCCGATAGTAGCCCATGATTTCTGATTCATCAGGGGGCGGTGGACGAGTCGATCTTATTTAATTCTTTGTTGGAAATAGCGGCTCGTCCTGGCTGTAGCTTTTGCCGAGCCTCAGAGCCGTCTCGGCCCTCTCCAGCTCCCGGCCGAGGTAGCCTGCGTGGTCGAGCCTGGTGACGAGCCCCCGGTCGACGATCTCGCCGATGATCTCCTGGGCGGATTCGCCCACTAAAGTAACGGCATCGTGTCGGACCACGATCCTTCCTTTCGCGACGCCGATCCTGAAGCTTCCGGCGGGGTCCATCTCCCAACGGCGACCACCGCCATCGATCCTGCCCACCTCCTCCACCTCCACCTCGCCGCCGCCGTCGCCCGCCTCGCCCCCGCCTCGCCCTCCCACCGCCACAAACTCCGAGGGCATCTCCTCCTCGGGGCGGCGGTGCTTCTCCTTGAGGACGAGGAGGTCGAAGCCTAGGTCTTTTGGGGGGCTTCTTCTCGCCCCAGCGAGGATCATCATCTCGGAAGCCGTGCGCAGCTCCCGGATGCTGCCGCGAGCCTTCTCGCTGTACTCGGGGGTGAAGAGGACGCTCGCCCCCGCCTCCGTCCCCATGGCGGCCAAAAGGGCGTTCACCCCCTGGGAATCGGCGTCCAATAGCTCCGTCACGTTCCCGACGCCGAAGAAGAGGGGGACGCCTGGAAAGGCTCGATGAAACTCGGCATACTTGCAAATCGACTCGGCCAGCCCCTGGAGAGGCGGGTTCAGGACCGGGTCGGCCATCGCAGAAACGCCCAGGTCGAGGGCCAGATCGAGGTTCTCCGCGAGGGTAGTCTCCGGCCCTGGCAGGACGACGGCGGGGACCCCGGCGGAGGCCGCCATCTCCCCCACCTCCGCAAGGTTCGAGCCGTCCAAGCTGAGGATCAGGTCGCACCCCGCCTCGATCCCCGCTTTCAGCAGGTCGGGCCGGAGGGTGTCGACGCTGACGGGAAGCCGGGTCGCCCCCAACGCCGTCCGGACGGCTCTAGCGACGTCGGAGGGATCGGCGTCCAGAGGGATCCCCAGGTCGATCATGTCCGCCCCCTCCCTCTCATAATGGCGGACCCTCTCGGCGAGGGCGGAGTCGTCGAACCGGGTCGCGTCCACGATCTCGGCCAGAACCTTCATCCTGCTATCGCCGCCGACCTTGACGCCTTTGATCGCCATCAGTGCCTTCGCCTCGGATTCAAGCCGCTCGATGGCGACGCGAGCCTCCTCTCTCATCCGCCCCTCCAGGAGGACGCAAGCGGGGACGGTGGCCGAGAGCTCGACCGAGTCCAGAAGGGGCAGAACGCGCCGGAGGTCGACGGCGTGCTTCGGCCCGAGCCTGATCTTCGTTTCAAGCTCCCGCTCGACGGGGGCGAAGTCGGCGGTTATGGCTCCCGGGATCAGAATTATGTCATAGCCCACGGGCGCAGCCTCCCGGAGCATCTTCGGGGTTATGAAGGAGGCGACGTCAACATTCATCACCAGGACGTCGGCCCGGTCCCCTGCCGCCTCCCTCACCATCTCCTCGGCGAGCCGTCCGGTCACCGCCAGCGCTCTCATGAGTTGGTGTAGGCGGCGGGAGGTGAAAAAGGCTGTGGAGGTAGGAGAGGGAATCACAAAAATGGTTCAGAAGACCTTGTCTCTTAGAACTAACTACAACACAAAATTGAAAAGGGGGTACGGGAATATATAAGTCGAACAACAAAAAGACCTTAATTAATAGAGAGTAACCGTAAGGGTCATCATGAAAATAGATCTTAGCACAGCAGATGCACTAGCAGAAATGATCTGCGGCAATCCCCCTTATGATAAATACTTCCCGTATCGCACATCATCGTATCTAACGAGGTTTTTTAGAGGTGTTAATTTAGATTATGTTCACGACGGTTCGACTAGGAGGTGGCGGGTCGCGCGTGTTTTAGAAGAATTGAACAACCAACAAGACCCAGATCCAGATCTTCCACCACCCAAATTGGTGAAGGTTATTGAATATTTACTAAATCCCATTCATTTTATCGACTCACCAGATAATCACGATAATGCGATAAAACTGGCAAATGAGATATTGAGCTTAAATAATTTAATTATCACCAAAGATGAACTGACAGCCAATGTAAAACTCCGTAAAATTGTAGCCGGATATGTTTCGACTTCAATTGATTCAGATGATGCCAAAAAGGTGATAACCTTCTCACCTTCTGTCTTTGATGTACCCAGCAAACCTGTCGAAACTAACTTAGTATCTGTTATGATCCCATTTGAAAAGAGCTTCGATGAAGTTCTAGAAACTATAAAGGCGGCATGTTCAAGTTTGGATTTGGATTGTAAAAGGGCTGATGATATTTGGATTAACAGCATGATTATCCAAGATATTTTCGAACTTATATACTGCTCATCTATAGTTATCGTGGATTTATCAGGCAGAAATCCAAACGTGTTTTATGAAGTTGGCATAGCCCATACCTTAGGAAAACATGTAATACCAATTACTCAGCATATGGAAGATGTGCCTTTTGATCTCATACATCACAGAGTGATTACATATCTTAAAAACAATGAAGGTCTAAATGAATTAGGTATTAAAATTACTGATAGATTGAGAGTACTAAAAGCGCAGTTGGACTAAAATGAATTTTGTATATTATATATACCATGCGTCACAATAATACGAATAAGCCAAAAGTCGCAAACTTATTTTAATACATCAAATAGAAACGTGTATGTGACTAAAACCACTATCTTTAGTGATCCCACAACCAACGCAAGCCCTCTGCGCCCCTCATCCGCCCACGGCCATCCCAGCCGGAGATTTTCCCGCGCCGCCCGGACCCCCCCCCGACGAACCGCCCCGCGACCGCCCCGGCGCTCTACTGGAGGGCTTTGGTGAAAAAGGCCGTAGAATTGTTAGGTAGGCGTAAATTTGCAGCAACAAATCCCGCATCAAAATGCGGCGCGTTCAAACTCGGAAAAAGTCCGATCCCAGCCGAAAGCCGATCGGCTCACTCGTCGATGTACTCGGTGATCTTCGTCTGGGCGGGGCAGCAGACCTCGCCGGGGATCTCGATGGGGTAGACCCCTGTGAGACCTCCCATGCAGAGCTGCTCTTTGGGAAATCCTATCGCCCTCACCAGCCCCTCGTGGCTGATGTAGCCCAGAGAGTCTCGGCCCCGATCACCGCCTCGACCCCGGCGACGGTCTTGTGGGCCGCGATCAGCTCGTCCCTTGTGGCCATGTCTGTCCCCAAGTAGCAGGGCGCCAATATGGGGGTTTTTCTCTCGCGGCTCCTGCCCCCCCAGCATAATGAAAGTTTCTGCCGATGTACCGTGCAAAATGCGAATTTGGCACCGCTGCGGCATCAGCTATATATTCAACGATCTAATTGAGCATGGTGATACTTTGAAAAAGATGATCTTACTCTTGGCGGCCCTCTGTTGTGCTGCTCTGGGCATCGTCGGTTCGTCTCTGGCCGAAGATGGGGCTCCAGAAGAGGTCCTGGAGTACGATAGCGGGTACTGGACTGACCTTTTGGCAAGCTCTTCGCTTGGGATTTTCGCGGAAACCGTGAGGTTCACTCCACCTAGAACCCCCTGGACCCTGACCAAAGTCCAAGTCGCCGGATGGGACGGCTTCGACAACGAGACGCTGCCCGAAGAGCGGGTCATAGCACTAGAGATTCGAGATGAAGACCTGAATCTCCTCTACCAGTTCACCGACTCACAGATACCTCACTTCTCCGACACGGCTCCCGCCCTTGAAACGTTCGAGCTGCCGCCTTTAGTCGTCGATGACGAATTTTACGTATGTTTCTACAGTCGAGGGGCGGTTCTTGTGGCGTTTAATGCAACAGAAACCAGTGACAGATCTTATACGTACAACAGGATTACCGGCGAGCTTTTGCAGGCAAAGGTCGCGATCGAGGGGTCCGACGAGCCGGCCCCCATAAACTGGATGATAAGGGCGGTCGGGCACTGAGTGAAGGCCGCCCCTTTCTCACTATGTCCCAGAAAATTTTCGGCAGTTGTGTCTGCATCGGCGGCATGCCCGGCATCGGAAGCGTGGGAAAGGTGGCCGCCGACTACATCGGCACCGCCATGGAGTGCCAGACCTTCCAGCTGATGGTCTCCACCGGGTTTCCCCCCGAGGTCCCTGTCGAGGACGGGATCGCGAGAGCCCTCCAGGTGGAGCTGAAGGCCCCCGAGGGGAGAGGCGACTTCCTTGTCCTCACCGGGGACGCCCAGCCCCTGAAGCCGCCTCACATGTACAACCTGGCTGGAGAGATCCTGAAGGCCCTCGCCTCCTACGAGGTTACGGATCTGATAACCTTAGCCGCCTACGTCGGAAGCTCCGAGGAGAGGGTCTTCGGAGTGGCCACGGACGCCGAGCTGGCGCTGGCCCTCGAAGATGGCGGCGTCGCCCTCCTTCGAGACGGGATCGTCGGCGGCCTCAACGGGATCCTCGTCGGCCTCTGTCCCTCTTACGGGATGCGGGGCGTCTGCCTCATGGGGAAGACCGACGGCGAGAAGGTCGTCGACCTGGCGGCGGCAGAGCACCTCATCGGGGTCACAAGCGACCTTCTGGGGCTGAACGTCAATACGGAGGTTCTCGGCTGGGCCCGCCGAGAGGCGCCGAAAGAGGACGAGGATGAGGGGAAAAAGCGGCCCCGTCGGCGCGAGATAGACGATCGCGCCGGATACGGTTAGGGCCCTAGACCGCCCTCACCACCAGGGTCCCCTGGGGAACCCCCACCGTCATGGAGACCGGCTCGCACTTGGCCCTCATGACGTAGATGAGCCGGCCAGAAAGAAATTCGTCGAACTCGGTCATCGTCTCGAAGTTGCCCATCCCCTTGGCGATGACGAGGTAGCTCTCGTCCCTGAGAAGGCGGAGGAGCTCGGGCCTCACATTCTCCAGGGAGAGGCCGATGACCGGCCCCGAAGGCTCCATCGGGAGGGGCGTCATGGGCCTCAGCTCATCGGCGGTGACGTCGTTTAATATGGGGACGGTCTTGGGGCAGATGACGACCCGCTTTCCCATCTCCAAAAGCCTCTCGATGACGAAGAGGTCGAAGACGACCTCGCCAGCGTTGTCGGTGAGGTAGAGGATCTTCTCGAATCGGTTTATCCGCCGCCGGGCCTCCTCCAGGTCGCCGTCGAACTTCTCGTTCAGGGTGTCAAAGAAGACGTCCTCGAAGGAGTCGACGTCGAAGTCGTGGCCCTTGACGCCCCACTCCATGGAGTTGGCGGCGGCGGCGATCCTGATCAGGGCCTCGAGCTTGTCCTCGGACTCATCGTAAAACTTCTTCGCTAGAGGGAGGAGGGCGGTCGCCACCCGGTTGCTCTCGGCCTTCATCTCCAGGTAGGGGTCGGGGTTTTTGCTCCTCCTCTTCATGATCTCCTCTCGCTCGGTCCCCACCACCGAGGGGACCATCCCTTTGTGGAGGGCCATGAAGTCGACGAGCTCTTCCATCGCTCCCTTCTTCGAATCGTCGTCGGGGAAGAGGATGTCGCATTCGAACTTGGCCCGGTCGAGGATGCAGCTGTAGCAGCTCGCGGCCATCTTCATGTGATCACCTCCCCGCCAGGACCGCTATCACCTCGGGGATGGCCTTGGAGGCCACCTCGGGGACCGACCCGCCGGAGAGGACGAAGACGATCCCCTTCCCGCCCGCAGCCTCCTTGATGATCCTCGCCATCTTGGGGTAGACGGCGGAGGTGAGCTCGAAGCCGCCGTAGTCGTCGACGTGGGAGTCGTGGCCGAAGATCACAAAGCAGATCGAAAAATCGAAGTCTTTGGCCATCTCCATGCTGCTTTGAAGCTCGCTCAAAAACTGCTCGTCTGTGGCGTCAAACCCGATCCCCACGTCGTAGTTGTTCTTCTTCCCGTCGGAGTTGGAGCTCTCTTGGTGGTTGAAGTTTATGTGGTAGACGTTGGGGTCGCCTCCGAAGAAGTTCCTCGTCCCGTCGCCGAAGTGGGGGTCGACGTCCACGATCAGAAACCTCTCAAGGCCCATCTCTCTCAGCCTCATTATCGTTATCGCCACGTCGTTGTAGTAGCAGAACCCCCAGCAGCTTCCGGGGCTCGCGTGGTGGCCTGCGGTCCCGGTATAGGCGAAGGCGTTCTCGGCTTCGCTCCTGGCCACCATCTCAGAGGCCTTAAGGACGGACCCCGCCGAGAGGAGGGCGACGTCGTGGTACATCCGGTTGTAAGACTCGGTCCTCATCCTCTCCATGTGCTCAGGGGTATGGGCCCTCTCGACGAGGGCGAGAGGCGCGGGCTCGGCTCCGAAGACCTCGACCTCGCCCTCCTCCAGGAGTCCCGACCTGGCCAGAGCCTCAAAGGAGGGCTTGATCCTATACTTGAGGACGCTGTGCCCCTTCGACCCGAAATCCCCGTGATAGATGACGGCAACCTTCATGTTCCTCAGGTTTCCGATCGACCTTATAAAACGTTCCGACCGAGCCCCTAGATCTGAGAGTACCTCGGATACCTCTCGAGGAGCATCCCCTCGACGACGATGGGCATGTCTCGCAGGGCGTCGTTGGCGGCCCTCTGGACCTCCCAGTCCTTGCCGGAGTATATGGTGAAGAGCGGCTCCCCCTTCTTCACGACCTCCCCCATCTTCTTGTGGATCCGGACCCCGGCCTTCTTGTCGGCTGGAGCCCCGGCGCTCCTCGCGATCTCGATGATCCTCTTGTTGTCGAAGGAGATGACGTAGCCGTTCGCCGGGGCGAGGATGTCGTGGTGGTACTCGCCGATCTCGATATCGCTGCTCTTGATGTTCGGGTCGCCTCCTTGCGCCTCTATGATCTCCATCATCTTTTCGTGGGCCTTGCCACTGGTGAGGATCCTCTCGGCCATCGCCCTCCCCTCGCCCCGGGCTGCGACGCAGCCCATCCCGGCACTGCACCCGATCTCAAGGAGTATCCCCGCCAGGGATAGGCTCTTCTCCCGGAGGCTGTTCGGACCCTGACCGCTCTCGAGCATGGTGAGCGCCTCCTTCACCTCCAGAGCAGGGCCCACGGTCCTTCCCACCGGCGACGCGCCGAAGGTCATGGCGCACTCGACTCTGATCCCGAGCCTGTCCCCCAGGTCGATGAGGTCTTTGGCCATCTTCCTTCCGTCGTCGACGGTCGGAAGCTTCGTTCCGGGGCCGACGGGCATGTCCATCACCACCGAGTCTGCGCCCACCGCCCCTTTCTTGGCCATGATCGAGGCCAGCATCTGGCTGTAGGGGTCAATGGTGAGGGCGTACTCGGCCCTGATCAGCTTGTCGTCAGCGGGGGCTATGTTCGTCGCCCCGCCCCAGGCGAGGATCCCGCCCACCTCCTCTGCGATCTCCTTGATCTCGTCGGCGGAAAACTCCACGGGCGCCAGAATCTCCATCAGGTCCGAGGTCCCCCCGGCTCCGGTGATGGCCCGCGAGCTGGTCTTGGGGATGAGAAGGCCCGCGGCGGCGACGATCGGGACGACCAGAAGAGATACCTTGTTTCCTGGAACCCCGCCGATGGAGTGCTTGTCGACCACGGGATGGGTGTCGAAGTGGATCCGCTCCCCGGTCTCGATCATCGCCCTCGTCAGCCACTCCGTCTCCTGAGAGTCGAAGTTTCTTATGTAGAGGGTGGTGAGGTAGGCGGAGATCTCGACGTCGCTGAGGTTGTTGTCGACGATGTCCTGGACGATCGTCCTGATCTGGTCCTCGGTGAGCTTCTCCTGGTCCATGATCCTCTTGATGTAGC
>ERZ795048.315-NODE-315-length-53757-cov-12.300305_pt1 | contig 53757 bp, 51 predicted proteins | sample MGYA00375132_ERZ795048 | MGnify/ENA primary metagenome ERZ795048 (study PRJEB30177, sample SAMN05720225) | activated sludge metagenome | isolation source: Anaerobic digester | place: Hong Kong | collected 2014-12-17 ...
AGATGCAAAACCGGAATGACAAAACTACGTTACCCTCAAAATTATACTGCTACCTTTTTCAATTTACAGCATATTAAAGTGTTTTATAGATCAGGTGTATGCCTATAAGCAGCAGGGTGAAGATAAAAATTTCTTTCAGCCGCCCTTCCTCGATGATGTTGGCCAGCTTCGGGCCAAGCTGCCCGCCGATAAAAACACCGATCCAGCTGAACAGGAGGATGCTCATCGTTTCCCTGTTCAGGGTGTGAGAGGTAAACGAAAGATGCGTTAACGCGCCGGTGAGAGCAAGGCAGAAGTTCAGAAACAGGCTGGTCCCGATCGAATACTTCATCGGAATCTTCAGCTTGCTCCTCATGACCGGGACCAGAAAATCGCTGATTCCTACCGAGAAGAGGCCGGACAGTATCCCGAAAAACAGGCTCTGCCCCTGCTGCTGTACCGTGGGCTTGGTGGATTTGTCCAGGGTGAGAACCGTATCATACCTTTCGGTCTGAAAGGCGAAGTATAGTGACACGAAAATGCTCACAACGCCGAGTATGCCTTTAAGCAGCCGCGGGTCTGCCACGCGCTGATTGAGAAATGCCCCGATAACTACTCCGACAACGATGACCGGAAGAAAAAAGAGGACCAGTTTCCAGTAAATATTCCTGTGCCGTACGTTCCAGGATGTCGCTGAACCCATGCCGACGAACTGTATCAGAAACGAGAACAGGATCGCCTTCTGCGGGTCAAACCCCCTGAAGAGGATGAAATAGGGGGCCCACAGCAGGCCGCCGCCGATGCCGATCAGAGACGCGAAGCTTGCGATGGTGATGCCGATTGGTATAAGGACCCAGTTTTCCATGTGTCGGTTTAACCTGATTGCTTTTTTTATTTGTCAGCTGTCGATGTTTTTTTTGAAACTTTCAATCGTATAAAGGACAAACATGTCCTTGAGTATGTCGAGTTTTTTAAGATGGCTTTCGATTTTCGCGATGTTCTGATTAATCGTTGAGAGCCTTATCGGCTTCTGCCCGAGGTCTTCCTTGAAAAGCTCAATCGCAAGGTGCATGTCTGCGGTCATGCGTTCAAGCTGGGCCAGCACTTCCTGAAGGTTAATCGACAGTTCATTGACCAGTTTTCCCAGCACCGCCATTTCATCTTTTGATTTAATATCAATACGGATGCTCAGGTCTCCATCGGCCATTTTTTCCGCCTGGTTTATCATGTACTGGATCGGTGAGGCGATCTGCCATACAAAGAGAAAGAGCACCACGGCGGAAACCACAATGAGAATGAGAATCATGATCACGAATTTCCGGGACAGGTTGTCGAGAATCATATAAACATGGGTGACCGGTTTGGCGCCTTCTTTTATGAGGGTGACCTCCTGGGCGACGTTCGTGCGGTAATCGGCGCTTTTTATTTCCCAGAGGATTTCCCCTGCCACGAAAATATTCGCAATGGCGATTAACAGAAAATAGAAAATCATTTTCTTCCTGAGGCTGGTGCCTTTTGATTTGTCTTTGTTGCTGCGGCCCTTTATCATGGTTTAATCCGTATTTTTTGTTTGAAGCCTTTGATCGGGCCCATTATCGAGTAACTATCCACATTATGCCTTTGTAAACATAAAATATCCCGATTACAATTATAGCTATTGAGAAGATGATTTTTATTAATTTTTCCGGCAGGTAACGTGAAACATACGGGCCGATTTGACCGCCTATTATGACGCCGGTCCCGGTAAAGACCCACAGCTCCCACATGATAAGTCCCGCGTGGAGGTTTAGAATGGTTATTATCCAGTCGGCGGTAGCTTCAATCAGGATTGCGGTCGCGTTCGCCCGTTTGGTTTTTATATTCAGGCCTTTTTCCAGAACGGGCTGTGACAGTTCGCATATCCCTGTTCCGGTTGTCGCCGAGAAAAATCCGCTGATTGGCGGCACCCACATGTATCCGTAAATGTCTTCAATGGGGATGTTTTCCCTGGTCCCGAAATGGTGGCGCAGCGCGTTCACGAGTTGCATGGTCGCGATTCCCAGGATGATAACCCCGAGCGTGAGTTTGAGCAGGTCTCCATTAATAACAAGAAGCGCGTGGTTCCCGATAACGATGCCGGGGATCGCGAGCATGATCATCGTGAAGCCTATGGGCAGCTCCACCATCTTATACCAGATATACCGGATCGCGCCGCTGGTCATGCCCACGGTTTCGGTGGCGATCCCTGTCGCTACGGCGTTCTGGATGGGAATGTGCAGAAGGAGGTTGTATATTGGTTGGAAAAGAACCCCTCCCGAAAACCCCGATGAATTCGCCAGAATGGCGATAACGATAGACACGGGAAACATGTACCAGTATTCAAAACTCATTTTTTCAGGCCTCTGGTTCGTCTCTATGTTCTTGTTTCATAGTCCTTGATCGCGTCTTCAATCTCATCCTGGGAGAGTTCCGTTTTCAGGGTGTAGGTCTTGTACATATTGACAAAGTTCTGAAGCGACGTCAGGTCGGATGACATTATTTCAAGCAGGTTGACCATGTCCCTGCCCGCTTTGATTATTGTTCTGAAATCGCTGAGGCGCATTTTTTTATTCTCCATAATGCGCCCCGTCCTTTTGCTGCCAATAAGGTCGTTGATCATGCTGGCCGCGACTTTCATTTTGTCCTTGTGGCGGTTCAGGTCCTGTTTGACCTGTATGATCATGTCCAGGAGTTTTTCGTTCATGCTGTTGATCAGGTCCCCGATCTGGCCGATCTCGTCATTGCTGATGACCGGTACCGACACGGTCAGGTCTCCGTCCGCGATTTTCTTTGTTGCTTCAACCATGTCATCCATGGGTGATACGATGTCTCTGGTGAACAGGATGAGTGCTGCCACGATACTGGCGGAGATTACCAGCAGAAGAAGGATCATCCTGTTGCGGAGGTCGTTGATGGCGGAGAAAAGCACGTCATCATCCATTTTGTTTTTTATCGATTCAAGGTCTTTTGCGGGAATCTTTTTATCGCACTGGGAATAAAAGGAATCTTTAATCGAGTTTTTAAACCTTGATGAACTCACTTCAAAAATGATTTCCGCGCTGACTGAAATAGACACGATTGAAATCAGAAGAAAGTAAAGAAGAAGTTTCTTCTTTAGTCGGGATGTCGGTTTTTTATTGAGCAGTATCATGTCCTGGCCCTGTGGACTTAATATTATGAGAGATATAAGCCTCCTTGTCAAGAGACTTTGAAAGGCTGCCGGATCAGGTTGTGATTTAAATGGTTCGGAGAACAGGCACCTAATTATTTTTTTTCGTGAAGCGGTGCAGAATCGGTCTTTTGATTTTGCCCTGATCGACCATAACGGGAAACTCTCCGGAGAAGGTCACAATGCTGTATTTCCCTTTTTTAAATGAACCCGGATTAACCACGGTGCAGCTGTTCAGCCGGGCCGTACCCTTGGCCTCATGAATGTGCCCGCACAGGCACAGATAAATCCCATGGTCTGTTATAAAGTCCCGTATCACCTGACTTCCTCCCCTGAGCCCGAGAAAGGTCCTGTCCCTGGTGTTCAGGGGAGGGGTGTGCGAAACCAGGATGATTTTTTTCGCTGTTTTAACGGACTGGAATCCCTGTTTCAGAAAGTCCAGAATTTCATCTTCACTGTATTCAGAGGATGTTTTCATCGGTGTGGGATTTGACCCTCCGACCCCGAAAAAGCCGAATTCACCGATTACCCTGCCTGAAGCGTGAATACTGTAGCCCTTTTCCTCGAGCAGGTCCAGAACTTCCGCCCTGTCCCAGTTTCCGTGCACTGCCAGGATGTTCCGGTTGAGTTTTTCAATGTATTCGATGATTTTCTGCGCGCTGTCTATTTTGCCCGAGCGCGAGATGTCTCCTGAAATGGTGACCAGGTCAGCATCCTTTATTTTTTCCTGCGCGTAGCAGAGATATTTATAATCCCCGTGCAGATCCGATATGGCGAAGATTTTCATCGGGCTCTCCTTGTGAACGGGCAATTCTATAATCATGAAAATAATAATTCAATTAAAAAATTGAATTATAGGCCGGTTCGTTAATCTGTTTTTTTGAAGAGAAATCCCGAGTATTCAATGAGTTCATCGCTGTCCGGGCCGGGTTTCCTGACAAAGAAGGTTTCGCCCGCGCTTCTCCCCAGGCCCCTGACCTGTGCTTCTGTTTCAGACAACGGGTCCAGCACCAGGAACAGTTTTCCGATTGAGAACTTGTTTGAATTGATTTTTGCGGTAAGCGATCCGTCCAGCAGAAAGAGCTTGAGGTCGCTGTCAAAAAGGTGAAATCGGGAGTCGCCGTTTGTGATGCGGTAGTTCCCGCAGCGCTTCTGCCACGATTCAGATAACGGCTTGAGGCGGTATTCTTCGCCAACTGCGGTTTTCTGGCCGAAGTGCTCGAGCACGAGGACCTTCCGTCCCCTGATATACGTTACGCCTATGCGGATGCTGTCGGGAATGAAGCCCAGGAAGACATACTGCAGCGCGAACATGCCGTCTTCATGCGGGATCATCTTAAAAGTCTTTTCCATGATCTCGACCCACAGGACCGAATCGACCAGTTTGATGTTCACCAGCCCCTTGAGCGTTGCGTAGCTCCCGGGAAGGAATTTTTTGCTCATATCGTCAAGGGGTATCTTTTTATAGCTTTTCTTCTTAACCGGTTTGAAGCCTTTTTTTGTTTCAAGCGCGAGCATCAGTGCCCGGTCAGCGATATCTTTTGCCACTTCGGTCCCGGTATCCGAGTTCGTGAGAATAACAACGCCGATCCTCTCGTCAGGGAGGATGACCATGGTGCTTCGGTGATGAAGCGCTATGCCGCGGTGCATGACGATCCTTCCGGGGTAATCAAGGCTCTGTCTGCTCATGTGCCAGATAAGGCCGACTTTATTGTCGAAATCGAGAGGATTGGTCCCGTTCTGCTGCTTCAGCATTTCGTCAATGGTCCCTTTTTTTAACACGGGCCGCTGTTTTTCAGTTTCGTTGTCGGTCACCAGCATCATGAACCGCTTCAGGTCTGCTGCTGATGAGACCAGGCTTATTGACGGCGCGTCCCGCGCGTTAAGCCTGGGGGCTTTTTCTCCGCATGAATATTCTTCGGCAATGAGTTTTTTCTGCTTTTCGTCCGGATTCAGAAACGAGTCGTTCATTTCAAGAGGGACGAGTATTCGTTCCTTAACGAATTCATGATATGCGCTGCCACTCACCCGTTCAATGATGATGCCGAGAAGGGCGACGCCGAGGTTTGAATAGCAGAACATGTGGCCCGGGGGGAAGGACAGGTATTGTCCTTTGAGATAGTCGAGCACCGAATGAAAGGACTCGGGATTTTCGGAGAAAAGACCTTCCCCCTTGTCAGACGGGATTCCTGAGTGGTGCGTCATCAGCATGCGCACGGTTATCGCTGCTGTCTTTTTGAAACGTGATTTTATGGAAAACTCGGGAATATAATCGGTAACCGGCGCGTCAAGGTTCACCCTTCCTTCCTCAACGAGCTGCATGATTGCGGTTGCGGTAAAGAGTTTGGTGATTGATGCAACTTTATACAGTGTTTTTTCCGTTGCGGGGACTTGTGATTCCCTGTTGCTGAAACCGAAGCCCTGTTCCCACAGCGTTGCATTGCCGTCAACCAGCGCGATGCTGAGCCCGACAATGTCATGCTTTTCCATCTGTCGCGGTATGTACCATGACAGGTACTCTTTAAGATAGGAATAATCTCCCGGTTCCAGGCGAGCGGGTTTACGCGGCATGGTCACGCAGGAGAAGAAAATTAAGGCAAAGAAGGATGACAATAAAAGCAGGGTGCTTTTTGGGGAATGTGGTCTGTTGCCTTTCATAGATAATCAAAATTGGGTGAATGTATGGCGCCTGTGCAGCCAGAGAGCCGGTTACCTGTTTCCCTTGTCCTCGCCGGTGATTTTTTTGAATGATCCGTTTTGCAGAAAATGGCAGGTCTGTTCCATGACTTCAGCCGAGTCCATGATGAACGTGTGGCTGCCGCTGACCGTAATATAATCCTTCATGTTGTCGATGCGCGCTTCCTCAACGGATACCCTGCCGTCGTCCTCGCCGGGAATGATCAGCGAGGTAAACGGGTCGATTGTGGACGTCCCCGCGATCACTCCGGTATCGACATTCAGCGGCCCCAGCGCGGGGATAATGCTTTTCTTCCCGGTGCCGATCTGTTCCAGCGCCGGGCCGAGGAAGAGGCGCACCAGGCTCACGTCCATGTAAAAATCCGCGGCAGAGCTTCCGCTTCCCGGGGGAGCAAGCATGACCACGCGCCCCATGTTCTCTACAACATGGCCTTTTAAATAATAGCGCAATACCACGCTGCCCAGGGAGTGGGTGACAAAATGCACTTTGCGGCCGGATTTGGGCGGACATTCCTTCAGGGTTTTCGCCAGATATGTTTCAGCCAGGACCTGCACCGGGTAATCGGTTGACGGATAACCGTCGTTTATGACGGTAAATCCCCTGCGCGCCAGGTAGCCCTCCATGTGCTTCATCGAGGAGGGGCCTTTGGCAATGCCGTGAAGGATCACGACATAATCCCCGGCGGGCTGATTGTTCCCGGTAAAAATCCCGATGAGCATAAGGGCAAGTGTTAAAACTATCGCTTTCATTTTGGTTGTAACGGAATTATTCTGTTAAACGTGTTTGCTGTTAAATGACTGATTGAAGAAACCTGTTTAAATGTCAAGAATTTCACGCATTTTTATTCTTGCAAAACCGAAGGGCCCTCATTTATGTGGAAAAATGTTTAATAAGAGGTTTTACCATGCTTGTTGATTCCCATGCCCATTTCGACCTGACCCTTGAGAACAGGGACATTTCAGAATCCGAGCTTATTGCCGCGCTCGGAGAGCACCACGTCACCCACGCGGTACAGGTTTCCATTGATCCTGCCGGCTTTTCCTGGTCGCGGGAGTTCGCGGTGAAGCACCGCACAAAGGGGATCCTGTTCACCCTGGGGATCCATCCCTCGTCAGATGCGGGGGACGATGAGCTGCGCACCCTTGAAAATTTTACGACCGAGGTAATGTCAGGAAAAGACGCCCATCTTTTATTCGGGATCGGTGAATGCGGGCTTGATTTTTACCGCATGCGGCAGTCCGGGGAGACGCAGTTTCGCTCATTTGAGTTTCAGATTGATCTGGCGCTCAGGTACTATCTTCCGGTGATTGTTCACTCGCGAAACGCCATGGATGAAACGATAAATCTGCTGTGGCGCAAAAAGCCCGGCCGCGGGATCATCCACTGCTTTTCGGGAACCCCCCATGACGCGAAATCCTTTCTTGACATGGGATTTTATATCTCCTTCGCCGGCAATGTCACCTATCCGAAGGCCCAGAATCTTCAGGATTCGGCGCGTTATGTGCCTCTTGACCGGCTCCTTGTCGAGACCGATTCCCCGTTCCTGACGCCGGTCCCGATGCGCGGCAGGCAGAACCGTCCCCACAACGTGCACTACACCTACCAGTTTATCGCCGATCTCCGCGGCGAATCGATGTCGCGGCTTGAAAAGGCGGTGTACGAGAACTTCGACCGGCTCAGGAAGTAGCTCCTACTCGCTCCACACCGTCCCGTACCCGGCGCGGTACAGGTCCCACATGTTCTCCACGAAATCTGACGTGCAGCGCCATCCCGGATACGCCCCGGCCGACGAGCTTACCTGCATGTACCGGTCCTGGTAGTCGAACAGGGCGTCGTGGTTCCACAGGCCGACCGCGTCCATGATGTGCGCCGCGAGCACGAACCCGGCCCAGGAATAGGCGGTGCAGCACTGCCGGTACGGCGTGATCCATCCCCTGTTGTCGGCCTCGGGCCTGAGGGAGTGGACAATGCCCCATTCGGGAAGCCCGATATCGGCCGCTTCGTAGGGGGCGAACTCTTCCGCCCGCTCGTCAGGATCCCACGCGTCACTGTTCTGCGTGATGTCGACCTCGGCCTGGGAAACGTAAAAGGTCTGGCCGTCCTCGCCGAACCCGGCGCCCCCCTGTCCGATGTTTCGCATCCCGGCATCGTCGAGCATGATCCCCGCGAAGAGTATGGGCCATTTCCTGCCGCTCGCGTGGCCGCCGTTGGGCACCCAGTTTTCTTCGCCTCCGTCCTCGATGACGCCGTACAGGTCGATGCCGAGCTGCACATAGCGGACCAGCAGGGCCATCTTGTCTTCAAGGGGGATGTTCAGGTGCAGCATGAGCGCGCCGATGCTTACTTCGGTCGCTATTTCCCTTCCGTAATCGGGCATGTTGTCCGAGGGGTGGATGCAGCGCCCCATCCAGTTGGGCACGTGGTCGATCCAGGGCCGCTCGAAAAGGCCCGCCACGTCGCTGATCTCCGGCGCGCCTTCATCCGGCGGGGCCAGTCCGGCGAGCTCTTCGGTGAGAAGCGATGAGGTCCGGTACAGAGGTGTTTTGTCTGTGCCGCAGTAGGGAGGGCGGAAGAAATCGTTCTGCGCGGGCGCTGTTTCAAGCACGGTCAGTATTGCCGCGGTTTTAAGCTGCGGCCGGGCGCCCGTTTCGTCAACGCTGACTGCGGAGACCAGGGACGAATTCGGGGCAAGCTGCAGCGGCGATTCGGGAGAGACTCCGAGCGAAACGTTCAGGCTTTCGCTGTAATCGTCATCCGAGGCGTAGCCTCCATACATGCTGCTGTCATAGCCCTGGGTCGTTCCCAGCGTGGGAGACGGGTTTATCATGGAGCCGTTCCGGGTCCGGCCTTTAAACGTGTATGAGGGCGGATCGATGAATATGACCTGCACGGCCCCGGCTACCCAGTGGTCGCCGTTGGCGAACGTGCCGTGCTCGTATTCCTGGTCAAAGTACCATGAAATTCCATGACTGGTGAGCACCAGCGCGGCCGAGTCGGGAGGTGAGGGGATGTACGGTTTCTCCTCGTTCCAGTCATTGGTGGTGCACTGCAGGAGCAGGGGAAAAAGCAGTAACAGCAGTTTTTTCATGGCGCCCTCCGGGGAGATGAAATCCGGATAGGATAAGGCGGCGATATAATTTTTTCAAGGAAAATATAATCGCTGATTAATGGCTTGACCGAGCGCGTTACCGTCCCTATATTCATCCGATGCCCGCAGAGGAGGATGCCATGCGCGCCTTGCCCAGGTCCCTTGTGCTGATGCTTTACGCCGCGGCGTTTGTGCTCGCCGGATGCGACTGTCCCATGGTTCACGTCGAGGATGACAATCCGTTTCCTTCTTCTCTCAGGGGGGAGGCGCTCTCCTCATCCGAAATTCGTATTACCTGGTGCATGCCAACCGACCTGACCACGACCAGATCATTTGTGGTGAGCCGCGACGGTTTTGAACTGGCGAGAACCGGCGATTATTATTATTCGGATGCGGGCCTTGACCCGGAGCAGACCGCAGAGTACCAGGTGTGCATCAGCGGCGAGGAAGGCGAGAGCGCATGCACCAACACGGTCAGGGTGACCACAAACCCGGGGGGGAGCACCTTTTACGTGGACCCTGCCACGGGAAGCATGGGCAATGACGGCTCGTCCGACCATCCCTGGAGCACGCTTCAGGAGGTGTTTGAAAACGGCCTTATCGAGATGAAAAACTATGTTGATCATCCGGCAGGATCGGGCGGGGGTGAAATGGGAACGGTCAACCCCGGGGCTCCGGTCAAGGGGGGGGATGTCATCCGCCTCAGAAGCGGTTACCACGGGATCATGGAGCTTCACGGTGGATACAACGACCGCTTTATCACCGTAGAGGCCGATGACGGCCAGAAACCGGTGCTCTCGAACATCGAAATGACGTCGGTGTCGAGATGGAGGCTGCGCGGCCTCACCATTACCCAGGAAGAGTCTCTGACCGGAGTGACTCCCGCGCAGGTCACCCTGGTGTACATTGAGCCCGGCAACTGGGGAGGCCCCGCGCATGACATCATTGTCGAGGATTGCACTCTTTCTTCGATCGATGACGCCTCGTCATGGAGCGAAGCCGACTGGATCGCTCGTGACTGCAACGGCATCATGTCAGGGGCCGAGGACGTTCTGATCCGGAACAATTACCTGAAAAACGTGAATTTCGGCATCACGGTAGACGGCAACAGGACCGTGGTGAAGGACAACACCGTCGATACATTTGACGGGGACGGCATGCGCGGCAATGCTCATGACCTGACGTTTGAAGGCAATATGGTCAAGAACTGCATCGATTCCAAAAACGGGAACCACGACGACGGGTTCCAGTCGTTTTCAGTGAACGGCGCTCCTCCCTGGGAGCGGGTGGTGCTGCGCGGGAACACGATCATCAACTACGAGGACCCCGGTCAGCCGCTGAAAGGCACGCTTCAGGGAATCGGCTGTTTTGACGGATGGTACATCAACTGGATCATCGAGAACAACCTGGTCATCGTGGACCACTGGCACGGCATTTCCCTGTACGGGGCCCTGAAGTGCAGGGTCGTCAACAACACGGTGCTTAACCCGTATCCGGTACAGGACCAGGTGCACAGTATATGGATAAGGATCACCGCGCACAAGGACGGCACAAAGAGCTCGGAATGCCTGATCCGCAATAACATATGCTGGAACCTGAGCTATGTATACGACACGATCCAGGACCACAATCTTCAGATAACCGATCCGGAAACCTACGCCGATTATTTTGTTGACCCTGACAACTTTGATTTCCACCTGAGAAGCGACGCCGCGACCATAATCGACAGCGGCACCTCGTCCCTGGCCCCGCTTTTCGATTGCGACGGAAACGCCCGGCCTTATGGTTCGACAGTTGACCCCGGCGCTTTTGAGCATGTCCCCTGATAAGCGCTCCGGCCCTGTCCCGGATTAAACTTTAGCGTGAGAATTCAGCCTCCCAGGCATTGAAGGATTTCGCCGACATAGAGGCGGTGGTAGTCCTTTTGCGGATAGTTTTTTTCGATGCCGGGATCAAGAAAAGCGCCCGGATCGAGGTCCTGGGTGTAGATTTTTTTGCATTCAATAACCAGCCGGGCCTCGCCGAAATAAACCGATCCGTTCTCCGTTATAACAGGCGTTAGTCCTGTCTCCTTTGCCTTGTCGACTTCCCTGCCCGAATGGCTCCCGCAATAGTTCAGCATTTTCCGGTGCCCGCTGCCGAAAAAACTGAGCGTGAACGTCTCGTTTTTTTCAAGGAACTCGAAGGTGTAGCGTGTCGACCGTATATAGATGAAGCACACCTTTTTGTTCCAGAGAACACCGAACCCTCCCCATCCGGCAGTCATGGTGTTGAATGATTTTTCGGTTCCGGCGGTCACCAGGAACCAGTCTTTCGCGATAAGGTTGAAGATGTTCTCCTCTATGCTTTCAGGTTTTATTGCTTTCATCTGAATCTCCAGTGTTCATGTTTTAGTAATGAAACAATCGTAATGCCCTGAAAGCAATGATTTTTTACGAAAAGTCTTTATCGCAGGTCCTCAGGGATGGTAGCAGTATAATTTTGAGGGTAGCGTAGTTTTGTCATTCCGGTTTTGCATCTTCCGAGTTTGCAAATACCGGAATCTCATGCGATAAATTTATGAATATTTTCTATGAGATCCCGGTATTACCTTCGGTAAACCGGGATGACAACATAATGTGTTATGAAACGGTTGCCCCTAAAAATAATTTGCTACCCTCAGGGATAAATTCAGGAAATCGTTAATATGGCTTGACAAAGCTTGACTGCCATGATACAAAGGACGATTTTTATTCAAGGGGGGACAGTTATGACAGTTCAAGTAAAATGCATTCATTGCGGCCATGTGGCTCACGAATTTACCGCTCTTTGCCCCAACTGTGGCAAACCCACAGCAAACAAATGGGCTCCCTCTGAAGTGAGCCCTCCGCCATGGAAATGGTCAACTCATCGAAGGGAGCTGAACCCGGTTTATCCGATCACGGCAATTTCGGTACTTATCGCGGTTGCCGGTTTTCTTATTTTTTATTTACTTAAGTAACGTTTTCCTGATGCCCCCGGTCACGAACTCTGCTTTCCGGGTGCCCGGGGCAAAATTCCATCTAAAGAACACTTGACGTTTTCATGAACTCTGGATAAAGTACCACTATAAACGGGCTCGCATGCCTGAATCCGGTTTTTCAGGATTTACTTCGGTGATATTCCAGAAAATAGCACATCGCCTGATAAAAATTGACTATGTCAAAAAGGCCATAGACGAAAAGGCCGACCTTTCCGTTTTCAGGGAAAAGCCGACTTTAAGAATCATTATCGGGATAGTACTCATGGCGTTTAGCTATGTGCTGGGATGGCCCGCGGTCAGTTTTTTTGGCGTGCTCGCAATAATTTTCAAGGAGCCGCTTATCGCGATAATCGGCGGCCCGGTAATATACGGAATTTCCCACCTCGTGTTTCTCGCCGGATTTTATCTTGCCGGCGCGCAGTATTCCATGATTTTTCTCAGATGGGCAACCCGGAAGGGCGTTGAAATGCTCATGAGGATGGGCAAAGCAAAGGATGTGCCTGAAGCCGGGATGAACGGTTAAGAAAGCTCATCACAGGATTCTCATGAACACAATTGTCCGCATCGATCCCTATTCTCACAATTTTTTTCTGAAAACGGTTCAGCTTGTCAGTGTCGCGTTGATCAAGGCCGGCATAAGGCTTTTTACCTTCTGGGCTGGCGCCCGGTTGTACCGGCTTGTTCGCTTTCTTCTCAACGTCATGGGTTTTATATTCCTGCGTTTGCCCCGATGGGCGCAGAGTGAACCGGTTGAAGTATCCGGAATGCCCGCTCTGTGGCTAAACGGTAAAGATATTCAGGCAACAGGCACCATGCTCTATGTGCACGGCGGCGGTTATTCACTCGGCTCGCAGTACACCCACCGCCAGATAGCGGCATGCGTCGGCAGATATTGCCATGCCAGAGTGCTGCTGCCGCTCTATCCCCTGGCTCCTGAACATCCCTTTCCCGCTGCGCCGGAACACGCGCTGAAGGCTTACCAGTGGCTCCTTGCTCAGGGGTGCGCCGGTGAGGACATCAGCATTATCGGGGACTCCTCCGGAGGGGGGCTCTCCCTGGTGCTGCTCCAGATGATCCGGGACCGGGGAATGCCGATGCCGCGGTGCGGGATGTTTTTATCCCCCTGGACCGATCTCACCTGTTCCGGAAGGTCAATGAAATCGAGATCGTGTGCTGACCCGCTGCTTCATAAAAGGCTGCTGCTTCCCTTTGCCCGGCTCTATGCACCGGAGAGTGAATTATCCAATTCCATGGTGTCGCCCTTTTTCGGTAGCCTAAAGGGGCTGCCCCGGCTGCTGTTTATGGTCGGCAGCGACGAGGTGCTGCTGGATGATTCGGTGCGCATACTTGAAAAAGAGGCTGATATGCCGGTGACGGTTGAGATATGGGAGGGGATGTTTCACGTGTGGCCCCTTCTCTACGCATATGTTCCGTTTTTTAAAAGGGCGTTCATGCATATTGCGCGGTTCGTCAATGATGGTGTTTAGACAGGGCGGCTTTTATTCAAGGTATGAGAGCAGCTCGGTAACTGATGCAATTGAGGGCCCCTCATCAGCGGGACCGACCCAGCAGTAATCAACATCCGCGCTTTGCGCTGCTTCCCTGTCTGATACAGCGTCCCCGAAAAAAATGGTCTCCTTTGCGCTAACCCCAAAATACCACATGCATCGGGTGATCATGTCCGGGGACGGTTTTGGCTCAGCGTCCCGCGCCGATATTTTATAGTGAAAGTAGTCATACAGGTGCAGGTGCCTGAAGAGCGTCACCAGGGACTTGCCGCGGTTTGAGGCCACCGCGAGAAAATAATTTTTTCTCAGCCTTCCCAGCACCTCATTAAAGTCGAATTTTACTTCAATCATGTCAAGGAAGGGGTCGTAGGGCACGGTTTTACTCAGATTGAACACGCGGCGGCCTTCTTCGGTGTCGCCGAAGATCTCAAAGATCAGCTGCTCCAGAGACATGTAGGCGACTTTATCGCTGTATTGCTCCGCGAGTGCCGGGTGTCCTGCCAGGGTGAGGCAGTGGTTGAAATAGGCGGTATTGGCCGGGGTTGAGCTGATAAGGACCCCGTCACAATCGAAAATTAACAATTTTTTACCTTTTAACATAGAGTACTGTTCTTCCATGAGCTCCAGTAAATCAATTAAAATTTGGTTTATGCGCTTTTTCTTTGTTAAACTGTTAATTATTACAGACGTGTAAACAATGGTTTAACGATAAAATAGTATTTGACATAAATATAAGGGTATAATAATTTTGCCATTCTAAAATATGACGATATATGACGCAATGGACAGTATTCGGGCCTGTGCGAAAATAAACCTTCACCTTGAAGTGCTGAACAAAAGAGTTGATGGGTACCATAATATTTTCACTTTAATGGCCGGTGTTGATCTGCATGATCTTTTAAAACTCGATAAACTGGAAATCGCCAGTCAAGAGGCAGGGGAAAGCAGCATTTCCATTGTGAATAATGGCGGTGCAAATGCCTCGGTGCTTGAGGCAATTCCCGAGAAAGACAACATAATCACTAAAGCGGCGGAATTATATTTTAAAACCGCAGGAATTTCAGGGAATGCTTCATTTATACTGACGAAAAATATTCCTTCGGGTGCGGGGATGGCCGGCGGCAGTACTGACGCAGCAGCGGCATTGCGTCTGCTGAACAGAAAGCTTGGCAGGTTAAGTGATCATGAACTGATGTCCCTTGGATCGCGCATCGGCGCGGATGTGCCTTTTTGTCTGTGTGGGGGATTTGCCCTGTGTGAAGGAATAGGCGATATTGTGGAAGTAATTCCGGGAACACTCGATTCATATGTTCTCATTGCGAATGATGGAATCCATGTGAACACCGGTGAGGCTTATGGCGCCCTGAAAAGAAGTACGAATTATGAGGTTCCTGAAGATTCTGAACGGGAAATGAAATCGAGAATAAGAAGTGCTCTTGAAAAGGGGTCTCTCGGAGGACTGTATTCCCTCCTGCGCAATGATTTTGAAGACCCGGTTTTCGCCAGTCATCCGGAATTAAAAAAGATTAAAGAAGAATGTTACCGGCTGGGAGCTGATTTTTCAGCAATGACCGGTTCCGGTTCAAGTATTATTGCTCTTTTTAATGATGAAACAAAAGCTGATAATGCTCAAAGGGAACTGAAGAAAAATATCAGGCAGGTTATTAAAACCGTTTTTTTAAACAGCAGTAACCCCTGTTTGCAAGGAAGTCATATAGACTGACTATATATTGAGGTGTCGCCAAGCGGTAAGGCACCGGGTTTTGGTCTCGGCATACCCAGGTTCGAATCCTGGCACCTCAGATTTAATTCATAGCATGAGGAGAACACCCATCAGAGATATTGCTTCAATAATATTAGCAGGCGGGAAGGGGGTCCGTATGGAGTCCGACCTCCCCAAAGTCATTCACCTCCTCAGGGATAAACCATTAATCCTCTATGTCATCGATAATCTTCGAAACGCCGGAATAAGTGATATCATTACTGTTGTCGGCTACCGAGGAGAGATGGTTGTTGATGTCATTGGCCCGGATGTCAAACATGTATGGCAGCATGAACAGCTCGGTACCGGACACGCAGTAATGCAGGCGGAAGAAGCTCTTGCTGATTTCAAAGGCACCGTGGTTATCGCATGCGGTGACGTTCCCCTTATAAAGCCATCCACATTCAAGACGCTTATTGATGAATCAGGCAGGGATGGCGTGAAAGCGGTTGTCCTGACCATGGTCCTGGAAAAGCCTGCCGGCTATGGGAGGATAATAAAAGACGGGCAGGACCGTTTTGTCAGGATTGTTGAAGAAAAAGATGCTTCACCTGAAGAGAAAGCGATAAAAGAAGTCAATACAGGAACGTATGCCTTTGATAAGGATTTTCTTTTTGAAGGGCTAAAAAAGATAAACAGGAACAATGCGCAGGGGGAATATTATCTTCCTGATGCTCTTAATCATGTCCTGGCCTCAGGTTATGCCGTTAAAACAGTCGTCCTTGATGACCCCGTCGAAGGCAGCGGAATAAATACCAGAAACGATCTTGAGGCGGTTGCATCTTTTCTGGCATTACATAATTAAGGAATGGATCATGTCTTCTAATACGTTAAAAATATTTTCGGGTACATCCAATCCTGACCTGGCTCAGGAAATTGCCGATTATCTCGGTATCAACCTTGCCAAAATCGAGCTCAAGCGGTTCATGGATGGTGAAATATCGGTTAAATTAAAAGAGAATGTCAGGGGCCAGGATGTTTTTATCATCCAGTCCACCTGCAATCCAACCAATGACCATATAATAGAACTGCTTTTAATGATCGATGCCGCCTTCAGGGCGTCCGCAAGCCGGATCACCGCTGTTATTCCCTATTTTGGATATGCGCGGCAGGACAGAAAAGTTGAACCCAGGGTCCCGATTTCAGCCAAGGTAATGGCGAATATAATCCAGGTTACCGGTGCTGACAGGGTTCTTACCATGGATTTGCATGCCGACCAGATCCAGGGCTTTTTTGATATTCCCGTGGACAATCTCAATGCGTCCCCGATTCTTATTGAGTATATAAAGAATCTTCGCCTTGATAACCTCGCGATTGTATCACCGGATTCAGGTGGAGCGGAAAGGGCCCGCTTTATCGCAAGGAACATCGATGCAAGCCTCGCTATTATGGATAAAAGAAGACCTGAAGCGAATGTCGCAGAAGTGATGAATGTCATCGGTGAGGTGGATGGGAAAAACTGTATTCTCATAGACGATATGGTCGATACCGGCGGTTCAATATCCAAGGCCGCAGGTGCTTTGAGGAAAGCCGGCGGCAATGACATATACTGCTGCTTTACGCACCCGGTGCTTTCGGGCAACGCTCTGGAAAAGCTTGATTCGGCTGATTTTAAAGAAATTATCTTTACTAATACAATTCCCGTTAACAAATCGGGTCGTAAGGACAACATATCAATACTGTCAATTGCATCTCTTTTCGGAGAGGCCATAAGAAGAATACATAATGGAGAATCGGTTAGTTCCCTTTTTGTAAAATAGATCAATTCTTATATATCGTAGAGGTAAAACAATGCAGGAAAAAGTGTTAGCTGTTCAGTCGAGAACCCAGAAGAAAAAGAATTCATGCAACAGGCTCCGTAGCGAGGGATTTATCCCGGGAATCATTTATTCACACGGAAAGAGTGAGTCGATACAAATTTCACGAAAAGATTTTAGCCTGATTTTTAAAGGCCATATTTCTGAAAGCGTTCTTTTCAGCGTCCACGTTGACGGGAAAAGTGATGATCAACTCGCCTTTGTGAAGGATTATCAGAGGAATCCGACCACGGGGGAATTGCTTCATGTGGATCTTTTTAAAGTAACAAAAGGTGAAAAAATACATACCACTGTACCGATAAAAATTACAGGGACCGCGAAAGGCACAAAAGTCGGTGGGCTCACGGATGTATCGAAACACGAACTTGAAGTTGAATGCCTTCCCAAGGATCTCCCGGAAGAGATAGTGATCGATATCACTGATGTTGATATCAATGAATATATTCATGCCAGGGACATAAAGGTTGCTGATTCGATTAAGATCAAAACGAATCCTGAAACGGTTATTGTTTCAGTTCATCCGGCAAGGACTGCTGCAGTTGACGCTGAACTTGAAGCGGCTGAAGTTCCTGAAGGCGAAGCTGCTTCTGATGCAGAAGGAGACTGAGCCCGGTCTTAGATTATTGCATGCATGGGCTGAGAAGTTCATTCATGCCTAGAGAATCCCAAAGGGGGTATAGGTTCTTTTGAAGTTAATTGTGGGTTTTGGAAATCCCGGTGAAAAGTTTGCCAACAACAGGCAGAACATTGGCTTCAAGGTTATTGACATCCTGGGGAACAATGAGAATATCGATGTCCGCATTAAAAAGAAAAAGTCAGTTATCGGACGCGGAAAGATATTAAATACTGATGTTGTTCTGTTAAAACCGCAAACCTTTGTTACCTTGATAGGCGAATCGGTCCTTTATATCGCTTCATTTCTGCGAATTAATGTTAAGGATATAATTTGCATTGTTGAGGATTCTACGCTTGAACTCGGGGAGATGAGAGTTGATTATGTCTTGTCGAGCCTCACTCATGAGGGCGTGAAATCCATGGAAAGGGCCTTAAAATCGGACCGTTTTGCCAAAATCAGGGTTGGCATTGGCACACCCCCTGACGGGATGAGCATGGAAAAATACCTTTTACAGGATTTTACTGTTGATGAGAATCTTATTCTGATAGATGTGCTCAATAAAACAGAAGAAGTTGTCCGGATGCTGATAAAGAACCCGATTGAGGAGGTTCAGGAAAAATATAACCCTGAAGGCGCCCCGAAGATTAAAAAGCGTATGGTCAAAGCAGTGCGCATCGATCATCGTAAAGTTAAAAAATAACCATCGGTAATTTATTATACCTTTGATATACAATTTTTCTTGACTTTATCCATTTATCCACTATCATTTTCCAAATAGCTGCAGTTTTCATGGTTAACCATTATCAGGTCAGGGGAGTACTAATATGTTAAAAAAATTCCGTATATATCTGGCATTTATCATTTCCATTTTTATTTTTGTTCCTTCTTTCGCACAGGATAAACAATTTAACCAGCTCTATAAACCGTTGCCGCTGATTAAAAGGCTGAGTTATGAAAATTTTAAAAACATCAAACTCCTTCAGTCGGCAATCATGAATTATGGGGGCGGAGAATCTGAAGTCGAACAGCTTATAGATCAATACGCTGAAGCAAGTGCTCTCTACTTCCAGAACAGGATCGACGATGCTGCGAACAAATTTTCTGAGAACGAAAGGGGCATTCTTAAAGTCGCGCAGAACCTTGCAAAAAAATATAAAGATGATTCAGAGTCCCTGCTTATCCAGGCGATAAAATTGAATATTAAAACTTCGCTCAGGAGATCGCTGAACGGTGAAAAAAGGAACGAAGTTGCAGACAAGCTTCTCGCGAATGCTCAGTTCGGTGTTCAAAAGGGAAATGACTTTTATGACCGATACAAAGCAGCCCATACCGCCCCTCCTTCTGAGCTTGTCAGTTCAATCTATTATTACCGGAGAGCAAAAGAAAATCTTTTCCTCATGTATGAAGTAACCGATTTAGACCCTCAGGAAAAAAAGAGCTTCTTTGATCAGCATAAAAAAGATATCGAAGATAATAATAACAGGATATACAAGTCGAGAGAGAAAGAAAACTGATTTTTCGCAATGCTTACTTATCATGAAAGGGGACCGAGGCCGGTCCCCTTTTTTATTTTTTACTGTTTGATGAGGCTCGTAATTTTTTCAGGGCTTTTTCACGTTTTAAAACCCTCAGCGCGAGTATTCTCACATTTTTGTCAGGATGCGTAAGACAGCTGATAACTCTTTTTTTTATATCAGCCTCAAGAACAAAACCGTTCAGAGCTCTCATCAGAGCAGTAAGCATTTTTGTTGAAAAATTTTCTTTTTTTCTGAATACTCGTGTGATTGATTGATAAATTTCCGGTTCTCTTATAGTGACAAGAGACAGGGCGGTGCCGCTGACGCTTTCATTAGGGTCTTCAATGGCATTGCAGATAACCGGTAAAAGGTTTGATTTTTGATATTCGATATTCAACATTAAAATCCCGATAATCGAAGCTTCCCGAAGAACCCAGTCTTCGCTTTTGAGCTTATCAGTAAAGACCTGTGCCGAGTTTTCGTTCTGGTACAGTGCCAGGGCTTTCAAGGCGTACCATTGCACGTTCCCGCTTGCATCATTCAAGGCCATTTCGCTTATGCGCGGGTAAGCTTTTTCAGGTCGGATCAGAGAGAATGCTTTTAGCGTTTCTATTCTCACTGCACCATGAACGTCATGAGAGAAGGATATGAGTTGATCCACGAGTTGACTGTATTCCGGAGAGGATTGTACCAGTAAAATCTGCTTCTTGTTTTTCCCGGATAGATATGATGTTATCCGGGATACTGCCTGGACTCGCTTGTCCCAGTGGCGCTGAGAATATTCTTTTTTTACAGCCTGATTCAGGATTTTAAGCTCTGCCTGCTCCTTCTGGAGATTCCTCATGTCGCAGCTGTTCAGAGTAACAGACAAGGCAACAAGGAGAAACGCTAACGAGACTGTTTTCGGGTGCGAGTTAATCATCCGCATTTCTTTCCCTCATAATCCAGTCGATTATTTCACGATCTTTATTCTTTCTAACAATAAGGCGGAACCTGTCAGTGACAATAAATTGTTCCAGCCAGGAGTCCCATTGATTTTTAGGTACGATAATGGGAGGTGACGGCGCACGGTTTTGTTTTATCTGTATTTCCTCTCCTTTTGTGCCGATGTAAGCTTCTTTTATGGAAATACTGGAACTGGCAAGGCCGACTCTTCCGCTATGCACAAGGACAAGGCATTCTGTTTCCGCTGCAATGACGGAGAACTCTGCAGTGACGACACTTATCTCAGCGCTCGGCGTGATAAGCTCGAGTGTTTTGTTCGGATATTTTTTTTTCTGGATAATGCTTAATTTGCCGAATTCCATTTTAAGCCTGGTGGGAGGGTCATTGTTATTATTTCTGAGATAATAAAAGGCCAGAGATGTCGACTCTCGCAGTGATAAAGACGTGGTGTCCGATAATACAATTTTAAGAAGGGTATTTTCGCTGGTCCTGATCGTCTGCCCGATTTGGATTTTTGTCCCTTCGTCAATGGTAAAGCGTTCTCCTGAAATGAATGAGAAAAGTTCAGCTTTTCCTTCAAGGAGAATGACCTCCCCAATTATTCCCGGAGTTCCGTTCGCGTGAGATTCTTTCACAGCGAATAATATAAAAATAAAAAGCGCGAATATGATTCCAGTAATTTTTTTCATATAATATTGTTGTACCATATGTGTTCAGCTTTAAGAAAGATTTTATTTTTATTCTGTGAATTATTCACGGTAACTGAAAAAAGTCAATGACATCTTATAGGCAACATGATTCAGTAATGACAGCAAATGAGAGGATCAACAATGGCAAAAAAGAGAGTTATAATAACCGGGGGAACCGGCTTCATTGGCAAGGCCCTGAGTGCTTCGCTTGTTGATCAGGGGTATGAAGTTGTTGTATTGACGCGCAATATATTTCACGGGTCGCGGTCAGAGGCTGCGGTGAAGCACGCGGTATGGGACGCCAAGACATCCGCAGGCTGGCTGGACCAGGCTGAAGGGGCATACGCGATAATTAATCTTGCCGGAGAAAATGTAGCGCAGGGGCGATGGACGGAAGAGAGGAAAAGGCTCATCCTCCAAAGCAGGCTTGAAGCGACCGCTGCGGTCATGGATGCCTTGAAGCGGTGTAAGAAAAAACCGTCGGTGTTGATTCAGGCATCAGCTGCGGGATATTATGGTGCCGGAACCGGAACCGCTGCTTATGATGAAACCTCCGCTTCAGGAGAAGGTTTTCTCGCTGATGTAACCAGGCAATGGGAAATGGCCAGTGAAGAAGCTGATAAGCTCGGCGTGCGAAGGGTAGTAATCAGAACCGGAGTTGTCCTCGGTCTGAATGGTGGCGCACTGGTCAAGCTTGTGCTCCCATATCGTTTTTTTGTCGGCGGATATATTGGGTCAGGCAGCCAGTATATGCCGTGGATACATCTTGACGATGAAGTAAGGGCGGTTCTTTTTTTAATGGAAAAGAAAAATTTGGATGGAGTGTTCAATCTTACCGCGCCGAAACCGGAGACTGCGAAAGAATTTTCCAGGGTCCTGGGTAGAGCCATGAAACGTCCCGCCTGGACAAAAATTCCTTCTTTTGCGATAAGACTTGTTTTCGGTGAAATGGGGACTGAAGCGCTTCTCTCAGGGAAGCGGGTTGTGCCCAAACGACTTCTCAGCGTGGGCTTTTCTTTTAAGTATGCCGAACTTGAGGGCGCACTTAAAAGCCTGTTGTGATAGGGCTCACTTGCCGTATAATATCGTATACTGCTCGAAAAACCGCGCGGTTCTGAACATATAGCCCCTGGTCTCATCAAACGGGACGAGCTCAATAAAAAGATGTTCGTCGTCGGAAGGGATGCTTTTTTTCCATTTTAAAATATTTCCTGCTCCGGCATTATATCCGCCAATTGCATAACAAATGTTATTGTTGAAAAACCGCATGAGCCAGGCAAGATAATTACTTCCGAAACGAATCGACGTGCATGGATCTTTCAGGTCGTAATCGGCAACCTTTAATTTCCGGGCAACATCGCCCGCGGTTGGGGGCATGAGCTGCATCAGGCCGACAGCTCCTGCCGGTGAAACCGCGGTGTGATTGAAATTTGATTCAGCTTTTATAACAGCATAAATATAATTTTTTTCCAGGTTGTTTTCTAATGAATACTTTTCGACACAATCGGGAAATCCCCTGGGATAGAGCTCTTCACTGAGTGCCATTGGTGAAAGAAAAATATTTTCTTTCAATCCCCTGAGCTTTAAAAGCTCCTGCACCGCATTTACCCCAACGAAATAATGGCCGAATTTTCTTGCGTAATGGGCCAGTGCGTAATATGTGTCACTTTTCCCATCTTCGTCATCCGAAAGAAACCGGAGTTCGCGCGTCAGGGCATTCAGGTTCCCGGTTTTAAAAATTGTATCGAACTGGAGCAGGCTGTCCCTGTTGTCCGTTGAAAGTTCAAGTGACGCGATTTTTTTTTCGATCAATGAATACGGTTCAGCGCTGTCGCCAAGCGCTTTGAGCCTTTCATTCCTTGCGGCCCTGTCTTTCTCCAGGGCATAAAGCAGGCTGTGATAATACCGGGCCTCTTCGGTTCGGCCCCGGGCGGCTGCTTCATCGAAATGCCGCTTCAGGTCTGCAGGGTTCATGGCGCGGATTTCATCCTGAATCAGCTGCCAGGTATATGATGAATCGGGGTTATTGAGTATCATTTCCATAAAAAGGGCGGCAGCAACATCCTTATCATTTCTTTTCACGGAAATTTTATAAAGCCAGAAGCGGCATCTGTCTGAATTGGATCCCTGCGGGTATTTTTTAAGCGATTCTTCAAGATATTCAGCTGTGCTGACAAAGTTGTTTATCGCGAGCGCTTCTTTAGCCAGAGACCAGAGGCATAGTTCTCCGGTGGGGTCAGTATAGGTGCTGTTATACTTTATAAGCAGTGATTTATAATTTTGCGCTTTTTTTTCACTAAGGAAAAGGGCGATGCGTCCGAGAGCCTGCTGTTTATAAGGCTCAATGCCGGTAGAAATGATTTCATTGTAAACGGCTGCCGCGCTGTTGCGTTTTCCTGCGTCCCAGAGCTCGTCCGCTTTAATCATCAACAGTGACGTTAGAATTTTTTTGTCCGTTGAACGTTTTTCAATCAGTGGGACTGTCTGGCTCTCTTTGTTTAGTCTGACAAGACAGCGAATGATATACATGAGACTTTCATCTTTATCTTCAGCGGGGAGGTTCTGGTCTGTCAGAAGAGTCAGCGCATTTTGGTATTCACCTGCATGGTACAGGCTCTTTCCGGTTTTAGAAAGGAACAAAGAATTTATGGGTAAGTTTTTTTTCTTGGAAACGAAGACAATTCGTTTGCCGGCAAGCTGCGCCTCCCATGATTCAGGGCAAAGCATGACTGCCTGATAGTATTGCTCGAGAGCAGCATCGTATTTTTCCATTTTTTCTGAAAGAGACGCCATTTTTATGTAAACCAGCTGCTGCTGCGGCGCCTGATTATATTCTTTCAGTAATTCAGAGTAGACGTCAAAGCTCTGGCCGGCCTTGCCGGTTTCCGCAAGCGACAGGGCCTTAAGCAGCCGGGATTCATACCATAACCCGGGAAGGTCCTGAGAAATACTGTCGCAGAATTTTATGACATACGGGTATTCACGGTATTGCATGAAGATTCCCGCAATTTCAAAAACTGCTTCATCATAGAGCGGTGATTTCACATGAAAGCCCTTGATAAAACGGTATACCGGAGAAGCGTAAAGGGTGAGTTTGTCTGTTGAATATGACGCAAAACAACTGTTTGCAAAATTAAAAATAGCTTCTTTGTACAGCTTTTTTTCTTTACAGGTCTGGGCAAGGACGAAATATTCGTAACAGGTTTTCTTTTTTGCTGAAAGCTCCTCATAAACCTGCTCGCTTCCGGCATAAAAGCCGAGCTGCGCAAGGTGATTGCCTTCGGTCGGAGCTTCGGTGCAGGTGAACAAGAAAAAAAACAATAATGCCAGGATTGTTCGAAAATTCATACTTCAGCACTCTAATGTAATTTCAGGTAGTCGGGGTATTCGGGGACCTCCTCAAGGCGAGGGTTCTCCCAGATCATATCATAAAATGATTTGCTTTCTATAGTCCGGTAATAGTTGTCATAATGGATTCTGGTAAAGTAATCCTTTTTTTCCTCGGACAGTGCGCCGATGTTTTTTTTAAGATCATCAAAGGGAAGATACCCCCATTCTGTCCTGCTGTACGGGTCCGCATTTGCTTCCAGCTTTGTATAAAACGCGTACCGCTTTCCGTGTTTTGCCTTTTTAATGGCTTCAACATATTTATACAGCCTCATTGAGTAGAGCGTTTCCCTGTAGTGATCTGACATTTTAAAAAAAATTTTTGCCTCGGCCAGGTCGCGGTATCCGAGTTTAAGGTAGTGTTGTGATCTGTATTTCTGCGATTTAATTGATGCGCGGGCAAAATCTCCTAAGAGTTCGGAAGTTATGCCTATATCCCTGGTGAGGGTTTTCCGGTAAAGGTCAATAAGGATTCTCTGTGAATGCTTGATTTCAATAAAAGACTCATGGAAGAGGAATTTCATATACAGCATCTGGGCTATCATATCGCGCTGGATCGCCTCTTTAAAAAGCGTTTTCTCTTCTTCACTGCCGAGATTGGAGATGGATGAATTGATAAAATAGAAAAAATACCGGTTGTCTTTCAGGCCCTTTTCGGCATAACGCTGTTCGCCGGCGCTCAGACTTGATTTTGTTCTCTGCGCAGTCCCCGGGTACGGGAAAACAAAGAGTGGTATCATGATTGAGATGATTAATCTCATGTGTTGAAGATTTTTCATAGGGTAAAGGTCATACCTTCCCTGGCCATGTATATATTCATGCTGTCGCTGTCATTGTATTTGCGGTGTTCAAGTGCGGCCATATAGTTTTCCTGCAGCTTGTCATCCGAATATGAAGGCTCATGATGGGTTAAAACCAGATTTTTAACCTTCCACCGGACCCCGCAGTTTACGGCCATGGTAAAGCTCGTATGGCCCCAGTCGAATTTGGTGAATGATTCATCAAGGGTATACTGCGAATCCAGCACCAGCAGGTCAGTATGATTGAAAAAGTCCATTTCAGGGCCGCCCATTTCAAGGCTCTCACCCGTAAACTCGCAGTCCGTCGCAAAAACAAAGGTCTTCCCATTTTGCCTGAAACGGTATGCGTGGCATCCGTTAGGGTGCTTGAGAGGATGTATGTCAACAATGAGGTCTTTTTCAAGTTTAAGGGGAAGGTTTATGCCCTTTTCGAGAGTAATAAAATTTTTTTCAGAGGCAGTCCCTTCGAACGGTGCCGGGAAAAATGGGGGGTCCATCTGCTGGATCAGATACTGTTTCTGGTCGGGATAGGGGGAATAAAAGTTAATTTTGTTGCCTTTGATGTAAAGAGGCGTAAAAAAAGGCAGGCCCTGGAGGTGGTCCCAGTGGTTATGGGTGAGAAATATATCGACCACCCCTTTACCCGAAGCACAGTCCCCTTTCATCATTTCATAGCCGAGCTCTCTGATTCCGGTACCGCAGTCCAGAATATATGTTTTCCCGCTGTCAGATGTTACTGCTGCACAGGTTGTATTTCCGCCATAAAGGTATTTCAAACTGTCAGGGAGTGCTTCAATGATTTCGTTAGTATTGCTGGAGGATGAATTTTTTTTCTGGAGAGTATGTTCGATAATCCGGCTAATTTTACTGCGATATTCCCTGTTGGTTAACGGAGCGCAAATCGATCCTCTTACTCCCCATAGTTTAATGAGCATTGTATAATCCGTTTCCTTGTAATTTTATCCATAAAAAGGAGCTTCACTATAAATTTATCATTATTTTTATGCAAGTTTTTTTCAATAGTTACGATTATTAGAATGAAGCTTAAGTAATTAACAATAGCTCTAATTATGATTAATTACTTGACTATGTCGGGATTTTGTTAAAATTTACAACACACGTAAAAATCGATAATACCTGAACACTGGAACATATGAGCGTATACAAAACCGCAAAAGCTGAAATAGGGAAGAAAATAGAAAAGGATGAAGCTTTAACTTTCCGATTTAAATTTATTAATGAAGATCTTCTCATGCTTTTAAACAGCATAATGGCAAAGCTGTTAGGGAAGATGGATTTTATTTTTTTGCTGAATTCAACGATTACTATTTTACGGGAAGTCGTGGTTAATGCGCTTAAAGCCAATGCAAAAAGGGTATTTTTTAAAAAGGAAGGTCTGGATATCTCTCGTCCCGAAGATTATGAAGAGGGGATGAGGCGCTTTAAAGATGAAGTAATCGGGGTTTTTGATGTAATTGAAAAAGACCTGGTAACCAGTGAATATTATATTAAGCTTCATTTTGAAAGAAAGGAAGGGAACCTCATAATAAGGATCATTAATAACGCTCCCATCCTGCCTGAAGAACTTGAACGAATAAATTTCCGCATGACAAAGGCTGCTCAGTACAATGATTTCTCCGAGGTGTATGAAGAGATAGAAGACAGCACTGAGGGAGCCGGGCTCGGTATTGTTTTAACCGTCCTGTTTTTGAAAAACATGGGCATCCCGCCCAGCAAATTTACCATAAAAAGTGATAAAGCCCTGACTATCACAACATTGATTATCCCGAAAATCCTTCGACCGGTGGAAATCACCACTGAAGTGAAGATCCATATCCTTCATGAAATAGAGGGCCTGCCGACTTTCCCTGAAAATATTGTTCAGCTTCAGAGGCTGTGCAATGATCCTGATTCATCTATTGATGAGATATCAAGGAGAATCAAGGTTGACCCGGCCCTGACAACCGATGTGATCAAGCTGTCAAATTCCGCAGGTTTTGTGCCGGGGAAACGAATTGAGAATATCAATGAAGCGGTCATGACCATCGGGCTGAAAAACCTCAATGCCATCCTTGTTGCCAGCAATGCCAGGAGGATTCTGGACAAGAGATACACCAAATATGAGCAGATATGGGAACACTGCAATAAAACAGCATATTATGCCCGGAATATCGCTCTTACTTACAGACTGTCGAGTATCGTCGAGTATTCATTTATGGCGGGTCTTCTTCATGACCTTGGCAAAATTATTCTCCTGTCAACAGACATGACTCTGGTAACAAGAATCGCAACCATGGTTGAAAACAGAAAGATCGTCACATCAACGATCATGGAGGAGATCTCAATCGGGATCAGCCATTCTTCTATCGGTGCCATGATTTCAGAAAAGTGGAATTTTCCCTCTTTTCTCATTGAAGCGATCCGGTTTCACCATGCGCCGCTGAACGCGTCAAAGGAATTCATGGATATTGTTTACATCGTTTACCTGGCCAATATGCTCTGCGGTATTGAAGACAGGAAATACAGCTATACCTATTGTGAAGAAAGTGTTCTGGAGCGCTTTAATCTTGATGATGAAAAAAAATTCAAGGAGCTCCACGAAAAGCTGAAATATAAATATAATGCAACCCGCCAGTGATCACGGTTCTCTTATATCTTCAATTTCCTTTGTCAGGACGATATCTTCAACTTTAACAGAAACAAACCAGAGTGGCAGAGACGCGATACCGGGAGATAGATACTTTTTTTTATTCATGATTATTTCCGTCATATTCGTCTTTGCCGCAGCGGGGATATCGACTGAAGAAATTTCTGTCAGGGCCGGAGCGATACTTAATCCGTAGCTATCATTGTTGTTTTCGGAAAGGAGCACGCCCAGAGTAAAGAAATACTTCTGCTGTTCTTTTTTAGTAAGGTAGTTGAGAATTTTTTTGTCGCTAATTCCCGCCCAGAACGAGACTTTTCCGTCTGATAACAAAACCCGGGCGAGGCTGTGTTTTGTTGACAGGGATGAAGCGGTAAACCTGTTTAAAACCGAATCAAACACCGGGGAAATATTGTTTTCAAGGTTTTCACTTTTCACAACAATATCGCTGGCCACGCGCTGGTACAGAGGTACCATGGTGTCAGTTTTTATCGTTGCAGGTTCGGTTTTTTCTGATATCTCTTCATACTTTTCATCAAAACGGAGAAAGGCCGGGTTCATGGGATCTTCCTGTAAAATGCCCTGCTTCCATGATGATGTGTACATCGGCGAGTAGAACAACCTTCCCCTTTCAAGAAAAAGTTCGCCTCTCTCTCCGCCCGAATTTATAAAAGTCCGGTGATAGGTGACGTGAAAATTACTTCCTCCGGTCATTTCAGTTATTCTTTTTATTGCTTTAGACCCGTTGGGAGAAACTCGTTCGCATAAAACCGCGTATACGGGAATTCTCATTTTGTCAGCGGAATAAGCATGATTCTCAAGTTCGATGCTGTGGGTAATATCGCTGTTCAGCACCGCAATGATAATTCGTTCTGAATTGCTCCTCCACCGAAGGTTTTTCAAGGCATGGCGAAACGCGGCGGACAGTTCCCTGTTCCCGGATTTTCCTGCTGGTTTCAGTTCATCCAGAATTTTTTTGAATGTCATGGCATTATTCGTAACGGAAATGTTTCCCACTGAAATTTTGTCCGAAAAAGGGATCAGGCATATGCGGCTGTCATAACCGCTGCTGTCGCAGAGGCTCCTGAAAAAATCGTGGAGGCCTTCCCGCAGTGCATTTAATTCGTTTTTAACCGGATAAGACAGATCCATGAGCACCGCGATGTCGACCAGTTTATCGGTATTTGATCTCCGGGCGTTTTCGCTTGTCGCAAACGCGTCCTGCACGTCAAGGACCGCGAGGCGGAACAGGTCGGCTGCCCGGTTTTCAAATTCAAAGATTATCCTGCGGTCCTGTACTGAATAGATCCGCGTTCGGGAAAGGAAAGAGTCCCTGATTTTTGTGAGTGATCCTGCCAGAACATAATCAAACTGCCGCGTTTTTCCCAGAAGCCTGACCTCTTCATCAGTGATTGTCGGGCCGAGGTGAAGGTTTTCGATGTCCATCTCAATGCTTTCAGGTGAGGCAATGGCAACCTTTTTTTTCGTGAGAGCCGTAACATACATGATGCGGGCGTATTCGCTTCCCGTGCTTTCCGTGAACGAATTTGAGGAATTGATTATACGGTAGGGCAGTATCGCCGTTTCAGCAAAGACCGCAGAGGCGCCTGCCAGCATCATAAAGAGTGCGAGATTGAATATTTTCATGAAACCGTTCCTGGACTGTAGCTGTGGGCAATGCTTTTTATGCGCTCTTCAATGACCCGTTTGCCTTCAGGCCCGAAGTATGATCCTTTAAACTGAAGGCCGATATGATATATGCCGGTTTCGGCCTGGTATATATAAACAACAAGCGCTGAAATTCTGATGGGATCCCGCAATTTAAACACGAGATTAAAGAGAATCCCGTCAAGGAGAGTCAGCTGGCGTATTAAGTTTTCATCCTTCGTTTCGACCAGCGCGCCGCTCATTGAAATGTTCAATACTTTCCCTGTTGATTCGAATTCGCGGTAATTGCCCTTGTGAATTTTTTCGGAAATCTCCTCTGAGAGCCGGGAAAAGGCAGCTGATTCTGATTCTGTTATCGGCCGGTCTTTTGTCGCCAGTTCCAGGTAACAGAACGGGAAATGTTCTCCGATGAGTGAATGAAAGTTGATGATCTCCACAGCGAGCGAAACGTATTCGCGAGACATCTTCCTGAGGTTCACTTCAATGTCGCTTTTAAAACGCGGATCGGACATTGATTTGAAGAAGGGCTCGTTTGTGGTTATGAATTGTTTGACGTCCTTCAGGTCCGGTATAAACAGGGATTCCTTTTTTTCGACCGCAAAGATAACTTCAGGGGGGATGTCTTTTTCATTGCCGAAGTAAGGCTTTTTCAGCTCGAACCCGGACATCCTGTCGAGATAGTCTTTAATTATCACCTGCGCTGATATGGATTTTTTTAATTCGGATGCTTTTTCCTGGATTTTTGACACCATGATTTTTGTTATTTTAGGATTATCAGTCTCAAAGAAAAAGCGTTCCTCTTTTCTTTTCTCGGCGGCGAGCGAGCACGAAAGAATGGTCAGGTTATAGGTGTTGGGCGCGTATTTGCCTCCCGCAGGGGTTTTTACTTTCAGTTTAAACTGGACATAGCGCTCTGACACAAAGGTGTAAATGATAATTTCTTTTTCAAAAAGTTCGTGAGAGAAGGTCAGGGTGATTAGGTCGCCTTCTCTTTTAACGAAATTCACCATGTCGTTTTTAAAAGGCGATTTGAGCAGCAGTTTCTGGGTATCAATATATTTAATTAATATGTTTTCAATTTTGTCGAGTTCACTGATTGTTTTGAATTCTCTTTTGCGGTCTCTTACAAAAGGCATATGCGTACCTGTTTGAAAGATAATTATTGCAGGTAATTATGATATAGCAAGCATATTTTACTCTTGTTTTTTTAAGTTTTTGATTCGATACTGGTAACAGCGGAGGATATCAATGAAAATCAACAATGAAGCCAAAGTTGGCCTGATGATTACCGCCAGTTTTACCATTTTTATCACCCTTGTCGCGATTCTCGCCCAGATCAATGTGGCACAGAAAGGATACAAACTTCGCATTTACTATAGCTTTCTCAACGACCTGCGCGTGGGGGCCCCGGTCAAAATCGCCGGGGGGATCAAGATCGGCCAGGTCGAATCCATAAGCCAGTCCGGTGAAAAAACGGAGGTCTCTGTCTGGATCGAGAAGAAGTACACGCTTATCCGGGCGACCAAGTTCGCGATTTTCACCTCCGGGTTGATCGGCGAAAAGTACATCAATGTTTTCGTGCCGCCGTCATCGCAGGTTGACGAATTCCTTCAGGACGGCGACAAGGTCTATGGCATCGACCCCGCGAGCTTTGACCAGATGATGCTTACGTTCCAGAGTTTTATGCAGGATGAAAGCGGGGGAGAGGTGCTGGCTGAAATATTCCAGAATTCGAAAAAATTTGTTGAAAACCTGAACAAGATATCTGAAGAAAACAGGTACGACATCAGAAAATCAATACTGTCTGCGCGGGCGATGATAGCCCTGACGTCAAAACAGATATACACCTTTATGATCAACCTGAACAAAATATCCAAACATGTCGCTGACCTGACTGAAGAAAACAAGGAAGACATCTCGGTCACGCTGAGAAACCTTTCTGAAACATCGACGAACCTGAATAAGGTTATTTTTCGTATCGAAAAAGGGAAGGGAACCCTGGGCAAGCTGGTAACCGAAGAAGAAATTTATGATAACCTGAAGGACGCCTCTGTTTCGGCAAAAGCGCTGTTCAGGACCCTTGAGAAGAATCCGTCGAAGCTTTTCTTCACCCCGGAAAAATAATGGCCAAAAAGAACCAGGTATTTCATTGCAGCGAATGCGGAAACGAATTCTCGAAATGGTTCGGCCGCTGCCCTGCGTGCAATGAATGGAACACGATTGTGGAAATGGCGGTGGCCGTAAAAAAATCCGCTGACGGGGCTGCCGGGACGGTGAAGCTTTCGGAAATAGGCTTCCAGGAAAACCAGCGCATGTCATCGGGCATCGGCGAATTTGATGTTGTGTGCGGCGGGGGCATGGTCAGCGGGTCCGTGATTCTTATCGGCGGAGAGCCCGGTATCGGAAAATCGACCCTTGCGCTCCAGCTCGCTTCATACATGGATACCCTGTATGTTACCGGCGAGGAATCACCGCTCCAGATCAGGCAGCGGGCTCACCGCCTGGGAATTAACAGCGATCCGGTGAAGCTCATAACCAGTACGGCTGTTGAAGATATCCTCATCGCGGTTGAAAAGGAGAAGCCGCGGTGCGTGATCGTTGATTCAATACAGACCCTGTATTCAACGCAGATCCCGGGAATAACGGGGTCGGTGAGCCAGGTCCGGGAGTCCACGGCGAAGCTCGTCGCTCTGGCAAAAAAAACCGGGATACCGGTCATCCTCATCGGGCATATCACCAAGGAGGGGAACATCGCCGGGCCCAAGCTTTTAGAACATATTGTCGATACCGTGTTATATTTCGAAGGCGACTTCTCCCGTGAATTCAGGATGCTCCGCGCCTTTAAAAACAGGTTCGGCTCGGTAAACGAGATCGGTCTTTTTCAGATGACCGACAAGGGCCTTGTAGAAGTAAAGGACAAGAATCGGGCATTCCTCAATCCCTATGCCTCAAGCGCGCCAGGCAACGCGGTGTGCGCGGCGCTTGAAGGGAGCCGGACAATTCTTTTTGAGGTCCAGTCGCTGGTATCCTTTTCGGGTTTGACCATTCCCCGCAGAATGGCGGACGGATTCGATCTTAACCGCCTTATTCTATTGACCGCGGTACTGGAAAAGCACGCAGGCCTGAAGTTGAGCTCTTTTGATGTTTTCATCAATATTGCCGGAGGGTTCCAGATCAACGAAACTGCCGCGGATCTTTCCGTTGCCATGGCCATAGCGTCAAGCCTGAAGGATGTCCCCATCCCGGAAGGGATCGGCTTTCTTGGAGAGATATCCCTTTCGGGGACCCTGCGCCCGGTGCCGCAGTGCGCGAGACGCCTCAAGGAATTCATGCTTTCGGGCTTTCACACGGTTTTACTGCCCGACCAGGACGCTGCTGAAGCAGGGACCGGTGGCTTTACCGGGACGATAAAAGGGGTCAGGAATATTCAACAGGCCCTTGAGTGCGTTTTTTAATGCCCCGTGGTTTGTGTATTCCTGCCGTCATGGGAAAAAAGTATTTGCAAGATTTCCCGGTTTTTTTCATGTTATTCACCTGATGCGCAATAGTCCGTCCGTAATGATGAAACGATATATATACCGGAGTAAATATATGAAAAAAATGCTGGTTCTGATGCTGTGTGTTTTTATTTCAGGCGCGAATGCATGGGCGCAGGAAGACAAGAAAGACAAACCTGAAACTGATGAAAAAAAGAGCGCGCTTTCTGCACTTGAAACTGAAGAAAAAGAAATTGTCGTGCCAGACAGGAAATGGCAGCCGATAGGCCTCTGCTTCAGCCTGGACTATGTCAGTGATTATCTGTGGCGCGGCACCTACTGGTTTGAACGTGACGGGGCATTTTTCCCGACGATATCATATTCGGTTCTTGATACCGGGCTCGCTGTTTCAGTGGGATGCGAGCTGTCGCAGGACTATCTCTTTGACGGCAATGAAAAAGCCTCTGTCGGCGGCAAACAGGCCGCTTCTTTCGGTCTCGATTACGAGTATTCCTTTGACGATCTCGCTTCAATCGGCGCGAGCGTATGGTATTACTATACCTTCAATAATGACTTAAACAGCATGATGAACCTCAGTGTCTGGGCGACCCTTGATTCAGTGCCTTTTTCTCCCGGCCTGAAATACACTCATGATTTTTATTTTCATGAAGAACAGTACAAGGACCTGTACCTGCAGCTTTACGGGAGCCATGATTTCAGGCTGACCAAAACACTGATCATTGATTTCGGCCTTTCCATCGGGTATTATTACAGTTACTTTGAAGATACCAACGGAATCAGCGATATTACCTTTTCAACCAATCTTACGTATGAGCGGGGCGGGTTCACCATCAAAGGCGGTTTTAATTACATCATCGTTCCTATGGATGATTATTACGGGAACATGGACATTAACAGGTTTAACGCCACGGTGGGGATTTCCTATTCGTTATAATAACATCGGGTAATTCACTTTTATAAATTTACAGGCCGCTTTTTTTCGCCAGGCGGCCTATGATTTTTTTAATATGTTCCCTCTCATGTGCGGCTCTTTCAGAATCTGCGGTTAACGTGAATTTGCCCTTGCCGAGATTGTATTCAGAAATCGAATAGAAAAAAACAACACCGTCGCATTCTGCAAGGTAGCGTGCGTGAACGCGCAGCGCGCCGGAGAGCAGAATTTTCACGGTTTTTTCATTGTGGGAAATTCCGGGGAGCTTTTTTATCTCTTTTAATATCCACGAATAACTTTCCGGGTCGATGACCGCGATTGAGTAAAGATACCAGCTTTCAACCATGGATATAAGGGTCTTTTTTTCTTCATCAGTTAAAAGAGAGTGCGCGGGACACAGAAAGGCTTCACAGATTTTTTTTCCGAACAGGGATTTTACCCTGAGGTCTTCGTTGTTAATTGCCGGATGCAGGAGGCAGCCCGGCCTTCCGGTAGAAAGGAATCCCTGGTACTGGCAGATATGGGACCCGTGGTCACGAACCGCATAACAGTGATGTGTATTTGATTCGGTATCGTTTATATTTTTCGGCGAAAAGTTTTTGTTTTGCTTGAGAAAAGATGTTAAAAACTTTTTGCTGATGTTTTTATGGTTAAAAAGGCCGCAGCAGGCGCTGCATGATTTATTATTATCAGGCTGGCACAGGCTTACAATTTTTTCTTTTTTCATGGTAAATAATCAAGAGGTGATGGCCTTTCTGGTATAGTTTAAAAGCCCGCCTTCAAGAAGTATCTCCCGCTGCCTGCCGGTTGCCAGGAGGGTAAAGAGATAATCTCTGCCGTTTATATTCACGGTAATATCGTTTCCTTCGCGCACCTGTTTTATGAGGCCGGCCGCCGTGAAGGAATCGCCGCTGTTCACTGATTCATAGTCATTTTCATTTTTAAACACCAGGGGCATTATCCCGAAATTAATAAGGTTCCCGGAATGGATGCGCTCGAACGATTTCGCGATGATTATGCGCACGCCAAGGTACATCGGGCATATCGCCGCATGTTCCCTGCTCGATCCCTGCCCGTAGCTGTGCCCGCCGACAATGGCCGTATACATGCCGTTTTTTTTGTTTTCAAGGGCCCGTTCAGAAAAGGTGCTGTCCACGTTTTCATAAACGAAACGGGCGTACCGCGGAATGTTCGAGCGGTATTTCAGCCGCTGGCCCGCAGGCATGATGTGGTCAGTGGTAATTTTATCTCCGACCTTGAGGCCGATGACCCCGCTCATATTGTCGAGCAAAGGGTCGGTATACGGCGGGTCGCCGATATTCGGGCCGCGAAAGATTTTTCCGGGGCTGTCTGACGGGGGGATGATCATCGAGTCATCGATGATGAATTCATCAGGCATGCTTATCTCAGGGTAATCCGCCGCGGGCAGTTCCATGGGGTCTGTCAGGGTTCCGGCTATTGCCGAAAGCGCCGCTGTTTCAGGGCTCACCAGGTATATTTTGCCTGAGTCGGTGCCGGAGCGGCCTTCAAAGTTCCTGTTGTTGGTCCGGAGTGACATGCCTTCGGTTATCGGGGCCTGGCCTGCGCCGATGCAGAAGCCGCATGCTGATTCCATTATGCGCGCACCGCTTGAGATCATGTCCGCCAGCGCACCGTTTGAGGCGATCATTTCAAAAACCTGCTTCGATCCGGGCGCGATGATAAGGCTTACTTCAGGATGAATTTTTTTGCCTTTGAGCAGTGAGGCGACAGTCATCAGGTCCTTATATGATGAATTCGTGCAGCTGCCAACGGCGACCTGGTCGATTTTCATCCCCCTTATTTCTGAGATTTTTTTGATGTTGTCCGGTGAATGCGGGCATGCCACCATGGGCACAACCTGTGCCAGGTTAAGTTCGATCACGCGGTCATACAGGGCGTCTTTGTCGGGGATGAGTTCCCGCCAGTCGCCGGCCCTTTTCTGGGCCGCAAGAAAAGCGCGGGTCACTTCATCGCTCGGGAACAGTGATGTGGTAACGCCCAGTTCGGCGCCCATGTTGGTTATGGTTGCCCGCTCCGGCACGGAGAGGGTTTGAATTCCGGGGCCGGTGTATTCTACAACGCAGCCGACATTCCCTTTTGTTGTCAGAACCCCCAGGATGGTCAGGATAACGTCCTTGGCCGTGGCCCAGGGCCGAAGCCTGCCGGTCATATGCACATTGATCATTTTTGGAGCGGTCAGGTAAAAAGGGCCCCCTCCCATGGCTACCGCGACATCAAGGCCGCCTGCGCCAATCGCGATCATGCCCAGCCCCCCTCCGGTGGGGGTATGGCTGTCCGACCCGAGAAGGGTCGCGCCGGGTTTTCCGAAGCGTTCAAGATGCACCTGGTGGCAAATTCCGTTTCCGGCCTTTGAGTGGTATATGCCGAAAGCGGCGTTCATGGATTGAAGATATTTGTGGTCATCCGCGTTTTCAAAGCCCATCTGCAGGGTGTTGTGGTCAACGTATGAAACGGAGATATCGGTTTTTACCCTGGGAATATTCATCGCTTCAAACTGGAGGTATGCCATGGTCCCGGTCGCGTCCTGGGTGAGGGTCTGATCGATGCGTATGCCGATCTCTTTTCCCTGTTCAAGAGTGCCATCCACAAGATGCTTTCGCAAAATTTTATATGCCGCGGAATCGCCCATTACATTCTCCTGACCGTGATCATACGGTTTTGTATTCAAAGTGCGACACAAGGGTGCTCCGGGGGTGGTATCATTTCAAGTATTTTTTGAGCAGGTTTTTTAAAAGGGCCTGATTTATTGGCTTGATAATATAATCGTTACATCCGGACTCTATGCATTGTTCAATGTCCTGTTTCAGCCCGTGCGCTGTCAGTGCTATTATCGGTATCCTGAACATGCGGTCGAGTCCCTGCTCAATGGAGCGGATGAGCCTGGTCGCCTCAACCCCGTCGAGAACCGGCATCTGTATATCCATCAGTATCAGGTCTATGTCAGGATCGCTTTTAAATTTTGAAACTGCTTCCCTTCCGTCATCAGCAGCGACGACCGTATACCCGAATTTTTCAAGGACCGTATGCGCCAGCTTCTGGTTTAAATAGTTGTCTTCAGCAATAAGTATTTTATGGGGCCGTTCGGGGCGCCAGGATTCCTCTTCCTCGGTGTTCATCATCTCCGAATTCTCTACTGGGCAGAAAGGGATCGTGAAATAGAATGTTGACCCGTGCCCCTCTCCGACTTTTGACTGAACATAGATCTTGCCGCCCATGAGTCCAACCAGGCTTTTTGATATTGAAAGGCCAAGCCCGGTGCCGCCGTATTTTCTGCGGGTTCCCGATTCGGCCTGATGAAACTCCATGAAAATTTTTTCCTGATCATCGGGCAATATACCAATTCCGGTGTCCCTTACATAAAATTCAAGGAACCCGTTATCAATAATATTAATGCCGTATTCGATGAAACCTTCGGTTGTAAACTTGATCGCATTGCCGATCAGGTTTGTCATAACCTGCTTGATCCTGGTCGGGTCCCCGAGGCAGAAGCGGGGAATGCTCGGAGAAATGCTTTCCCTGATGTCGATATCTTTCAATGACTGCGAGACGAGAACGGTTGACTGTGAACGGATGTCATCGAAAATTGCCCTGAAATCGCATGGTATTTTTTCGATATCAAGCTGGCCTGATTCAATTTTTGAAAGATCAAGAATGTCTTCAATTATTTTAAGGAGATATGTGCCGCTTTTTTTAATATTGCTCATATACTCTTTCTGGGTTTCATTCAGGACTGAAGAACACATGAGGTCCACATATCCGATGACAGAGTTCATCGGCGTGCGGATTTCATGAGACATGTTTGCCAGGAAGCTCGTTTTGAGCTTTTCGGAATCCTCGGCTTTTTTCCTGGCTTCTGTAAGTTCGGTTTCAATTTTTTTTCTGTCAGTAATGTCGCGCGATATACCGAGAATTCCGGTTGCCTGTCCGTCAGGAGTCCGCAAAAAAGACGCGGATATTTCTGTCCACTGAATGCTTTCATCTTTGTGCCGCATTTGCAATTCGAGTTTCATGTGCCGCTTGGGATTTGCCTGCCCGTTTTTTTCGAGTTCAAGTTCACGGGCAAGCAGAACTTCAATTTTACGTTTTGATTCAGGCTCCATGGTCTGGGCAAAATTTTGATAAAGGAGTTCCTCGGGCAAATATCCTCGTACCGTTTCAACTGCGGGACTGACGTATTTATAGTTTCCCTGAAGGTCAACGATCCAGATGATATCGGATGTGTTTTCAGCTATGGCCCGGTATTTTTCCTCGCTCTGTCTGAGTGCCTCAACAGCGATTTTTTTCGGGGTAATGTCCCTGATTACCGCGAGGAAATGCAGTGATCCACGGTAAAAAATATGCCTGCCCCTGATGTCGATATCGAATGTGTTGCCGTCCTTTCGTGAGTTAATGCTCTCGCTCTGGAAATGCCCCTGATTCATGATCCCGCTTTTAAATGAATCAAAAAGGGCATTGTCGGTTGAGTTTGTTATATCCTGGTATTTTAACTTAAAAAATTCATCCTTTGCATATCCATACATTTTGATCGCTTCAGGGTTGACTTCCACGATTTCACCGCCCTGGCCTAAAACAAGAATCGCGTCCATGACCGTATCAATTATCGCCCTGGATTGCTCAAGGTTGTTCCTGCATTCGGTTTCCTTGTTGGTCAGTTCGGTAATGTCCCGCGAGTTGAGGATTGAACACATAAGTATTTTATTGTCATCAAGCACTCGCTTGCCGTTGGTTTCGATCATCATCCATGACCCGTTTATGTGCTTTATGCGGCACTGGTGATGAAAAATTTCTTCAGTAAAATTATTGCTGCATATTAAGATTTTTTTCAGCGCGCTGATGTCATCAGGGTGGACATACGAAAAAATTTGTTCTCCAATCCTTTCGATTGGATTGTATCCCAGAACCCGTTTGAGCGATGGACTTTCAAAGAGTATGGTCCCGTCCGTCGCGATAATGCTTATTATATCGGTGGAGTTTTCTATAAGGCTCCGGTAGTGTTTTTCGGCGCGTACCAGAGAATCTTCCGATTTTCTGAGATTGGTGATGTCTCTTATGATTCCCATGGTGCCGCAAAAGTTTGCGCTTCTGTCTCCCGGAGCGTTATGATACATGCCTACGGAGATCAGTTTGCCGAACACGATGTTCCTGTCGGTCCTGTCGTCCTTCCATTTATTATTGATAAGGCGTACTTCAAGGTCCCTGGTGGCTCTGTTTTCCGTGCGCCTTTCATCAAACAGTTTCGGTGTTTTCTCCGGGGGAGTGATTCTGTCTTTATACAGCTTGAGCACATCTTTTCTCTGGACCTTGACGCGGTCATCCGGATGTAAAATAATACTGAAATGCTTTCCAGCCAGATCGTCGGGATCGTATCCGAGAATTGCTATGGACTCATTGATATAGGTAAAGAGCCCTTCGGGATCAATGCGGTATATAATGTCCGGCAGAAGATTGACTATTGTTTTATAATCGAGCTCAACCATAACAAACAATTACATGCAATTTTTTCAGGAAGACATCGAATCCGGATGCGCTTCCCTGGTGTTTTAATAATTTATTCTACCCCAATTAATGATTGAAGTCTGCAATATTTTTTTTCGATACAGTACTATGAATATTTCTACCGGATTATCCTCAATCAATCTGCCCGCTCTGTCCGGTTCTCGGGGAGCGAAAATATATCTGTGGCCGGCCTATAACCGGGGCCCGATTCAAAACATCCCCAGGGTCACCCGGGATGATCACGGGCCCTTTGTTTATACAAAACCTGATGCGCTGGAGCGGGATAAAATTTTTGCCCATGCCCAGCAGAATCGTGATGTCATATACACGAATAAAGGGGCGGCCAGGACTGAAATGAACGCAATAGCTCCGGGCTCGCTTTTTGATGCCAGAGCTTAGAACCTTCAGGTGGTCTTTTCAAAAATCTTGACTTTTTATACAGTCTAAATAAGCTCGAAACAATTTGAGCCCCCGGGAGTTTTACCATGAAAAAGGCCGTACTTGCTGTTCTTGTGGTTTTATGTTCCATTTCAGCCTTCGCAGGAGATCTGCATGAATCGTTTTTTGATTTAAAGGCAGGGATCGGCTATTATAATGTCGGAAATTATTCTCCGGAGTCTGCTGCGCTGGACTCCTCGTTCGCATTCACGCTGGGGCTGGACAAATTTTTTTCCCTTGGCTTTGAAACCGGGCTTCTGTGGACGAGGTGGGACGCGTATGATCCCGGCGCGGTGAAATCAGGGCTCCAGCCCGGAGACAAAAAGAAAAATTCGGATGTCCTGTGCCTGCCGCTCATGGCTAATGCGGTGGTGCATTACGATCTGAGAGAGAAATATCATGTAATGCCGTATATCAGTGCCGGTGCGGGATATTCCTGGGCATTTTTGCTCCAGCCTGATGAACGGGCGAATTATGGAGGGTTTACCTTTGAGGTGCTGGCGGGGACTTCAATAAGGCCTAAGAAGAATTATTATGCGGAAATACTGGTTGAAGCCGGTTACCGGGGTTCTTCCCTTTCAAGCAGAGAGGCGTACAAGCTTGATCTCTCGGGTTTTGTTTTCAGAACCGGGGTGCGGTTCAGTCTCGGGTCCCTTGACAAGATCGGCCCAGTGCCGGAAACATCCGCTGAACTTACTTCACCGCAGTGAGAATATTTTCGACTTTTTCGTGTTTCCTGTCTGATTTTCGTTTGATGGAGTCGATTTTAGCTCTTGTCCGGTAAAAGGGCTGCAGAGATTCCTGAACTTTTACTACCATCAGTTCAACAACGTTTTCTATTTCAGCAGTCAGCTCATTAAGAAACATTTCTCTTTTGCGGATGTCCTGGTAGAGAAGATAATTCCTTTCAATTTCCCTTTTTAATATTTTGATTTCACGGTCTTTTTCCTGGATAGCATGGTTGAGTTCGCCGCGAAGTTCCTGCTCCATTTTCTTTTTTTCCGTTTCGACCGCATTTCTTATTTTTTTTATTTTTTCCAGGCTTTCAATTTCGCATTTTTTTCGTTCCCTGTTTTTTTCTTTCCGAATGAGATGGCTGATCTGGCTTTTACGAACAAACATGATTACCTCTATGAACCGTACTGGCCTTGCTATTGGTTTTCATTTATTCATTGAGAATGAATATGTCTTATAACAATTGAAAATTATGAGAGATTCTTGTCAATAAGATAAAAAAAGTGAACATAATTGCACAGGAAATACATAAAAAAATCCCGCCTTATAAGAGGCGGGATTTTTAGCTGTATTCCCTTTTTTAAGACTTCTAAATGATTTATTTATCAACCACCAAGAAGTTGCAGTACAGTTCTTGTTTTCATATTCGCCTGAGCCAGCATTGCAGTACCACTCTGTACGAGTATTTGATCCTTGGTCAGGTCTACCAGGGTTTCTGCCATGTCAGCGTCTCTGATTCGGCTTTCAGATGCTTGTATATTTTCATAGGCAGTCATTAAACCCTTTGCAGCGTATTCAAGCCTGTTGTAGTAAGCACCAAGATCCGCTCTTTGTTTGGCAATTTTATGCAGCGCATCGTCGATAACGCCGATTGCCCTGTTTGATCCGCCGGCTGTACTGAGGTTCGCGAGGAACTTGCCGGTTTTTTCTTTCAGGTTGAGTCCCTGAGAAGTCATGGTCCCAATATACACCCTTTCTCTTTGATGCATATTTGCTCCCATGTGAAACCACATACTTGATCTGGGATTCGTCCTTGAAAAATCACCAAGAAGCAGTTTAAACTTGTTGAATTCGGCCTGAGAAGCGATTCGGTCAACTTCATCAATAAGGGCTGAAACTTCAACCTGGATAAGCTGCCTGTCTTCCTGGGAGTAGATACCGTTTGAAGACTGAACTGCAAGAACCCTGATCCTCTGCAGAATAGAAGCAGTCTGGTCGAGATATCCTTCAGCTGTCTGAACAAAGGACATTCCGTCTTCAGTGTTCCTTTCAGCCTGTCTGAGACCCTGAATCTGGGTTCTCATCTTCTCGGAAACAGCAAGACCTGATGCGTCATCGCCGGCCCTGTTTATCCTCATTCCGGAAGATAACTTCTCTGTTGACTTGTTGACGTCCCAATGCTTGAACTTGAGAACTTTGTTCGCATTGATTGCACTCATGTTGTGATTAATAATCATAGTCGACACTCCTTTGTTTTTTTTTCCTGATCTCCGTATCAGGAATTTGATACCAGGTTATTCTTTTTTCAGGGAATACTCCGTTGCATTGCTGCAACCATATCGTTCTGACCAGTCAGAAAAGAATGCTTGCAGCAAGGAGCACAATACTTTTCAGCATAAATGCTTTTTTGCCTGAGTTTTCAAAGATCCATGCCGTAAAGACGGATCACTGTAAAAGTTTCAATACGCCCTGCGTCAGGGCATTCGCCTGAGCCAGCATCGCGGTCCCACTCTGCACGAGAATCGTGTTTTTCGTGAAATCCACGGTTACTTCTGCCATGTCGGCATCGCGGATTCTGCTTTCCGATGCCTGTATATTTTCATAGGCGTTCATCAGCCCTTTCGCAGCATGTTCAAGTCTGTTATAGTATGCGCCCAGATCGGCGCGCTGTTTTGCTATTATGTGCAGTGCCTCGTCAAAAACACCGATATTCATGTTGGCTTTCTGCGGTGTTGACAGGGTCGCCGGCCTTCCTATCATGTCTTTAATGCCGAGAGCCCTCGCGGTCATTGTCTGGATGTAAACCCGTTCACGCTGGTGCATGTTGGGGCCGATATGAAACCACATCGATGCAGTTGGATTGGTTCTCGAAAAATCTCCCTGGAGAAGCGCCATCTTGTTGAATTCGGCCTGGGAGGCGATCCGGTCTACCTCATCGACCAATTCTGATACTTCAATCTGTATCAGCTGGCGGTCATCTGGTGTATAAATGCCGTTTGATGATTGAACAGCAAGGACCCTCATTCGCTGGATGATATTGGTGATTTCGTTAAGATATCCTTCGGTGGTCTGGATAAGGGACATTCCGTCTTCGGTGTTTCGCTCGGCCTGGCGAAGGCCGAGAATCTGGGTTCTCATTTTTTCGGATACGGCAAGGCCGGAAGCGTCGTCGCCTGCTCTGTTGATTCTCATTCCGGAAGACAGGGCTTCCATGTTTTTATTTACATTCCAGTGCTGGAATTTGAGGACACGGTTGGCATTAATCGCTGCCATGTTATGGTTGATAATCATTCAGATTCCTCCATGAATCCGTATGAACCAGCCTCCTTGCTGGCTTCAGGTCATCCCTGTTACGATTAAAATGTCGGAACCATGTATCGTATAATTAAATCCGATTATTGGCTATTATTGGCGATTATTCATGATTATTAGTATTTATTAAAAAATATGAATATATTATAGCTTTATTTCATTTTTTTCTCATAATTTTCCTTATTCTTAATTTCGGGTGAGTGGTATTTTTCTCATGAGAAATTTTTTTTATTTTTTGAGAAAAACATCTGTATTTGATTTATAATTCAGGAAAAAGAGTTGTTTTTTTCCTGATACAGGGTATTTCTAACAAAGCTTACCAGGGAAATAATAAAATGACATTTTTGAAGGAATTTCACTACACCAACTCTTTTTCCAGGCGTATTGTCTACGCTAATATTTTTATAACATCAGCAATTATTTCGTTCATTACTGCGGAGTTGGTCGCTATTGGCCGGTATTATTTCTTATATCTGCCGGTCCTTAAAATCATCCTTACCGCTGCGTTGTTCTTTCTGCTTCTGGGAGCTGCAGCAGCACGGTTCCTCTTTAGTAAAATCTCTGAATATCGGGGATTGTATATTTTAACCGACCTTTTGATGATCAGCGTGGTATCGCTGTTTTTTTTAAGAGGCCTCCTCGGGCAGGAAGACTCTGAAATATTATTAAGATTGTTTAACCTTTATCCTCTTCTTCTTGTTGTTATGGCAGGAATTCCCTTTCTCCTTTATGGGATGAAACTGCATTATTTAATGAAAATTTCATGCGGCGATTTTATTGATGATAAACAAACGATACATTTATTTAACATTTATCTTCTAGCGGGACTTCTTGCCGGAACAGCGTTGAAATATCTGTTTATATTGTATAATCTTGAATTATATCTGTTTGTCTTAATCCCCGCTCTGTTGATTCCCCTGACGTTTTTTTTAAACCTGCCGTATTCCCCACCGGTGCAGTACGCACAGGAATATGAAGCGGAAAAAAATGACAGTGAAGTTGCAATACCGCTCAACAAAGAGAACCTCATACTGAATTATGTTAATTTTTCTATCCCCGCAATGTATATATTCCTAATTTATATCTGTATCGTCCATGCGCAGGGAAATTATCTATATGTTAAAGCCATATTTTTTCTTGTGCTGATTCTCTCGTGCCTGGGAGGATATATTACCGGCAATATTCTTAAATTTCGGGTCTGGCATAATTTACAGGTTTTTTATCCCCCGCTTTTTTTATTGCCTGTTTTTGTCCTATACCGGACCGGCAACACCCTGTCTCTCTGGCTTGCTTGTGTATTATTCGTCCCTGTTCTGTTTTTTTTCAGCTTTGTTTTAAATCAGAATATCAAGAAGATAATAATTCATTACCGGCACAATGAGCGGTTTAATATCATCGAGTTATCAACTGTTCTCATGCCGATACCCATAATCATTGTTTTGACTATGGTCCCTTTTACCCACTTCTGGTTTTTTTTCCTGGTTTACTCGGTATGTCTGGTTAACATTCTTCTCCCGGGAATTTTTATAATAAATAAAAAAGTCGGGAACCTGGTCAAGGGATTCTATTTCGCCTATGTTCTCCTGTTTATCAGTGCCGTTGTTTTTTCCCATCAGTTTTTTGCTCTCAGCATGAAGAGTGATTTTTTTATTACGCATATTAATAATTTTGATGCTCTAAAAAATGTAAATTATAACGCCCCGTACATAAAAAGTGAAGCGGTTATCGAAATGCAGGGGATGCCGGTTTTTTCAGTCAAAGACAGTACGGTGCGAAACCTGAAACGGGCCCTGGCGCCGCTTTCTCTGTATTATTCAGTGAATGACACGTCTAAAGTTCTGTTCATCGATGGCAACCAGAGGTTTTTTCGAAATCCGTGTATCGGTTATTTTACAAGATCTTTATGCATTGATCCCCTATCTGACCGAAATACCGATTTCAGTGTTCTTCCCTTTTCCGGTAAACAGACATATGTCCCTGACTCTGATGATATTCTTTTCTTCATGCGGAAGAACCGAAACAACTTCACCATAATAACCGATATAACGAACCTCCTTGACCAGTCATGCAACTTTTTCAGGTTTTCCGATGAATACTACCGCATGATCAAATCGATACTGGTTAAAGACGGGATTATGGCGCAGGTGATTAATATCCCCGGATGCAGTAGTGAAGCCGCGGTTTCCCTGTTTTCGAATCTTAAAAAAAATTTCAGGTACCATTCAGTTTATCTTTTTTCTGATGTTATGATAATCCTGTCAACGGACAGCGGCACCGCGCTCCAGATTGACCGGGAAAAGTATTCAAATCTGACGAATTTTCTGGCATGGCAGCAGGAAGAGCAGGTGATTTTTTTTGACGAGCAGCATGTTCTTTCGCATGTTCTCTTCAGTGACATGGCTGAAGTTCAATCCTATATGCCTGAAAAAGTTCCCGTGAATTACTGTTTCCCCGGGAAACGTAAAAATTTGTTTTCGCCGGATGAAAAGTTCATCGATGCCTACCTCGCTGAGGACGGCAGGTTTTTTTCGCTGGTCAATTCCGGGGAAAGCGGGACCAGTTTTCTCGCAATGGTAAAAAACCGCTTTGATTATAACGCCCAGATCCTTTCATTTTTGAAAGCTACCGAATTTTACGAATCCCGGAACAATTACGAAAAGGAAACGGAATATCTTTTTGAACTCAAAAAGAAAATGGATTACCGCATTGCGCTCAAAGAATACCTGGTTCGCGTTCTTGCATATAAAGAGGTTTCGTATATCGATTCAGCACAGAGGTGTACCGAAGAAAAACAGTGGGAACGGGCAAAAAGGCTCTATGAGTCTATCCTCTGGATTAATAAAGACAATTTCGATGCGAATTACCGGCTTGGCATCTTAAGCATAACCCTTCAGGACATTGACAGCGCTGCGCTGTATCTTCAAAACGCGATGAGACTGAAAAAGGACGATCCCAAAGTTCTCTACCAGATGGGAGTTCTTGAATTCACGAAAGGAAACATTACCCGGGCAATAGATTATTTTCACCAGGCTATAAATTTTAAAGAAACCAGTTCTTCCCTGTATCTCTATCTCGGTATGTCATATGAGGAGTTGGGGAATGTCGTTGAGGCTGAAAACTATTATTCAAAGGCGTTGATGGAGGACCCCAATGACCTGAATATTCAGTCGCGGCTTGACAATATCCGGCAGCTGAAAAACCAGGAAATCAAAAAATGGGAATCACAGGAACGGAAAAACCAGACAGAAGAAGAACAGGACGTTGATATTCCGATCCCGGTGAACAAATCGGCGTATGACATCCGCCTCAATGATGAAGAGGAAGAAAAGAAATAGCAGGATGCCTTTTCTTCCGTCATATGTTGCTTTACATGAAAACGGCCTTCTTCGGAGCATCGCAGAGAAACTGTACGAAAAATCATCCCCCTGTACACTCTGCCCCCATCAATGCTCTGCAGACCGGCCCGGCGGCGGAAAAGGGAAATGCCGCAGCGGGATGCTTCCCATCGTGTCCTCCTTTTCTCCCCATTTCGGCGAGGAGGCCCCGCTGGTGGGGAACAACGGCTCGGGAACCATTTTTTTCACCAACTGCAACCTCTCGTGTATATTTTGCCAGAATTACGATATATCGCATCTGGGGCGCGGAGAGGAAATATCATACCGCGACCTTGCTGACATGATGCTGTTCCTGCAGCGAAAGGGGTGCCACAATATTAATTTCGTGACTCCCACGCACATGATTTACGCGGTCGTTAAAGCGCTGATGATTGCCGTGCCCGGAGGGCTTAACATCCCCCTCGTGTATAATTCAGGAGGGTATGATTCTGTGGAGACCCTGAGGATCATCGAGGGTGTTTTTGATATCTACATGCCTGATTTTAAATATATGGATGATGCGGTCGCGAAAGAGCTGTCCGGGGCCGGTGATTATTCCGAAAACGCTGCCATGGCCGTTAAGGATATGTACCGCCAGACCGGAGACCTGCTCATTGAGCGGGGTATCGCGCTGAGAGGGCTCCTGGTGCGCCACCTTGTGCTCCCCAATAATATCGCGGCCACGGACCGGGTGATCGATTTTATCGCTTCAGTGTCGTTGAACACCTATATTAATATCATGGACCAGTACCGTCCCGAGTACCGGGCCGGAGAATGTTTCGACCTTAAACGGCGGGTGACCCTGAAAGAATACGATGATGCGGTCAATTACGCAAGAAAAAAAGGATTGCGACGAATTGATGGTTTCACGGTATAATTAATAATGACATTTTTACCGAAAAATAGAATAGAATAACATTGTCAGTTCCAGGCCTTCTGCGTCTTACTGTTCTTCTCCTGGGGCATGAACGGAATAATATGAAAAACCGATCGATAACATCATCCCGCTTTTTGCTCCTTGTTTTTTTACTGATGCAATGGAATGCGGCTTCCGCGCGCGATCCCCAGAGCATAAACCGCCAGGGCGCCCAGATGGGAGAGAAAAAGCAGTACAGGGAAGCGATTGACCAGTTTGACCGGGCCATTGAGATCTATGACAAGGAATCAGCCCAGACCTATCACAACCGGGGCTGGGCCTATGAACTCAACGGTGACGTCGACAAGGCAATTCCTAACTACGAAGAGGCCATGCACCGGAACCCCTACCAGATCATATCCGGCGAGAAGCTGGGATTCATCTATTACAAAAAAGGGGACTACGATAACGCCATCAGGGTAGGCGAGCTCGTGTTGAAGTATGATCCTGAAAACAAGGAGGTCCCCAAGTGGCTTCCTGACGCGTATTTAAAGAGAATGCAGCTCCAGAAAAAACTTGAAGAGGAAAGAAAGAAGAAGGAAGAAGAGGAAAAAAGGAAGAAGGAAGACCTGGAGCAATACAAAAAAGAGAAAAAAGAACGCGAGTCGACCATCGTTTACGCTACCATTGATTTTATGATCAGGACCGGGTATGACATGTCCAGCGAAAAGTATGAATATGTTTACGACCGCGGTTTTTTTGTCGATATCCCGGAAAGAATATTCTGCAGGGTGACCCCGACTCCCTCGTGGGAAATTGACCTGCTGCTTGAAAATCCCTGGCTGGGGGGGATGATGCCCTCGGCCCTGTGTGTCCACAATGAGACCCTTGAGGGGATGTACAAGATCAAGGGCTACACCGTGGGCATCGGCATGCAGTTCAACCATTATGACAGCGGCATCAGCTTTTCAGAGGACCTGCGCCTCTGGGACGTTAAAATCGGCCTGATCTTCGGTTACCAGAAAGACAAGATGGACCTGCGCTTCAGGTTCTACCCGAGGCTGCTCCCGTTCGACGGCAAGGCGAGCAAGAACCAGACCATGGACGTGGACAACTTCAGCATGAACTATACCTACCGGGTGAACGATGTCATTTCGTATTACGCGATCATCAACTGGCGCGATTATTATATCATGGACCACACCAACAAGCTTTCCACGTGGTGGGGAGTGTATGAATTCGGCATTGGCATCAAGCTCTGGGACATCAAGAAGACCAATGACAAACGCGATTTTTCACTGTCAATCGAGTTCGTTGAACGTCTGTATTACCGCGACGAAGACAACAACAAACCCTATGATGCGCTTAACGGCCAGGGATGGTTCGGCCTGAACTCCGACAAGTGGATCATGGGCGAGCCCATATCGGGTTTCTGGACTTACGGCCACACCTTCGGCTTTAAATTTGAAGAGGAAATTATCAAATACCTTTTTCTTTACCAGGGTTTTTATATTGAAATGACCGATACGGCTCAGGGACATTACGAGTTTAATTTTCTCGTCGGCGTCGGCGGTATGTATTGACCGGGAAAACAGACATGCTTGATTTCGCCCGCGAGATAGCGCGTGGAGCGGGCAGGATCATTCTCGGCGGGTTCAGGTCGGACGACACTGTTGTCGAGTACAAGAGCAGGACAAACCTTCTCACCAACATGGACAGGGCATCAGAGAAGTTTTTATTTAACGAGATAAACCGCCGGTACCCTGACCACGCCATAATCGCTGAAGAGGGAAGCAGAAAGGACGCGGACGGCGAGTACATCTGGTATGTTGACCCTCTTGACGGGACGAACAACTACGCTCACGGCCTTCCCTTTTTCTGCGTGTCACTGGGGATTTTTTCGCGCAGCCTTGACCGTGTCGTTGCCGGCGTGGTGTATAATCCCTGTCTCGATGAACTGTTCACCGCCGCGGCAGGGGAAGGGGCCGCGCTCAACGGCACGGATATCAGGGTGTCGCAGACCGGCGACATAGGGATTTCGGTCGTCGCAACAGGGTTTCCCTACGATAAAGAGGACAGCGAGAAAAACAACCTTGCCGAGTTTAACCGGATACTCCCCCGGATACAGGGGATACGGCGCATGGGAGCCGCCGCCATTGATCTGTGCTATGTGGCATGCGGCAGGCTGGACGGGTACTGGGAGCAGCAGCTGTCGCCGTGGGACACGGCAGGGGGAAGCGTCATTGTCGAAGAGGCGGGGGGCCTGGTCACCAGGTTTGACGGCTCCGCTTTTGATCCCGAATACCCCCAGGTGCTCGCGTCAAACGGGAAAATCCACGGGCAGCTCATGGGCCTTCTGAATAACGACAACAAAAAGGAGTAGACCAGTAATGAAAGAATATTTGAAACTCATCGGCTTTTTTAACGGTTTTTCCGACCAGGAACTGGATGATTTCAGTGCAATAGCCGAAGTGCTTTCGACGAATGAGATGGAGCTCGTGATCAGGGAGAACGAGGAAGGAAAAGGGCTGTACTTCGTGGTGAAAGGCAACTTTGAAGTGGTTAAAAAGATCGATGAAAAAAAATATAAACGCCTGCATAAGCTGAACAGGGGTGATTTCTTCGGTGAGATGTCCATTCTGAATGACGAGAAGCATTCGGCTTCAATCATATCCCGCACGCCGGGGACGCTGATCTTCATTTCCAAGAAAGCTTTTAACGGGCTCAGCGCGAGCAATTCGCGGTTTTCGTTAAAGATCATGAAGGAGCTCGCCACGATCCTTTCGCAGCGGCTGCGGCACATGAACCTGAAATACGGGATGTCGGTTGCGCAGCTTGAATCAAAGTTTTAGGTCAGCGCCGCATTATATCCTCAACGCTTTCACGCACGCCTTCTTTCCAGTCATACGGGGGGATGAACCCTGTCGCCTCAAAGAGCCGGTCAGCGGGAAAATGCGAACCGAAACATGAAAAGGTGAACAGCATGTGCGCGCCCGCATCGGACCAGTAAAAGGGCAGGGCGTACAGGCCCTTTTTTTTCGCGGGCAGCGGCCGGCCCAGGATGGCGGCGTAATGGGCGACCAGCTCCCTCCAGGGAACGTGATGGTCCGCGCAGTTGAAGGCGCGGTTAAAGGGGCCTTTTCCTATGATCAGGTCGATGCAGGGCCCGAGATTTTTCGCGAAGAGAAGCGAAACCGGTTTTTCCCCTCTGCCGCAGAAGAAGAACTTTCCCGACTCGAGCCGGCGGACGATGCCCGGCGAGGTGAATGAATCGCCCCTGCCGATGACCGCGGGCATGCGCAGCAGGGTATAGGGCGCGCCGCTGTGTTCAATGAATTTCTCCGCGCGCGCCTTTGAGCGCATGTACGGGATCCCGAGTATCCCGCGGAAGCGCGGCGTTGCCTCTTCGCTTCTGTTGGTCCCGAGGGTCCTGAGCCCGTACACCGCGATCGAGCTGAGCTGTATAAAGTGGCGGCATTTGTTGCGCGCGGCCCACGCGGCCAGGTTGCGCGCCCCTTCCGCGTTCACCTGCATCATGAGCGACGAGGGGGCCTTCTGGTCGACAATGCCCGCGGCGTTTATCACCGCGTCATAGGGAAGGCCCGGCAGTGAGGCAATGCTATCCGGGGAGCGGATGTCTATGCAGTAGTCATCCCCCCGCGGGGCTTCATTGAAAACAGTCGCGGTAACATCATGCCCCGCTTTGATAAAATAATCTTTGAGGTGGCTGCCGATAAATCCGTCGGTCCCGGTAATCAGAATGTTCATTGGCTGACCCTGGTTCAATTCGCTGATGTTCCCATGAGAAGGCACGCCGGCAATAATGTCAACATACATTGAGGAGTTATAAACGGCACTGTTAGAGACTTCATGCCCATGGACAGGACATTGTCAGGGTGGCGAAAAAGTGGTTATCCAATAAGCTCTTCTATCTCATCAATAAAGGATTCAGCCTTAAAAAGCCATTCTCCTACGGATTCATGCTCAAAATTACGAAGTCGCCATAATCACCTTTCTGCCTGAAATCAAACATGGAAGAATAGAATCTGCCTGATCCCGTGCTTACCATCCCCGTGCTCGTTAAATAAGGAGCGAATACCGCTGCGTTTTGCAGAAGAGAGTTTTTTCGAAAGTAAAAGAGCGGTTACCTCATAGAACAGTGAATAATATATACGGTTTACCACTGACAGATAACTGGCGGCATTATAAAGTGCCCGCGCATCTTTGAGCGTATCTCGTGCCTTTGCCCTTCTGTAATTTATGAGGTCCTGCTCAAGACTCATACATGGATGCCTTCTGCGCTGATATTTTTATGAAGCGGCATTACGGCAGCAACCCCTGAACACCAGAAATCTTTTGAATAAACAATGATGCCAAAAACGACATCATGCTGAAGCTCAATGTCATAGGCTATGCCGATTACTTTTTCTTCGATCCTGGTGTTTACGTTATCAGGCAGCAGGATCAGTATGTCAATATCTGATTCGGGGCCGCAGATTCCCCGTGCTGCGGAGCCGAAGAGGATCAATGACGATTCATCGCCATATTCATTAACAATGGCTTTTTTTTAAATCAGCAACAGCGGCTGTTATGTTTTCAACCTTCACGGAACAGGCTCCCCGGCGTTCTTTCAGTCACGAAATACACAAAGTCTTCATTATAATTTTTATAACGTATCAACCCGTTTTTAAAAGTCAAACGAAAAACCGGAACCACCCGGTCTTCGGTGAAAGGGGCACCTTGTCTATGCCGAAACCTTCGGCAGAGGGTATTGGCCCGGGGTACCGGGCCGGGGTTTTGCCGCTTTTTTTCCGGCAAAAAAGCGGCGGAAAAAGCCGCTCCTCAGGTGGCGGAGTGCCTGCCCCTCATTCGCCGGGGAGGCTTATTATTTCGAATCAGTGAATTTTATGTAAACCTGAACTGTCGGTATCCGCAATATGCCGTCACCGCTGTGGCACAAATGAGTACTGTGGGGCTCGCATGAGCATCCATGCTCAACTTGCCCAACGCGGCCGTCCTTGCCGCGTTATGGTAAGTGAAGATCGGTTGCCGGAATCTTCTGTCGACCAGCGTAATGTGCGCAACAGCGGGTCGCACTCATCTTGCTGCGAGGATTTTTATTCGAATAGCGAAGACATGCGAAGGTTCAGCGAGACCTATAAGACCACGCCGCTTTTTGATAATTATGCTGATAAAGACGAAAAAGAGGTGCCTGAATCAATTGAGGAAAAAGACCCCCTTACGGAGATCGAGGACCTGAATAGTGCTGGACAGGATGAATATTTCGGGGATGATTGTGGGAATGACTCGCAGGAGAGGACCCTGCTTGATGAATATGATGATCTGATGGAAGAGTATGTGCCGAATTTTGAAGAAACTATTTTTAATCAGGAAGCGCGTGATACGGCCACTCAAGACATTGAAGAGAACAGACAGGGTTATTTACAGGGTTACCAGTATTGGGATGGAAAGGACAATGTGCCAGCGCAGGATTATGCCGCGTCAGGAGGACTCGCGCTTGCGTCGTATAAAGATTCAGGATCTCATGGTCATGTTGCGGTACTCACCGGAGTTTATGGCGGCGATGGGTCAGCAACAATGGGGAACCTGAATATCTTTCAGACTGGTGCTGTATATGGTGAAAAATTATACAGTGAAGGATTCAACGAAAAACAATCACAATTTTATATATGGATAACGAATTAGGGAGGCTATGATGAAATTTAAGATTATATTCTTTCTTATAGTGTTGTTTAGCTTTTCATGTAAAAATAGTTCTGAAAGTTTTGCGCAGTCGGCTTACATGAAAAAATACAATAAAATGAATACAGAAGAAAAGATTGAATATATAAATGGACTCAAAGGCGATAAGATCGGAGAGTTTTTCAGGGAGTTTTTACCTGAAGCGGTTTTTATATATCCACCTAATGAAGGTCTCAAGTTTTACAAAGATGGAGAAATAATTATTCGATCAGTAGGTCATACCCCTAAAGAAGTATTAATGGCTTATTGGAAAGTAGAGGATAATGTATTAAATATTTGGAAAAAGAATAAGTTTGTACCATTTCCTGATAGAATACATGAAAAATTGGTTTTAGATAAAGCAGAAAAAGGAAGTGATCATAATAGAATAATATTTAAATTTACAGATGTAGAGAGCGGATCAAGAGATATGCTTATATATGAAAAGCATGGTGAAGCGGGCCCCGAAGCGTGGTATTATGAGAAGTATGTTAAAAAGAAAAAATGAAAAGAACATATTATATAATGAAATATGAATTTGATACTGTGGGCTTGTAGCGATGCCCTATATTACTTCAATTATTTGTTTGATACAGGGATTCACTGATCAGTTGCGCTGGTAACTTCTGACGCGCATATAATTAAAAAATCAGCATGATATGAGGTGAGCGTGCAGGCGTATCCGGGTATCGCGTCAATGCCGGTAAGGCGGGCCTCTGGCATAAAAGGAAAAAAACTTGAAATATTCGTATCGCTGTTTTTTTATAAACCCTGTGGAGGCATTCCATGAAACTGCTTGTAAACATTA
>ERZ795048.319-NODE-319-length-53226-cov-5.999962_pt1 | contig 53226 bp, 53 predicted proteins | sample MGYA00375132_ERZ795048 | MGnify/ENA primary metagenome ERZ795048 (study PRJEB30177, sample SAMN05720225) | activated sludge metagenome | isolation source: Anaerobic digester | place: Hong Kong | collected 2014-12-17 ...
CCGGAAAAGCCGCGTGCTCAAAGCGGAGGAATCCATCATGCTCGAGATTCCGGATGCCGTCCCGCTGGATGTGGAACCGGAGAACATCCCGCTGGATATTTACTACGAGGACGACGATCTTCTTGTCGTCAACAAGCCGAAGGGAATGGTCGTCCATCCCGCGCCGGGGAACCATGCCGGTACGCTCGTCAACGCGCTGCTCTATCATTGCGGAGACAGCCTTTCAGGCATCAACGGCGTACTCCGGCCGGGCATCGTCCACCGGATCGACAAGGATACGAGCGGCCTGCTGATGGTGGCCAAAAACGATTTCGCCCACAACAGCCTTGCGGAGCAGCTTCGCGTTCACAGCATCACGCGCATCTATCAGGCGGTCGTCTATGGGACGAACCTGCCGGATGAGGGCGTCGTCTCCGCGCCGATCGCCCGAAGCCCGAAAGACCGCAAAAAGATGGCCGTCGTCGCGGGCGGCAAAGAGGCTGTCACGCACTATGCCGTGATTCACAGGTATAAGTCTTTTATCCATGTGGCCTGCCGGCTCGAAACCGGCCGCACCCATCAGATCCGCGTCCATATGGCCTACATCGGCCACCCGGTCGCAGGGGATCTTGTCTACGGTCCCGGCAACGGGATCACCTCGCTGGAGGGACAGTGCCTGCATGCCGGCACGCTGGGCTTTTTGCATCCGAGAACCGGGGAATACATGGAATTCGAGGCGCCTCTGCCGGCATACTTCGTAAACTTCCTTGGAAAACTGGAGGAACTCTGATTTGAATTATTCGGATTTTCTGATCGTCACCGACGTGGACGGCACGCTGATGCGGGCGGAACTCGGCATTTCGGAAAAGAATCTCGCCGCCATCCGCGCCTTTACGGAAAAAGGCGGCGGCTTCACCGTGGCGACCGGGCGGGAAATCAACGTCACGAAGGAGCTTCTGGAGGGCATTCCGATCACGGCGCCGTCCATTCATGTCAACGGGGGCTACATCTACGACTGGAAGCGGCAGGAGATCCTTGAGCCGCATTACATGCCGCGGGATTTTTCGGAGAAAGTCCGATTTCTTCTCGATCGCTATCCCGGAATCGACTGCCATTTCGCCACCCACCGCGCGGTCAACCTGTTGACCTCCGGTGACGTGATACGCCGGTATTTTCCGGATCATGAATTCTACTGCTGCGGCTTCGGGGATATTCCGGAGCTTGTCTACAAATACATCATGACCTGCCCGCCGAAAGAGATGCCGGAGGTACGCGCGTTCGCCGAAGAGATCGTCGGGAACGACGCGGACGTCCTGCAGTCCAGCCCGTTCTTTTTGGAACTGCTGCCGGTCGGTGTCTCCAAAGGGAAGGCGCTGCGCCGGGTCTGCGAGCTCACCGGACGCTCCATTCGGAACTGCGCCGCCATGGGGGACTATGAAAACGATCTCGAGATGATCCGGACGGCCGGGATCGGCGCCGCGCCGGAAAACGCCATTCCGGCCGTCCGAGAGGCGGCCGATTATCTGCTCGCGCCCTGCGAGAAGGACGCCGTCGCGGAACTCATCAATATTCTGGAGGAACGATACATAAAATAGGTGGATGCGGGCGGAGGTGCCGGTATGGAAGAAACGAACGCTGCATCGGAGAAACGGAAAGAAGAAAGCGGGACCGTCATTCCGATTCATCCGGAAGGTCTTGAACATGACGAGCCGAAGGAAGAGGAGGAGAATCTCTCCGCCTCTTACCGAAGAACGGTCCGCGCCATGTTTCTGGTGTTTCTCGCAACGGCGGCCGTCGCCGTCGCCGTAAACGTCGGTAAATACCCGGAATGGGAAAAGCCGTCCGTTTCTGCAACTGATGAGACGTCGGAAACCGCCCTCGCCTCCGAAGTCGCGGCGGCCCCGGTTGTGGAACCGGTTCCTGCAGCGGAATCCGCAACCGAAGAAGCGGCCGTGCCAACGGAGACGGAGTCCGCGCCGGCCTCCGCTCAGAGCGCATCCGAGTCGGCGACGATCTTTCCGCTGGGCATCAATACGGCGACCAGCGAGGAGCTCCAGCAGATCCCGGACATCGGTCCGGTCACGGCGGAAAAGATCATTCTCTACCGCGAACAGATCGGAACCATCACCGATTTTGACGACCTTTTGCCGATCGACGGCATCGGTCAAAAGACCGTGGAAAGGCTTGCTGAATACTGTTACATAGACTGAAAAAATTGCGTGGGAGAGGTTGACATTTCAATTCCCTTATAGTATAATAGCACTCGTCGCCGGGAAACGACCGCCGTCAGGAGACGATGGCGAAGTTGAAAAATGCCTTTGTAGCTCAGTTGGTAGAGCAGGGGACTGAAAATCCCCGTGTCGTTGGTTCGATTCCGACCGAAGGCACCATTTTGCGGGTTTAGCTCATTTGGCAGAGCGCCACCTTGCCAAGGTGGAGGTAGCGAGTTCAAACCTCGTAACCCGCTCCAGAACATACGCCCCTCATTTCTGGGGCGTATGTACTATGGCGACATAGCCAAGAGGTAAGGCAGAGGTCTGCAAAACCTCGATTCACCAGTTCAAATCTGGTTGTCGCCTCCAGAAGCAGCAAGTTATCGGTCGATAGCCTGCTGCTTTTTTATATTTTTTCGTGCTGGTTCTTGCCATATGGGATTGCGTATGATATAATAGCCGAAAAATCCCAAGGCGGCTATTTTATGATTTTATTGGCCCGCCTACGGCGACGGCCAATTCCGTCATATCGCTTCGCTCTATGATGGAATCGCCGAAAAATCTCAAGAGGGACTCTTATTTGAATCTGAACCGGGAGGATTGCGTATGAAACGGCTTTTGGTCGTTGTGGATTATCAAAATGACTTCGTAGACGGCAGTCTGGGATTTCCCGGAGCGGAACTTCTCGACGGACTGATCGCAGAGAAAATCAAAGAGTATAAAGATAGCGGCGACGACGTCGTTTATACGATGGATACCCACGGCCCGGGATACCTCGAAATGCAGGAAGGCAAAAAGCTGCCGATCATCCACTGCCAAAACGGCACGGAGGGCTGGAAGCTTTATGGGGAGACCGGAAAGCTCTGCGAGGGCTGCATGACCATCGGCAAACATGCTTTCGGCAGCTTTGATCTCGCCGAATGGGCGATGATGCGGGGCTACGACCAGATCGAGCTCTGCGGGCTTGTCTCCTATATCTGCGTGATTTCAAATGCGGTGCTCCTCAAGACCGCGCAGCCCGAAGCCGAAATCATCGTGGATGCGGCATGCACGGCCGGCCCCGATCCGAAACTCAACGACGAGTGCCTCGACATCATGGAAAAAGGCCTTCAGATCACCATTCTTAACCGGAAATGATGCTTCCGGCCTGCGCCGGAAAATTCCATTCGATTTTTCTTCAGAAAGTCTCGCCGTCGGGAGAGAGAAGACGCTTCTTCATCCCGTTGGCGTTTCATAAATCTTCTTAAGCCCACCACACACCATAACCCGGACCGGTCGGATCACCCAACCCGGCCATGCCCGGAGAATAAAGGAGGTATTGTCAATGATGGAGTACAACATACCGGAAGTGGCGCAGCGAATTAGAAGCCTCCGGGAGATTTTGGGGATCTCCGCGGAGGATATGGCAAAATCTATCGGCATCAGCCTGGAAGAATACCTTGCGAACGAAGCGGGAGAGACGGATTTTTCTTTCACCTTTCTCTACAACTGCTCCAAGAAGTTCGGCGTCGACGTGATGACCATCATCACCGGCGAGGAACCGAAACTCCGCTTTTATTCCATTGTAAGAAAAGGCGAAGGCCTCCCCATCAACCGCCGGAAAGGCTTCCGGTACGAGCATCTCGGCGCCTGTTTTAAAGATAAGATCGCCGAGCCGTTCCTCGTCACCGCGCCCTACCGCGAAGAAGAACAGAATCAGGAAATCAAGCTTTCCTACCACAAAGGTCAGGAATTCGATTATATCATCAGCGGAAAACTGAAAGTCGCGCTGGAGGACCACACGGAGGTCCTCAACCCCGGTGACGCTATCTATTACGATTCCGGCCACGGGCACGGAATGATCGCAACGGGCGGCGGGGACTGTGTCTTTATCGCTGTGGTCATGCAGGAGGAACAACATGAAAACGGAGGACTTTTATAAGCAGTTCTGCGAGGAATCTTTTGACGAAAACGGTGTCTTGAACGTATTCAAACCGGTCTATAAAGATAATTTTAACTTTGCATACGACTGTGTCGACGCTTTGGCGCAGATGGAACCGGACCGCAGGGCCCTGCTCTGGACAAACGACAAGGGCGAGGAACGCACCTTTACTTTTCGGGACATCAGCTTGCTGAGCAATCAGGCGGCCAACATGTTCCTTGAGCACGGCATCGAAAAGGGCGACCGCGTGATGCTCGTGCTCAAACGGCATTATCAGTTCTGGATCGCGATGATGGGCCTGTGCAAGATCGGGGCCATCGCCGTACCGGCGACGAACCTCTTGATGGAGAAGGACTATGTCTACCGTTTTGAGGCGGCCGGCATCAAGGCGATCGTCGCGACCGCGGAGGGCGGTGTCGAGGACCGGATCGACCATGCGGAGGAGGAATCCGAACCCCTTGGGGCAAAATTCCTCGTCCACGGCAAAAAAGAGGGCTGGCTCGACTTCGATGAGGAAGTGGCTTCCGCATCCGATCAGCTCGTTCGCCGGGAAACCTATGCCGGAGAGGGTATGCTTCTCTATTTCTCCTCCGGCACAACCGGAAACCCCAAAATGGCGCTTCACGACTATACTTATGCGATCGCCCACATCATCACGGCGAAGCATTGGCACAACGTCGAGACAAACGGCATTCATCTCACGGTGGCCGAGACCGGCTGGGGCAAGGCCGTCTGGGGCAAGCTCTACGGTCAATGGTTCTGTGGCACGACGGTGTTTGTCTACGATTATGCGGACAAATTCGTTCCGGAGGACCTGATGGAGATGATCCGGAAATATAAGGTCACCTCCTTCTGCGCGCCGCCGACCGTCTATCGCTTCTTGGTCAAGAACGGTCTGGAACACTACGATCTGAGCTCGCTCAAATATGCGACAACGGCCGGTGAGGCACTGAATCCGGAGGTCTTTAATCGTTTTCAGGAGCAGACCGGACTCGACATCATGGAGGGCTTCGGCCAGACCGAGACGACGCTCGTTCTCGCAAACCTTGTGAATTCCAAAGTCAAGGTCGGCTCTATGGGCAGGCTTTCGCCGCTTTATGACGCAGGCGTCTTTGATGAAAACGACAAAGAGGCGCCCCGCGGCAAGGTCGGAGAAATCTGCATCCGCGCCGAAAGAGGGAAGACCACCCCCGGCCTCTTCATCGGCTATTACCGCGACGAACTGCGTACCGCCGAAGCTTGGCACGACGGCCTTTATCATACCGGCGATACCGCATGGATGGACGAGGAAGGCTACTTTTGGTATGTAGGGCGGACGGACGATGTCATCAAGGCCTCCGGTTATCGGATCGGCCCGTTTGAAGTCGAAAGCGCGCTGATGCAGCACCCGGCCGTCATGGAATGCGCGGTCACAGGCGCCCCGGATCCGATTCGCGGGCAGGTCGTCAAAGCAACCGTCGTGCTGACGAAAGCCTATACCGCCTCCGATGAGCTCACAAAGGAACTTCAGGATTTCGTCAAAAAGACCACAGCGCCTTATAAATATCCGCGTATCATCGAATATGTCGAGTTCCTTCCCAAAACCATCAGCGGCAAGATCATGCGCAAAGACATCCGCGCAGCAGACAAGGGCCGCCAAGTGGTGGACGGCTGAGATTTCAGGATTCGAATATCACAAAAAAACGGCGCTCGTTTTCGGGTGCCGTTTTTCTATCGGAGAAAAAGATTTTCAGGCGTGCGAATTCAAAGAAATTATCCCAAACAGAGAGACGAGCCGGAACATTTTTTACGGAGAGTGCGCCGAAAATCTCTTTGAGCGATAAAGGATAGGCGGTTTATTTTCTTCGTACGAACCGGCAGGGTATATGATCGGAAAGACAAGGATTTTATGATTGCGAAAGAAAATTCTTCGCCAAACCGGCGGGGCGTCATTTCTGAATGGCGACTTCCGGTACGCTGCCGACGATAATCATCTCACAGACCGGGATTTCATAGGTTGCCTCCACCTCCGATACCGCGAGCGGAAGAATCGCATAGAGGCTGATCCGGTATTTTAACTTGACGGAGTATTTGGTCTGGTTGATGCCGGCGCTCTCGAATTTGCTTTCAATCTCGGCCGAAGGCGCGCCCGCGCAGACGACCTTCATCTTCACCGACGGGCCGACTCCGGAAAGCAGCGCATAGCCGGAGAGCGTTCCCACCGGAATGGAGATCGTGCAGACCTCCGGATCTCCCATGCTTTGGATGAAGCCGGAGGAGATCTGCTCCTTCAAAACGCCCAGAGCGAAGCTGTCCAGAGTCGCCGAGACGGGTTCCCCAGATTCGTTTGTCCGAATGCGCACGATGCCCTCGGCCATGCTCCGGTTTTCGGAAAAGACCTGCTCGGCCGTGCGGTTGAGCGTCTCCTCCGCGCATACTTTTGCGTAATACACCGAAGTTTTTTCGAGGAAAGGGCGCAGCGCCATATTCATCAGATGAAAGACGAAAATCAGCAATGCCGTCGCGAAAAACAGCAAAAAAAGGACTCTTCTTCTCACAGCCGCCTCCCGAAGTTTTCACTGTAATATATTCCGAAAGACCGGGGATTGTGATATAATAATCATAAGAACCGTGAAACGGTTGTGACATAACCAATGATCGCATAAAGTTGTCGCTTTATGCGATCATCCATTTATTTTTATTTCCCGGAGGCGCCCGATGGACAGACAGGAAGCCGAAAAGAAAATTGCCGAACTGCGCGATAAAATCCGGTATTACAGCTATCTTTATTATGAGCTGGACAGGCCGGAGATCGACGACTACGAATACGATATGCTCTATCATGAGCTGCTCGATCTGGAGGACGCCTACCCGGAGTTTATCACGCCGGATTCCCCGACCAGAAAGGTGGGCGGGGCCGCTTCCAACAAATTTGAGCCGGTCGTCCATGCCGTCCAGATGGGCAGCATCCAGGATGTCTTCAGCGTCGAGGAGCTTTACGATTTTGACGAACGAGTCCGCTCGGTGATTCCAAAGCCGCAGTATGTGGTGGAGCCGAAGATCGACGGACTCTCCGTCTCTCTGGAATACCGGAACGGCCTGTTTGTTCGCGGCTCGACGCGAGGGGACGGATTTGTCGGCGAGGATGTCACCCACAACCTGATGACGATTGCCTCGATTCCAAAGCACATCAACTGCCCGGAGATCGCCTATCTGGAGCTCCGTGGCGAATGCTATATCGCCAAACAGACCTTTCTGAAGCTCGTGGAACAGCAAGAAATTAACGGGGAGCGTCCTTTTAAAAATCCGCGGAACGCCGCCGCCGGGTCTCTCCGGCAAAAGGATGCGAGAATCACCGCGAGCAGGGGATTGGACATCTTCGTCTTTAATATCCAACAGTGCGAGGGACGTACCTTTGAGACGCACAGTGAGAGTCTGAATTTCGTGAAGAGCCTTGGATTCCCGGTCTCCGTCTCCTATGAGCAATTCGACGACATTGCCGGCTGCGTCGGGAATATCATGGAGATCGGCGAGCACAGGGATGCCTTTACCTTCGATATCGACGGCGCCGTCATTAAAGTCAACAACCTTGCGGACCGCGCTGTGCTCGGCAGTACGGCCAAATACCCGAAATGGTCGGTTGCGTTCAAATATCCGCCGGAGGAAAAGACGACGAAGCTCCTCGACATCGAGATCAACGTCGGCCGGACAGGTGCCCTGACGCCGACCGCGGTCTTTGAGCCGATCCAGCTCGCCGGGACGACGGTCTCCCGGGCGGTCCTTCATAATCAGGATTTCATCGCCGGAAAGGATGTCAACATCGGCGACACGATTGTGGTGCGAAAGGCCGGGGAGATCATCCCGGAGGTCGTCGCCGTGGCCGAAAAAGGGCCGATGGAGGGATATTTCCGTCTGCCGGAATATTGCCCCGTCTGCGGAACGAAAGCCGTCCGCGAGGAGGACGAGGCGGTATTGCGGTGCCCGAATCCGGACTGCCCGGCGCAGCTTCTCCGCAACCTCATCCATTTTACGAGCCGCGACGCCATGGACATCGACGGTTTCGGTCCGGCGCTTGCCTCCGCGCTCATCAATGCGCATCTGATTCACTCGCAGGCGGATATTTATGATCTCAAAGCGGAGGATGTTCAGGAGATCGACCGGATGGGTAAAAAATCCGTGGCGAACCTGATTGCGTCGATCGAGGGCTCCAAAAAGAACGGACTCTCCCGGCTGGTTTATGCGCTCGGCATCCGGAATATCGGACAGAAGGCCGCGGAGCTTCTCGCGCAGCATTTCGGCGATATGGATGCCCTGATGGCCGCCTCCGCCGACGAAATCTGCACCATCGAAGGCTTCGGCCGGATCATGGCGGATTCCGCCGTGAATTTCTTTTCGCTGCCGCAGTCCCGCAATCTGATCGAGCGCCTCCGCGAAAACGGCGTCTCCATAGTCGCAGAGAAAAAAGCGACCGGCGACAAATTCCTCGGCTTGACCTTCGTGCTCACGGGCACGCTTCCAACCATGACGAGAGAGGAAGCGACGGAAAAGATCGTCGCTCTGGGCGGAAAGACCTCCTCCTCCGTCTCCAAAAAGACGAGCTACGTCCTCGCCGGAGAGGACCCCGGCAGCAAGTATACCAAAGCCGAGGCGCTCAGCGTCCCGATCATCGGCGAGGATGAATTCCTTAAAATGTGCGAATGACGGACGGCCTTTGCCATGCCGGATCTCTCGGTAAGCATCGGGTCGGAAGATAGATCGGAGCATCCTTATAAATATTAAAACGCTCTGCCTTGTGGTGGGGCGTTTTTTTGTGCTCGGAATTTCCTGCCGGGCTTCTTTAAACGAAGTATCCTTTTGCCTCATACAACAGACCATCGGCTTTTTGTCAGCGAATTTCCCTTGGAATATATATCCGAACTTCCTATTCAAAGACGCTCCGGGCTTTTTACGGCACCCCGATTTTGCCGGAATACTTTCCGGACAGGCCTCATAGAATGGGGACATGACGGGAAAGCGGTGAGCGTATGAGAAACGGCGGCAGGACTCCTAAAACCATCGAAGAAATTTTTGACGAGATCCGAAGCTGCTGCGGGCAGGCCGTCTCCGAGATTTTGTTTCACGTCGGGCGGGAAATCCGGAAGGACGCAAGGGAGATTCGTCTCGCCGTGGGCCGTCCGATGCAGATTGTGACCGCCGACGGTCTCTGTTTTTGTTCTAAAAAAGGGGAGACCTTTTCCGAGCCGGATTGGGGATGGTTCCCGGATTCAGCCGAGATCGACGCGGTCTTTCGCGCCGTCTGCCAGTATTCGATCCATGCTTTTGCGGACGACATTGCAGCCGGTTTCGTCACAATCCGGGGCGGACACCGGGTGGGTGTCTGCGGCACCGCAGTCTACGAAAAAGGAATTCCGTTCCCGACGGCGCAGAAACATATCTCCTCCGTCAACATCCGGATCGCCCGCCAGATTTTTGGAGCGGCGGATCCGATTCTCGAAGAGCTGAAACAAACCGGGCTCCAGAATATCCTGATCGTCGGGCCGCCCTGTTCCGGAAAGACGACCGTGCTGCGGGATCTTGTGCGCCAGCTTGCCTCAGGCGAAACGGGCGCTTTTATTCGGACAAGCGTGATCGACGAGCGGTCGGAGCTTGCCGCCATGTATGAATCCGAACCGCAGAACGACGTCGGCGCCACTTGCGACGTGCTCAACGGTTTTGGGAAACGGGACGGGATTCTTACCGCCGTTCGTGCCTTTGCCCCGGAGATGATCGTCTGCGACGAGCTGGGCGGCCCGGAAGACATGGATGCCCTGTTGGAAGCTTCGAGGTGCGGGGCCTTTCTTGCCGCGAGCGTCCATGCGGATTCTCTCGAAAGTTTTCTTCTGCGGCCGAATCTGCGTCCTTTGATCGAGAGCGGGGTTTTCGATCTGGCCGTTTTGATGGGGAAGGACTGCCGGATCCGGGAGATCCGGAATCTCTGCAAAGAAGGCGTAAGATGAGAGCGATCGGCTGTATCCTGATCTTTTTTTCGGCCGCGGCATGCGGGCTGTTTTTTGCGGCGAAGCAAAAGAAGCTGAAACGGATCTATGCGCAATCCGTCACGATGACCGGTATGCTGATTGCTTTTCTTCAATATGACGCGCCCGCTCTCATGGATCTTTTGGGCCGGGTTTCCCGCTCCGGAAACTGCGCGGAACTTTCGTACCTCGGCCGGACGCTGGAGATGATGCAAACCGGTGCCGGCTTTCAGGAGGCATTTGAGGATGCGCTGTCGGAATTCTGCAGGGGAAACCGATGCCCCGAATATTATGACGCCGTCTTCCCGCTCGGGAATCTTCTCGGGGCGGGCCGGGCGGAAAATCAGTCGCGAACGCTCGAGGCACTGCGGAAAAACCTACAGCAACTGAGCGAGCAAATCAGGCTGGAGACGGAAAAAAGAGCAAGGCTCTGCCGTTCCCTTGGAGTCGGTATCGGCGCTGCGGCGGCATTCGTTTTGATTTGAGGCGGAGGCGGAGACATGGACGTGGATATGATTTTTAAGATCGCGGCGATCGGGATTATCGTTGCCGTATTGAACCAACTGCTGATTCGTTCCGGAAGGGAGGAGCAGGCCATGATGACGACGCTTGCCGGGCTGATCGTGGTGCTGATGATGCTCATTACCGAGATCAGCAACCTCTTTGAGACGGTCAAGTCGGTCTTCGGCCTATGAAAAGGTGAATATCTTTACATTGATCGGCATGATTCTGGCCGCCGTCATCATTGCGGTTCTGCTCCGGCAATATAAGCCGGAACTCGCGTTTGCCGTCTCCGCCGCGGCGGGAATGCTGATCCTACTGGCCGTCTCCGGAGAGATGACCGAGCTATTTGACTTTGCGGAGGGCCTGATCGAAAACGAATTTCCTGAGAATTTCGGTTTGCTTTTACGGTGCGCCGGCGTCTGCTTAATTACGCATTTCGTCGCAGACGGCTGCCGGGACTGCGGTGAGCGCGCGCTCGCGGATCAGGCGGAATTTGGCGGAAAAATCGCCATGCTGCTGATCCTGCTGCCTCTATTGGAAGAATACCTGCATCTTGCGGAAAGGATCGCCGGCCTATGAATACCCGGAATCTGAAGCTTCTGGCGCTGCTGATGCTGGTACTCTTTCTTTCCGGTGCCGCGCTACCGGAAAGCGGTACGGAGATCCCTAAGATCAATGCGTCCACGTCCGGGAGCGATATAAAAGTATCGGAAACCGGTGAGAACATACAGGAATCTGAAGCCGTTATACAGGAAACAAGCGTATCCGTATCCGAAAACAGCGCGGAGGTATCGGAAAGCGGCGATTCCGTGCAGCAATCTGAAGCCGTCGCGCCGGAAACGGACGAGCTCATCCCGGAAAGCGACGCGGAATCGTTGGGTGCCGAGTCGGCAGCGTACGGGACAGATACGGCCGGATCGGAAACGGACGTCGGCAACAGTTTCGACATTGCCTCGTTTTTAGATTATTTCTCTCCGGAACTGGAAACCATGATGGAGGTGCTCGGGCTCGACAGCCTCGATCCCGCGGAGATCGAATCCCTGCGGATCGAGACGGTGTTTGAGTCCGTAAAGGATGCCGTCCGGGAACGGTATATTGGGCCGCTCCGCGCGCTGGCCGCGGCGCTCTCCGGGAGCATGGTCATCTCCGCGGTCGGAGCGATCTCGCCGGGCAAAAGCACGCTGGACAGGCTTCTCTCCGTTGCCGGCGTGCTGTATTTCTCCGCCATGGCGCTCTATCCGTTACAAGAGGCCTTCCGGTCCGCCGCGGAGGTGATCTCCTCCTGTCAGGAGATGCTCGTGGGCTACATTCCCGTGTTTGCCTCCATCGTCACGGCGGCAGGGAGCCCGGTTTCCGCCGCCGCTTACTCCTCCATGCTGCTCTTGTCTTCAAACCTTGCGGCAAAGCTGTTTTCCGGGTACATCGTCCCGCTCTCTCTTTTGCTGCTCGTGATTTCGATGGCGGCGCCCTTCACGCCTTTTGATGTCGGGAAGATCACGGCCATGCTCAAAAAAGCGGCGGTCTGGTCGCTCTCCTTTTCGATGGTCATTTATACCGGCATCCTTGGGCTCAAAACGCTGGTTGGTTCCTCCGCCGACAGCGTTGTGGACCGCTCGGCCAAATTCGTGATCGGCACCTTTATCCCAATCGTCGGCGGTGCGCTCTCGGATGCGATGAATACCGCGCAGGGCTGTCTGCGGCTCGCACGGAACGTCGTCGGCGCCTATGGAATTCTTGCCGCTGCGATGACCTGTCTGCCCTCCATCATCGAACTGATTCTCTGGCAGGTTGCCCTCAATCTGTGCGCAGCTTTCTGCGCCTCCTTTGAGCAGGGAAAGATGGAAAAACTGTTCGCGGCGGCCTCCGATGTCACGGGAATTCTCTTTGCGGCGCTCGCATGTTCGGCGCTGACCGTCATCATCTCTACCGGCGTTCTGCTGCTGACCGTAGGAGGCGGATAACATGGAATCTCTGGCCGGCTGGGCGATCTCCCTCTGCGCGGCGGGAATCGCCGTCTTTCTCTGTGAAATTCTGCTGCCGGAGGGAAGCATTGCAAAGGTTTTTAAGATTGCGGCCAGCGTCTTTTTTCTCACCGCGATCTTGGCGCCGCTGCTTTCCGGCTTCGATGCCGATACGTTTTCCGATTTGGCCGAATCCTCTTCCGCCGCTTCCGATACTGCGGAGAAAGCGGCGGAATCCGTCGTGATTTCCAGTTTTGAATCCAATCTGGAAAGCGAGCTCGCTTCCGGGCTTCGAGAGGCGGGGATTCCGGTTTCCGGGATCGAGGCGAATGTCTCTTTACAGGAGGACGGCGTCACGCTAATGATCGACGCCGTCGCCGTATGGCTTCCGGAAAACAGCTCCGCCAATCCTGTCGCCGTATCCGAAGCCGTACGGGAGCTTTCCGGCATCGAGCCGGAGATTCATTATGAGGGGGAAGAGCATGGAAGCGCTGAAGAAAATCCTCAATAAGCTCGGGCTGTCCGGCGCCAAATCGTCCGAGGCCGGCGGAAAAATCATTCTGATCCTCGGATTTGCCGGGATCGCGCTGATCTTTCTCTCCGAATTTGTCTCCTGCGGCGGGAGCGCCAAAACGACGGAGACGGGGGAAATTCCGTCCTACCTGCCGGAACTGGAATCAAAGATGGAGAACCGGGTCCGCCTGCTCGTGGAGGGAATCGACGGCGCCGGAGAAGCGGAGGTCTTGATCACTTTCTCGGGCGGATATGAGTACGAGTACCTCTCCGATACGGAAATGAAAGAGGAAGAAAACGCCGAAAGCGTATTAAAATCTGAAACTCAAACATATATAATCGTTGACGGCTCCGCAGGCGATTCCGCCTTAGTCAGAAAAATTCTGGTGCCCGAGGTCAACGGTGCGGCAGTGATCTGTGAGGGCGGCGGAAATCCGCAGGTTGCGGAAAAAGTGATCCGGGCGGTATCGACGGCGCTGGGGATTTCTTCCTCAAAGGTTTTTGTGGCAAAAAAGGCTTGAATATGGAGGGGTAGGCAATGACAAGCGTCAACAACTATGAAAGCGTGGAGCTGGCCGCCGTACCGGCAAAAGCAAAACGCGGATTCTTTCATTTCGGAGGAAAAAAGACGGGAGAAAAGGCAAAATTTCGTTTCGTCCTGCGCAAAAAACATGTGATTGTCGCCGCGCTGGTGATGGTGCTCACCGCGGCGGTTTACGTCAATTATCTCTATTCGGTCGACGGTCTGGATCTGACTGCGACGGAGACGAAGAATTATGGGGATTCGCTGCTCGTCTCCACGGGAGCGGACGGCGTCGCCATGGATGCGGACGCCTATTTCAGCGAGGCCCGCATCTCCAAGGAGCAAAACCGGGATGAGGCCGTGGAAACGATCCAGAATCTCTCCGTGACGGAAAACCTGACCGAAGAACAGATGGCGGAACTTGCGCAGCAGGCCTCGGCGATCGCTGCGAATATGGAACTTGAAACGAAACTTGAGAGTCTGATCAAGGCGAAAGGCTTCGAGGACTGCCTTGTCTACATCACGGAGGAATATGCGGACGTGATCGTCAAGACCGACGGCCTGCTTGCCGCCGAAGCCGCGGAGATCAAGGCGTCCATTCTGGAAGAGACCGACGTCCCCGTCGAGAATATCACGATCGTGGAAGTAAGCTGAGCGCTGCATATACATTTGAATAATGAGACCTTCGGACAGAGTCTTTTGGAAAAACATGCGTTTTTTCAGGGCTCTGTTTTTTATATGTCTGTGGATATTCAAAAATTTTGTATTTTCTTATCATCAAAAACTTGTATATGGATTTTAATATGATATAATAATTTTACAAAAAAATGGCGGCCGCGAAAGAAACCCGCGGGTTGGTGCATTTTGAAAATTTGGACAAGATTCCCCTCCTTGATAAAAACGGGGAGGGATCTTTTTTTCGGAGGAAACGGAATGACAAGAAAAGAAGCGAGAGAACAGGCGTTTGCGCTGGTTTTTGAAAGCGCCTTTCAAAAGGAAGGCCTCGACTATATCATCGAGAACGCGGCGGAGGCCAGCGAGGAACCGCTTGAGATCGGCGCTTTCGCAAGGGAACTGGCGTCAAGGACGCTGGAAAACATGGACTTTCTGGATGAAAAGATTGCCGCGTGTTCTTCCCATTGGAAGACGAGCCGCATGTCCCGCGTCGCACTGGCAATTCTGCGTAACGCCGTCTGCGAGATGTATTTTTTCGACGACATTCCTGACAGCGTCTCGATCAACGAGGCCGTCGAGCTTGCAAAAACGTACGGCGGCGACGAGGATCCTTCCTTCGTGAACGGCGTCCTCGGCGCGGTTTACAAGAAGAAACAGGAGGCAAACGATGCCGCTGTATCTGGGGATTGATACCAGTAACTACACCACCTCGGCCGCGCTCTACGACGGCGGCTCAGGGAAACTCGTTCAGAAGAAACGTCTCCTTCCGGTGAAGGAGGGAACCCTTGGCCTGCGGCAGTCCGACGCCGTGTTTGAGCATGTCCGGCAGCTTGGAGAGATGGTCTCCGGCGTCTTTCTGGAAACCGGCGCGCGGGAAATCGCCGCGGTGGGCGTCTCGAACCGTCCGCGCGACATCGACGGCTCTTATATGCCGTGTTTTCTCGTCGGCATCATGGCGGCGGAGTGTGTCGCGGTCTCCCATCAGGCGCCGCTCGATCTGTTTTCTCATCAGCAGGGCCATGTCGCCGCCGCGCTCTATTCCGCGGGGAGGCTCGATCTGCTGCAAACCCGTTTCATCGCCTTTCATGTTTCCGGCGGGACGACGGAATGCCTGCTTGTGGAGCCGGACGAGGAGCGAATTTTTCGCTGTGAAAAGGTCGCCGATTCGCTCGATCTCAAAGCCGGACAGGCTGTCGACCGCGTCGGCGTCATGTTGGGACTGCCGTTTCCGGCCGGTCCGGAACTCGAAAAACTTGCACAAAAAAGCGACAAAACTTATAAAATAAAGCCGACGATGAAGGACGGAAACTGTTGTCTCTCCGGCATCGAGAATCGCTGCGAGACGATGCGGGCGATGGGGGAGAACCCGGAGGACATCGCGAGATTCTGCCTCGATTCGATCGCGGCCGCGGTCTCCGGAATGACGGACGCCGCGCTCGCAACATATGGAAAACTACCGGTTCTCTATGCCGGCGGCGTCATGTCGAATGCGTTCCTCCGGGAGCATTTTGAAAAAAACTACGGCGGCATCTTTGCCGAACCCGTGTTTTCTTCCGACAACGCCGCGGGTATCGCCGTGCTCGCTTCCATTGCCGACCGAAGAAGGAGGGGGGACCCGGAATGGCCGGATTCGCAATCCTGACGGTATCCCAGATCGTGACCTATCTCAAGTCGACGGTTGAGGAGGACGAAAAGCTCAAAGGGCTCTACGTTCGGGGCGAGATCGGCGATTACCGCCCGAATTTCATCTCCGGACACGTCTATTTCACCTTGAAAGAAAAAGATGCCTCGCTGCGCTGCGTGATGTTCCGCTCGAGCGCCTCCCGGCTGAAATTTGAGCCGGCCTCCGGCATGTCGGTCATCCTGCGCTGCGACGTGACGCTCTATTCGCGGGACGGCACCTGTCAGCTGGTCGTCTACGACATCCAGCCGGAGGGGCTCGGCGCAAACTACCTCGCTTTTGAGCAGCTCAAGGAGAAGCTCTCGAAGGAGGGTCTCTTCGCCGCCGAGCACAAGCGGCCGATTCCGCTCTATCCGAAAAAGATCGGGGTTATCACCTCCCGCTCGGGAGCGGCGCTGCACGATATTGAGCAGATTCTGGAACGGCGCTGGCCGCTCGGAGAGATCCTGCTCTATCCGGTCTCCGTGCAGGGGGCCGAATCCGCGTCGCAGATCGTTGCGGCAATTGAAATGATGAACCGGCTGACCGACGCGGATGTGCTCATTCTCGGCAGAGGCGGCGGCAGTTCGGACGATCTCTCCGTCTTTAACGATGAGCACATCGCAAGAGCCGTCTATGCGAGCGCCATTCCGGTGGTTTCGGCCGTCGGACATGAGACGGACTTCACCATCTGCGATTTCGTCGCCGATCTCCGTGCTCCGACGCCCTCCGCTGCCGCGGAGCTTTGCAGCCCGGACGGCGTGGAGCTCAAATATTACTTTGGTACCGTCTCCACGGCGCTGACGGCGAAAATCAAGGCACTCCTTGAGCACGAAAAAAGCGAAAAAATCAGGGGATATGCTGAAAAGCTGAACTCCTTTACATCTGTGGCGCTGGCAGCCGGTACCGATCTAATCGGAGACGAAAGACTCTCTTTGGATCGGAACATGACAAAAATCCTCAGCGATTCCGACCGGGTGCTCGAGCGAACGCTCACGCGGCTCGACGGGGCAAATCCGGCAAGGATTCTGAAAAGGGGCTTCTGTTTCGCGGAAAAAGAGGGCCGTCCCGTGCGGTCGGCCGGCGAACTGGAGCCCGGGGATGAAGTCCGGCTGCGCTTTTCGGACGGCGAGGCCGGCGCGAAAATCATATAAAAGAAAGGAGCGTTCCCATGGCGGAAGATCTGAATTTTGAAAAGGCTGTGGAACGGCTGGATTATATCAACGCGAAGCTCGAGGCGGGGGATATGCCGCTTGAGGAGGCGCTCTCACTCTATGAGGAGGGCGTGAATCTCTGCAAAAAGGCTTCCAAGATCCTCGAAGAGGCGAAACAGAAGATCACGGAGCTTTCCGAAGAGGGGAACGAATAATTCATGGAGAAAGAGACCTTCCTTTCCGTTTTGAAAGACGACCGGGAAAAGATCGGCGGCTACCTTTCGGAGCGGATTACCGCGGAAAATTCCGAGCAGACCCTAATCGCCGAGGCCATGTGCTATTCCGTCTTGGGTGGAAAGCGGCTGCGCGGCATCCTTCTTCTGGAATTTTGCCGGCTCTTCGGCGGTTCTAATGAGGATGCGCTGCCCTTTGCCGCGGCAATCGAATGCGTGCAGGCCTACTCGCTGGTTCACGACGACCTGCCTTGCATGGACAACGACGATCTGCGCCGCGGGAAACCCTCCTGCCACATCCGTTTCGGCGAGGCCAACGCGCTGCTCGCCGGAGACGCGCTGCTCACGGAGGCGTTTGCCATTCTCGCGGAGTGCGAGCTTGCAAAAAAAGAGCCGGAACGGGCGCTGAAAGCGGCAAGCCTGCTTTCCAGAGCCGCCGGATACCGCGGAATGGTCTGCGGGCAGGTGCTCGATCTTGCGGGCGCCGGAAAGGAGCTCTCCGAGAACGAGCTCTATACGCTTGATGAGCTGAAAACCGCCGTGCTGATCCGGTGCGCCGCCGAAATGGGCTGTGCCGCCGCCGGTGCGGATGCCGAAAAGACATATTTTGCCGTTTCCTATGCCAACGAATTCGGGCTTGCGTTTCAGATCGCGGACGACATCCGGGATTTCATGAAGAAACCGGAATCCGCCGAACCCAGCTCCTATGTCACCGTACACGGCATCGCGGATGCGCGGACCGATGCGAAAAAGCATATGGCCTTTGCGCTTGACTACCTTGATCCCCTTGAGAAAAGCGGGATCGATACCGGATTCTTTCGCCTGTTTGCGGAGGAACTGATTGAGTTTTGATGGGAGAACCTATGCCAAAAGAACGAATTCTGGATACGATCCGGCTGCCGGAGGGCGTTTCTGAGCTGGACGATAAACAACTGAAAACTCTCTGCGGGGAGCTGCGCAATGAGATTCTGGATAAAGTCTCAAAGACCGGCGGCCACCTCGCTTCCAATATGGGCGCGGTGGAGCTCACCGTGGCGCTGCATCATGTCTTTTCGACGCCGAAGGATGTGATCGTCTGGGACGTCGGCCACCAGTGCTATTCCCATAAAATCCTGACCGGGCGCGACATCACCGGCATCCGCACCGAAAACGGCCTCTCCGGATTCCCGAAGTCGGCCGAGAGCGTGCATGACGCCTTTGTCGCCGGACACGCGAGCACCTCGGTCTCCGCGGCGCTCGGAATTGCACAGGCAAAAAAGATCAAAGGGGAGACCGGAAGCGTCATCGCGGTCGTCGGAGACGGGGCGTTTTCGGGCGGCATGATCTACGAGGCCATGAACAACGCCGGGCGCAGCGGCACGAAACTCATCGTCGTGCTCAACGACAACGAGATGAGCATCTCCAAAAACGTCGGCGCCATGGCGAGATACCTCGCAAAAATCCGCACGAGGCGCAGCTATTTCCGGTTCCGCGACAACGTGGAGAAATTTCTGCTGGCGATCCCGCTGATCGGAAAAAGCCTGCGGAACTTTGCCTCCGCGGTCAAGAACATGCTGAAGAACCATTTCTACGGCAGCAATTATTTCGAGCATTTCGGATTTTACTACTTAGGCCCCGTGGACGGCCACGACGTCTCCACGCTGGTGCGCGTTCTTGAGCGGGCAAAGAAATTCTCCTGCCCGGTGCTCATTCATATCAACACGATAAAAGGAAAGGGCTACCTGCCGGCGGAGCAAAACCCCTCCAAATTCCACGGGATCGCTCCGTTTGATAAAGAGACCGGAGAACTGCTGGAACCGCCGTCCGGAAACTTCTCGGAGGCGTTCGGCGAGATCCTGACCGGGCTCGCGGCAGAGGACGACCGCATCTGCGCGATCACGGCCGCGATGAGGGACGGCACCGGCCTCGGCAAATTCGCGGCGAAGTATCCGAAGCGGTTCTTTGACGTCGGCATCGCCGAGGAACATGCGATGACATTCGCCGCGGGGCTTGCCGCCGGCGGCATGAAACCGGTCTTCGCCGTCTATTCGACCTTCCTTCAGCGCGCCTGCGACCAGATCATTCACGACGCCTCGATCGAACCGAAGCATGTCGTGCTGGCCGTCGACCGGGCAGGCATCGTCGGCGGGGACGGGGAAACCCATCAGGGAATCTTCGATATCGCCATTCTGACCGCCGTGCCGGGCATGACGATCTTTTGCCCGTCGGATTACCGGGCGCTTGGCTCCATGCTGAAAACCGCGCTGAACGGGGAGGGCGTCTGTGCCGTCCGTTATCCGCGCGACGGCGAAAAATCCGTTCCCGAGGCCTATCATACCGGCGGCGGGGACTTTGATCTCTTTGAAAAACCGGATTCCGACGCGCTGATCGTCTGCTACGGCAGGCTCTTTCCCGAGGCGGTCTCTGCGGCGGAAGCAGACGGCGCCTCCATTTTGAAGCTCAACAAGGTCTGGCCTATCAATGGAGCGGCCGTCGGCGCCGCAGTGCGGTATCCGCGTATTTTCTTCTTTGAGGAAGCCGTTTTTCCGGGCAGCATCGCCGAGCATTTCGGCGCGGCGATGACGGAAAAAGGATTTCGCGGCGAATATTTCCCGCAGAATGTCTCCGGCTTCATCCCGCAGATGAGCGCCGCCACCGCGATCAAAAAGCAGGGGCTTGACGCGGAGTCGATGCTGCGGAAGGTTGCCGATTCAAAAGAAAGGGTTTCCCCCGATGAAATTATCGAACTTTCCGGGACAGCTCCGGCAAATAAGGTACTTCACAGGGAATTCCGTCCGGAGAATATCTCCGTCTCCATTCCTCAGATGACCCCTGTTTCCGCGGCCCAAAAGCAGGGATTAAACGCGGAATTCATCGCGCAAAAAGCCAAAGATGAAGGAGGAACCCCCGATGAGTGAAAAGCAGCGTCTCGACGCGGAACTCGTCGACCGTGGCATCCTCGGCAGCAGGGAACAGGCCAAAGCCGCGGTCATGGCCGGAGAAGTCTATGTGAACGGTCAGCGAGCCGATAAAGCCGGCGACTCGGTCACGGCGGAGGATTTGATCGAATTCCGCGGGGATACGCTCCGGTATGTGAGCCGCGGCGGGCTCAAGCTCGAGAAGGCGCTGGCGGTTTTTCCGGACATTTCTCCCGCCGGAAAGGTCTGCATGGATGTCGGGGCCTCCACCGGCGGATTTACGGACTGCATGCTGCAAAACGGCGCCGAAAAGGTCTACGCCGTCGACGTCGGCTACGGCCAGCTCGCATGGAGCCTTCGCACGGATCCGCGCGTCGTCAACCTCGAGCGCACCAACGTCCGTTATCTTACAAAGGAGCAAGTGCCGGAGACGGTGGGCCTCGTGAGCATCGACGTGTCCTTCATTTCGCTGGGCCTCGTCCTTCCCGTGCTGCTGCCGTTTCTGACCGAGGATGCCGTCGTCGTCTGCCTTGTGAAACCGCAGTTTGAAGCCGGCAGGGAAAAAGTGGGCAAGCATGGCGTCGTCCGCGAGCCGGAGACGCACCTTGAAGTCATCGAAAAGGTGCTTGCCTTCGCGAGGAGCTCCGGATACGGCGCGTTCGGCCTCGATTTTTCTCCGGTTAAAGGCCCTCAGGGCAACATTGAATATCTTTTGGCCCTGTCGAGGGATCCGTCTCTCGACAGAACCGATCTTTCCCCGGAAGCCGTGGTCGCGGCTTCGCATGATACGCTCAACTGAGAGGAGTCTTCCTATGCAGAAAAAATTTGAAAAATTCAGGCTTCGTCCTTCCCGCAGGCCGAAAGCTTTTCTTTCGGTCAACCTAACGCGGGAACAGGTGAGGCCCTGCACGGAGAAGGTCGTCGCCTTCCTTTTGAAACTCGGCGTTACGCCCTATCTGGATTCCTCTTTTGAGCCGGTGTTTTCCGGGACGAGCGCCGAGTTTTTGCCCTCCGAAACGATCCTGCCCGAATCCGACCTGATGATCGTGATCGGCGGCGACGGAACGATCCTGCGCGCGGCGAGGAGCGCCATCCTCTACGATGTGCCGATCCTTGGCATCAACGCCGGGCATCTTGGATTTCTTTCCGACCTCGAACAGGATGAGCTTCCGCTGCTGGAAAAACTGGTACGCGGCGGCTGTCAGGTTGAGCGGCGCATGATGTTGGATATTGTTTATGGCGATGAGATCGAAACCGCCGTCAACGACATGTTTATCTCCAAAACCGAGCCCGGAAAGATCGTCGATCTCGAGGTCCGGTGTGACGGCAGGGAAGTGGCCCAATACCGGGCGGACGGTATCGTCTTCGCCACGCCGAACGGCTCCACCGCCTATTCCATGTCGGCCGGAGGCCCGGTGATGGACAGCGAGCTCGACGCGATCATCATGACGCCGATCTGCCCGCATTCCCTGATCTCGCGGTCGATCGTCTGCGCGGGGGACAAGACCCTTTCGGTAAGGGCCGCCTGCTCCGATACGGAAAAGGACCTCAGCATTGTGATCGACGGCGAAAAACGCATGGTGCTCAAATCGAACGACGAAATTCTGGTTCGCCGCTCGGATAAGTATATCCGCTTCATCAACATTACAGGCCGTGGATTTTATGAGACCCTCAACGAGAAAATCATAGGGAGACGATGAAATGAAAACAAAACGCCACTCCAAGATTCTGGAACTCATCTCCGAAAAAGACATCACCACGCAGGAAGAGCTTCTTTCATGGCTCAGGGAAAGCGGCTTTGAGATCACACAGGCAACCGTCTCCCGTGATATTAAGGAGCTTCGCCTCGTAAAGACGCTTTCTCCGAATGGGAAATACCGCTACACTGCCTCCGCAGGCGAAACCAATTCCGACATCGGCAGCAAATATGCGGTATTCAGCCAGTCGGCGAAATCCGTGGATTACGCGGGCAACATCATCGTGATCAAATGCTTCACCGGCATGGCAAACGCCGCCTGTGCCGTTTTGGACGCCATGAATCGTCAGGGCATCGTCGGGACGCTCGCCGGGGACGATACGATCTTTGCCTTGATGCGGGATGAAAAAGCGGCTCTCGTTCTGGTCGACGAAATCAGGCGTCTGATCGGCTGACGCTGAAAGAGGGATTATCTTGCTTTCACAGTTGCATATTCAAAATGTCGCGGTGATCGAGAACGTCTCGCTGGAACTCCGGCCCGGCTTCAATGTGCTCACCGGTGAAACGGGCGCCGGAAAATCCATCCTGATCGACTCGATTCATGCCGTGCTCGGCGGAAGAACCCGCCGGGACCTGATCCGCACCGGAACCGATAAGGCCTCCGTCAGCGCGGTCTTTTCCGGCCTTTCGGAAAAGGACGCCGAGGCGGTATGCGCGCTCGGCTACGAGCCGGATGAGAACGGCGAGCTTTTGGTCTCACGCGAGATCTTTGCGGACGGCCGCTCCGTCTGCAAAATCAATCTGAGCCCTGCGACCGCCGCGGTGCTCAAAGCGCTCTCCGCCGCGCTGATCGACATCCACGGTCAGCACGACAGCCAGATGCTCTCCGACCCGGAACTCCATATGCTTTATATCGATGCCTACGGCGGCACGGAGCCGCTCCTGAACGAATACCGGGAGGCTTATGAGGCGTTGAAAGCCGTTGAAAGAGAGATCAAAAAGCTCTCCGGTAGCGACGCAGACAAGGCCCAGCGCATCGACCTTCTGAGCTATCAGGTCAGGGAGATCGAAGGGGCCGCCGTCACGGAGGGGGAGGAGGAGGAACTCCTTGCCCAGAAAAGACGGATGGACAGTACGGAAAAACTCTCCGGATTGATTGCGGAGGCCGTCGATGCCTTTGACGGAAGCGACGACGCCGAGGGCTTGCTCGCGCGCATGGAGACCGTGATCGACGATTCGGCGCGGCTCTCCGAATATTTTTCGGATTTTTCCGGCGCTCAGGAGAAATTCCGCGGCATGTATTACGAATTCGAGGAGCTCGCAAACGAAATCCGTTCCTGCGCCGACGAACTGGAATTCGACCCGATGCTTCAAAACCGCATCGAAGAGCGGCTCGACGTCCTCTATCGCCTGAAACGCAAGTACGGCGGCACGGTGGAGGCCATGCTCGCCTACTATGAAAAGGCCAAACAGGAGCTGGATTCCATCGAATTTTCCGAGGAAAAACTTGCGGAACTTCATAAGCAGGAGAAAATCCTATCCGCAAAGGCCCATGAACTTGCCGCAAAACTCACCGATGCGAGAAAAAAGACCGCCGCCCGGTTTGAACAGAACGTCGCGGCGGAGCTCTCCTATCTCGACATGCCGAACGCCCGGTTCGAGGTCCGCTTTGAGACGTCGGAGCTCTCCCCGGATGGTCAGGACGTTTTGGAATTTTATATCTCCACCAACGCGGGCGAGCCGCTGAAACCGCTCGTCAAAATTGCCTCCGGCGGCGAACTCTCCCGGATCATGCTGAGCATCAAGAACGTGCTCGCGGAAAACGATCGTATCGACACGCTGATCTTCGACGAGGTCGACACCGGCATCTCCGGCTCGGCGGCGGAAAAGGTCGGGCGCAAGCTCAAACAGGTCTCCAAGGGCCGCCAGATTGTCTGCGTCACTCATCTCGCGCAGGTTGCCGCCTATGCGGACAACCATCTCTACATCTCCAAATTCATCGAAAACGGGCGTACATATACGAATGTGGAGGAACTCGACCGCCCCGGCCGGATCGAGGCGCTTGCCAAGATTATGGGCGGCGCGAACGTCACCGATTCCATCCGGAAAAGCGCGGAGGAATTGCTGCGCCTCTCGGGAAACTGAAGATGAGGAAACCCGTGTGTATCTTCCAAACGGGAGGGGGTCCGTTCAGGTCCGGTATGCCGTTTCTTACGGGCGACGAGGTTGACAAATCCGTAGAAATACGATATAATCCATCGCATATGAAAAAAGCGGGGAAGGGAACAAGTAGCGGCTCTACCTACGGCAAAGAGAGCTTCCGGCCGGTGTAAGGAAGCGCGTGCAGGGCGGCGAATACGATCCCGGAGCTGCGGGGAGGAACCGAAAGGGAGACCCCGTCCGGTGCGCCGGTTACCGCGCGGAGTTGCCTGCAACTCACCGAGGCCGCAGCGCGTGAGCATTGCGGCGAACAGAGGTGGTATCGCGATGCATTCGCCCTCTGCCGTTTTTCGAGCGGCGGAGGGCATTTTTATGTAAAGACTCCTCAGGGAAAACCGGTGAGCCTATTACGGAAGCGCCGGTTACCGACAGAATCTCCGAACGGCGCGGCGCCGGAAACGAGAGGCAGCTATGTGTGTCAAAATTCGGGCTCTTTTTTGCGCGGCCATTTTTCTGCCGATCATCAGGAGCGTTTTTATAAAGACGCCGGTCGGCATGATCCATGAAATTCGAAAATTTCGTTCAAAGGAGCGTTATCATGAACATTTACGAGGATCTGGAGCGCAGGGATCTGATCGCTCAGCTCACCAACGAGGAGGACATCCGGAAGAAGCTCGACGACGGGAAAGTCACGTTTTATATCGGCTTCGATGCCACAGCCGACAGCCTGCACGTCGGGCATTTGCTCCAGTTGCTGATCATCCGGCGGATGATCGCTGCCGGACATACGCCGATTCTGCTGCTCGGCACCGGCACCACGCTCGTCGGCGATCCGACCGGGAAAACCGACATGCGCAAGATGCTTTCTCCCGAGGAGATCGACTTTAACGCCGACCGCTTCCTCGATCAAATGCGGCAGATCGTCGACATCGACAAATGTATCGTCGCGCGCAACGGCGATTGGCTCAAAAAGCTCGGCTATATCGAATTTCTGCGCGATTACGGCGCCTATTTTTCCGTCAACCGGATGCTGACCGCGGAGTGTGTCCGCTCCCGTCTTGAGCGCGGTTGCACCTTCCTCGAATTCAACTACATGATCATGCAGAGTTACGATTTTCTGGAGCTCAACCGCAGATACGGCTGCCTCATGGAACTTGGCGGAGACGACCAATGGTCCAACATTCTCGGCGGCGTCGAGCTCGTGCGCAGGGCGGAAGACAAGGAGGTCTACGGCATGACCTTCCAGCTCCTCACCACCAAAGAGGGCAAAAAGATGGGCAAAACCGAGGGCGGCGCCGTCTGGCTCAGTCCGAAGAAGACGTCTCCTTTTGATTTCTTCCAGTATTGGAGAAACGTCGACGATGCGGACGTCATCAAATGCCTCAAATTCCTGACTTTTATCCCCGTTGAGGAGATTGAGGAGATGGAGCGCACGATGACCGGCAGCGATCTCAATAAGGCAAAGGAGACGCTCGCCTATGAGGTCACGAAGATCGTCCACGGGGAAGAGGAAGCCACCAAGGCGCTCGAGGCCGCGCGTGCGCTCTTTTCCGAAAACGCCTCCTCCGAGCATATGCCGACCACTCCGCTTTCGGACGCCGATTTCACCGACGAAAAAATTCTCGTCACCGACGCGCTCATCAAGACCGGACTGACCAAGTCCCGCGGCGAGGGTAAACGCCTGATCGCGGACGGCGGTATCTGCATCAATGAGGAGAAAATCACGGATGCTTCCGCCGTGATCGAAAAAACGGCGTTTGAAAACGAAGTCATTCTCAAAAAAGGCAAAAAGATCTTCTATAAACTCATTTTGCAGAATAACTTTTCCATCACCAAAAAATCTTTTGAAGAGTTTTTAAACAATTAGCTCGGAACAACAACTCCCCAAAATGAAAACAAAAATTAGATATAAAAACATCCGCATCGGTGGAATTAACTCCAATCACCGGTGCGGATGTTTTTATAATTGGGGGGGCCGGAGCCGGAGGATTCTGTGTGGGAAAGCAGGCTCTCCAACGGGCAAAGAATTCCGTTCCGATATTAAAAATTGCCCGCCGGCTGGGGCGGGCAATTCCGATGCTTTCGGCAGGCTTCGCAAAGTAAGGCGGGGCCTGTTTTTATTTTGTCGTTTCGATGGTGACGGTGGAGAGCATCGTGTTCAGTCTGTCGGACCATTCGGTGTTTCCCTCAGCGAAACTGTATTCAAACAGCAGCCGCGTTGTTCCCGTGTCATAGATAAAGAACCGGTATTCCGAACCGTCTTTCGCATAGCTGACGGTAAGAACCTGATAGGCTCCGGCTCCCATATAGGAAGTGCTCTGGTTCGCATCATCCACGCCGCTTTGCAGGACAAGACCGGACTGAAGCTCCTCCGCGGAGGAATCCGGGTAACCCTGCACGGCAAAATATGTTCCATTCAGCGGCTCATTGTTTTCAATCGCCTGAAAACGATCGTTCTCCACGCTGAAGCTGGAGGGATCATATACAAGGGAATATCCCAGTTCGCTCCGATAACTTTCCTCGGAATCCTCCGGAAGATCCATGCCGGCTCCGGTGTAGATCGCTCCAAAAAGGGTCTTTGCGGCGTCTTCCTGCCAAGGATAATATTCCGAGGTGATTCCGGCGTCTTCCATCAGGCTGGCCGCGTTTTCGCTGCCGAGCTCTTTTGCGGCATAATAAATGTCGCTGATCTGCTGGGCAAACAACGTTTTGTTTTCTTCCGTTAAACTGCCGAACCATTCCTCTACCTCGGCGGCGATGGCGTTCGGCTCCGGCTGGTTCTTTGCGTACCAGTCAAGAAACGCGGCGGCTTTGATTGCGGCGGAGAGGGAAGACCCGGCGGTACCGGGCCAGTAATTCACGGAGATGTCGTTCAGGATCGCGGTCATCGCGGGAAACGGATCCACCGCAGCGGATACCGCCTCCGAAGTTTCAGAAACGGATTCCGGCTCAACCGTAATTTCCGTTTCGGAAGTTTCCTGCTCCGGCACGGATTGTGTCCCGGAATCCGAGCATCCGGCGAACACCACCAAAACCATCATACCGGAGAGGATCATACTAAGAACTCTTTTCATTCCACAATCCTCTTTTCTATGTCTTTTTTTATGTCGTTTTTTATTGTCTTTATTCGGTCACTTCAGAAGTTGCGGAGGTAACCGCATCCGTTGCGGCAGATTCCTCCGAAGTTTCGGTCTCAGAGGTTTCCTCAGTCGGGGTCTCGGTGGATTCCGGCTCGGTTACGGCCTCGGATTCCGGGGTTTCCGTAGATTCCGGTTCAGTTGCAACTTCAGATTCAGAGGTTTCCGACTCGGAGGTCGGCGGGGTTTCGGAGTCCTTGCACCCGGTAAACAGCATCAGAAGCAGCATACCGATCAGAACCACGCTAATCATCTTTTTCATTCAAAAAATCCTCTTTTCTGCGCTCTTGCGCGGTTCCTATTATAGTCTACACGTCTTGGAAGTCAAGTGATAATTCTTTAATAAAAAATGTCGTTTTTATGAAGAATATGCGAAAGTTGTTTGTGAAGTAAATTAGCTTTACTGTTATGAGATGAGCATATACTTCCGAAGAATCTCTTCCAAATGCTCGGCTTTTCGGGCTTCCATCCGGCACAGAGGAGCCCGGCATGCTCCGACATTGAAGCCGGTCATCCGCATCGCTTCCTTGACCGGAATCGGGTTCACATCGCTGAAAAGCGCGTCGATCAGCGGCATCAGGAGGATCTGTTTTCTTGCGGCTTTGGCTGTTTCCCCTGAGAAATAGTCCTCGCACATCCGGTGCACTTCCTCCGGCACGACATTGCTGAGCACGGAGATGATTCCTTTTCCGCCCAGAGAAAGGATCGGCACGATGTATTCGTCGCCGCCGGAATAGACTTCGAGCGCGTCGCCGCAGAGATCCCGGATGCGGGCCACCTGCGCGATATTTCCCGAGGCCTCTTTGACCGCATAGATATACTCGTTTTCCGCAAGGACGGCGCAGGTCTCCGGCGCGATGTTCATGCCCGTGCGGGAAGGAACATTGTAGAGGATCATCGGCAGGCAGGCATGGTTTGCAATGCGGTTATAGTGCTCCACGAGGCCCTGCTGGGACGTTTTGTTGTAGTAGGGGGTCACGACAAGGATGGCGTCGGCTCCGGCATTCCGGGCGCTCATGGCGAGTCTCACCGCATGCGCCGTATCGTTGCTGCCGGCGCCGGCGATCAGCGGCACCCGGCCCGCGATGGTCTCCTTGGCCACAAGCGTGATTTTATATTGCTCATCGTCGGAGAGCGTCGCGCATTCTCCGGTTGTTCCGTTCACGACGATCGCATCGACGCCGGCGGCAATCTGATTTTCAATCAGCTCCTGTAAGCGCGGATAATCGACAGATAGGTCGTCTTTCATCGGCGTCACAAGAGCGGTTCCACATCCCGTAAAAATCGTTTGTTTCATATAAAAATACCTCCGCAGTCAGAATCATAAATTCCTATGCTGCGGAGGCTGCAATTATTCGGTTTGGAGTTCTTTGCGCTCAACGGTCGAAATAACCTTCGGCCGCCAGCAGTTCGGCCAATAAAACGCCGCCGCCCGCCGCGCCGCGCAGGGTATTGTGTGCGAGGCAGACAAATTTATAATCGTACTGGCTGTCCTCGCGGAGACGGCCGATCGTCACGCCCATGCCGTTTTCATAATCGCGGTCAAGCTTTGCCTGCGGGCGGTCCGGCTCCTCAAAATATTTGAGGAACGGATTCGGCGCGCTCGGAAGACCAAGTTCCTGCGGCTTTGCGGAAAAAGAGGCCCATTTTTCCTTGATCTGCTCAATCGTGGGCTTATGCTCAAAGGAGACGAACACCGCCGCCATGTGACCGTCGCTGACCGGAACGCGGAGGCACTGGGTCGTGATGGAAGGGGAGGAGGCTGGAATAATTTCGTTTCCCTCGATCGTTCCCCAGACCTTCATCGGCTCCTTTTCGCTTTTTTCTTCCTCGCCGCCGATATAAGGAATCAGGTTGTCGACCATCTCCGGCCAGCGCTCGAAGGTCTTTCCCGCGCCGGAGATCGCCTGATAGGTGCAGGCAAGGACTTTGGTGATACCGAATTCGCGCAGCGGATGGAGCGCCGGAACGTAGCACTGGATCGAGCAGTTGGATTTGACTGCGATAAAGCCGCGCTTGGTGCCGAGACGTTCCCTCTGGGCGCGGATGATTGCCGTGTGTTCGGGGTTGAGCTCCGGGATGATCATCGGCACATCCGGCACCATGCGGTTGGCGCTGTTGTTGGAGAGGACCGGACATTCCAGCTTCGCGTAACGCTCCTCCAAAGCCTTCGTCTCCTCTTTTTTAAGAGCGATCGCGCAGAAAACAAAGTCGACCATGGAGGCAATCTCCTCCGCATCGGCCTCGGCATCGTAGATCACCATATTTTTGACGGAGTCCGGCATCGGGGAAGTCATCGCCCATCTCCATCCCGCGGCCTCCTCATAGGTCTGGCCCTTGGAACGGGCGGAAGCGGCAAGAACTTTGATATGGAACCACGGATGTTCCGCCAATAAGGTGATAAACCTCTGGCCGACCATGCCGGTTGCCCCCAAAATGCCGACATTATACTCTTTCATGTGACATCCCTCCTCAAAAATCGGTTGAAATCAAAATATATATGCAATATAATATATTGGTTATCCCCGAAAGTCAATTGTTATGGAAAGTGTTTTGGAAAAAATGAAAACAAGCGAATTTTATTTCGACCTGCCCGAAGAACTGATTGCCCAGCACCCGGCCGATCCCAGAGATTCCTGCCGGATGCTCTGTCTTGATCGGAAAACCGGGGCCATCCAACATAAGCATTTTTACGACCTCCCGGATTTCCTCGAACCGGGCGACCTACTGGTGCTCAACGATTCCCGCGTCCTGCCGGCGAGGCTGATCGGGCAGCGGGAGGATACCGGCTCTCCGATCGAGTTTCTGCTCCTGAACCAGCATGAGCTGGATGTCTGGGAGACGCTCGTCCGCCCCGGGAAACATGCCAAGATCGGAAAGCGGTTTGTCTTCGGCTGCGGCCTGCTCCGCGCCGAAGTGACCGACATCATCGAGGACGGCAACCGGATCGTCAAATTCGAGCACGAGGGCAGCATCTATAATGTGCTCGACCAGATCGGCCGGATGCCGCTGCCGCCGTATATCACCGAGGAACTCCGGAACAACGAGGACTATCAAAACGTCTACTCCGAGCCGGTGGGTTCCGCCGCCGCGCCGACCGCCGGCCTCCATTTTACAAACGAGCTGCTCAATAAGATCCGCGACAAGGGCGTCGGTACGGCGTTTGTGACGCTGCATGTCGGGCTCGGAACGTTCCGCCCGGTCAAGGCGGAGAACATTGAGAACCACATCATGCACTCGGAACATTATATGCTATCGCAGGAGACCGCCGACAGAATCAACGAGACGAAGGCCGCCGGCCACCGTGTGATCGCGGTCGGCACCACTTCCTGCCGGACGCTCGAATCCGTCGCCGCAAAGTGCGGTAAAATTCAGGCCGACGACGACACCACCAGTATCTTTATCTATCCTGGGTTTAAATATAAGGTGCTCGACGGGCTGATCACCAATTTCCATCTGCCGGAGAGCACGCTGATTATGTTGGTATCGGCCTTTGCCGGCTATGAAAACGTCATGCACGCCTATGAGGTCGCCGTGGAGGAAAAATACCGCTTTTTCTCATTCGGCGACAGCATGTTTATCGTATAAGGAGAAAGTATGTTTACAGTATTGACAACCGAGGGTCGGGCAAGAAGGGGCACGCTGGAGACCGTCCACGGCACCGTGCAGACGCCCGCTTTTATGAATGTCGCGACCTGCGGCGCGATCAAGGGCGGCATCGACTCATTTGATCTCAAAGACCTGCACTGTCAGGTGGCGCTCTGCAACACCTATCATCTTTCGCTCCGTCCGGGCGACGAAGTGATCCGCGACCTCGGCGGCCTGCACCGCTTTATGAACTGGGACCGCCCGATCCTGACCGACAGCGGCGGCTTTCAGGTATTTTCTCTTGCAAAGCTGCGCAAAATCAAAGAGGAGGGCGTCTATTTCCATTCCCATCTGGACGGTCACGCGCTCTTCATGGGCCCGGAGGAGAGCATCCGCATCCAGTCGAACCTTGCCTCCACGATCGCCATGGCCTTTGACGAATGCGTCGAAAATCCCGCTCCGAAATCCTATGCGGCCCAGTCCTGCAAGCGAACTGTGCGCTGGCTCTACCGCTGCCGGGACGAGATGGAGCGCCTCAACGCACTGGATACGACGATCAATCCGAACCAGATGCTCTTCGGCATCAACCAAGGGTGTACGTTCTCCGATCTGCGTATCGAAAATATGCAGGAGATCGCGGAACTTGATCTCGACGGATATGCCATCGGCGGCCTCGCGGTGGGGGAGCCCGCTTCGGAGATGTACCGGATCATCGGCGACGTCGAGCCCTACATGCCGGCGGACAAGCCCCGCTACCTGATGGGCGTCGGCACGCCGGTCAACATCATCGAAGCCGTCCATCTCGGCGTCGATCTCTTCGACTGCGTGATGCCGAGCCGCAACGCCCGCCACGGCACGCTTTTCACATGGGAGGGCATCCGGAACCTCAACAATGAGCGCTATATCCGCGACGACGGCCCGATCGACCCGGAATGCCAATGCCCGACCTGCCGCCTCCACAGCCGCGCCTATATCCGGCATCTGCTGCGTTCCGAGGAGCTGCTCGCGCACAGGCTCACGGTCCAGCACAACTTGTTTTTCTATAACACGCTGATGGAACGCATCCGCGAGGCCATCGAAGCCGGAACCTTTGAAGAATTCCGCGCGAAATATGTGCCGATTCTTGGGAGAAGAATCTGATTTTTTCTTGCAAGGATGCAATATTTATACTATAATGAAACACATAGCCCGGAAAGGGCTAAAACGGAGGTGCAAATTAACCGATGCTCAATTATTTACCTTTTGTCGTCGCGCTTGCCGAAGATACGGAAGCGGAAACTGCTTCCGGAGGCACTCTCGGCGAGAGTCTGATCAGCTTTTTGCCGATCGTCGCCGTATTGATCGTTTTTTATTTCGTCCTGATCCGTCCGCAGCAAAAGCAGCAGAAAAAAGCGGAAAAGATGCGCGATTCGCTGGAGATCGGCGATGAGATCATCACGGCCGGCGGCGTGATCGGCAGAGTGATTTCCATTAAAGAGGACAACATCATCATCGAGACCGGCGGCGACCGCAGTAAACTGAGGATTGCCAAATGGGCCATCCAGCAGAATAACACCGTTCACGAGGAACAGAGCAAATAATTCAATTCATAAACCGGCTCCTGAAAGCATACAGTAAATCAGGCTGCTTTCGGGAGGGATCGACTTGCGTATAAAAGACAACGGGATTTCCGGGGCGTTTTTGTCCTCTTTATTCGGCGCAGGGCTGGGGATTCTGATTGCCGCCGCGCTGATGGCGCTGATGTCGTTCGCGTTGGCAAAGATCGATCTGCCCGCCGCGGCCGTCTTTCCGATGGCCATGGTCGCAATCGGCGCCGGGAGCTTTGCCGGTGGATTTCTTGCCGCACAAATTAACGGCAGCAACGGTCTTTTATGCGGCGCCGTGGCCGGCGTACTGATGTTTCTGGTAATCTGGGCGGCCGGCGGAATTTTTGGAATCGGAGATTTCAGCTTTCAGGCTTTCGTCCGGCTCGCGCTGACCGAATGCGCCGCCCTGATCGGCGGAATCATCGGAGTCAACCGCATCCGGTAAATCTTCTGTTGTCAAGACGCGGCATATATGATATAATTTCTGCGTTATAAAAAAACATAGGAGGATGTCAATCATGGAACATATTAAAACCATCAACAAAGCCAATCTGAAAGAATCCTGCGCGAAGGGCGGCTGCGGCGAATGCCAAGCCTCCTGCCAGTCTGCCTGCAAAACTTCCTGCACGGTTGCCAACCAGGAATGTGAGAACCAGTCCAGAGTCCAGTCCAAATAATTTCGGAAATCGACGTGAATTCGGGCACGCGGAAAGCGCGCCCGTTTTTCTTGAAAAAGGATCAAAAAATCATGGTACATACATTTTTTCTAAACGGATATTATCTCGCGCTTGACGTCAACTCCGGGGCCGTTCATATGCTCGACGAGGAGACTTACGATATTTTAAACGCGCTGTTGCCCGGACCGATCCCGGCAGAGTGCGGGGAAAACGTCGTCGCGGCGCTCTCCGGGAAATATCCGGAGGAGGATATCCACGAAATCTACGGCGAGCTGTATCAACTTCAGCAGAACGGACAGCTCTTCAGCGAGGACGACTACGAGCGCTTTACGGAACTGATGAAGGGCGCGCCGATCAAATCCATGTGCCTGCATATCTCCCATGACTGTAACCTTCGCTGTAAATATTGTTTCGCCTCCACCGGAGATTTTGGTACGGGCCGCATGCTCATGCCGGTTGAGACCGGAAAGAAGGCCATCGACTTTCTGTTGACGCACTCCGGAAACCGCCACAATCTTGAGCTCGACTTCTTCGGCGGAGAGCCTCTGATGAACTGGGGCGCCGTGGAGGAAATCGTAAAATACGCCCGCTCCAAAGAGGCGGAATATCATAAGCTCTTCCGTTTCACGGTCACGACGAACGGCGTTTTGCTTAACGACGAGAACATCGCTTTCATTAATAAAGAGATGAAAAACGTCGTGCTTTCGCTCGACGGCCGCAAAAAGGTCAACGACAATCTGCGCGTGACCATAAACGGCGGCGGCAGTTACGACATCATCGTGCCGAAATTTCAAAAACTGGTGGAACAGCGCCGCAACGGCCCGTTTACGGAATACTACGCCCGCGGCACCTTTACAAAATATAACCTCGATTTTACGGAGGACATCTATCATATCGACGCGCTCGGCTTCGATCAGCTGAGCGTTGAGCCGGTCATCGCCGATCCCTCCGAGCCCTATGCGCTGACGGAGGAGGATCTTCCGGTGATCTTTGAGCAATATGAGAAGCTCGCCAAAGAGATGGTCCGTCGGAAAAAAGAGGGGAATTGCTTCAATTTCTTCCATTTCATGATCGATCTCGATCAGGGGCCATGCGCAATCAAACGGCTTCGCGGCTGCGGCTGCGGCAACGAGTATGTTGCGGTCACGCCCGACGGCGACATCTATCCCTGCCATCAGTTTGTCGGCAAGGAGGAGTGGAAGATGGGCAACCTCGACACCGGCGAGCTCAACGCCGAAATCAAGGATAAATTCGCCTGCTCCAATGTCTATACAAAGCAGGGATGCCGGGACTGCTGGGCAAAATTCTACTGCTCCGGCGGCTGCAACGCCAACAACTACGAGCAGAACGGCGACATCAACATCCCGACGAAGCTCTCCTGCGAAATTGAACGCAAGCGCGTGGAATGCGCCATCATGATTAAGGCCGCAACGGCGGAGAACGCATAAAATACCGAAAAGCCCCATGCTGCCATAAGGCGGGAAGCGGGGGCTTTCTTTTTTCCTTTGAACATTTTTGCGGCTTGGCGGACCGGGAAAAATTCATCTTTACGCCATATCCTCAATTATAAGTATCATGGCCGTATGGAATTCTCCGCTCCCGACCGGCAGCGTGACTGCCCGTCGACCGTATTGCGGATGTTTTTGACCAGATTGGAAAGGAGAATGGGAATGAAAGTCTTGCTTGTAAACGGCAGCCCGCATGAAAAGGGATGCACCTTTACAGCTCTTTGCGAGATCGCCGAAACCTTGAAAACAGAGGGAATTCAGGCGGAAATATTTCAGATCGGCGCAAAACCGATCTCCGGATGTCTTGGCTGCAAGGGCTGTGTGGAGGCCGGACGCTGTATCATTAAAAATGACCCGGTCAACGAATTTCTAGATCTTGCGCAGACGGCGGACGGCTTCGTGTTCGGCTCTCCGGTACATTATGCCGCCGCTTCCGGGGCGCTGACCTCATTTCTGGACCGCGTCTTCTATGCGGCGCCTGCCGGGACTTTCCGCCTTAAACCGGGTGCCGCAATCTGCAGCGCACGGCGCGCCGGTACGACGACGGCCCTTGATCAGATCAACAAATACTTTACGATCGCCGAGATGCCGGTCGTCTCCTCCCAATACTGGAACATGGTGCATGGAAACACACCGGAGCAGGTAAAAGAGGATCTCGAAGGTCTTCAAACGATGCGGGTGCTGGCAAGAAACCTCGCATGGCTTTTGAAATGCAAGGAAGCCGGGGAAAAGGCCGGCGTCGCATTTCCCGAGCAGGAACCCCGCCTCCGTACGAATTTTATCCGCTGACAAAAGCCTCCGCTTCCAAAAAGGAAAAAGCGGGGGCTCTTTTTATGGAAAACTCCGCAAAAACGCCCGCGTCCGTGGCTGAACTCGTAAGAGATACCCTCGCCGGGGTTAAGGGCCCTTCTATGATCTCCGGCGCGGCTTTCCGTTTTTTGCATGGTCAAATTCACCGTCCTTTTCCTCCGGGAGATCCTCTGGTCATGGCGGGTAATTCACACGGTCTGATCCGTCGTCTGTGCCGGCGGGCGATTTTATGTCCTTATCGGAGGCTGCTGCGGGCTGCCGGAGAAAAAGCTCGCGTTCTGCGCGGACAAGAGCGGATCCCTGCGCGACGACGAAAATTCGTTGGGCTTTTTGCGCAGCCGCGGCATTAATTTGAAATCCATATGCGGCGGCGCTTCAAAGGACATCGGCGGAATTTTGCCGCGGAGCCCTTCCTCAAAAGATCCGACTGCCTCTTCGGAAAAGCATCGCAAGGCCAACCCCCTTCGGAATCCATCGGGCGGACAATCCGATCGAGATTGTCGAAGGAGTCGGGGATATGCTATAATACTCCCATAGCTCGAAGACCGAAAACCTGCCGCCGTAAGGCAACAGGGCAACTCATGCGTTCGCGCGAACCGTCCTGTTTTTTCCGGCATGGCGGAAGAGCGCGAAAACCATCTTCCGGTCCAATCCGTACCTTAAAGGAATCTTAAAGGTTCCGCCGCTGTTTTCTTAAACCTTTTTCCGATAAAATGATCTTCGGAGGCGAGGAAATGTACAACATCTTAGTTTGCGACGACGAAACAGATATCCGGAAAGCTCTGAAAATTTATCTGTCCAGCGAGGGCTGGAACGTGTTCGAAGCGGAAAACGGGCGTGAGATGCTCGAAGTGATCGACAGGGAGGACGTCCAGCTCGTCTTGATGGACATCATGATGCCGCAGCTCGACGGCATGTCGGCCACGACGAAACTGCGGGAAACCAGTAACGTGCCGGTTATCCTGCTGACGGCAAAAAGCGAGGACAACGACAAGATTCTCGGGCTGACCGTGGGTGCCGACGACTACATCACGAAGCCCTTCAATCCGCTGGAGGTCATCGCGCGCGTAAAGGCGCAGCTTCGCCGGTACGCCTATCTCGGCGGCATGGAGAAGAAACCGAAGGCCCTCTGCGCCGGCGGCATCGAGCTCGACGACGAGGGCAAATCCGTCACGCTGGACGGAGAGGCGGTCTCCCTGACGCCGACGGAATACGATATTCTGAAGCTGCTGCTCGAAAATCCGGGCAAGGTCTATTCTTCCAAGGAAATTTACAGCCTGATCTGGAAGGATACGCCGCTCGGCGCCGACAGCACGATCCCCGTACATATCCGCCACCTCCGCGAAAAACTGGAAATCGACCCGGCCAATCCGCGGTATCTCAAAGTGGTCTGGGGCAAGGGCTATAAACTGGAGGCGGGAAAATGAAAAAACTGACGGGAAAACTCTGGGCAAAAACGATCGCTTTTCTTCTGTTTTGTCTGCTGGTACCGGCCGCCGTGGGCAGCGGTCTGGGCCTGTATTATGGCTACGAGGAGAGCTGGTACTCTGGAAAGGAAATCTCCTTCACAGATAGTCGATGGTGCCGTTCCTGTGCCTATGACAATCTCAATCGGATTGCCAACATGATTGATTCCGAAGGGGTTGACGATGCGATCGCTTTTTTGGAGGAACAGCCGGATCTTCTGGCGGAGGGCTTTTCCTATGTGATTCGTACGGAGGACGGAGAATCGCTCGTCGATACAACGACGGATCAGGCCGCGTATATCACCACCACGACCATGGAGTATTTTCCTGACGAAGAGGACGGCGAGTTCGGCGACACGGAGAACGGAATCCTTTATACCATCGACGGGTATGTCACGCTGCCGGTCGGGAGCGGAGAATTCTATACGGCCGCTATGGTTTATAATTGGGTCTATGGATTAAAAGACGAATTTCTTCCGGTCTGCATCGGCTCTGCGCTGTTTCTTGTGATTCTGTTTCTCTTTTTGATGGCGGCCGCCGGGCATAAAGACGGGGAGGACGGCATCGTGCTCCGCGGTCACAACAAAATCCCATTGGATCTCTATGCCGGACTATGCTTCTTTTTTGGAGCCGGCGTCTGCTGGACGGTCGATGATCTCCTTTGGAGCTACAGCACCCGAATCCTGTTTGAATGTATCGGCGCTGCGGTCGCGCTGGTCGGCTGGTCGGTCATCGGCCTTGCCTTCTGCATCACCGTTGCGGCGCGGCTCAAGGCGGGCAAGTGGTGGCGGAACACGATCATTTATTACGTGCTCAAGTTCTTTTTCCGCACCGTTTCCGGATTTTTTGGGGCGCTTCCTTTGGTCTGGAAAACGGCGGCGGCCGCTGCGGTGTTTTTGATTTTCAGCGCGATTTTTGCGGGAGCGGCCTTCAGTTCCGGGTCTTTCTTCTTTCTTTTCCTGCTTTTCATGATCGATTTCGCTGCGTTCTGCGCCCTGATCGGGATTGCGCTGCAGCTTCGCCTTCTTCAAAAGGTCGGAACCGCGCTGGCGGACGGCAATCTGGAGTACAAGGTGGATACGACAAAACTCTGGCTGGATTTTAAGAAGCATGGCCTGAACCTCAACAGCATCGGCATCGGCATGTCCAAGGCGGTTGACGAGCGGCTCCGCAGCGAGCGTTTCAAGACCGAGCTGATCACCAACGTCAGCCATGATCTCAAAACGCCGCTGACCTCCATCGTCTCCTACATCGATCTTTTGAAAAAAGAAGACATTCAAAACGAGAACGCTCTGGAATATATCGACGTGCTCGACCGCCAGAGCGCAAAACTCAAAAAGCTGACGGAGGATCTGGTGGAAGCCTCCAAAGCTTCCTCCGGCGCGATCGCCGTCAACAAGGAAAGTCTCGACCTTGCGGAACTGGTCGGCCAATCCGTCGGAGAATATGCGGAAAAATTTGCATCCGCAAATCTTGAGCCGGTTGTCGCTTTGCCGGAAAAGGAGGCGACCGTGTCCGCGGACGGACGGCTGCTCTGGCGCGTGCTCGACAATCTGCTCCAGAATACCGTCAAATACGCGCTCCCCGGGACGCGGATCTATGTGGACCTCAAAAGATCCTATGGGAAAGCCATTCTGACGCTGAAAAACATCTCCCGGGAACCGCTCAACATCCCGGCGGACGAGCTGATGGAGCGCTTCATCCGCGGCGATTCCTCCCGCAGCACGGAGGGAAGCGGTCTCGGGCTCTCCATCGCCAACTCCCTGACCGAGCAGATGGGCGGTACGCTGAATCTCTATCTGGACGGCGATCTTTTTAAAGTCGTTCTGATCTTCAGCCTCGAGCAGGGATAAACTCCTAAGGAAAATCAAGGCCTCGGTTCTATGCCGGGGCCTTGATTCATATAGTGAGATGAAAAAGCCTGTCCCAGAGAACGGAGATGGAAAAGATGAGCAGGAAAATCAAGCGGAATATTCGGGGCAACGGTCTGTTTTTCATTCTGACGCTGGTCTATATTTCCGGGAGTGCGGCCGGAATTTACTGCATTTCCTATCTTCCGGAGACGATGCTCACGGAGATCGGCAACCTTGCGGAAAAGGTGTTTACCGTGGAGAGCGGCTCCTTTTTTCCGATGTTTTTATCCGAATTCTGCTCCGAGCTTGTGTTTCTCACCGTCGTCATGTTCTCCGGGTTCTGCGCGTTCGGGCAGACCGTCACCGTATTCGCCGTGGCGCTCAAGGCCGCCGCAAACGGTCTGATCTGTGGGATTTTCTTTCTCAGGAGCGGCTCCGTACAACTTCTGGAGGCGCTGGAACTCCTGTTCGCCGACGGATTTCTGTTTGCGTTCTTGTTTTTGACCGCCTCCGAGGCCTCCGTCCGGCTTTCGGACAATCTGTTTCGACAAGTTTTCGGAAGGGGAGAGACCGTCGTCGTTTCTCCGGATTCCGGGGCTATATCCATCGAAAAATCTCATGAACAAGCCATCGATTATGCAATCGACTATATTGTAAAGTATTTTATCTTTGCATCGTTTTGCGCGCTGATTTCGGCGCTTTCCGCGTTTTTCAAACTGTTATTTTTATAAAATTGCGTAGTCTCATGGATTTTCCGTCCGATATGACGAATTCACCCTCGCCGTCAATCCCACGCTTTCCGCGGCATGGTGTCGTACCCATAAAACCGAGTTCGGTAGCAGATTCGATCCGGAGAACGGCGATCTGTCGTTTGAAATGGTCAAGGCCGTCACCCGCTTCGACGCGATAGAATTTTTAAACGAGTTTCAGCGGAATCACGACAATCAAGCCAAGGCGCGTTCCAGAAAGGTCTCCGCGCTGCGTTCTTTTTATAAATACCTGAACGTTTCCGCCGAAAAAATTGTGGAGGATCCGATTGTCTTACTTAAGGCCTGTCTCTTTGAGCAGCATCTCGCAGATATAAAAATGTTCTGTGTTCTGGATAAAAAATGTTATTAAAAAGAGGGGAGAGCCCCCTCTTTTTATTTTCATGTTTTTTGCGATGATTCCGGCGAAAAAATATCCCAAATCACTTATTTGATTGTCAAAGACGCATGGAAGCACGGCCGTGCTCAAATATATGAAATAAAAACGAATGTATCGTACTTCCGGAAAAAATACGGTTAATGAAAATTCGGTTTTAGTCCGTGGATTCCTCTTCCGTATTTTCTGTATTTTCCGAATTTCCGGAATCCTCCGGCGAAGGCTTTTCCTCGATTTCCGGATTTTTCTCCGGCGTCTTTTCCGGCTTCACGTTCCGGAGCGGCGATTTTGTGACCGCTTCCTCGATCTGGCGGTTGCTGACGTGCGTATAGATTTCCGTCGTCGAAAGACTGACGTGACCGAGCATCTCCTGAAGCACGCGGATGTCCACGCCGGCATCCTGATAGAGCAGCGTCGCCGCCGTATGCCGCAGCTTATGCGGCGAATAGCCCATTCCATCGAGCCCAGCCTCTTTGAGGCAGTTATTTACGATCTGCTCGACTCTGCGCGCGCCGATCCGCTTGCCGCTGCGGTTTAGAAAAAGCGCATTCTTATCCGCTCTTTTGACCTTGGCGCCGCTGTTCAGCACGCCGAGATAATTATCGATGGCCGCAAGGCAGGCCTCGTTGAGATAGACGATCCGTTCCTTGTTGCCCTTGCCGAGCAGCTTCAGGCGGTTCTCACGGATGTCGCTCAGATTGATGCCTACCAGCTCCGAAAGCCGCATGCCGCAGTTCAAAAACAACGTAATCATGCAATAATCCCGCTCCGTAAAATCCGTCTGAATGTGCGTCAGAAGCTCCAGCGCCTGTTCAAGCGTCAGATATTTCGGCAGCGACTTTTTGAGCGACGGCGTCTCGAGATTTCGCATCGGATCCTCTGCAATCTTTCCGGTGGAAACGCTTAAATATTTATAAAAAGAACGCAGCGCGGAGACCTTTCTGGAACGCGCCTTGGCCTGATTGTCGTGATTCCGCTGGAACTCGCTCAAAAATTCCATCGCATCGAAGCGGGTGACAGCCTTGACCATTTCAAACGGCAGATCGCCGATTTTGATTTCCGCATAGGAATCTTCGGAGGAAGCAAGTCCATGTTTGATTTTCAAAAAGCGGAAGAAAGAACGCAGGTCTATGTAATATCCGTCGACGGTGCGCGGAGAACGGCCTTTGATCGTCTCCATATAAAAGAGGAACTCCCGCAGATAATCCGGGCAGTCATCCAGGTTTTTCTTGTTCAAACGGTATTTCGCCTCCCCTTAATTTCGCTAAATTTCTATTTAGCGAAATTTATGCACTATGGAAATAGTAGCACGACCTTTCTCCTCTGTCAAGCCACAGCCGAAAAAATCACACGCAGGAGCTCTTTTCGCCGAGCGGCAGAATTCCGCCGATGTCCTTCGGCACGCCGCCGCACACGGATTCCAGATAAATCCCGCGGTTGCGCAAAAAGCTTAACAGATTTTCGCCGTCGCGCAACGATCCGATCCTGCCCGCACAGAACGCGAGCTTTTCTTCCAGCAGCCCGCAGCAACCTCCGATAAAGCCGTGATCGAATCCTTCAAGAACAATATCCTCCGGGTGCCGGATCCGCAAAACCTCGACCCCTCCCCTTTCGGCCGCCGCCGCAATCCCCGGATCCCCCGTGACAATCGCATCCTCCGCCGCAATAAAGACCGAGCATTTCGCGTATCCCTGCCGCACTTTAATTTCCATAATATTCCTTTTTTCGACAAATTCCGCGATTGTCGCATCGGTCGTCTGCGGATTATAAATGATTTTCCCGCCGAAGACAGCCGCATTGAGCCGGCAGTCCTCTGGATAACAAGCGCCGAGCGCGATATCCTCTTTCAGAAAACGGAAGCCGGCTTTTCTGAGCACCGTCCGGACCGACTCTGGGCACGAGGCCGTCAGCAGTTCGTCACTGCCGAGATGCAGGAGCCTCAGATCCGGGTGCGTTTGGAGCCCCCGCGGCAGTTCTTCACAGGGCGGCACCGGTACAATTTCAATCCCGCAACTCTGCAAATATCGGATGATCTCCTGCTCCTTCGCCGAAACGGCGGCGAGACAGACCTCCCCTTCCGGAAGGTTCGGGGATTTTACGAAATTCATGGTTCCTCCAAAAAAGCTTTCTGAAATGTTTTTTCGCTCCAAATGCGTCGGATCCGTCCCTTTTTTAGTCAGCTATCAGAAACGAAACAGCCCAGTCCAATTCGCCGGGTCCGTTTGATACAGCCTCCGGACATCTTTGAGGCGCGATTGCCGCCGGAATCGAATGGAGGTTAGCGACGCTTTGAGATCGCGGCCGACGTTGGTGATCAGCTAATGCGGCAATTTTTTCGGACCCCATACCGGGCATACCGTTTTGGGATACAAGAAACGCTCCGGCGGAAACCGAAGCGTGTTTTTTTATTCCGTAGCCGTTCCGGCAGTTTCTTTCGCGGCGCCGGTTTTTTCCATGCTCTCTTTCTCCGCGGCATCCCGGACGATCCGGAAGGCCTCCCCGACCGAGCGGACGCCGACGAGCCCGATTTTATAATCCTTTGCGCTGAGGTTTTTCAGGCAGGGTTTCGGCAGGATGCAGATTGTAAAGCCGAGCTTTTCCGCCTCGCGGATCCGGTTCTCAACGCTGCCCACGCTGCGGATTTCACCCGCAAGACCGACCTCGCCGAACGCGACGATTCCGCTCGCGACCGGCGTATCCGTGAGGCTTGAGATCAGCGCGATCACGACCGGCAGGTCCGCCGAGGGCTCGTCCAGCCAGAGACCACCAACCACGTTGATATAGGTATCCATGCTGCCGAAGAAATAACCGGCGCGTTTTTCGAGCACGGCCAGAAGCAGCGTCGTGCGGTTTAGGTCAAATCCGGTTGAGGTACGACGCGGCATGCCGAACCCGGTTTTGGAGACAAGCGCCTGCACTTCGGCAAAGATCGGCCTGGAGCCCTCCATGACGCAGGCCACGCAGGTTCCCGACACGTTCTCCGGCCGTTCCGAAAGCAGCATCTGAGAGGGATTCTCGACCTCAGAGAGGCCGTTCGTTCCCATCTCAAAGATTCCGATCTCGTTGGTGGAGCCGAAACGGTTTTTCACCGCGCGGAGAATGCGGTAGTTCATCGTCTTTTCGCCCTCAAAATAGAGAACCGTATCGACGATGTGTTCCATGACCTTCGGGCCGGCGATCGCTCCGTCCTTGTTGACGTGGCCGACGATCATAAATGGAATCCCGGTTTTTTTTGCGGTCCTTGTCAGGATGGCCGTGCATTCGCGCACCTGCGAGACGCTGCCGCTCGAGGAGGCCAGCGCCGAGAAATTCATCGTCTGGATGGAATCGATCATCACCATATCCGGCTTCACGGAGGCGATGGCGTTGATGACATGTCCGATATCCGTGTACGGCGCGATCAGCAGATTAGGGCTGTCGACGCCAAGCCGCCGGGCGCGGAGTTTGATCTGGGCCTTGCTCTCTTCGCCGGAGACATACAGGATTTTCAGCTGCCCGCAGAGCTTTCCGCATACCTGAAGCAGCATGGTGGACTTGCCGATGCCGGGATCTCCGCCGAGCAGCACGACGGATCCCTTGACGATGCCGCCGCCGAGCACGCGGTCCAGCTCGTCGATATGGGTCGGATAGCGCGCCTCTTCCTCCGCGGAGACTTCCAGAATGCTGGAGACCGCCTCCGGCACCGGCTCGCTTGTCTCGACGGTTTTTTGCTTGGAGGGAGTCTCCTCTTCCCGGACCTCTTCGGTCATACTGTTCCATTCGCCGCAGTCCGGGCATTTGCCATACCATTTCGGCGATTCATAGCCGCAGGAGGTGCAGACATAGATCGTCTTGAGTTTTCCCATTCCGAATCATCCTTTTATGCAACATCTTGTGCGGCCTGCCCGCCGCCGAAATAGTCCGTCATCGCGCAGGAAATCACAAAGGCAATCCTGCTTTGGTAACCTGAATCCGTAAGATTTGCGATATCCGTGCCGTTGGAAAGAAACCCGCATTCCGCCATAACCGCGGGCCGGGTCGCTTTATAAAGAAGATAAATATCCGTGGTGGCCTTTTTGGGGAGGCGTTCGTTTTCCGGCTGAAGCATCGAGGCGAAAGCATCCTGCATGATCTGCGCAATCGTTTTGCTCTCCGGATTGTTTCCGCTGTAAAAGATCTGGGCGCCCTTCGCATATCCGCCGAAGAAATTCTGATGAATCGAGATCAGAAAGGCATTTTCCGTCTCCTCCAGCAGCGTAAGGCGGTTTTGGATATCACTTTTCTTTCGCTGCCGCAGCGTGGGAAGCCCGTCGTCGCAGGTCATCTGATCGGTCGTCCGCGTCACGAGCACCGTATAACCGAAAAAGCGAAGCTGATCCGCCGTTTTTAAAGCGATCGAAAGATTGAGGTCCTTTTCCTGAACATCGCCGATCCCAACGGCGCCGCCGTCCTCCCCGCCATGCCCGGCATCCACGATGACGACCGGACCGCTGTCCGGAGAAATCGCTTCCGCCGAAACGGAAACACGCTCCCCGGTTACATTCGCAACGGTCAGCACCAGCAGAAGCGGCAGAAGCATCCCAAGCAGCCGTAGCACATAATTTTCCATGCAATCCCTTCCCGAAACAAGATCGGAAAATCATACGCGGCCGGCGGAATCTCTATACCCATTTTACCATAAAGAATGGAGAAAGGCGAATGTTTTTCCCGGGAAAACAGCCGCCGCACCTGAAATTCCCTTCCAAGACGGAAGACCGGCATGAGGTGCCCTTTGCAAAACGGATCTGAAGGCCGCCCCTTCTGCCGCAGCGCGCAAAAGATACGCCGTTCCCCGCTTGTTGGGCGATGCTCATCCGTTTGACGGCGTTTCATCGGGGCCCGTCGTCTCAGAGCGGCCTTCCGATCCTCTCATGTAACGCACGAACATCCGATCCGAAAAGAAGAAGCTCCGGACCCTGATCCGGAGCTTCCTATCTTTCTTTTTTCAGCCGCAGAAGGAAAGTGCCAGATCGGAGGCGGAGGCCGCATCCGGCGAATATCCGTCCGCGCCGATGGCGTCGCAGTATGCCTGCGTAAGCGGAGAACCGCCGACCAAAACCTTTGCGCGGACTCCCTTTTCTTTTGCGAGCTTCACCACATCCGCCATCACGCCCATCGTGGTCGTGAGCAGCGCGGAGCAGCAGATCACATCCGCGTCGTTTTCCGCGGCGGCCTCTACGAAGCGTTCCGGAGAGACATCCACGCCGAGATCGACAACTTTGAGGCCCTTGCCTTCCAGCATCATGCGCACCAGATTCTTTCCGATGTCGTGCATGTCGCCCTGAACCGTACCGATGACGGCGGTACCTTTGGAGGCGACGCCGTCTTGAGTCAGCGCGGGTTTCAGAACCTCTACGCCGGCATTCATCGCACGGGCGGAAATCAGAACCTCCGGGACGAAGACTTCGTTATTTTTGAAGCGTTCCCCCACCACGTTCATGCCGGCAATCAGGCCTTCGTCGAGGATTTCCTGAGCCGGATCTCCCTCGTCCATGGCGGCCTGTACTGCCTCGATAACCTTCGTTTTTCTTCCCTGCTGAAGCAGCAGACTGATGCTTTCATAATCGGCCATGTCGGCACCTCCTGATAAATAATAGTATTATCATACACTTTTTCAGCAAAAATGGAAGAGTCTTTTTTTCTTTATTGACTTTTTTTCTGCAATATTATATAGTATTAAAGTCGCACGGAGGCATAGCTCAGCTGGTTAGAGCACCTGCCTTACAAGCAGGGGGCCACAGGTTCAAGTCCTGTTGTCTCCACCACCCATAAAGAAAAGGAATCGCATGGTTATGCGGTTCCTTTCTTTTTCATTTATTTACCGGCACTGAAAGTGACGCCAGAGCTTTCTATTTTTCGCCCATTTTCCCGGTCGGGCGGCGGAATTTGCCCCCAAAAACGAAAAAAGTTTCTATTCCTCTTCCGGACTCGGACGGTCGTTTTCCTCGGGCGACTGTCCGCCGGTTTGGCGTTCGGAAACCTCTTCTTTTGTCTGTGAAGAAGTTATATGGAGCACTTTTGAGGTGATCAGCTCTGTAAAGATATCTACGATGGTGGGGTCAAACTGCGTCCCGGCGCACCGGCTCAGTTCGGCGAGGGCCTCCTCCGCGCTGCGGGCAGGTCGGTAAACTCTGCCGGAGGTCATGACGTCGTACGCATCGACCACAGAAATGATTCTGCTCGCCAGCGGAATCTCTTCTCCGCGCAGCTTGTTCGGATATCCGTCGCCGTCCCAGCGCTCATGGTGTGCCAGAATATATTGGGATACCTGAGAAAGCTCCGGAATATTCCGCGTGATCCGGTATCCGATTTCCGGATGCTGTTCGATCTCCCGGCGTTCTTCGACGGAAAGAGGACCGGGCTTATTGAGAATTTTGCGGTTGATTCCCATCTTTCCGATATCATGCAGCATCGCTAAAATTACAAGATCATTGATTGCCTCATCGGAGAGGCCAAGCTTTTCGGCGACCCAGCGGCAGTAATCCGCCATCCGGTTGGAATGCTCCTGAGTCTCCGGACTTTTTTCATGCAGCGTCGACAGCAGAAGCTTCATGATGCTGCCCCGGTAGCTATGGCTGACCAGCATCTTCTTGCGGTACATCCATTTTTCGGCTTCCCGGATAAGCTCCTCCGCCCCCCGGGTATCGGCGTCGCTCGTCGCATACCCGAAGGTCATGATGCCGTCGTCCTCCATGTCTCCGGACAGCTCTTTCAGCGCCTCCTGCAACTGGTTCAGAAGCAGCCGCGTCTCCTCCGCGGAGGTATATGGAAATACCAAAAGGTATTCGTCGTCGCTCCAGCGCGCGGCAATATCCTTCCCGCGACAGTGTTCCTGAAGAATCCATGCAATTTGCATGAGAACTTCGTCGCCCGCATTATATCCTTTTATGTCATTGATCTTTTTAAGCCCGTTGATGTCGCCCAGTACAACGGACAGCGGAGTTGCTTTTTGAGCAATATACATATTCAGCGTTTCCATGGCAAACCGCCGGTCGTACAGGCCCGTCAGCGAATCATGAAAGACCGCGCCCTCCGTCTCCCAGAATCCATTGAGCTTTCCGCTTGAAAGCACTTCCAGCTTATACATCTCTCCCAGATAGGCCGGTACCGTCTCGGAAAAATCGATCAGCACGGAGCGATAATCCTGAATCGTTCCCCCGGAGATCCCGGAAAAATAGGTCTTTGAGCCCTCATGCCCATGGATGGAACAGATGACCGCATCCCCCTCCACGGAGATCACGCCTCCGGCGATACAGGGATATTCCGCGAGCAGGTCCCGTCCCTCCGCCTCATAGGCATCGAGGGCGTCCTCCAGCGTATCCAATTTGTCCGTCAGTTTTCTCATGGAAAGCACGGCATATAAGCTCCGCCGGTTGGCGGTACAGACCGACTCCCGCGTCTTTTCCAAAGCGTCGTTATAAACGGGAATCACCATCGCGGCCAAAAGCGCGACAACCGCAACGATCACCAACATCTCCAGCAGGGTAAATCCGTTTCTTTTTTTGCCGGTGCAGTGCATGCCGATCTTTCCCCCTCCCGTTTCTGATCCTTACTTTTATTATATCACCAATGGAAATTCGTTTGCAAATTCACTTTTTCAGCGCGACAAAGACGGCCCGCTGACTCTCCGGGCGCAGCGGAGAAAAGCTGTCCTCGTCAAAGACAGCCTCCACCGTAAAGCCGCTCTCTTCGAGCATGGCGCGGAGGTCCTCCAGCGGCCACGCCCGCTCCGAAAATTCCGAGGTACTGCGGCGGTAAAGGCCGTGCTCATCCTCGTGCTCAAAAAAGTCCAGCGTGATGTCCACCGTGTCGCCCTCGGGATCGTAGCTGTTGCGCCAGACGCAGAGCGCGCCCTCGTCCTCATAGACAAAGCTGTTGTTGCCGAGGATTTCCCGGTGCTTGTAGGGCGTATTCACGTCGAAAACAAAGCAGGCCCCCGGATTGGAGAACAGCGACACTTTCCCGAACGTCTCCCGCAGTTCCGCCTCGTCAAGAATGTGGTTGAGGCTGTCCAATGCGCAGACTGCGGCATCGACGGTTCCATAGAGATCAAGCGACCGCATCTCCTGACAGAGCAGAAGCGCCTTGCTCTTCTGCGCTCCCCTTTTTGCCGCGGCGACGGAGAGCATCTCCCATGAGCCGTCCGACCCGATCATGTCGTACCCGAGCTTTTCGAGCTCGAAGGTGAGGCTGCCGGTTCCGCAGGCGAGGTCGAGAACCAGCTTTGCACTCGGGGCATACCGCCGGATCACCGCGTCGAAGTACCGGGCGCGGGTCGGATAATCTACGTTTTGGGTGAAACGGTCATAATATGGGGCAAATCCGGAATAATCTGACATTTGAATTCCTCCGCATGAAAAAAGGCTGTCCGAAACAGCCCTTTATAGTTTGATTTTACCTCCCGGATGGTCATTCCCCGGTCTGGTAAAACACATCCTCCGGGGAATCCTTTTCTGCGGGATCGGTTGACTCCTTTTGACCGTCGGTCTCCTTCTCCATCAGCCGCTCGAAGGCGACCGCATATCCGTCGCTGCCATAGATCAGCGAGCGGTTAACCCGGCTGATCGTCGCGGTGGAAGCGCCGGTCTCGCTGACGATGTCGCTGTACACTTTATGCTCGGTCAGCATCTTCGCCACGACGATCCGCTGAGATAGCGCCTTCATCTCCGGCATCGTACAGAGATCGTCAAAAAAATTATAACATTCTTCGCGGGTTTTCAGCGTCAGGACCGCATCAAACAAAAAGTCCATGTTGGAATTCTTCAACTTGTTATTCATTCAAACGCCTCCTGCTTTCATTCAATAAAATTTTAATACTTTAGTTTGTGATAATCAAGATGAAAAAGTAAAAATTCTTTTGAAACTACAAAAATATCTCTGCCCCGCGGTTCTTCTGCGGCAAAAGCAGTTTCTCATCCTCTCCCGGAAGGAGTTGGCGGCGGCCCATTTGGCGGCTAGAGATGCCGCCGACACACCTCCGGCATCCGGTTCATCCGTATATCCGCAATGTTCCATAACCGTCAGGATGACGTAGTGCCGCCGAGTGCTTATCCCCGGCAGACTCGAAAAAAACGCAGCCGCCTGCGCCGACGGGATCGGAACCATTCCGAAAAACAGCTCCATAAAAAGCTCCGAGGTCATTTGCCCCGGAGCTTTTTCATGAATCTATTCGTCGTCCCTTGTCAGGTCCTCAAAAATCGTCTTCAGCTCTTCGATGCCCTCCCCGGTTTCCGTGCTGGTAAAAAGCATCGTGATCTGATCCGCGCAGGGAATCTCCTCCGCGAAAGCCTCCGCCCGATTCTGCCGCTCCGACTTGTTGAGCTTGTCGCACTTCGTCAGCGCGATGATGAACGGCATCTCGTTGTCGATCAGAAAGTTGATCATGTCGAGGTCGTCCTGCGTGGGCGCGTGCCGGCTGTCGACGAGCTGGACGACGAGCCGGATATCTCGCCCGCTCATCAGGTAGCCTTCCACCAGATCGGCCCAGCGCTTTTTTTCGCTGAGCGAAATTTTTGCGTAGCCGTATCCCGGCAAGTCCACAAACTTTACGCCGCCTGCGTCAAAAAAGTTGACCGTGGCGGTTTTTCCGGGCTGAGAGGAGACGCGCGCAAGGTTCTTTCGCCCGAAAATTTTATTCATCAGCGAGGATTTGCCGACGTTGGAATGTCCGGCAAACGCAAATTCCACGGCATCATCCGGCGGAAGCTGTTTTGATGTCCCATAGGCGGCCTCAAAGACCACATTTCTGAAATCCATATTCTTCCCCTTTTTACCGTCCGTGCATACGACCGGTTTCATGCGCGGCTTTGCTTTTCTCGTCCCATGCCGGCCCAAATCATTCGCGAAAGCTCCGGTTCCTTAGAGTTCCGATCCGAAATCTAAAGAAAATCGGGAACTTCGCTTGTTCGGAACGATCCTTTAAATGGGCGGGCGGCATCCGTATGCTTTCTTACTGCGCGATGGTCGTGCCGACCGGCTGATTCGGGCTGTAACTGAGCACCGGGAGCTGATCTTCCAAAGACGGAAGATCCTTGACGACTGTCGGCTCCAGCGGATGCACCAGAGCGGTCTTCAGCACCGTTTCAATGTTGTCGGCGGGGATAAACTCCACCCCGTCCTTCACGACCTGATCGATCTCCTCGAGGTCGGGGAGATTGTCCTCCGGAATGATGACGGTCTTGATTCCCGCGGCATAGGCGGCCATGGTTTTTTCTTTGAGGCCGCCGATGGCGAGCACCCTACCCCGCAGCGTGATCTCGCCGGTCATGGCGACTTCGCGGCGGACCGCGGTGCCGGAGAGCGCCGAAACGATCGCGGTACAGATGGTCACGCCGGCGGAAGGACCGTCTTTCGGCACCGCGCCCTCCGGGACATGAATGTGAATATCTTTCGTTTTATAGAAATCATGCTCGATGCCGTATTTCTCCGTGCAGGAACGCACGAAGCTGATCGCCGCATGGGCGGATTCCTTCATCACGTCGCCGAGGTTTCCGGTCAGTTCCACTTTGCCGGATCCGTCGAGGATCGCCGTTTCAATTTGCATCATCTCGCCGCCGACTTCCGTCCATGCGAGTCCGTTGACGAGCCCGACCGCGTTTTCTTTCTGGATGCTCTCGGGTTTGAACTTTTTAACGCCGAGGAAGTCATGGATATTCTTATCCGTGACAATTACTTTTTCCGTACTCCCGCCGACGATCTGCTTCGCAGCCTTGCGGCAGAGGGCGGCAAGGTTGCGTTCGGTGTTCCGGACGCCCGCTTCTCTTGTATAAAAGTCGATGACGGCGTAGAGCGCATCGTCCGTGACTTTGAATTCCTTTGCCGTGAGGCCGTGGCGCTTCATCTGCTTCTTCAGCAGATGGCGCTTTGCGATCTGAAACTTCTCCTCGCGAGTGTAGGTCGTCAGATTGATAACCTCCATACGGTCGAGCAGCGGCTCCGGAATCGCGCTCATATCGTTTGCCGTCGTGATGAATAGAATTTTAGAGAGGTCAAACGGCACTTCAATGTAATGATCGCGGAAGGCGACGTTTTGCTCGGGATCCAGCACTTCCAGCATGGCGGAGGCCGGGTCGCCGTGGAAATCGTTGCCCATCTTGTCGATCTCGTCGAGCAGGATCACCGCATTTTTGCTGCCGGCGAGCTTCACGGCATTCATGATGCGGCCGGGCATGGCACCGATATACGTCTTTCTATGGCCGCGGATATCCGATTCGTCCTTCATGCCGCCGAGGGAAATCCGGGCGTATTTGCGGCCCATCGTGTTGGCGATGGACTTGGCGACGGAGGTCTTGCCGACGCCGGGAGGCCCGACGAGGCAGAGGATCTGTCCGTTGACATCCGGGGCGAGTTTCCGCACCGCAAGCAGCTCCAGAATCCGCTCTTTAACCTTTTCGAGGCCGTAATGATCTCTGTCAAGGAGTTTCTTTGCCCGGTCGAGGTCGATGCGGTCCGTCGTCTCGGTATTCCACGGCAGCGCGAGACAGGTATCCAGATAGTTGCGGATCACGTCGGATTCATGGCTGCCGACCGGCTGTTTGCCAAGGCGGTCCGCCTCCTCCAGCAACTTCTTATGTACCTCGTCGCCGAGGTGCATGGCGCCGATCTTATCGCGGTAAACGTCCGCTTCCTCCTGGACGTTCTCCCCCTCGCCCAGCTCCTCGTTGATGGCTTTGAGCTGCTCGCGCAAATAGTATTCACGCTGGTTCTGGTCGACCTGATCCTTGACCTTCTCAAAAATATCGTGCTCAACATTGAGGATGGAGTTCTCGTTTTCGAGCACGGAGGCGAGCAGTTCCAGCCGCTTGACATAGCTCGATTCCTCAAGGATCGCCTGCTTGTCCTCGACCTCAAGGTTCAGGTTCCCCGTCAGATACTCGCCGAGGAAAATCGGATCGTCCGTACCGAGGGCGTTGACGACGATTTCCTTGGGCATCTTGGGGATCAGATAGCAGTATTCGTTGAAGAGTTCCTTGATGGTACGCATCAGCGCGTCACAGAGGATGCTTTTTCTCGGGCGGAGACTGTGCAGCGGATATTCCTGAATCTTTGCCTCAAAATAGGGCTCCTCGGAGACCATTTCGATCAGCCTCGCGCGGTATTTGCCCTCCACAAGGATGCGCATCACGTCGCTGCCGGTCTTGATGACTTGGCGGACCTCCGCCACGACGCCGACATCGTACATCTGGTCGGGCTTCAGATCCTCATCCTTGATATCTTTCTGTGCGGAAAGAAAGACCAGTTGGTCCTTCTTCATGGCGTCGTTAAGGGCCGCAATAGATTTTTTGCGCCCCACATCGAAGTGCAGGACGACCTTCGGGAACAACACGATGCCGCGCATGGCGATCATCGGCATGATGACCGAGGGATTTTCCGTGATTTTTTCATCCATGTTCGAAACCTCCGTTTCGGATTGAATTTTCAGGAGATGAACAAAGTCCGCTACGACAAACGCATCGCATTTATCATAACGGACGGTTTTCGTGTATTGGGTTCTTGGTTCAGAAATCGGCTGCGTCCCGGGAGGTATCCGCGGCGATCGCGAGCGGAACGGCCTTTTTGGCCGGATTCCGGACGATCTCGGGCGCGGTTCCGTCGGTGATGCAGCCGGAGCCGACCACCACGATTTCCACCGTCGGGTCGGACGGGATCGAGAACATCAGGCCGGAGAGCGTCTCCTCCATGATGGAGCGCAGGCCTCTCGCGCCGGTTTTACGGTCGATGGCCTTCTGCGCAATCGCATGGAGCGCGTCGTCGGTAAACTGAAGATCGACGCCGTCAAGGGAAAAGATTTTCTGATACTGTTTCACCAAGCTGTTTTTCGGCTCGGTCAGAATGCGCACCAGCGCATGGAGATCGAGATCGTCAAGCGTCGTAATCACCGGAAGACGGCCGACCATCTCCGGGATGATACCGAATTTTACGAGGTCGTGCGGATTGACCTGCCGGAGCAGATCGGAGGATTCCTTCGACTTGCTGCTCCGCACGTTGGCGCCGAAACCGAGCGCCGAACTGGAGATGCGCTTCTCGATGATCGGCAGGATGCCGTCAAACGAGCCGCCGCAGATAAACAAAATATTGGTCGTATCGATTTTGATGAATTCCTGCTGCGGATGTTTTCTTCCGCCCTGCGGCGGGACATTGGAGATCGTGCCCTCGAGCATCTTGAGCAGCGCCTGCTGGACACCCTCGCCGCCGACATCCCTCGTGATCGAAGGGTTTTCGGATTTGCGGGAGATTTTGTCGATCTCGTCGATGTAGATGATGCCGCGCTGGGCCGCCTCGATGTTGAAATCCGCGGCTTGGATCAGCCGGAGCAGGACGTTCTCCGCGTCCTCGCCGACATAGCCGGCCTCGGTGAT